>Ga0209062_1001240_pt1 | contig 48765 bp, 49 predicted proteins | sample Coa_R2_2_FD_187158 | JGI IMG/M metagenome (GOLD analysis project Ga0209062, IMG submission 187158) | Surface soil microbial communities from Centralia Pennsylvania, which are recovering from an underground coalmine fire - Coalmine... | ecosystem: Environmental > Terrestrial > Soil > Unclassified... | reverse complement strand
CCATCTTCGCCCACTGGGCGTCTGTCAGCACCAAACGAACCATCGCTAGCTTGAATCACAATCAAGCTTCCGATGGAATCCTGATTCTCAACAGACCCTAGAGCGGGATGACTCAAATGCCCTCCGTCGTCCCCTCCGCTACGCCTCGCTGCGCTCGGTCGGGACGACGGGCGATTCGACGACAGGTCATCTCGCCCTAGTTCAGCGGGAATGGGAAGTACTTGGCGTTGATCTGCTTGTAGGTCCCGTCGCCGATGATCTCGCTCAGGGCCTTGTTGAAGGCCTCGCGCAGCTTGATGTCCTCGCGGCGAATGCCGGCCGAGACGCCGACGCCCAGCGTCTGTGTGTCCTTGATGTCCTGGCCCATGATCTCGCAGCACTGGCCCTCGGGTTTTTTCGACCACAGCCAGAGCTGCACCTTGTCGCCGAACACCGCGTCGACCTCGTCCTTGGCGAGCGCCTCCAGCGCATCGCTGACGGTCGCGTAGCGCTTGATCTGTGCCGACCGGCGGAAGCTCTTGTCGAGCCAGTCCGAGTGCGTGGAGTCCTTCTGCACGCCGATCCGCTTGTTGCGCAGGAGCGCCGGCGGTCCGTCGAACGGCTGACCCTTGGCCGCGATGAACGCACCGGGCGAGAGATAGTACCGCCGCGACAGGCCGAGCCGCCGCCGCCGCTCGGTGTTGACCTCGAGCGAGGACATGACGATGTCGTACTTCTTGTCGAGCAGTCCCGGCACAAGGTTGTCCCACTTGTCGGCGACGAACTCGCACTCGGCCTTCATGCGCTCGCAGATCTCCTGGGCGAGATCCATCTCGAAGCCGGCCGGCAGGCCCTTGCGATCGAGATAGTTGAACGGCGGATAGGCGCCCTCGGTCGCGACCGTGATCTTGAAGGCGGGCGGCGGGAACGGCGATTTGGGCGACGCAGGCTTGGCCGGCTGCGGCGCGGCTTTGGGCACGGGCTTGGGATGGGCCTGATGCGGATGCGCCCAGGCGCCGGTCGCCATCGCCAGCAGCGCGAGAACGAAGGCCAGCAGCCTCATGCGACGAGACGCTCCAGCAGAGCATTGAGGCGCTGGCGGCCGGCCGGTGTCGCCTTGAGATGCGTCGGCGTGATCTCGAGGAAGCCCGCGGCGACCAGCGGTGCGAGCTTCGCCTCGCCCAGCGCCTCGACCGGATCGGCGCCGGCCACCGATTGGAACAGCGTCCGGTCGACGCCCTCGGCGAGCCGCAAGCCCATCATCAACGCTTCCTCCACCCGGTCCTGCCCGGTCACGATGGCGGTTTCGACCGTGCCGTGGCCCTGCTCCTCGACTTGCCCGAGCCAGTTCTCCGGCCCGCTGGTGCGCCGTGTCGCGCGCTTGGTGTCTCCTTCGGCGAACCGGCCATGCGCGCCCGGACCGACGCCAACGTAATCCTGATACCGCCAGTAGATCAGATTATGGCGACATGCTGCGCCCGTTCGCGCGTGATTGGAAATCTCGTAGGCCGGCAGACCCGCAGCTTCGAGCAGCACCTGCGTCTCTTCGAACATGCGTGCGGCTTCTTCTTCGCCCGGCAGCGCGAAGGCCCCGCGATGGTGCTCGGCGAAGAAGCGTGTGCCGCGCTCGATGGTGAGCTGGTAGAGCGACAGATGCTCGCCCGCGAGCGGCAGCGCCCGCTCGAGCTCCGCGCGCCAGCTTTCGGCGGTCTGGCCAGGCCGCGCGTAGATCAGATCGAAGGAATAGCGCGCGAAGTGCCGGCGCGCGGTCGCGATCGCAGCGATCGCCTCATCGGCGGAATGCTCGCGCCCGAGAAACGTGAGCGCCGCCGGATCGAGTGCCTGTACACCGAGCGACACGCGATTGACGCCGGCTTCCGCCAGGGCCGCGAAGTTCGCGGCCTCGACCGAGGTCGGGTTGGCTTCCAGGGTGATCTCGAGGTCGGGCGCGCTGTCCCAGAGCTGGCGCGTGCGCGCGATCAACGCGCCGACCGTCTCGGGCTCCATCAGCGACGGCGTGCCGCCGCCGAAGAACATGGTCTCGACCCGCCGATCCGGCGCCTCGCGCGCGGCATGCTCCAGCTCGGTCAGCAGCGCCCGGCGCCAGCGCGCCTGCTCGATGCCGGCACGGACGTGGCTGTTGAAATCGCAGTAAGGGCACTTCGATTTGCAGAAGGGCCAGTGGATGTAGACGCCAAGCGGCGTCCACCGCGGCGTCATTTGAAGCAGGCCTCGACGAGCTTGGCGAAGGCCCGGCCGCGATGGCTGATCGCGTTCTTCTCCGCCGTCGACATCTCGGCGTTGGTGCGCCGGTCGCCGGTCGGCTGGAAGCAGGGGTCGTAGCCGTGGCCGCCGGTGCCGCGCGGCGGCCAGACGATCCGACCCTCGAGCGCGCCGTGCACCAGCTCGACATGCTCGTCCGGCCAGGCCAGCGCCAGCACGCAGTGGAAGGTGGCGCGGCGATCGTCCTCGGTGTCCGGCACCGCGCGGCGCGCGAACTCGGCCTGGATGCGCTTCATGCCGACCATGGCATCGCGTGTCGGGCCTTCCCAGTCGGCGGTATAGACGCCAGGCTCGCCGCCCAGCGCCTGCACACTGAGGCCCGAGTCGTCGGCCAGCGCGGGCAGCTTGCTGGCCCGGGCCGCCGCCAGCGCCTTGATGGTGGCGTTGCTCTCGAACGTCGTGCCGGTCTCGGGCGGCGCCGGCAGGCCGAGATCGGCCATCGACACGATCTCGACGCCGAACGGCGAGAGCATCGTGCGGATCTCTTCGGCCTTGCCGCGATTGTGCGTGGCGACGACCAGCTTCGGCGCGGCGAAGCGGCGGGCCATCACACCTTCCCGATCGCCAGCCGCTGCAGTCGCGTCAGCTCGGTCACGCCCTTCTTGGCGAGTTCCATGAGCTCGATGAACTGCGGCTCGGTGAACGGCTCCTTCTCGGCCGTGCCCTGCACCTCGACGATGCCTCCGTTGCCGGTCAGCACGAAGTTGGCGTCGGCCTCCGCCTTCGAATCCTCGTCATAGTCGAGGTCAAGCACGGCGGTGCCCGCCCACAGTCCGCAAGACACGGCGGCGACCTGGCCGGTGATCGGGTTGCCGGCCAGCTTGCCCTCCTTCATCAGCTTCTCGAAGGCGAAGTGCAGCGCCACCCAGGCCCCGGTGATGCTGGCGGTGCGCGTGCCGCCGTCGGCCTGCAGCACGTCGCAGTCGATGTTGACCTGCCGCTCGCCCATCGCCGGCAGGTTGACCACCGCGCGCAGCGAGCGGCCGATCAGGCGCTGGATCTCCTGGGTACGGCCCGACTGCTTGCCGCGCGCCGCCTCGCGGTCGGTGCGGGTGTGGGTCGAGCGCGGCAGCATGCCATACTCCGCCGTCACCCAGCCGCGGCCCGAGTTGCGCATCCACGGCGGCACCCGCTCGTCGACCGAGGCGGTGCACAGCACGTGCGTGTCGCCGAACCGCACCAGGCACGAACCTTCGGCGTGGCGCGAGAAGCCGGGCTCGAGCGAGATCTTGCGAAGCTGGTCGGGGGCGCGGCCGGACGGGCGCATCAATACTCTCCTGGCACGATACGGGCTGATGGGGACAGGCGCTTATGGCCAAGTCGGCCGCAATGGACAAGGTGGCCTAAGGCCCCGCCGGTCCGGGCATGGATTGGACGGCAGGTCGCGCCGTCAGCCGCCCAGGCGGACCATCCAGCCGCGGCGGCGATAGGCTTCCTTGATGATGCCGATCATCGTCTTGGCCTGGACGAGGATCAGGGTCGGCACCAAGGCCAGGAGGAACAGGGCCTGCATGCGGACCGGCACCTGCGGGATCGAGGTGGCGCCCCAGGCTGCAATGAACACAACCGCGTAGCCGATGTTATAGGCGAGCGCCTTCCAGAACTGAGGGCGGCAACCCTTGCTCCAGACGTAAAAGGCACCGAACAGTCCCGCCCACAGGTACCCCCACCCGGTCACCTCGACGGAAAGCTCGGTCCTCGGATGCTCGAAACGATAGCCCCCAAACACGGCGATCGATGCCCCCACGAGCGCAAATCATACTACGGCGTGCACATGACGGACCAGCGACGCGTTGACCATGCGGGCTGCAATTCCTAGATTTTTTGCATGGCACTTCATCGCATCGGATTGCCGGCCGCCGCCGCCGTCGAAGGAACAGCCGCCCAGCGGCCGGCGACGGTTGCCGAGCTCAACGAGCGGGCGCGTGAGGTTCTGCGTCTGGTGGTCGAGAGCTATGTCGAGACCGGCGAGCCGGTCGGTTCACGGTCGCTGACGCGGCGCATCACGGAAACACTGTCGCCTGCCACCATCCGCAACATCATGGCCGACCTGCAGGATCTCGGCCTGCTCTATGCGCCGCATACCTCGGCCGGACGATTGCCGACCGAAGCGGGGTTACGGCTGTTCGTTAACGGCTTGCTCGAAGTCGGCAACATCTCCGAGAAGGAGCGCGAGAGCATCGAGGCGCAGTGCGCCGCGGCCGGTCGCAGCATGAACGAAGCGCTGGAGCAGGCGACCAGCCTGCTGTCCGGCCTGTCGCGCTGCGCCAGCGTGGTGATGGCGCCCAAGACCGAGCAGCCGCTGAAGCACATCGAGTTCGTGAATCTCGGCCCCGGCCGGGCGCTGGTCGTCACCGTGACCCAGTCGGGCCAGGTCGAGAACCGGCTGATCGACACGCCGGTCGGCATGCCGGCCTCGGTGCTCCAGGAGGCGAGCAACTACCTCAACGCCCGCCTGACCGGCCGCACCTTGGACGATGCCCGCCGGCTGATCCTCGAGGACCTGCAGCTGAAGCGCGCCGAGCTGAACGAGATCACGGCGCGGGTGATCGAATCGGGCCTCGCCACCTGGGCCGGCGAGCCCGGCGGCGCGCTGATCGTGCGCGGCCAGGCGCGGCTCCTGGAGGACATCACGGCGATCGCCGACCTCGAGCGGGTGCGCCAGCTGTTCGATGCCCTGGAGCGCGGCGAGAGCTTCGCCCGCCTGCTCGAGCTCGCCAACACGGCGGCCGGCGTGCAGATCTTCATCGGCGCCGACAACCCGCTGTTCGCCAACACCAACTGCTCGATGGTGGTGGCGCCGTTTCGCGATTCGCACGAGCGCATCCTCGGCGCCATCGGCGTGATCGGTCCGACGCGGCTCAACTACGCCCGCATCATCCCGCTGGTCGACTACACCGCGCGGACCATCGGGCGGATGGTCGGCTGATCACCAGTCCTGCTCGTCGAAGTCCTCGAATTGCTTCATGTCGTCATCCTTGTCGCGGGCGCGAGGCTTCTCTTCGGCGGCTGACAGGGAATGGACGTTCAGCTTGGTCTCGGGGCCGATCAGGGTGACGAGCTCGAGCAGGTCCTCGCGGGCGAAGGCCACGCAGCCCCGGGTGGGGCTCATGTCGTCGCGGGCGATGTGCAGGAAGATGGCGCTGCCCCATTCGCCCTCCGGCGGGTCGTCGTTGTAGCCGACAACCACCAGCAGGTCATACAGCCCGTCCTCGCGCCACAACTTCTCATGGCTCCATTCGTTCGGGATGCGGACGAGCCGGTTATAGGCGGGCGAGCGCGGGTCGTCGCACCAGCCGTCATGCTCGCCGATCGGCTTGGCTGGCAGGCGGACCTTGGGCAGCACCAGCCGGTCGTTGCGGAAATAGAGATGCCGCAGCGGATAGCTGCCGGCCGGGGTGGCGCCGTCGCCCTCGACCTTGTCCTCGCGCACCCCGCCGGCGCCGATCACGCAACGCCAGCGCCGCTCGCCGAGGCTGGCCCAGCCCAGGCTCGAATCGGCCGAATCGACCTGCACGGTCAGGACCTCGGTCAAGTTGGGGGACAGCAGGTCGGACATTGAATCGGGCTCCTGCGGCCTTCATAAAGGCCCGCGCCAAAGGGAGAAAGTGATGGGTTATGTCGTCAAGGCGCCGGCCATCGTCGGCGTGCCGGTCCATGGAAGCTCCGATCTGTTCCCGGTCCGCCGCATCTTCTGCGTCGGCCGCAACTACGCCGCGCACGCCCGCGAGATGGGCCACGATCCGGACCGCGAGCCGCCGTTCTTCTTCACCAAGCCGGCCGACGCCATCGTTGTCGCCGCCGACCCCAAGAACCCCGCCAGGATCCCCTATCCGCCGGCGACCAAGAACCTGCACCACGAGATGGAGCTGGTGGTCTGCCTGAAGTCGGGCGGTGCCGACATTCCGGTCGACAAGGCGCTCGACCACGTATTCGGCTACGCCGTCGGCCTCGACATGACCCGTCGCGACCTGCAGAACCAGGCCAAGGACATGGGCCGCCCGTGGGACATGGGCAAGGGCTTCGACAACTCCGCGCCGATCGGCATCGTCTATCCGGTGAGCGAGGTCGGCCACATCGACAAGGGAACCATCCAGCTCGACGTCAACGGCAAGACCCGCCAGAAGTCGGACCTCAACGCCCTGATCTGGAGCATTCCCGAGACGATCTCCTACCTCTCGGGCCTGGTGACGCTCGCGGCCGGCGACCTGATCTACAGCGGCACCCCCGAGGGCGTCGCCGCGGTCGTCAAGGGCGACACGCTGCAGGGCTTCGTCGACAAGGTCGGCACGGTCAGCGTGACGTACGTCTAGGCCATCAGAGGGTTGGCGCTCTGAACGTATCGCAGGTCTTGATGTCGCCGGACTTCAGGCCCCTGGTGAGCCAGCGCACGCGCTGTTCGCTGGTGCCGTGGGTGAAGGAGTCCGGGACCACGCGGCCCTGCGCCTGGCGCTGCAGGCGATCGTCGCCGATCGCGGTTGCCGCGGCCACTGCCTGCTCGACGTCCTTCTCGCCGATCGATGCCGTGCCGCCATGCTCCCTGTTGGCGTGGTAGGCCCACACGCCGGCGAGGCAGTCGGCCTGCAATTCGACCCGCACCGACATGGCGTTGGCGTCGCGCTTGCTCATGCGCTCGCGCATCTGGTCGACCTTGCCGGTGATGCCGAGCAGGTTCTGCACGTGATGCCCGACCTCGTGGGCGATCACGTAGGCCTGCGGGAAGTTGCCGGGCGAGCGGAAGCGCGTGGCCAGCTCGTCGAAGAAGGAGAGGTCGAGATAGACCCGCTGGTCGGCCGGGCAGTAGAACGGGCCCATCGCCGACTCACCGGCGCCACAGGCGGTCCGGGTGGCGTCACGGTACAGCACCAGCCGCGGCTCGCGGTAGGTGCGGCCCATGTCCTGGAATTCCTGGCCCCACACCGTCTCCGTGCTCTTGAGCACGCGCGCGACGAACTGGGTCTCAGGGTCGGCATTGGCCGCCGGACGTGACGCCGTGCGGGTCTGGCTGGGCGGCGCCACGTAGCTCGATTCGCCGCCGCCGGCCAGGCCGAGCAGCGCCAGGGGGTTGACGCCCAGGATCAGGCCGATGACGACGATGGCGATCAGGCCGAAGCCGCCCTTGAACAGCCCGCCGCCCAGCGGGATGCCCGGCCCCCCATAGCCGCCGCCATATCCGCCGCCGAACCCTCCGCCGCCAAAGCCACCGCCGAATCCGCCGCCTTCGCCGCGGCGATCCTCGATGTTGCTGCTCTCGTCGTTGTCCAGTTCCATGGCAGCGTCTCCTAACGCCGACTATATATGGGGGCGATGAGCCTCAGCGTCGCCACCTGGAACATAAATTCCGTCCGTTTGCGCATCGCCAACGTCACCCGCTTCCTCAGGTTGCGGAAGCCCGACGTCCTGTGCCTGCAGGAAACCAAGTGCCCTGACGAATTCTTCCCGCACAAGCCGTTCGAGAAGCTCGGCTACCGCCACCAGCTGGTGCAGGGCATGAAGGCCTACAACGGCGTGGCCATCCTGTCGAAGGTCCCTTTCACCGCGATGAACGTGCACCATCGTTGCGGCAAGGAGGACTGCCGGCACATCGAGGTGGCGCTCGACGTCGGCGGCGATCCGATCCTGCTCGACAACCTCTACATCCCGGCCGGCGGCGACGTCCCCGATCCGGCCGCGAACGAGAAGTTCGCGCACAAACTCGATTTCTACCGCGAGATGGCCGGTTGGTACGCCGAGCGGAAGCCCGCCCCGGGGGCCAAGAAGGGGCTGCGCCGCATCGCTGTCGGCGACCTCAACGTCGCGCCGCTGGAGCACGACGTCTGGAGCCACAAGCAGCTGCTGAAGATCGTGTCGCACACGCCGGTCGAGGTCGAGCTGTTCGGCAGGATGATGGCGGCGATGGACTGGATCGACGTGCCGCGCAAGTTCGTGCCAGAGGACGAGAAGCTCTATTCGTGGTGGAGCTACCGCAACAACGACTGGCGCAAGTCCAACCGCGGCCGCCGGCTCGACCACATCCTGGCCAGCCCGGCACTCGCCAGCGGCGCGCGCAGTCATCATATCGACGTCGATCTGCGCGACTGGAAGCTTGCGTCCGACCATGTGCCGGTGACGGCGACGTTCGATGTCTGAAGGCAACATCCGAGGGGAGAGGCCATGCTGCACATCATCTTCATCATCCTGATCGGCTTCGTGGTCGGCCTGATCGCGCGCTTCTTTGCGCCCGATCCCCACATCGCGGGCTTCTGGATGACGGTGCTGGTCGGCGTCGTGGGCTCGGTAATCGCGACCTACGGCGGCCAGGCGCTCGGCCTCTACCGCGTCGGCCGGCCGGCAGGGTTCGTCGGCTCGGTGCTGGGGGCGATCATCCTGCTGGCGCTGGTGCGCCTCTTCGCCCGTTAGCCGACCTTGTAGAGGAAATAGCGGTCCTTCGGCACGCCAGGCGGCTCGGGCTGGCGCTGCCAGCGCGCGACGGCGAGCGGCTGGTTGGCGAGGATCCAGCCGCCACGCCTGGCGAGGCCGTCGAGCGCGGGGCCGAGCCATTTGCCCATCTCGACGTTGGCCGCGTGATCGCCGGTCCCGAGATCGGTGTGGATCAGCGCCGCCACGGCGCCCAGCTGCTGCGCCGCGCGGGGGATCGATTCGCGGGCCTCGCCCAGGAACAGCCGGTCGTCGGGCGGCACGCAGTCGGGATGGGCGGCGACCTTGCGCTCGAACACATAGATGTCGCGGCCGGGGAAGAGATCGCGCAGATGGTCGTAGGTTCGGCCGTTGCCCAGCCCGACCTCGAGGATCGGCCCGGCGAGCGCATCGACTGCGGGCTTGAGGAAGTTGAGGCAATCGCGCTGCGCCTGCATGCGCGCGATGAAGCTGTCGAGACGGCTCATTGATGAAACGGCTTACGCGGCTTTGGTGGCCGTCGCCTCGCGCAGCTTCTGGTTGGTGTCCTCCACGCGATGCGCCAGCTCGCGCATCATCTCGACCGCCATGGTCGGGAACTCGGTGACCAGGCGATAGAACATGTCCTTGGAGATGCGCAGCGTCAGCAGCGTCTCGCTCGACCGGATGGTGGCGTTGCGCGGCGCGTCGCACAGGATCGCGGTCTCGCCGAAGAAGCCGTTGCGCTTCAGCTGGGCGACGCGGAGGGGGCCGGTCGGCGTGTCGATCAGCACGTCCGCGACGCCGCCCAGGATGACGTACATCGCGTCGCCCGGATCGCCCTGGTGGCAAACCTCCTGGCCGACGTCGAACGTCATGCGCTCGCCGGTGAAGGCGATCAGCTTGAGCTTGGCCGCCTCGATCTTGGAGAAGATCGGTATGCCCTTCAGAATCTCGACTTCCTCGTTGAGGTTCATCGCGGTTCCTCCTCGATCAGCTTAGGCCGAAGCCATGAGTTCGGCATAGAGCCCGTTACCTTCGAGCTGGCTCTTCTTGCCGGACGCGGCCACCCGGCCGCCCTGCATGACGATCACCTGCTCGAACGGCTCCGCCTGGCTTGGCCGGTTGGCGATCCACACCACGCCACGGCCGTCGGCCGCCTCGAGGATGTGGTCACGGATTCTGTCTTGTGTGCGGCCGTCGAAGACCGCCACGGCCTCGTTGACCACCAGGAATTGCGGCCGCTTGATGAGCGCCCGGGCGATGCCGAGCTTCTGGCGCTGGGTCGCGGCGAGGCGCTTGCCGGCCACGCCGACGTTGTATTCCAGGCCGACCTCGATCACCGAATCGCGCAGCGCCAGCTCGTCCAGCACCTGGCGGATCAGGGTGCCGATGCGCTGGTCGGCCTGCGCCTGGCCGTAGACCAGACGAGCGAACAGGACATTGTCCTGCAGCGTGGCCGCCTTGTTGTACCGGCCGAAGTCGTAGAATTCGACCGCCCCCTGCAGGGGTGCCGGCAATCCGGCGCGGAAGGCGCGCCGCGCCGCCAGCAGGCGGTCTTCCATCGCCCCGTCGATCAGGCCGAGGCGATGACGCGCCTCGATGTAGCGCAGCGGCAGGGTCATCAGGCGGGTGCGATCGGCCTCGGGAACGGCTTCGGCGCCCTTGCCGCCGAGCCGCTGCAGCAGCAGGCGGACATTGGGCAGCTCGTCGGCCGAGATGAAGCTGTACTGCTCGAACAGCGGGTTGTCCGGCGACAGGCCGGAGAACAGCTCGACCATGGTCTCGGCGATGGTGAGGCCCATGCGCAGCAGGTCCCGGTCGAGGCCGAGCTGGTGCAGCACCGTCTGCATGTACGGATCGGCGGCGAGGTTGTCGCCGTCGAAGTCCTTGCCGACCGGCGTGCCGAACAGGAGGTTCTCGGCGACCGAGAGGTTGCGGTTGTACCGGTCGACGTTGAACGGCTCGACCAGCGAGGCGTAGTCGGGCTCCTGCAGGCGGCCGTGCAGCACGTGGCGCACCTTCAGGATCTTCTCGGCGAGATCGGGCCGCTTCTCGGTGTCGATCGTGCCGCGCAGGCCGAGGGAATAGATATCCTCGTCGAACTCGACCTGCTTCAGCACCTTGACGATGCAGGGCAGCAGATCGGCCGGGCCCGTGGCGCCGGCCAGCTCGTAGTCGATCCAGTCGGCATTGGGGTCGAGCGCCGGATTGCCGGCCCGCACCGACTCCGACCAGAAGGCCTCGCGCAGCGCACGGGTCGCCTCGTCGTACTTTGCCGGCGTGATCGGCCGATGCTTGAGGCCGAACAGCAGGTTGTCGCGCACGGAGATCGGGAACAGGTAGGTCTCCTGGCCGATATAGGCGGTGCGCGCGCCCAGCACGTATTCCGGCAGCCGGGCATAGTCCTCGTTGTCGATCTTGATCGAGCCGCTGCTGGGCGGCACCAGCCGCGCCAGCACCTGGCCCAGCACGTCCTTGCCCGAGCCCGCGCCGCCGATCACCGCGATCTTGGCGTCCGTGGGAAACGTCAGGGTGACGCCGTCGAGCTGCTTTACCCGGCCGTCTTCCGTCACCGTGACGGAAGACAGCACCAGCTCGTGGCCGAGCGGCGGCGGCGGCCCATCAGGCACGACCTGCAGCGCCTCGTCCATCATGCCTTCCGGCTGGAACTGGTCGATCACCTGCTCGTACTTGATCTGCACGTCCTGGCGCTGCTGGTCCCAGTCGATCAGCTCCTTGATCGGCGAAGGCAGGTCCTTGTAGGCGAGCAAAACGCCCACCACCGCGCCGACATCCATGTGGCCGGTGATCGCGAAGTAGCCGCCGACCAGATAGATCGCGAACGGCGTCGCCTGCGACAGGATGTTGTTCCAGAACTTGGCGACGAACTTCTTGTTGTAGAGGTCGAAGCGGATCCTGAAGATGTGGCCGAGCCGCTCGGCGATGTCGGCGCGCTCCCAGTTGGCGGCGCCGTGGACGTGGATCTCCTGGTAGCCGTCGGCGGTCTCGGCGATGCGGCCGGCGAGCAGGCGGGCCGTCAGCTGCCGCTGCCGGCCGAGCGCCAGCACCGGCTTCCTGAGCCTCGGGATGATCACCATCTGGGCGGCCAGCAGCACCAGCACGATGATCGACAGCAGAAAATTCTGCATCATGATGAAGACGATCGCGGTCAGCGCCTGGCCGCCGAGGAACATAGGCTGCACGAAGGCGTCGCCGATGAAGCCGCCGAGCGGCTCGACCTCGTCCTTGATCATGGTGGCGAGCTCGGCCTGCTTGACCTTGCGGAAGTGGGTCGGCGGGAAGCGCAGGATGCGATCGTACAGCTCGTAGCGCAGGCGGCGCAGCATACGCTCGCCCATGCGGCCCTTCTGGGTGTTGATGCTCCTCCTGAACTGGCCGTTCACGACGACGGCTGCGAGGAACACGAAGCTCATGATGATCAGGTAGTCGAGCTGGTCGACCTGGAACCCGTCGAGGATGCGGATGACCTTGCCGGGGAAGATCGCCGAGAGGTCGAGCTCCCAGACCAGGAACGGGATGGTGTGGTGGTGCTTGAAGGCGTTGCCGGTGATGCCGTTGTTGACGATCGATTTCGGCACGCTGAGTGACAGGAAATAGAAGATCTGCGCCAGCACCACCAGGACCAGGATGACGATCTGCTCCGGTCTGCTGTACCGCCAGATGTAAGAAAACAGGCTTCTGTGCATCCCAGCCCAACGGTTCGCTTAGACCCCGCCCTAGCTATATTCGATCAGGCCCTTGATTACATTCGGTTTTTTCGACCGAGCCGGGGGTTCGCTCGGTCTGTAGTCTGTGGCATAGTCCGGCCGATACAAGGCCGGGGCAAGTGCCTCAACGGCCAGGGAGAGGCCCCGATGCCCGACAGCAGCCGGTCAAAGCGTGTGCTGATCTACAGCCACGACTCGTTCGGCCTTGGCCATGTGAGCCGCTGCCGCACGATCGCCAATGCCATCGTCGAGGCCGACAAGTCGGTCTCCGTGCTGATTCTGTCAGGCTCGCCGATGATCGGCTCGTACGAATTCCGCTCGGGCATCGACTTCGTGCGCATCCCGGGCGTGGTCAAGCAGATCGACACCGGCGAGTACGATTCGGCCAACCTGCGGGTCAATGTCGAGCACACGCTCGCCATGCGCACCCGTATCATCAAGGACACCGCCGATATCTACCGGCCCGACCTGTTCATCGTCGACAAGGAGCCGACCGGCCTGCGCGGCGAGGTCCTGCCGGCGCTCCGGATGCTGAAGGAGCGCGGCACCCCGCTGGTGCTCGGCCTGCGCGACGTCATGGACGATCCCGACAAGCTCGCCGCCGAATGGGCGCGCAAGAAGGTCACCCCGGTGCTGCGCGACCTCTATGACGAGATCTGGATCTACGGCCTGCCGCAGATCAACAAGCCGCTCACCGGCATCGAGGTGCCGCCGTCGGTCCGCCACAAGATGGTCTATACCGGCTACCTGCATCGCGACCTGCCGCTGCACACCGATGTGCCGCACGAGATGGAGGAGTTCGACGAACCCTACATCCTGGTGACCCCGGGCGGCGGCGGCGACGGCATTGACCTGGTCGACTGGGTGCTGTCGGCCTACGAGAGCGACCCGCACATCCCCTATGGGGCGATGATCGTCTTCGGCCCGTTCATGGCCGCCGCGGCGCGCGAGCACTTCAAGGAGCGGGCCGCCCGGTTCCGCACCATCCGCACGCTCACCTTCACCAACAATCTCGGCGCCCTGATGAAGGACGCGGCCGGCGTGGTGGCGATGGGCGGCTACAACACGTTCTGCGAGATACTGAGCTTCGACAAGAGGGCGATCATCGTGCCGCGTACCCGGCCCCGGCTCGAGCAGTACATCCGCACGCGCGCGGCGCGGAGCCTCGGATTGCTCGAGATGCTGAGCGCCGAGGGCTGGCGCGACCCGTTCGTCATGGCGACGGCGCTGCGCCAGCTGCCGCAGCAGGGCCTGCCGAGCGACGTGGTGGTGCCCGGCCTGCTCGACGGCGTGGGCAACGTGCTGCGGCTGGTGCACAAGCAGCTGCTGCATCCCCATCGAGGTCCTGCGGTCCTGGGGTCCGAGGCGGCAGATCTGTCGTCCGCCGCGCCCGCCGCCGTGCCGCCCGTGCGTCGCAGGAGCTGATCGGGTTCCATATGCCGATGGTCAGGGGTCCGCGCGTCGCGGTCGTGCTGAAGGGCTGGCCGCGCCTGTCCGAGACGTTCATCGCCCAGGAGATCGCGGGCCTTGAGGCGCGCGGCATCCCGCTCGAGATCTGGTCGCTGCGCCGGCCGACCGACCAGGTGCGCCATCCGGTGCACGACCGCGTGGTCGGGCGCGCGGTCTACCTGCCCGAATACCTGAAGGACGACCCGCTACGCGTGATGCGCGGCTGGTGGAAAGCGCGCCGCCTGCCGGGCTACGCCGCCGCGCGCGCCAAGTTCATCGCCGATCTGCGCCGCGATCCCACGCGCAACCGCGTGCGGCGCTGGGGGCAGGCACTGGTGATGGCGGCCGAGCTGCCGTCATCGGTCGAGCGGCTGTACGTGCATTTCCTGCACACGCCCGCCTCGGTCACGCGCTACGCCGCCACCATGCGCGGCCTGCCGTGGAGCATCTCGGCACACGCCAAGGACATCTGGACCAGCGCGCCGTGGGAGGTCACGGAGAAGCTGGCGGATTGTTCGTGGCTCGCCACTTGCACCGCCCTGGGGCTGCAGCGCCTGCGCGAGCTGGCGGCGCAGCCGGATCGCTTGCAGCTCGTCTATCACGGCCTCGACTTCGCCCATCTGCCGCAGCCGCCGGTCGGCCGTCGGGCGCGCGATGGCAGCGATCCCAAGGACCCCGTCGTGATCCTGTCGGTCGGCCGCAGGGTCGAGAAGAAGGGCTACGACGATCTCCTGAAGGCCCTGGCTCAACTGCCGCGCAGCCTGCACTGGCGCTTCGAGCATGTCGGCGGCGGCGCGCTCGGCAATGCGCTGAAGGCACAGGCGGCGGAGTTGGAGATTGCCGACCGCTGCACCTGGCTTGGCGCGCAATCGCAGAAGCAGGTGTTCGCGGCCCTCGCGCGCGCCGACCTGTTCGTGCTCGCCAGCAAGAAGGCCTCCGACGGCGACCAGGACGGCCTGCCCAACGTCCTGATGGAAGCGGCCCATCAGGGCCTGCCGATCGTTTCGACGCGCGCGGCGGCCATCACCGAGTTCATCGAGGACAGCGTCAACGGCCTGCTGGTGAGCCCGGCGGCGCCCGAAGAGCTCGCGGTCGCGCTCGAGCTCCTGGCGCGCGATCCCGCAATGCGCCGCCGGCTGGCGGACGCGGCGGCCCAGACCGTGCGGACCCGTTTCTCCTTCGATGCCGGCGTCGACTGGATCGCCGGCGCACTCGGCCAGCCCGCCTTTTCTGCCCGTGCCGCGGAATAGCCTCATTGGACCGCGTGTGATCTGACATGCGCGTGTTGCTGCACACGCCGCTCAAGCCGCCGGACAGCGAGGTCGCCTCGGGCGATCGCGAGATGGCGCGCGGGCTGGCGCGGCTGCTGAATCGGCTGGGCCACAGCGTGATCATGCCGCCGATGAGCCGCGTCGCGCCGGGCGTCCCGGCGCCCGACCGGCATCTGGCGCTGCAGCGCCGCGCACGCGCCCAGGCGCAGCGCCTGATCCGGCGCTGGCGCGGACTGCCTGCCGGGCACCCCGAGCGCTACGATCTCTGGTTCACGTATCACTGCTACTACCGCAAGCCCGACTGGCTCGGCCCGATGGTGACGCGTGCGCTCGGCATCCCCTATGTCATCTCCGAGGCTTCGCACGCGCCGCGCCGTGCCCAGGGTGCGACGCGGCTCGGCCATCGTGCCGTCGAGCAGGCGCTCGCCGAGGCCGACCTCGTGCTGAGCGTCAATCCGCGCGACCTGGCCGGCGTGAAGGCCCGGTTGCGCCCGGGCGCACACCAGCGCTGGCTGCCGCCCTTCATCGACACGCGGCCATTCCGTGCCGCCGTCGCCTCGCGCCGGCCGACCAACGATCCGCCATTGCTCCTGAGCGTGGGTATGATGCGCGCTCGCGACAAGCTCGCCTCCTATCGCGTGCTCGCCGAGGCCCTCACCCTGCTGCGCGACAGGGCCTGGCGCGCCCTGCTGGTCGGCGACGGTCCGGCGCGCGGCGAGGTCGAGCGGCTGATGGCACCGCTCGGTGAACGCGTGCGCTTCGCCGGCACCGTGCCGCACGCCGAGCTGCCCCAGATCTATGCCTCGGCTGACCTCTATCTTTGGCCGGCGATCAACGAGGCCTATGGCATCGCGTTCCTCGAAGCACAGGCCGCCGGATTGCCGGTCGTGGCCGGCCGCACGGGCGGCGTGCCCGCGGTGGTCGCCGAGGGCGTCGCCGGTATCCTCACCCCGGTCGGCGATGCGGCCGCGTTCGCCAACGGCGTGGCCCGGCTGCTCGATCGTCCCGACGAGCGCGCGCGCCTGGCCGAAGGAGCCGCACATCGCGTCGCGACGCATCACGACGAACGCGCGGCGGCGCATGCCCTGGCTGCCGGGCTGGCGTTGCTGCGATGAGCGTGCCGTTCGCTGTCCTGCGTCATGCGCCGACCGCCTGGAACGGCGAAGGGCGCCTGCAGGGCACGACCGACATCCCGCTCAGCGCCGAGGGCGAGGCGGCCGCGAAGACATGGCATCTGCCGGCGCCGGCCGATCGCTGGAAGCGCGTTTGCAGCCCGTTGATCCGCGCACGGCGCACCGCCGCGCTGGTGCAGCCGTCGGCGCCGGTCACCGTCGACTCGCGCCTGCGCGAGATGAGCTTCGGTGCTTGGGAGGGCAAAAGCGTCGCCCAGCTGCGCGCCGAAGGCGGCGAGACCTTCGCCGCCGCCGAACGACTCGGTCTCGACTTCCATCCGCCGGGCGGGGAATCGCCGCGTATGGCGATGGCGCGGCTCGCGGCATGGGCGCGTGAGGTCGCTGCGGGAGAGCCGGTCGTCGCGGTGACACACAAGGCCGCGATCCGCGCTCTTCTGGCGCTCGCGACCGGCTGGGACATGACCGGCCGCCAGCCGCTAAGGCTCGACTGGCGCTGCCTGCATTTCTTTTCCGCGCGAGCCGACGGCACGGTCACGCTCGAGCGGCCGAACGTGCCGCTGCAATGAGCCGCGTGTTCTTCCACGTGCAGCATCTGCTGGGCATCGGGCATATCCGGCGCGCCGCGGTCCTGTCGCGCACGCTCGCGGCCAGCGGGTTCGACGTACTGCTGGTGTCGGGCGGCGCGCCGCTGAAGCTCGATCTTGGCGGCGCACGGCTGTACCAGTTGCCGCCGGTGCGGGCGCGCGACGCAGGCCTGCGCGAGTTGAGCCGGCTCGACGGTGCGCCCATCGATGAGTCCTTCAAGTCGGAACGGACGCGCGCGCTGCTCGAACTGTTTCGCGGCGAGCAGCCCGACGTGCTGATCACCGAGCAGTTCCCGTTCGGCCGCACGCAGCTTCGTTTCGAGCTGCTGCCGCTGCTGCAGGCCGCGCACGACCGGCAGCCGAGGCCGCTGATCGTATCGTCGGTGCGCGATGTCGTGCGCCGCTCGGCGTCGGCGCAGCGCGTGCAGGAGACGCTCCAGCTCCTGCGCTCCTTCGACACTGTGCTGATCCACGGCGATCCCAAGGTGATCGGCTTCGACCGCAGCTTTGCCGCCTGGGACGCGATCCGCGATCGCGCCGCCTATACCGGTTACGTAGCGGACGTCGCGCGCGCTGACGGCGGTGCCGGCAAGGATGAGGTGATCGTCTCGGTGGGCGGTGGGGCAGTCGGTGCGCCTTTGATCGAGGCGGCCGCGGCGGCGCGGGCGAAGACCGCGCTTGCCGGCCGTACCTGGCGCCTGCTGGGCGGCGCGAATGAGACACGCACCATCGTCAACGGCATGGTCGTCGAGCCGGCGCGGTCCGACTTGCCGACCCTGTTGCGCAACGCAACCCTCTCGATCTCGCAGGCGGGATACAACACGGTCGTGGAGACCCTGGCCTGTGCCGATCGCGCCGTGCTGGTCCCGTTCGGCACGGCGCGCGAGACCGAACAGACGGATCGCGCGACCTGGCTCGCCGAGCGGGGCCTGGTGACCTGCCTGCCGTCGGAAAGCCTGGCGCCGGATGCGCTGGCGTCGGCGGTCGCACGCGCCCTGCAGGGTCCGTCGATCCGCAGCTTCCCGCCCTGCGACCTCAGCGGAGCGGCGACGACGGCCGCATTGTTGCATCAACGGCTCGCATGACGTCCTGGGCCTTGATCGACGAGGAGCTGGCACGCTGGCGCGATGCTGGTCGCGCGCCGACCTTATGGTGGCGCGACGACGATGCCGTCGACGCGACGCCGGCGCTCGATCGTCTGCTTTCGCTGCAGCGCACTCATGCGGTGCCGTTGGCGCTTGCGGTCGTGCCGGCGGGCGCAACACCGGCTCTTGCGGCGCGACTCTCGCAGGTGCCCGGCATCGACCTGTTGCAGCACGGCTACGCCCATTCGAACCACGCACCGCCGGGCGAGAAAAAGGCCGAGCTCGGGCCCGAGCGTCCCGCCATGGTCGTGCTGGGTGAGCTCGGCACCGGCTGGCTGGCGCTGGAACGCCTGTTCGGCGCGGCCGTGCTGCCCGTTCTGGTACCCCCCTGGAACCGTATCGCACCGGGGCTCGTTCCCGCTTTGCCGGAGATCGGCTTTCGCGGTCTGTCGACCTTCGGCAGCCGTCCCCGCACGCGCCGCGTATCCGGATGGGTGCAGGTGAACACGCATATCGACCTGATCGATTGGCGTATCCGCCGCTTCGCGGGCACCGAGGCGGTGCTGGGCACCTTCGCGCTCGCGCTCGCGGCAGCGCGCGATTCGAACGAGCCGCTGGGCCTTCTCAGTCATCATCTTGCGATGGACGAGGCCGCGTGGGATTTCCTAAATTCATTCTGGGAGAGAATGAGGGGCACGCCGGGCATCGGGATCGCGGCGGCAAACAGTCTTTTCGCGTCACGGGAGGCGCGGGCTTGAGTTCCGCCGATCTGCGCTATCCACGGCAGACATTGTGGGCCGACTATATACGTGCCGCGATCGGCACCCTGTTGTGCGGCCTCCCGCTCGTGCTGGTCGAGGTCAATCGCTGGGTCGCGCTGATCCTGGGGGCCGGATTCGTCCTGTTCGGCGCCTTCCTGGTGCGCACTGCGCTGCGCCAGCGGACGCGCTACGTGCTGGGGCCCGACACGCTGTGCGCCGACGGCCCGGCCGGCTCGATGGTCGAGTGGAATCGCCTCGATCGCCTGAAGCTGAGCTACTTCTCGACCAAGCGCGACCGCTCCGGCGGTTGGATGCAGCTGGCAATCGGCTCGACCGGTGCACGCACCGTGAAGGTCGATTCCGCACTGGAAGGCTTCTACGATATCGTCGAAAGGGCGGCCCTGGCGGCCGAGGCCAACAACCTCGAGCTCAGCGTGGCCACGCGCGCGAATTTGCGATCGATGGGCATTTCGGTGGCAGGTCAGGAAAAGATGGCATGACGGATCTGCTGCGAGTCGACAACCTGACCGTCGAGTTCGGCGTCCACGAAGGAGTCCTTCGGGCCGTGGACAACGTCTCCTTCTCGATCCCGCCCGGCGGCACCGTGGCCTTGGTGGGCGAATCCGGTTCCGGCAAGTCGGTCTGCAGCCAGGCCGTCATGGGCCTGCTGCCGCGCACCGCGACCATCACCCAGGGCTCCATCATCTTCAAGGATCCGCGCGACAAGGATCCGCCGGTCGACATCGCCAAGCTCGACCGTTCCGGCCCGGAGATGCGCGCCATTCGCGGCGGCGAGATCTCGATCATCTTCCAGGAGCCGATGACCTCACTGTCGGCGCTCCACACGGTCGGCGACCAGATCGGCGAGGCGGTCCAACTGCATGGCGGGGGCGGCCACCTCGACGACTTCCATTCGCTGGGCAACCAGATGCACGAGGCGGCCGAGCGCAGCCGCGTGCGCATGACGCGCGCCGAGATCGACGAGCTCACCCTCGACATGCTGCGCCGCGTCGGCTTTCCCGACCCGAAGCGGGCGTTGCGCACCTATCCCTTCGAACTGTCGGGGGGCCTGCGCCAGCGCGCGATGATCGCCATGGCGCTGGTCTGCCGGCCGGCGCTGCTGATCGCCGACGAGCCGACCACGGCGCTCGACGTCACGATCCAGGCGCAGATCCTGCGCCTGATGAAGGACCTGCAGAAGGACCTCGGCATGGCGCTGCTGATGATCACGCACGATCTCGGCGTGGTCGCCAACGTCGCCGACGACGTCGTGGTGATGTATCGCGGCAAGGTGGTCGAAGCGGGCAGCCTGCACGACATCTTCGACGACCCGCAGCATCCCTATCTCAAGGCGCTGCTGCATGCGGTGCCGCGCTTCGACATGAAGCCCGGCGAACGGCTGCGGCCGATCCGTGAGATCAAGGCCGCGACCGGTCACCTGCTGCGGCAGAAGCCGGAGGTCTCGCCGACCGACACCTTCAATCCCAAGGCGCCGGTGTTGAAGGTCCGCCACCTCTCCAAGACCTTCAAGATCCGCAAGGCCGACACCCTGCTCGAATCGCTGATCGGCGGCGGCACGACCCGCGTCGTCAAGGCGGTCAACGACGTGAGCTTCGACGTCGAGCGCGGCGAGTGCCTGGGGCTGGTCGGCGAATCGGGCTGCGGCAAGACCACGCTCAGCAAGATGCTGATGCGCGGCCTGTCGGCCGATCCCAACGAGGGTGCCGGCCGCGTCGTGTTCGACGACTGGGGCCGCAAGATCGACGTCATGATGCTGGAAGGCGAGGACCTGAACAGCTTCCGCCGCAAGCTGCAGTTCATCTTCCAGGACCCGTTCGGCTCGCTCAATCCGCGCATGACCGTCTACGACATCCTGGTCGAGCCGCTCGTCATCCATAAGGTGGGCGACGGCGCCTACCGGCGCGAGATGGTCGGCGAGCTGATGGAGATGGTCGGCCTCGACCGCCGCCAGCTCAGCCGCTACCCGCACTCCTTCTCGGGCGGCCAGCGGCAGCGCATCGGCATCGCGCGCTCGCTGGCGCTCAGGCCCGACATGGTGATCTGCGACGAGCCGGTGTCGGCTCTCGACGTGTCGATCCAGGCGCAGGTCCTGAACCTGCTCAAGGACCTGCAGAAGCAGCTCGGCCTCACGCTGATGTTCATCAGCCACAATCTCGCGGTGGTCGACTATATCGCCGACCGCATCGCCGTGATGTGCGCCGGCCGGCTGGTCGAGCTGGCATCGTCCGGCGAGCTGTTCCGCAATCCCATCCATCCCTACACCAAGGCCCTGTTGTCCGCGGTGCCGATGCCCGACCCCGACCAGCGCCTCGACCTGCGCGCATTGATGGAGGGCAAGGCGTCCGATCCCAAGGCCTGGCCGCACCCCTTCACCGACGATGGCTCCAAGCCGGTGCTGTGGACCGAGGTCGAGACCGGCCACTACGTGCGCCTCTCGCGGGATTGATGTGATCATGAACATGACCCCCTTCCGTCCGCGCTGCGGACACCTTTCCCCGCAGACCGGCGAAGGCCGGAGCTCTTACCTTCCGCTGTCCGCGGGGGAGGGTGGCGCGCCGCGCCGGATGGGGGGCACGCCGTCATGCTGAACTACGTCATTCGCCGCCTGCTGATCATGGTGCCGACGCTGTTCGTCATCAGCCTGCTGGTCTACGTGATCATCGACCTGCCGCCGGGCGATTGCGTCACCTCGCAGATCGACGAGCTGCTGTCGCGCGGCGATCCCGATGCGCTGCGCCGTGCCGACGAGCTGCGCCATCTCTACGGTCTCGACCAGGACCTGCTGGTCCGCTACTTCCGCTGGGTCGGCGGCGTGTTCCGCTGGGACTTCGGGCTCTCCTGCCAGGACACCGTGCCGGTCAAGGACCTGATCGGCGAGCGGCTGGCGCTCACCATCGTGATGGAGAGCTGCACCATCCTGTTCATCTGGACGGTGTCGTTCATCATCGGAGTCTACGCCGCGACCCATCAGTACCAGCTCGGCGACTACATCGCCTCGTTCATCGGCTTCATCGGGCTGGCGGTGCCGAACTTCCTGCTGGCGCTGGTGCTGCTCTATGTCGGAAAGGTCTATTTCGGCCTGTCGATCGGCGGCCTGATGGATCCGGAGTTCATCGACAAACCGTTCAGTTGGGGCAAGTTCTGGTCGGTCGCCCAGCACCTCGTCATCCCGGTTATCGTGATCGGGACCTCGGGCACCGCCGGCATGATCCGGCGCCTGCGCGCCAACCTGCTCGACGAGCTGCAGAAGCAGTATGTCGTGACCGGCCGCGCCAAGGGCCTGCCGCCGCTGAAGCTGCTGATCAAGTATCCGCTGCGGCATGCGATCAACCCGTTCGTCGCCGACATCGGGCATCTGCTGCCGGAGGTGATCTCGGGCTCGGTGATCGTCTCGGTCGTGCTGTCGCTGCCGACCACCGGCCCGATGCTGCTGAACGCGCTCAAGACCCAGGACGTCAATCTGGCGGCGACCTTCCTGCTGTTCGTCGCGGTGCTGACGGTGATCGGCATGCTGGTGTCGGACCTGCTGCTGGCGGCGCTCGATCCGCGCATCCGCTTCGGCGCAACGAGCGAGAAGTGAGGGGCGGAGGAGCACCATGAGCGAGACCGCCGACCGCCCGACCCGCAACACGCCGCACTACGTGAATTCGGCGCCGTGGGATCCCTACACTTCCGAGAAACTGACGGCCGAGCAGGAAAAGTACTACATGGCCGGCCAGTGGAAGCTGATGTGGTGGCGCTTCCGCCGCCACCGGCCGGCCGTCGTCTCGGCGGCGTTCCTGGCGCTGATGTACTTCTCCTGCCTGATCAGCGAATGGATCGCGCCCTACGACCTGCAGACCCGGCACATCAAGAGCATCTTCGCGCCGCCGCAGGCGGTGCATCTGTTCCACGAGGGCCGCTTCCTTGGACCGTTCGTCTATGCCCAGAAGATGACGCGCGACATGGACACGCTGCAGCGCGTCTACACCGAGGACCGCAGCCAGCCTCAGCAGCTGCGCTTCTTCTGCCGCGGCGAGGGCTACGACTTCTGGGGCGTGATCCCGGGCTCGTTCCACTTCGTCTGCCCGCCCGAGGACGGCACCTTCTTCCTGCTCGGTACCGACCGGCTGGGGCGCGACATGTTCAGCCGCATCGTCTATGCCGCCCGCATCTCGCTCACCATCGGTGTCATCGGCATCGTCCTGAGCTTCACGCTCGCCCTGATCCTGGGCGGGCTGGCGGGATACTACGGCGGCTGGGTCGACATGATCGTCCAGCGGCTCACCGAGATCCTGAAGAGCTTCCCCCACTTGCCGCTCTGGCTCGCCCTGTCGGCGGCGCTGCCGGTCACCTGGTCGCCCTTGCTGGTCTATTTCGGCATCACCCTGATCCTGGCCCTGCTCGACTGGCCGAGCCTCGGTCGGGCGGTGCGCTCCAAGCTCCTCTCGTTGCGCGAGGAGGACTACGCCATGGCCGCGCAGATGATGGGCGCCAAGCCCGGCCGCATCATCGGCCGTCACCTGCTGCCCGGCTTCATGAGCCACCTGATCGCCTCGGCGACGCTGTCGATCCCGTCCATGATCCTGGCCGAGACGGCGCTGTCGTTCCTCGGCTTGGGCCTGCGCCCGCCGATCACCTCCTGGGGCGTGCTCCTGAACGAGGCGACGGACATCAACGTGGTGGCGGTGAACTGGTGGCTGATGCTGCCCGTGGTGCCGGTGATCCTCGTCATCCTCGCCTACCAGTTCATGGGCGACGGCATGAGAGACGCCGCGGATCCGTATGCTTGAGCGGCTGCAGCGAGGCGAGAGCCCGCACCGTGCAGAATGAACAAGGATCGCGCACCAAGCGCTTGAGAATCCTGTCTTTGCCGTAAGCGGACCTTACGTCCCTGTGACTTAAAAATCACAGTGTTGCCCCATTTGGGTCTAGCGACGGCCACCGCTCGTTTCCATCTTCGCGTTGTATCTCCCCCGAACGTGGTCCCCCCAAAGCCACGTTCAGCCTCTTCGGAGGCGTTCGGCCGTCCTGTCACTCTCCCCCGACAGGACGGCCTTTTTCTTGAGCATCCGCAGCGCAGCGAGGATGCCGGCGGGCGAAAGCGCTCGCGAATGCGGGCCCGCACAGTTCAGAAAAGACACGAGCAGTGCTACCACCGCTGCCAGATGAGCGAACTCGAGGTCACCGGCCTGTCCTGCCGCCGCGGCGGCCGCCCGGTCGTCCGCAACCTCTCCTTCTCCCTGGCGCGCGGCGAGCTGCTGTCCCTGACCGGCCGCAACGGCAGCGGCAAGACCACGCTGCTGCGCGCACTCGCGTTGCTGGTGACGGCCGACGAAGGCGGCATTCGCTGGCAAGGCCACGACGTCCGCCACGACCGCGACGGCTGGCACCGCCAGATTGCCTGGCTGGGCCATCTCGACGGCCTGAAAGGCGACCTCACCGTGCGGGAAAACCTCGCGACGGCCTGCCGTCTGCGAGAGACACCGGCAACCGGGATCGACGAAGCCCTTGCCGCCTTCGATCTCGCGCTGCTCGCCCATCGTGCCGCCCGTACCCTGTCCGCCGGCCAGCGCCGGCGCGCCGCGCTCGCCCGCGTCGTGTCGGCTGGTGCGCCGCTGTGGCTGCTCGACGAGCCGCTGAACGCCCTAGACGCGCCGTCGCAGGCCGCGCTGCGCATCGCGCTCGCCAAGCACCTCGCAGCCGGCGGCCTCGCGGTTGCCGCCACCCACGCGCCGATCGACGTCCCCAATGCGCGCGTGCTGGAGCTCGCATGAGCGGCTTCGCGGCTCTGCTCGCGCGCGACCTGCGGCTGGTCTGGCGGCGGCCGGGCGACGTGATGGTGGTGCTCGCCTTCTTCGTCGTGGCGACGGTGCTGTTCCCGCTCGGCATCGGGCCGGAGACCAACCTGCTGGCGCGCATCGCCGCGGGCATCCTGTGGTGCGCCGCCTTGTTCGCCGCGCTGCTGTCGCTCGAGCGGCTGTTCGCCGCGGACTACGAGGACGGCGCGCTCGACCTCTTGCTGCTGGCGCCGTGGCCGCTCGAGCTGGCCGCGCTCGCCAAATGCCTCGCTCACTGGATCGTGACCGGCCTGCCGCTCGCGCTGCTCGCGCCCATCATGGGCCTGCTGTTCGGCCTGTCCGGCGATGGCCTGCTGGCGGTCGGCCTCACCCTGCTGGTCGGCACGCCGGCCCTGTCGCTGATCGGCGGGCTGGCGGCGGCGCTGACGCTCGGAGCGCGGCGCGGCGGCGCTTTGCTGGCCCTGCTCGCCTTGCCGCTCTGCGTGCCGACGTTGATCTTCGGTGCGGGAGCGGTCGAGGCGGTGGCGATCGGCGAGGGTTTTCTCACCCACCTTGCGATCCTGGGGGCGCTGGCGCTGCTGTCGCTGGCCACGCTGCCGTGGGCCATCGCCGCAGCCTTGCGGCAAGCGGGCGAATAGACAAGCTCGGCGAGAGGACGAATACACACGAGATGGCCAGCCTGCATGTCCTTGCCAACCCGGCGCGCTTCCGCCGCTTCAGCCAGCGCGTGGTGCCGGCGCTGTCGGTGGCGACGGCGCTGGCGCTCGCCGTCGGCCTGTACCTGGCGCTGATCGAATCGCCGCCCGACTACCAGCAGGGCGAGACCGTGCGCATCATGTTCATCCACGTGCCGTCGGCCTGGCTGTCGATGATGGGCTACGCGCTGCTCGCGGCGCTCGGCGCCTCGCTGCTGGTATGGCGCCATCCGCTGGCGGCCCTGATGGCGCGCGCCGCGGCGCCGGTCGGCGCGGTGTTCGCCGCGGTGTGCCTGCTGACCGGCTCGCTGTGGGGCCGGCCGATGTGGGGCACCTACTGGGTGTGGGATGCGCGGCTCACCTCGATGCTGCTGCTGTTCTTCCTCTATCTCGGCCACATCGCGCTCAGCCGCGCCTACGATGACTCCGAACGCGGCGATAGAGCGGCGGCGATCCTGGCGCTGGTCGGCGTGATCAACCTGCCGGTCATCAAGTTCTCGGTCGATTGGTGGAACACGCTGCATCAGCCCGCGTCGGTGATGAAGCTCGGCGGCCCGTCGATCGATCCCTCGATCCTGACGCCGCTGCTGGTGATGGCGGTCGCGCTGCTGCTGCTGTTCGTCGTGCTGGTGATGCTGCGCACCGAGACCGAGATCGACCGCCGCCGCCTCGAAGCCGCAGAGATGGCCCTCTAGGAGCGGATGGTGAACCACACGCCGTTCATCGTCGCCGCTTACATCGTGGCGCTCCTCGGCTTCGGCGGGCTGGTGATTGCCTCGCTGCTGGCGCGCCGCCGCATCAAGCGCGAGTTGTCGTCGCGTGGGCTCTCGGGAGAGAGGGCGCGCGGATGAAGCCCAAGCGCAAGCGGCTGTGGCTGCTGGTCGGCTCGCTCTGCGTGCTCGGCGTCGCGACGGCGCTGGTGCTGTGGTCGCTGAGCGACAATCTGGTGTTCTTCTATTCGCCGACGCAGGTCGCCGAGAAGCATCCCGGTCCCGAGCGGCGGCTGCGCATCGGCGGTTTGGTCGAGCAGGGCAGCGTGAAGAAGGACGGGCAGGAGGTGCGCTTCATCGTGACCGACCTCAAGAAGACGGTGCCGGTGGTCTATCGCGGCCTGCTGCCGGATCTTTTTCGCGAGGGCCAGGGCGTGATTGCCGAGGGCACGCTGGGCAAGGACGGCGTGTTCACCGCCCGCGAGGTGCTGGCCAAGCATGACGAGAAGTACATGCCGCCCGAGGTGGCGAAGGCGTTGAAGGAAAGCGGACGCTGGCAGGAGGGGAGCGGGAAGCCATGACCATGACCCCCCTCCGCCCCTTCGGGGCACCTCCCCCCGCAGACGGGGGAAGGCAAGAACTCAGGCCTTCCCCCGTCTGCGGGGGAAGGTGGCGCGCAGCGCCGGAAGGGGGTCATCCGTGATCCTTGAGCTCGGCCACTACGCCACGATCCTCGCGCTCGCGGTGGCGATCGTGCAGGGGACGCTGCCGTTCGTCGGCGCCGCGCGCGGTGACATCAGGCTGATGGCGCTGGGGCGGTCGGCGGCGCTGACGCAGGCGTTCCTGGTGATCGGCGCCTTCCTCGCGCTCACCCAGGCGTACGTGACGTCGGACTTCTCGGTCGCGAACGTCGTCGCCAACTCGCATTCGGCGAAGCCGCTGATCTACAAGATCTCCGGCGTATGGGGGAACCACGAGGGCTCGATGCTCCTGTGGGCGCTGATCCTGTCGCTGTTCGGGGCGGCGGTGGCGCTGTTCGGCAACAACCTGCCCGACTCGCTGCGCGCCCGCGTGCTCGGCGTGCAGGCGCTGATCGGCGTGGGCTTCCTCGCCTTCATCCTGTTCACCTCCAACCCGTTCGAGCGCATCTCGCCCGCGCCGCCCGACGGCAACGGCCTCAACCCGCTGCTGCAGGATCCGGGCTTGGCGTTCCATCCGCCGATGCTCTACCTCGGCTATGTCGGCTTCTCGGTGACGTATGCGTTCGCGATCGCGGCGCTGCTCGAGGGAAGAGTGGACGCGGCGTGGGCGCGCTGGGTGCGGCCGTGGACCTTGGCGGCCTGGTGCTTCCTGACCTGTGGCATCGCGCTCGGCTCGTGGTGGTCCTACTACATCCTCGGCTGGGGCGGCTTCTGGTTCTGGGACCCGGTCGAGAACGCCTCGCTGATGCCGTGGCTCGCCGGCACCGCGCTGCTGCACTCCGCGATCGTCGTCGAGAAGCGCGACGCGCTGAAGAGCTGGACGGTGCTGCTCGCCATCCTCGCCTTCTCGCTCAGCCTGCTCGGCACCTTCCTGGTCCGCTCGGGCGTGCTCACCAGCGTGCACGCCTTCGCGACCGACCCGGCGCGCGGCATCTTCATCCTGGGCTTCCTGCTGCTGGTGACCGGCGGCGGCCTCGCGCTCTACGCCTGGCAGGCGCCGAAGCTCGCGGGCGGCGGGCTGTTCCAGCCGATCAGCCGCGAGGGCGGGCTGATCCTGAACAACCTGCTGCTCTGCACGCTCGCGGCGACGGTGCTGCTGGGCACGCTCTATCCGCTGTTCCTCGATCTCACCACCGGCAACAAGGTCTCGGTCGGGCCGCCCTTCTTCAACGCGACCTTCGTGCCGATCTGCGCGCCCTTGTTCGCCGCCCTCTGCGTCGGGCCGTTCCTGAACTGGAAGCGCGCCGAGTTGTGGCCCGCGCTGGCCCGCCTGCGCGCGGCCTTCGCCATCTCGGTGATCGCCGCCATCATTGCCGGCGTCGCGGTCGACGGCCGCGCGACCCTGGCGGCGATCGCCTTCGGCTTCGGCGTCTGGCTGATCGCCGGCAGCTTGACCGAGTTCATCGGCCGCCTGCGCCGCAGCCGGCTCAGCCTCATGCCGCGCAGCGCGATCGGCATGTCGATCAGCCACACCGCCCTTGGCTTCGTCGTGCTGGGCGCGGTCGCGACGGCGGCGTGGAACCACGAGCTGATCCGCACGATGAAGATCGGCGACACCGCCCAGTTCGCGGGCTTCGGCGTGAAGCTCGAGTCGGTCGTGCCCCTGCAGGGGCCGAACTACACCGCCGAGCGCGCCACCATCACGCTGACAAAGGACGGCCAGCCCTTCACCACGCTCACGCCCGAGCGGCGGCTGTTTACGGTGCAGCAGCGCCAGGTCGCCGAGACCTCGATCCACACCAACCTGCTGCGCGACATCTACGCCACGCTGGGCGAGGGCGACGCCGCCAAGGGCTGGACGATCCGCCTCTACTGGAACCCGCTGGCGCCGTGGATCTGGCTGGGCGCCGGCCTGTGCGCCTTCGGCGGATTCGTCTCGCTCTCCGACCGGCGGCTGCGCATCGGCGCCCCGCGAAGGTCTTCTGTGGACCGCGCGCTTCCAGCGCGCTCAAGCTCATGAGGCGCGCAGGATGCGCGCGGTCCAATGAGTAACCGTCTCCTCTTTCTCCTCCCTCTCCTGACGCTCGCCATCCTGGCGGGGTTCTTCGGCTGGTCGCTGCTGTCGGGGCGCGATCCCGCGTCGATCGGCTCGGTGATGGTCGGCCGCGCCGCGCCGACCCTGCCGAACCAGCTGGGCGAGGGGCTGATCAAGGCGGGCAAGCCGGTGCTGGTGAACTTCTTCGCCAGCTGGTGCGCGCCCTGCCTCGCCGAGCATCCGATGTTCGAGCGGCTCAAGGCCCGCGAGGGCGCGACCATCATCGGCATCGCCTGGAAGGACAGGCCGGAGGCGACGCACGCCTGGCTGCAGCGGCTGGGCGACCCGTTCACCCGGCTGGGCTTCGACCAGGACGGCAAGATCGCCCTCGACTGGGGCCTGTCGGGCGTGCCGGAGACCTACCTGATCGACGCCCAAGGCATCGTCCGCCTCCACTTCCGCGGCCCGATCACCGAGCGGGACCTGGCGGTGATCCTGCCGCTGTTGAAGGCGGGATCATGACCCCCCTCCGTCGGCTTCGCCGACACCTCCCCCCGCAGACGGGGGGAGGCAAAATCTCAGGCCTTCCCCCGCTCAAAGCGCCTTCTGAGGCGCGTGCGGGGGAAGGTGGCGCGCAGCGCCGGAAGGGGGTCATGGCGCTGCTGCTGGCACTAATGATCAGTCTCCCCGCGCTCGCCGTCGAGCCGTCCGAGATGCTGAAGGACCCCGCGCTCGAGGCCCGCGCCCGCGAGATCGGGCGGGCGCTGCGCTGCGTGGTCTGTCAGAACCAGGACGTCGACGATTCCAACGCCGAGGTGGCGCACGACATGCGCCTCGCGGTGCGCCAGCGGCTGGTGGCCGGCGACAGCGACCGGCAGGTGATGGACTACATGGTCGCGCGCTACGGCGACTACGTGCTGCTGAAGCCGCCCTTCAAGGCGGAGACGTGGCTCCTGTGGCTCGGTGCCCCGCTGGTCCTGGTTCTCGCCGGCGGGGCCCTGCTGCTCGCCGCGCGCAAGCGCCGGCCGGCCGAGGCAACGTCCGCGCCGCTGACCGACGAGGAGCGGGCGCGCGTCGAGTCTTTGCTGGGAGCGCGCCGCCGGCCTGAGCGAAGCGAAGGCTCCAGTGGCGCTGATGAGTAGTGCGCGACGGTCAGCGTCTGAGCAGATCATGGAACGAGCGTGGGCCGCGGTGAAGATGCAGGCACGCCAGGACCAGGACTTGGTCGCCTTCGAGGACGTAGAAGAGGCCGTACCGGAAACGGCGCAAGGGCGCTCTTCGGATGGCGCCGTTCACGGCCTGCTACCCCTCCGGATTGTCGCGCAGAAGGTCTTCGACACGCCGGATTTCTGCGACGAACGCTCGTCCGAAGCCCACGCGTTGCGCCTCGATATACGTCGCGGCATCGCGGATTTCAGCCCGAGCGGCTGCGGTGTAACGAACCGCGCCTGCCATGGTCCTCTAGCCGGGGAAGAGGCCGCGGCGAATCTCGTCCAGGGTGAAGGTAGGCTCGTCCGGGTTCTGCCGATCGTGCTCCAGCCGCGCACTCAGTTCCCGCATCTGCTCAGGCGTCAGGGGAGGTGGTGCGGCGTCGAAGTCGACGGCATCGAGGAGCTCTTCCACCAGCTCCATGCGCTCCTGTGGCGGCAGCCGGATGATCTCGTCGAGCAGGGCTTTCTTGTCCATGTTGAGAAGGTACTCCGCCCGGCCCACTTTTCAACCGCAACGGTCTGATGCTCGAATTCCTCCTCGCCCTCCTCACCACGGCCACGGTGACCGCGCTGCTGGTGCCGCTGGTGAAGCCGCGGCTGGCGGCGCGCGACCGGCTGGCGAGCGACACCGCGGTCTATCGCGACCAGCTCGCCGAGGTCGAGCGCGAGCGCGGCCGCACGCTCACCCCGGCCGAGGCCGACGCCGCCCGCACCGAGATCGAGCGCCGCCTGCTCGCCGCTGCCGATCAAGATCTTGCCGGACCGCGGGCGTGCACGTCCGCCTCATGGCACCGCTTCCTCACCCCCGCCCTCTGCCTCGCCGTCCCGCTGTTCGCGCTGGGCCTCTACCTGCAGCTCGGCACGCCCGGCCTGCCCGCCGCGCCCTTCGTCGCGCGTTCACATACCCCGGCCGGCGCCCCCGCCGCCGACGAGGCGAAGGCCCTCGCCGGGATGGCCAGCACCCTGCGCGCGCGGCTGGCGCAGCAGCCGGACGATCCCGAGTCGCTCGCCGCCCTCGCCGAGGTGCTGATCCGGCAGGCCGACGGCGTGGTGACGCCGGAGGCGCAGGGCCTGCTGCGCCGCGCGCTCGACAAGGCCCCCGACGATCCGCGCGCGATGTTCTATCTCGGCCTCGCCGAGGCCCAGGGCGGCGACAGCAAGGCCGCGCTCGCGCGCTGGCAGGCGCTGGAGCAGAAGTCGCCGGCCGATGCGCCGTGGCGGCCGACCCTGCGTGCCGAGATCGAGCGGGTCGCGCGCGCATCAGGGCTCCCGGTCCCGCCGCCGAGCCCCGGAACGCCTGCCGCGCCCGGGGGTCCGACGCAGGACCAAGTGCAGGCGATGCAGAACCTCCCGCCCGAGGAGCGGATGAAGGCGATCCGCGGCATGGTCGCGGGGCTGGAGCAGCGCCTCGCCGCGTCGCAGCCGGCCACGCCGGCCGAGCGTGCCGAGGATCGCGCGGGCTGGCTGCGGCTCGCCAATGCGCGGCGGGTGCTGGGCGAGAACGACAAGGCCGCCCAGGCCTACGCGAAGGCCGACGCGCTGGCGCCGCTCGAGCCGCGGCTGCTCGCCGACTGGGCCGAGACCGAGGTCCGCCAGCTCAAGCCCGGCCAGCCGCCCGGCCCGGCCGCCGTCGCGGTGCTGGAGCGGCTGGAGAAGGCCGAGCCGAACAACGCGCTGGCGCTGTTCTATCTCGGCGCCGCCGACTTCGCGAAAGGCGACAAGCCCGCGGCTGCGCGGCGGTGGAAGACGCTGCTGGCGATGCTGCCAAGCGACGCCCCGATCCGCGGCATGTTGGAAGCGAAGATAAAGGAGACAGAGTAACCGACGTGCGCGGGACGGGTGGCTCTATCGATGCAAGAACCATATTCTATGGATGACTCGCGACGATCTTAGGTCGCTGCGATATCAAGGTGCCCAGTCCGTTCAACCTTGGGGTACTTCCAGGGTGGGCCACAGCGTTGGCGGCACAGGTTCTCGAAGACGCCAGTGGACAGAGATTGGGGAATTTCCTTCCCAGGAAACGAAATCTACCTCGCCGCAATACACGAATGGGCCGCGACGACCGGGCCGAACAAATAGATGCACGTGGATGCCTCTAGCCCTATGAGCCTGGATCATTTGGCCATGCTTTGACTGCTGCGTCGTACGATTCTGGCTTTGCCAATTGAACTCCCGGTCAGATACAAAATGGTCGGTGTATTGATGCTCTGGATTCGCTCCAGTCTTCTCAAGACTTACGAGCAGAAACATATTCGATCCGTTAACCACAAAGCCAACATTCCAAATGGCTCTGCTGAAGGTCAGGCCGAACGCGGGTGGTATTGCCTCTCGCAGATAGCGATCCCAGAGGTCTGGGCCGCGGACTTGGCCCACTCTCGACCCAATGGGCTCCATTATCATGCCATTGCGTGTCTTTCGAAGGCGCACTCGATCGGCGCGCCCGGGTTGGCCGGCGGCGTTTCCAAACCATCCCCGGATAATGTCTGGAAGCTGATTTGACGTCTCACTGGGTCGACGTACGATATTAATTGCGATTTTCGCCACAACGGCTTCCATCGGCCGGCCCTCGACTTCTATGGGCAATACGCCCTGCGGAAGCTTCGGACCACCAGGCGTCGTCGGAAGGAACAGGATTGGATTGTGGCTAGCATTGAGAGCCACGCGGCAGATTAGGTCACGGCTCCAGTCGGAATCGCTGCGAGCGAGATACTGTCCGAGCCGCCAATCCAGGATCTCCCTCAGCAGACCTCCAAACGAGGCTGGGTTCTTGATATCGAAGGCAAATGAAAACTCGCGGCCATCAAAAGCGAAGTAAGAAGCGCCTCCCATGCCTTCTCCTTTGACGAAAGCTTCTATGGGATTGCGGATGAGTAACCGCCTCAACGCATGAGCATCTGATAGGTCTACTGAGAAGTCTTCCGCTAGCCGATGCATTCGCCGTATATGGCCGGCCACGCGCGCAGTAACATCATCGATCGAGAGCCGATTACGAACGTCTTCGCCATCCAACATCGCTAGCAGCAAAATGAGTTTGTAGCTGCGAACAGTGGGCGTGATTTCCAGTCGTTCGAAAAAGGTCCGGTGCTGCCGAAGGGTCTCAGCGTCAGCCTCATCAAGGCCCTTCATTCTGTGGACGAAACCAAGCCAAGAATGCTCGCTGTTGCCTCGTGGATTCAGGCCCGCGTGAAACGTTTCGATGGCGGTCGGCCGTACCCCGTGGCGATCGAGGAACTCCTTGTAAAACGCTTCGAGCAAATCCTCCGACCTCGTCGGTCGAAGGAGGTTCTCTAAGATCTCTATCGTGGCGAGGTCATAGGTCACATCGCACCCAGGCGGGAGAACAAGTCGACCATTCACGATGGATTCTAGAACCTCGCGCTGCTTGCCGGCGCTTTCAGCGTCATGATCGGCAATGACTGCCAACGCTCGGAGTTTCGTCAGGAACACCCGATGATTGCCGATATAGTCAATGACCGTTAACCGGTCCTTGTCGGGAGCAATACGCAGTCCTCGGCCCAGTTGCTGCAGCCATATGATTGTGGATTCGGTCGGCCGGAGCATCAGGACTGTGTCGATGGTCGGGACGTCAACTCCTTCGTTGAACATATCGACGGCGAATACGACCTGCAGTTCACCTTGCCGCAGCTGCTCCAAGGACGTGGCTCGAGGCGCGCTTCCCTGTCCCGAGTGGACAGCGACAGCGGACACGCCTTGGCGCACGAAGAAGTCCGCCATGAAGTCGGCATGGCGTTGGGAACAACAGAAGGCGATGCACCTCTTTCCGCCTAGCTTTCTAAATTGCTCAAGGGCATTGCTAGCCCGGGCCTCAGTGGCGACTGCCGCAGTTAGTTCGTTCAGGTCGAACTGTGCATTTCGCCAAGGAATGTTCGTGTAGTCGACCTCATCGGGAACGCCGAAATAGTGAAAAGGACAAAGATGCCCTCCGCCAATTCCATCGACCATGTCGGCCTGAAAAACCAGATTCTCTTGGCAGAGGCCAAGGAGGTCCGCGCCATCGGTTCTATCTGGCGTAGCCGTTAGGCCAAGTAGAAATTTCGGACTGAAGTGGTCGATGATCCTCCGATAGGTCGCGGCAGCAGCGTGATGAAATTCATCAACTATGATGTAGTCGAAATGGTCTTCGCGGAAGGTGGAAAGATGGTTGGTGCGGCCTAACGTTTGCACAGAGGCGAACAACACATCGGCATCGACTTCGCGTCTTTCAGCGGCCAGGCGCCCGAAGCGGGCACTTGGCATGATTCGTCTGAACACAGCGACGGCTTGATCGAGAATTTCCTCTCGATGCGCAACGAATAGGATTCGCTTGAACTCAGGTCGGTCGCTATCGAACCCGGCTAGCCAGGTCTTTCCAAGACCCGTCGCCAGTACGACTAGGCCTGCGGAAAACCCGCTAGCGCGGGTCTCTTCTAGGGCAGCTAGTGCTTTCTGCTGAATCTGATGAGGTTCAGGCTTCGGAAGTGGAAGTTCGGGAGGAACTGCAACGTCGGCAAAGTGGTTGGTCACACGACGTCGACGTTCATAAGCATCTATCCATGCCGACGTGACGGGTGCAGTGGCAAAGTCATCGAACAAGGCTTGAAATCCGGAGCGGATCTCTTGGAAGCCCCGCACGTCATGGCTTGAGATCACTTTGTAGTTCCACTCGACAGCGTCGGTTAAAGCAGACTCTGACAGGTTAGAGCTACCAACAAACGCAACACCCTCCGGTCCCATCAGGAAAGCGTATGATTTCAGATGAAACGCCCTGTTCGTACTTTGATATATCCGAAGGGATAAATCTCCTTGGAGATCACAAAGACGTCTCAGCGCGACAGGCTCCGTTACGTCGAGGTAGTCGCCGACGAGAATGCGAGCCCGTCCACCACGCTGTAGGAAGTCCTTTAGATGTTCGACGATGCGCCGAGCGCCGCTATCCAGCAGAAACGAGACTGCGATATCGCAGGTGTCTGCGCGATCCATGTGAAGAATCAGGTGTGGCAGAAGCGGATCTTCGGCTCCTCTGACTAACCGCTGCTGATCGAGCTTACTCCCGCTTTCCTTGGAGAGGTAGTTTGCCTTCGACGGGATAACATGCCTTACGCCGCCGCGGGGATCAGCGACGTCACCGGAGTATCGGGGAATTACGTGGAGGTGAAAGTGAAAGACGGTCTGACCCGCTGCCGCGCCCAAGTTGAATCCGACGTTGAAGCCATTTGGCGTATGGCGAGCACGGATGACTGCCATCGATTCGTCGATTGCGGCTGTGAGCGCAGCCTTCTCTTCCGCAGTGAGATCGTCCCACGTAGCGGCGTGTCGGTGCGGGACGAGGAGAAGGTGGCCGGGACTTACGGGAAAGCCATCCCAAATGGCATGACCATGCGACCAAGAAAAGGCAATGCGCTCAGGGCTAATCTTGCAGAATGGACAGTCTTCGTTGTTACTCAACACTGCGTCTCCCCGGCGAGACGATAGCGGCTTAATTACCTCCCACACAATCGCCACCCGCCCCGTTCCGCGCTTACCTCCCGGGCATCGTCACCCGCTCAAGGAGGTCGCTATGTCGAACCCAGCCGCAGTCTCGCCCGTCCCCTCGGCCCCCGCCCCGAGCGCCGTCGAGGGCGTCGTCGAGGCCTACCTCGCCACCTGGAACGAGACCGATGCGGCGGGCCGCCAGGCCAGCATCGCCCGCGCCTGGGAGCAGGCCGGCCGCTATCGCGATCCGCTGATGGCGAGCGAGGGCCATGCCGGCATCGATGCGATGTTGGCCGGCGTCCAGGCCCGCTTCCCGGGGTTCGTGATCCAGCGCACGTCCCGGATCGACGCCCACAACGACTGGGCCCGCTTCTCCTGGTCGCTGGGACCGGCTCAGGGCCCCGCGGTCGTCGAGGGCGTCGATTTCTGCACCCTTTCGCCCGCCGGCCGGCTGGTCTCCGTTGTCGGCTTTATCGATAAGATGCCGACGGCGGCGTGAAAGCCTGTGGATAAGCGCTCGCGGGCCAGTCTCATTATGGGCAATGGCCCGCGAGTCGCGCGCGCTTTTGCGGGCGAAAAATCGAGGCCATTGCCCTTAATAGGGGGCGACCGCGAAGTCTGGCAGACTCCCCGCCATGATCGGCTCTTTGTGCCTCCACCGCGGGAGGAAGGGAGGGGTGATTCTCGGTTGGGACAGAATGCGTGGATTCGTGGACTCCAGGCCCAAAACCCTTATGGAATCGGCATCGGAGCGGTCCACACCGCAGTGGACTCGAGTGGACTCCGTGGACTCCGCGGGGTCAGCCGGACCGCCGCTCGAAGGCGGCGCCCGCCAGCATCATCACCGCGCCGACGCCCAGGACGATCAGCCCGCCCTGGGCCCGTTCGACGGCGTGGTAGCCCTCGCTCATGGTGGTCGGGCGCAGGCTGGTCGATTTCGACACCGCCTCGGGCATGATCATCTGGTAGCCGGCGATGCCCAGCCCGAAGATCACGCACAGGGCACCCAAGATCGACAAGGCCTCGCTGCTGCGCATCATGGAGCGGTTATGGCCCGGACGCGGGCAAACAGAAACCCCCGTCACCGGGGGTCCTGTACGCTCTACCGTTGGTCCTGGGGGCTTGGCAGTCCCGGCGGTTCCAGTCCGCCTCGCCCGGTCCCGCGATACGCAGCGGGACCGGGCCAGCTGACGCCCCTGGTACGCGGGGCGCGGCCGACCCGCAGGTCCGCCATGTCTCCTGTGCAACGCCCTACTGCTGCGCCGTGTTGCCAGCCGGAGCAGTCGACGGCGCCGGGGTCGTCGGCGCCGGGGTGGCCGGAGCCGCCGGCGGGGTCACGGTGCGCGAGATGGCCGGCGGATTGTTGGGCGCCTGGGCCACGTTCTCACCGTTCTTGGGCGAGCCGTTGAAGTACAGAAGACCACCAATCAGGCCGATCGCCACCAGCAGGCCCAACAGGATGTAGGGGCCCTTGCCGGCGTCGTCCGCCGGCTCGAAACGGGTGTTGCCGTACCGATCGTAGCCATAGCGGTCGTTATTGGGACCCAGAGGGTCCTTCGGGATATAGTCGCTCATGGGGGGCTCTCCTCGGTTGTGTCGTCCCCTCCCAACGCCTCTCGGCGCGGACCAGTTGCCGCTTTCGCACTGGCGAGCGTCCGCTGTGGTACAGATTTTCGCCGTTCAGGAGACACAGAAATGCCCGATTCCGCTCTCCCTCCCGTTCCCGCGCCGAAGCTGCTGTCGGACGAGGAGGCCCGCGCCTTCATCGGCACCTATCCGCCGGTCAGCCCGCTCGCCCGGATCAAGGACATCGGCCGGCTCGATCCGCACCTCGCGCGGTTCATCGCGATGGCGCCGATCTGCTTCGTCTCGACCGCCTCGGCCGACGGCAAGCAGGACGTCACGCCGCGCGGCGACCCGCCGGGCTCGTTCAAGGTGATCGACGAGCACACGCTCGCCTTCCCCGACCGGCCGGGCAACAACCGGCTCGATACGCTCAGGAACCTGGTCGAGAACCCGGAGATCGCGCTGGTCTTCCTGCTGCCCGGCACCAACGAGACCGCGCGCGTCGCCGGCACCGCCCGCTTCTCGACCGATCCCGAGCTGCTGGCCTCGATGGCGGTGCAGGGCAAGCCGCCGCTCTGCGCCGTCGTGGTCAACGTGCGCCAGGCCTATTTCCACTGCGCCAAGGCGCTGCTGCGGTCCAAGCTCTGGACCGGGGAGTACGCCCATCCCAAGGGCACCTTCCCCTCGATCAGCCGCATGATCGGCGACCAGGTCGGGTTGAGCGAGGAGGAGAAGGCCACGCGCGAGAAGATCACCGAAGCCAACTACCGGGACGGCCTATGGGCGCGGCCGTCGTGAAGATCCCCCTCCCGGCCTCCCCCTTCGGGGGAGATGGAAGAGTTGGAACTCCCTCCCCCGCAGGGGGAGGGTTGGGGAGGGGGACTCGGGCATGACCTACACCGTCACCGGCGAGCGGTCGCGGCAGATGAGGGTGGTGCCGGCCGCGGTGCTGAAGCGGCTGTACGCCCGCTCGGACGGGGCCGGCGTTCGGCAGACCCTGGCGCATGTCGCCCTGCTGGTGGCGGGCGGGGCGCTGGTGCTCGAGACGCGCGGCACCTGGTGGGTCGCGCCGGCGCTGCTGCTGCAGGCGTTCTTCGTCAACGCCCTGTTCGCGGCGATGCACGAGTCCGTCCACTACGGCTCGTTCAAGTCGCGCCGTGCCGCCGACGTGCTGGCGTTCTTCTCGGGCGCGGCGATCCTGAACAACGCCGCCTTCTACCGGCACTATCACATGGCGCATCACCGCTACACCCAGGATCCCGCGCGCGATCCCGAGCTGATCACCGCCACCGTGCCGCGCAACTGGAAGAGCTACCTGCTGCGGGCGAGCGCGCTGCCGTTCTTCGTCCTGCGTTTCCGGGACATCGCGCTGTTCCCGTTCGGCTTCCGCGGCAACGTCAACTACATCGACGAGACCGCGTGGCCGGAAGTGCGCCGCTGGGGCCGCTGGCTGCTCGCGCTCTACGCCGTGCTGCTCGTGGGCTCGATCGCGCTGCATAGCACCGCGCTGCTGTGGGTCTGGCTGCTGCCGCTCGTCATCGGCGCGCCGTTCCTGCGGCTCTATCTGCTGTGCGAGCACACGCTCTGCCCCAACTCCGACGACGGCTTTGCCAACACGCGCACCACCTTGTGCAATCCGCTGCTGCGCTTCCTGATGTGGAACCTGCCCTACCACGCCGAGCACCACCTGCTGCCCAGCGTGGCCTTCCACCACCTGCCCGAGGCGCACCAGTACCTCAGGCCGCATCTCAGGTTCGTGGCGACGAGCTACGTCCAGACCAACCGCGAGATCGTGCGAAGCTTCGGTACGACCCCCTCTCCCAACCTCTCCCCCTAGCGGGGGAGAGGAGAAGAAGTCATTTTCCTCTCCCCCGCCAGGGGGAGAGGCTAGGAGAGGGGGCTGAGCACATCTTGAGAACCAGTGAAGGCGTGTTCGAGTGCGGGGACGTGCTGCTGCAGCGCGGCGGGACGCTGCGCAACGCGCGCATCGTCTACAAGACCTTCGGCACGCTTTCGCCGGCGCGCGACAACGTCATCGTCTATCCGACCTCGTACAGCGCGCAGCATCCCGACATCGAATGGCTGGTCGACGTGCAGCACTGCCTCGATCCCAGCCGCTGGTTCATCGTCATCCCCAACATGTTCACCAACGGCCTGTCGACCTCGCCGTCGAACTATGAGGGCGAGTTCCCGCAGGTGACCACGTACGACAACGTCACCCAGCAGCGCCGGCTGATGAACGAGCTGTTCGGCGTCGAGCGGGTGAAGCTGGTCTACGGCTGGTCGATGGGCGCGCAGCAGGCCTATCACTGGGCGGCGCTGTTCGGCGCCTCGGTCGAGCGCATCGTCGTCAATTGCGGCTCGGCCAAGACCGCGCCGCACAACGTCGTCTTCCTCGAGGGCGTGCGGGCGTGCCTGCAGGCGGCCCGGACCGAGGAGGAGGCCAAGCGCGCCATGGGCCGGATCTACGCCGGCTGGGCCTTGTCGCAGACCTTCTATCGCCGCGAGCTGTGGCGCGGCCTGGGCTTCACGTCGCTCGAGGACTTCCTGGTGCGTTCCTGGGAAGCGGGGTTCGTCCGCCGCGACCGGCGCGACCTGCTGGCCCAGCTCTGGACCTGGCAGAACTCGGACATCTCCGCCAACGATCTCTACCGCGGAGACCTTCCCATGGCGCTGGCCGGCATCAAGGCCAAGGTGCTGCTGATGCCGTCGGCGACCGACCTCTATTTCCAGACCGACGACAATCGCGGCGAGCTCCCGCATCTCAAGTCCGCCAGTCTGGTCGAGATTCCCTCGATCTGGGGCCATCGCGCCGGCAACCCGCGCGACAATCAAGAGGACGCCGCCTTCATCGATGCGCAGGTGACGGGTTTGCTCGAGAAGGGCCTGCTCGAGAGCTGACATGCATCGCCGTCATCCCTGGCTGCACCGGCTCGCCTGGCTGCGCCGCAACCGCTGCAGCCTGCTGCTCGCAGGCCTGTGCCTGATGATCCTGGCCAACCCGCTGTTCGGCAACACCGGCTCCGGCCACAAGACGCTGGCGGTAGCGCTGCTGATCGTCCTCATGCTGGCGGCCTGGGCGCTGCGGCTGCAGCGGCTGATGCTCAGCAGCGTGGTGGCGGCCGCGACGGTCGCGATCGCCCTGGTGCTCATCGTGCCCAACGACGAGCACTGGCTGGTCCCGGTGTCCAACGGCGCCATGGCGTTGTTCAACGGCATCATCACCGTGGCCCTGCTGCGCTACGTGCTCGACCCGCATCTCATCAACACGGACAAGGTGTTCGGCGCGGTGGCGGCCTACGTGCTGATCGCCATCACCTTCGCCTGCCTGTTCAGCATGCTGCAGTACATCGAGCTCAAGGCCTTCCACATCGCCGAGGTCAACGACCCGGATGGCAAGCTGAGCTGGTCGGACGCGATGTACTTCTCGTTCACCGTCCTGACATCGACCGGCTTTGGCGAGATCACGCCGGTCACCGACATGGCCCGCAGCCTGATCGTCATCGAGCAGGTGCTGGGCGTGATGTACGTCGCCTTCCTCGTCGCGCGGCTGGCCAACCTTTACGGCCGCGTGGAGCGGCGCTAGCGTTCGCCATGCCCGATTCGCTCCTGCCGCGTGACGGCCTTGTCATTGTCGCCAAGCGCGACTGTCCGACCTGCGTGCTGGTCGAGCCGGTGATGCAAAGCCTCGACCGGGCCGGCCCGCTCACCGTGCTGAGCCAGGACGACCCGACTTTCCCGTCGGGCGTTCGCTCGGTGCACTACGACGACAGCCTCGAGCAGTCGTTCCATCTCAAGATCGAGGCCGTGCCGACACTGATCCGCTTCAAGGGCGGCCACGAGGTCGCGCGAGTCGTCGGCTGGGAGCGCAGCGAATGGCTCAAGGTTGCGGGCGAGGCCGCGAAAGGCGACGGCCTGCCGGCCTGGCAGCCGGGCTGCGGCTCCAAGAGCCTCGATCCCGGCGTGCAGGAGGCGCTGATCGCGCGCTACGGCGAGACCGGCCTCAAGTCGCGCGCCATCTCGGTCGGCAACTGGGACGACCCGATGGAGGCCTGCTTCGAAAGGGGCTGGACCGACGGCCTGCCGGTAGTGCCGCCGACCGACGAGCGCATCCTGCGCATGCTGGCGGGCACCGAGCGCGAGCCCGACGAGATCGTCGGCAACATCCCGCCGAACCTCGCCCCGTGCACGGTCGAGAAGGTCGCCATCAACGCGGTGATGGCGGGCTGCAAGCCGGAATACATGCCGGTCGTGCTGGGCGTGCTCGAGGCCGCGCTCGATCCGCTGTTCACCATGCATGGGCTGCTGTGCACCACGCACTTCTCCGGCCCGCTGGTGATCATCAACGGCCCGATCGCCAAATCGATCGGCATGAATTCCGGCGTCAATGCGCTGGGCCAGGGCAACCGCGCCAACGCTACCATCGGCCGCGCCTTACAACTCATTGTGCGCAATGTCGGCGGTGGCATTCCCGGCGCGATCGACCGCGCGACCTTGGGCAATCCCGGCAAGTACACTTTCTGCTTCGCCGAGGACGAGAGCGATCCCGACTGGGAACCGCTGGCCCAGCGCCGCGGCATTCCCGCCGGCAAGAACGCGGTCACGCTGTTCCATGGCGAGGGCGTGCACGGCTTTATCGACCAGAAGTCCCGCACGCCGGAAGAGCTCGTGCGCTCGCTGGCGATGGGTTTGTTCGGCGTCGGGCACCCGAAGCTGGTGCGGGCCGGCAATGCCGTGCTGGTGCTGACGCCCGAGCACTACAAGATCTTCAAGGACGGCGGCTGGTCGCGCCGCCGGATCGAGGACGCGCTCTACGAGGCGCTGAAGCGGCCGGGCAAGGATCTGGTCTACGGCGCGCAGGATGTCGCCGAGGGCGTGCCGGAGTCCTATGCCGACAAGATGCTGGACAAGTTCGATCCGCCGCCCGACGGCGTGCTGATCGTGCGCGCCGGCGGCCCGGCCGGATTGTTCTCCGCCATCATCGGCGGCTGGCCCGGCCAACGCGTCCGCGAGGAGTGCCAGGCTGTAACTCACGAGATCAGGTAAGGGAGATGAGCCCATGACCTATGTCGAGAAGCTGCGCGATCCGACCGCCGAAACCTCGCCGACGCGGCGCGCCCGCCTCGCGCCCCCGCCCACGCTGGAAGGCAAGACGGTGGCGCTGATGGACATCGGCAAGTCGCGCGGCAAGGAGTTCATCGACCGCCTCGAGGGCCACTTCAAGAAGGCGGGCATCGCGACGAAGCGCTACGCCAAGCCGACCAACACCAAGGTCGCGCCGACCGCGGTGATGCAGCAGATCGCGGCGGAGGCGCAGCTCGCGGTGATCGCCTTATCGGATTGAGGGTCCTGCACATCGTGCAGTCTGCACGACCTCTACAATCTCGATAACCGCGGCCTGCCCGGGGTCAACATCGTCACCACCGAGTTCGTCGACGGAGTCACGGCGCAAAGCGATGCGCTGGGCTTCGAGCCCGCCGTCGTCTACGTCCCGCACCCGATCCAGAACCGCACCACCGCCGAGATCGAGTCGATCGCCGACCAGGTGTTCGCAAACGTGCTGGCGGCGCTGACGACCAAGGGCTCGGCCTAATCCTTCTCCGGCACCACCGCCGGCGCGACCTGGTCGCTGGTCGGCGGCGGCGGCGGGGCGATGGGCGACGGCAGCTCGGCTGGCAGGAAGCCCGCGACCGCCGCCGCGGTACCCTTGGGGTCCTCTTCCATCGGGTTGTGGCCCGCCTGCGAGAACAGCGCAAGCTTGGCGCTCTTGATGTCGGTCTGCAGCCGGAACGCATCGGCGACCGGCGTCCAGCGGTCCTGCGCGCCCCAGATGATCAGGGTCGGCACGTCGAGCCGCTTCAGCGGCGTCGGATCGAGCGGCTCCTGCGTGCGCAGTCGCTGCAGCGTCGCCTTGCGGTTTCCGGGGTAGCGCTGCAACTCGGCAAAGCGGCGCACCCGCCCGGGCGTCACCATCGCGGGGTCGGCATAGACCTCCTTCAAAGCGTCCCGCACCATCCGCTCCGGCTTGAAGTAGATCCCGATGTCGCCGATCACCGGCGCGCGGGCGAGGCGCGTGCGCCAGGTCGGGCCGGCCTCGCGCGGGAAAGCCGCCGCGTCGACCAGGATCAGGTGGCTGACCCGCTCCGGCCGGCTCGCGGCGAAGGTCCAGGCCACCGCGCCGCCCAGCGAATGGCCGGCGATGGCGAAGCGGTCGAGACCCAGCGTGTCGGCCAGCACCTCGATGAAGTCGGCATAGGCGTCGACCGTATATTCGCCGCGCGCCCACGGGCCCGTCAGGCCGTGGCCCGGCAGGTCGACGGAGATCAATCGATAGCGATCCTTCAACTGGTCGACCCAGCCGTCCCACACCTGAAGCGATTCCAGGGAACCGTGGATCAGCACCAGCGGCATCGCATTCGGCTTGCCCCGGTCGAGGACATGGGTGCGCGTGCCGCCGACATCGATGAAGGTCGAGGGCGGCTGGCCGTAGCGTTCGATCAGATAGTCGCGCGGCAGGTCCGGCGCATAGGCCCACAGCAGCGCGCCGCTCAGCGCCCCGAGCACGAACAGCAGCACCATCGGCGCGCGTCGCAGCACCGGCCGCCAGCGCGAGCGCGGCTCGTCACTACGACGGCGACGAGGCGGCATGATCGTCCGGATGGCCGCGCAGCGCGTCGGCCAGCTTGTCGAGGTTGCGCACGTTGAGCTGTGGCACCGGCGCCGGGTCGAGGATCTTGGCCTCGATCATCTTGGCGAGGATGGTGCGGTTGAGGTCGTTGTTGACCGGCAGCCGGTCCTCGAGCTGGGACACGAACACCATCAGCTCGAACTCCAGGCCCGCCGTGCCGACCCTGGCGAAGCGCACGATCGGCGAGGGCACGCGCAGCACGCGCGGGTGATCGAGCGCGGACTCGCGCAGGATAGCCTCCAGGCGCGGCACGTCGGTGCCCAGGCCGACGGTCAGCGCAATTTCGATGCGGCTCGACGTGTCGGCATAGGTGCGGTTGATCACCGGGTTCTGCAGGAAGATGCTGTTGGGCACGATCACGCTGGTGCGCTGGAAGGTCTCGATCTCCGTCGCGCGGATGTTGATGCGCCGCACGAAGCCCTCGTGCCCGGTGACGGACACCCAGTCGCCCGCCTTGATCGGCCGCTCCAGCAGCAGCACCACGCCCGAGATCACGTTGTTGGCGATGTTCTGCAGGCCCAAACCGATACCGACCGACAGCGCGCCCAGCACGATCGCGAGGTTGGTGAAGTCGATGCCGAGCGAGGTAATTCCGACCAGGATGGCGACGATCACGCCGACATAGTTCAGCGCCGCGTCTACGGACTGGCGGATCGGCATGGGCGCGTCGATCGTCGGCATCACCCGGTCGCGCACGACCCGCCGGACCAGCCGTGCCAGCAGGGCGACGATGCCGAAGGCCAGGATCGCCCAGCCGATGTTGACCAGCGAGATCCGGACGCCGCCGATATGGACGCCCTGCACGAGCTGGTCGAAGCCGCGCCACACCGAATCGACGTCGACGCTCCAGGCCGCCGGCAGGGCGACCGCCAGCAGCACCACGAGGATCAGGTCGATCAGCAGCAGCACGACGTTCTGTCCACGCAGGGCGAAGTCGGCCGGCAGGCCGAACCGGTCGCGCACCCAGCGGCCGGTCGGCATCTCGGGGGCAGCGACGGCACTGAGCAGGTCGCCGGCGAGTTGGTGCGCGAGCAGGGCGAGCGCCACCCACATACAGCTCGCGGCGATGCCGGCATGGATGTGTTGCGCGAGCGTCGAGTAGCCCAGGAGCGCGATCGGGATGGCGGCCAGCACGGCGACGCTGATCAGCAGCCGCAGGACCGACCACCAGGTGCCGCCGACCATCGGCGGCGCGTCGGAGCCGACGGGCCGTTGCGCCTCCCAGGCGCGGTTCGCCAGTGCGGGCAGCGTCAGGATCGCGACCAGCGTGGCGATCACCAGCGATCCGACGGAAGTGATGGCATCGTGCTCGTGGCCCTGCCGCATGGCGATGTAGACGAAGTCCACCAGCACGCCCACGATCAGCAGCCGGCGCAGGGCGGTGGAGAGCTGCTGGGCGCTGCCGTCCGTGAACGGCAGCACGCGCCAGGCCGGCCGATGGGGGGCGAGCGCCGTCGCGGTCAAGCCGACCACCAGCAGGACCGTGATCAGCCGGACGATGAAGTCCGACAGCAGGGTGTCGAGCGGCGGCGGCGGCATGCTTGCCGCGAGCAGCCGGCCGATCAGCCACACCGCCAGGATCGGCACCAGGACCAGGCCGACGCCGTCGATTGCCGCCGCGAGCGTGCGATCGCGCTGCATCGGCTCGGCAAGATCGCCGCGGCCGAAGCGGCGGCGCAGCCAGTGGCCGACCCACCACAGCGCGACGGTGAGAACCGCCCAGAAGGCGAGCGGCGTCAGGTCCTGCTGGCCCGACTGCAGGGCAGTCAGGCCTTCGCGCGCCCAGGCTGCGAACGCGGCCGCCAATGTCTGCCAGGAGCTGGCGACCTCGGGCCCGATCTTGCGCCAGACAGTGACCGAGACGGGCGAATCGCCACGCTGCAGGAGGGTTTGCAGCACGACCTGCGAGCGAAGCTTGGTCATGCGTTCGAGCAGCTGGTCGGCGCGGGCGATCACCACCTCGCACTGCTTGACGCGGCTTTCGCTGATGGTTGCCTGCTCGGTCAGCCGCTCACGCTCGGCTCTGACCGCATCGGTCTCGGGCGGCTGATCGGCGCCGGGCTTGGTCTGGAGGGGTGCCAGCAGGCGCTTGGTGTCGGCGAGGTCGTTGCGCGCCAGTTGCGCGGCGGCGATAGCGGCGGCACGGACGTCGGAGGTCTGCTCGCGCAACGCGTCGATCTCGCTCTCGATGATGCCGGACTGTTCGATCCGAGCCGTGATTCGATCGAGCTGACGGGTCCACAGGTCGACCAGCTGGGAGAAGGGGCGCTGTGGCGGCGGCTGCGTCTGAGCCAGCGCCAATGGCGCGCCTGCCAGCACCAGCAGCAGGCAGGCGAGACGGAAGAGACCCCGCATGGGCCTTTGGTACCACGTCAGGCCGTTGATAAATGTGGTTTATCGGCCCAATTCCGCCTCCGCAGGCCGGACGACCGACCCTTGGTTGACAGCTTGGGCGGCGCGGGGAACCTTTCGTCCCAAACCAACAGTTTCACAGGAGTATCGAGATGGCCGACGGGCAGGGAGTTGGGGAAGTCAGGGTCGCGCCCGACCGGCTGCACGCCTTCACAATGGCGATCTGCCGGGCGGACGGCAGCTCCGAGCAGGAGGCGCGCCTCGTTGCAGACCATCTGGTGCTGGCCAACCTGTTCGGCCACGACAGTCACGGCGTGGGCATGATGCCGGCCTATATCGGCAACACCACTACGGGACGTTGCGTCCGTAACCATCATGCAAAGATCGTGAAGGATAATGGCGCCGTCATCGTGATCGACGGGGGAGCCGGATACGGCCAGGTGATCGCGAAGGAGGCGATGGATTTCGGCATCGAGCGCGCGAAGAAGCACGGCGTCTGCGTCGTCGGCCTCACCAATTCCCATCACATCGGGCGCATCGGCCACTGGGCCGAGCAATGCGCGCGTGCCGGCATGGTCTCCACCCACTGGGTGAACGTGCACGGCCACAAGTCGCTTGTGGCCCCTTTCGGCGGCGCCGAGCCCCGTTTCACCACCAATCCCTACTGCACCGCCATCCCGCGCAAGGGCAAGGAACCGATCGTTCTCGACTTCGCCACCAGCCAGGTGGCGATGGGTAAGGTCCGCGTCGCCAACAACAAGAAGGTGCAGATGGACGAAGGCCTGCTGATCGACGCCGACGGCAAGCCGACCACCGATCCGGGCGTGATGTACAATGCGCCGTTCGGCGCCATCCTGCCGTTCGGCCTGCACAAGGGCGGTGGGCTCGCGGTGATCTGCGACCTGCTGGCCGGCGCGCTGACCGGCGGCCGCACGCACAGCCCGCGCACCATCAAGAAGGACGGCCACGACATCATCAACAACATGCTCTCGGTGATCATCGATCCCGAGGCGATGGGCGGCGCGGCCTTCTTCGAGGACGAGGTCGAGACCTTCATCACGTGGGTGAAGTCGGCGAAGCCGCAGCCCGGCGTGAAGGAGGTGCTGGCGCCGGGCGAGCCCGAGCGTGCCCGCAGGGCCGATCGCGAGAAGAACGGCGTGCCGATCGACACCACGACCTGGCAGCAGCTGCTCGAGGTCGCGCGCAAGGTCCGGCTGAACGACACGGACATCCCCAAGATTGCGGCCTAGAGCGATTTCCACTCAGATGGAACCGCGCCCACACGATCGTCACTTGTCCCATCGACCCGCTGGCGCGGTTCCATCTGAGTGGAAATGCGCGTACGGGCGATCTTTGTTGCAGCAGGCATATTCCGTCCGGCCGATTCCGGCCGGACGGAATATGTTCTAGGGGAGACGATCAATGGCCAAGATGAAGCTCTACTACTCGCCCTCCTCGCCTTACGCGCGGAAGGTCCGAGTGGTCGCGATGGAGACCAAGCTCGACAAGAAGATGGAGATGGTCAACGTCGCGCTGACGCCGGTGGCGCCCAACGCCGACGTCGACAAGCACAATCCGATCGGCAAGATCCCGGCACTGTCGGTGAAGGGCATGGATCTCTTCGACTCGCCGGTCATCTGCGAGTACCTCGACAGCCAGCACAAGGGCCGCAAGCTCTTCCCGCGCAAGGGCCGCGACCGCTGGATGGCGCTGCGCCAGCAGGCGATGGCCGACGGCCTGCTCGATGCAGCGATCCTGACGCGCTACGAGAATGCGCTCCGGCCCGAGGAGAAGCGCTGGTCCGAATGGAGCCAGGGCCAGCTGAAGAAGATCAACGGCGTGCTCGACCAGCTCGAGGCCGAGGCGAAGTCGCTCAAGGGCAAGCTCACCGTCGGCACCATCTCGGTCGCCTGCGCGCTGGGTTACCTCGACCTGCGCTTCGCCGATCTCGGTTGGCGCGACAAGCGGCCCAAGCTCGCCAAGTGGTTTGCGCAGACCTCGAAGCTGCCGTCGATCAAGGCGACGGTGCCTCCGGCGGCCTGATCTGACCAGCGTGAAGACGGCCGACGAGGTGATCGCCCGACTCGGGATGCGGCCGCATCCCGAGGGCGGGTATTTCGTCGAGACTTTCCGCGCGCCCGACCAGCCGCGCGGTGCCTCGACGGCGATCTACTTCCTGCTCAAGGCCGGCGAGCGCTCGCACTGGCACAAGGTCGATGCCGACGAGATCTGGCACTACTATGCCGGTGCCCCGCTCGAGCTGTCGCTGAGCAAAGACGGCCGCACCGTGCGTCGCCTGCGCCTCGGCACCGACTTCGATCTCGGCGAGCAGCCGCAGATCCTGGTGCCGCGCGGCGTCTGGCAGGCTGCGCGCTCGCTCGGCGCCTGGACCCTGATCGGCGCCACCGTGGCGCCGGCCTTTCAGTTCGAGAGCTTCGAGATGGCGCCGCCCGGTTGGGAGCCGGGCTGATGCGGCTCCCGCTTGCGCTGCTGCTCGTGGCGGTCACCCGACCGGCGCTGGCAGCCGAGTGCTGGCAGGACGTTCACCCCGGCGGCATGCCCGACCGGGACGACGCAACGGCTCATCTTCAAGCAACAGCTGCCCCTGCACGCAGACGATCCGCATCTGCCTGAAGTGGACTTCCGGTCCGCACAAAGGCGTCGTCGCGCGGTACAGCGCCCAGGCCGCGAAGGACAAGCTGGGCGAGATCACCGTGGCGCCCTGCGACACCGGCCAGTTCAACTACACGCACAACGAGCAGGGCACGGAGCCCGACTGTCCGGAGTGATTCTAATGGCGCGCGCCGACGAAGGCGGCGAGCACGGCGCCGACCGTGACCAGCAGCGCCGCCAGCAGCAGGGCGAGCGTCGCGGGCGCCAGGCCACAGATGACGAGCAGGGCGGTCGACAGGATCGGGGCGGCATAGCTCAGCGCGCCGAGGG
>Ga0209062_1001238_pt1 | contig 48771 bp, 45 predicted proteins | sample Coa_R2_2_FD_187158 | JGI IMG/M metagenome (GOLD analysis project Ga0209062, IMG submission 187158) | Surface soil microbial communities from Centralia Pennsylvania, which are recovering from an underground coalmine fire - Coalmine... | ecosystem: Environmental > Terrestrial > Soil > Unclassified... | reverse complement strand
CGCAACCCAGCGCCACTCGGCTGATGGAAGAGCCGGGGGTGAATAAGTGTGCCTCGATGGCGGTGTCGGCGTGAGTGGCTCCCTCCCAAAACGCCGCAAGTGGCTCCCTTTTATCCCGCCGCTAACATGAGAATATTCCCCAACCTCGGAATAGCTCCGGCGGAGCGGGAGGCGCGCATAGTTGCGTTTGCAAGAACCGGAGTGTTCGCTCCAGGGCTCTACTTACAGTCGGTGGAGACTTGCCCCGCACTCGGCTTGCGGGTTCTGGATCTGCGGGATGGTGCTGAGCAGGATTTTCAGAGGATCGCGGAAGAGGATGGTGCCGATGCCTTCGACGCCCCGCCATTAGTCCGAGCTTCGCTTCTCCGGGTCGCTCCGGACGAGCATCTTCTGCTTCTCACGCTCGATCACGCCGGAGCCGACAGCTGGTCCGTTCAGCTAATCAAGAAGGAGCTTAAACTGCTTTACGGGCAGGCCTCTTCGTCAGGACCCGGACCCAAGGAAAAGCCGCAAGTGTCGTTTCCAGACTTCGCGGTGTGGCAGAGCGGGGCCTTCCAGACTTCTGTTTTCGACCGGCAGATCGCCTACTGGCGGGAACGGTGGTCCCGCTTCGGATCAGCTCGCGTCGGATACGAGGACCTGCCCTTCTGTGTTCCGCCGCCGAAGGCGCCGAACTTCGAGTTTAGAACGGCGCGGCTGGAGGTTGGATCGTGGCACTCCCGGAGCATCAGACAGCAATCAGGGCGCGACCGTGCACATCGTTTTCCTTGCGGCGTACAGCGTGTTGCTACACCATTACACTCGAAAAAATCCGATCGCGATATGGGGTCACTTCGCAAACCGTGAACGTGCGGAAATCCAGGGTGCCCTGGGCTATTTCTCGAACACGCATTTACTTGGGATCGACCTGTCCGCGAGTCTAACCGGGCGGGATCTGCTGCGACAGGTGAAGGGCGTCGTCCTCAGCAGCTGCGCGAACCAAGCGCTGCCGCACCTCTGGCGGGTCCTTCGCTGCCATCCACGCTTTCCAGACGCCAATATTCTTCTGGATTACTATACCTTGACACCTCCCACGCCACAAGAGTCCTGGAACGGTCTCCGGGTCGCCGATGTTCCTCTTCCGAACGTCTCGTCGCCGCGGTGGTCGAGCCTCGGGGTGTACGTGATCGACAACCGTGAGGACATTTGGCTTCGATCCCAGTACTCCGCCGCGCGCTTTCCGCATGCGGCGGTGCAGCACCTGCTCGAAGATTTGCGGTCGGTCGTATTAAGGCTGGTTGCGCATCCGAGCGCGACGGTATCGAATTTCGCCGATATAGCGGAACGATATTCCGCGAACCCACATGCGCGCAATGACCGCATGGGCGAATTCGTTGTGATCGGGAGCAAGTTAATTCCGGAGTTCAAAAAAGGTGAGCAGTCCAGCTACAGTTCCCGGCCGTGAGCTTGCCGCAAGGTGGGTGCCGCGCGTACGGTGGCGGTGGGTCGCCATCGGTATTTTCGTTCTTTCGAACGTCCTCAATTTCTTGGACCGGCAATTGTTGGCGGCGCTCGCGCCGGCGATCAAGAGCGAATTTCATCTCTCCAACGCGCAATACGGAACGCTGGTTTCGGCTTTTTCGCTCGTCTATGCCATCGTGACACCGTTTGCCGGGTTGTTTGTGGACCGCGTGGGTTTGAACGCGGGCGCGCTGGCGGCGGTTGGCGTGTGGTCGGCGGGTTCCTTCGGGGGTCTGATGATCTGCCGAGGGGGGCTCGGATTGGGCGAAGCGGCGGGGCTGCCGTTCCTTTCCAAAGCCAATGCGACGTACTTGCCACCCTCGGAGTGGGGCCTAGCGAGCGCGGCGGGGTCTCTGGCGGTGACGGGCGGGAGCATCGCGGCACCGTTGCTTGCAGCGGCGATTGCACCCGCATTTGGATGGCGGGCGACATTTGTCATCGCGGGGGCGATGGGCGTTGTGTGGATGGGGGTGTGGGGGACTGCCTCAAAGCGTGGACTAAAGCCCACGTTGCAGGCTGAAGCCTGCTCCACGGGGGACAACCTGAAGCTTGTCTTACTTGACCGCAGAATGTGGAAAGTGATTCTGGCTTATCCGCTCGTGATGGCGATCCTTATGCTGTGGCTGAATTGGACCACCATTTTTCTCACTTCCCAGCATCATTTGAGTCAGACTGAGGCAAACCGCTATTTCGCCTGGATTCCTCCGGTGTTCGCGGCAGCGGGCGGGTTCTTCAATGGCTGGCTCGCGTTCCGCTGTATCCGGCGTGGCATGCACGGACTCAAGGCGCGCACGCGGATCTGCACCTGGTGCGCCGCGCTGTTTCCACTTACCGCAGCCATTCCGTTTCTGGCCTCGGCTGGGCTCGCCATCGCTGGAGTGTGGTGGTGGGTAGCTTGAACATCATGCCCATCGACATGTTCGGGCCAGGGAGGGCGGCGTTCACCATGTCGCTGCTGGCGTGCTCCTACTCGCTGATGCAGACGTTCGTTTCCCCGCTGGTCGGCGCGTCTGTGGACCGATTTGGCTTCGCGGCTGTTTGCGTGGCCGCGTCGCTGCTGCCGTTGGTAGGAATTTGGATTGTGCACGGGGTGGCGAAATGAAGCCCGTGCCGCAGATGTTCGAAGAGCAAGTGGCGAGGACGCCGGAGGCTATCGCTCTGATTGAGGGAGAGCGGCAGATCTCATACCGGGAGCTGAATGAGCGCGCCAACGGTCTCGCGAGCGGCTTGCAAAATCGGGGTGTCGGGCCGGAAACGTTGGTCGGTGTATCAGTCCCACAGTCGATCGAAGCGGTCATCGGAGTGATGGGAATTTTAAAGGCCGGCGGAGCGTACGTGCCGCTCGATCCGGGTTGCCCGCTTGAGCGCACTGAAGAGACGATCCGGGATGCGGGATTGAAAATCGTCGTAGATCGCGACACGGTCCTAAACGCGCAGTGCAGCACGGAAAATCCCGAATGCGGCTGCGATCTAGACAGCGTGGCGTATGTGCTCTATACTTCAGGCTCGACGGGCAAGCCCAAGGGTGTCGCCGGCATTCATCGCAGCATCGTGAACGGATTGCTTTCGGTGGAATACGCGCCGGATGAGCGGTGCTGCCTTAACGCATCGCTGAGCTTCGGATTGTCTTTGGCGAATCTTTTTCTGCCGCTGATGGCCGGACTTCCGCTCGTGATTCTCTCCGAGGAACAGATCAAAGACCTGAGCCGGTTCGTGGATGCACTGGAGCGGGAATCGATCACGCGCGTAGTGCTGGTTCCGCCCGTATTCAAGCAGATGCTGGATATGCCACGCGCGGCGGAGAGGCTGCGAAAAGTCCGGGCGGTGGGCGTAGTGGGTGCGGATTCCGACGGATGGCGATAGCCGTTCCGAACTGGTGTCGATAGCGATTACGAACTGGGTCCGATAAGGATTACGAACTGAAACCGATCAAAAATCCGGCGAGGATTGGAATCGTTATCGGCGCTCCGTAATCGTTTCCTTAAGAAGAGGTCTCAAAGCTGGGCCAAGCGGCCACGGGCTTCCACTGAGAGGTGGAGGAATCCGATCTGCCGCAGGAGAGGCTCAGCATGCGCAAATTAAAAGAGGTTTTACGACTTCATTCTCTCGGGCTCAAGCAGCAGCAAATTGCACGTAGTTGCTCGATCGCCCAGAGCACCGTTCATCATTATTTGAAGAAGGCAGCCGCCACAGGCGTCAGCTGGCCTTTGCCCACCGACTGGGACGACTGGCGGCTGGAGGAGGCCCTATCCGGCCGGCCGCGTCCAACCGGATCGTGGCGCAAGAATCCAGCGCCGGACTTCGGCGCCGTTCACCAACAGTTGCAAACGCACCGCAACCTCACGCTGCAACTGGTTTGGGAAGAATATCGCCAGGAAGCTCCAGAAGGCTATAGTTATTCGCGCTTCAGTGAACTCTATCGCGCCTGGGTGCGAAAGCTCGACGTGGTACTCCGGCAGGAACATCGGGCCGGAGAAAAAATGTTCGTGGATTTCGCCGGTGACAAAATCCCTGTTTACGACCAGCGGACCGGCGTCGTGGACTTCGAGGCGCCGGTATTCGTCGCCGTCCTGGGCGCCAGCAGCTATACCTTCGTGGAAGCCACCCGGAACCAGGAACTGTCGTGCTGGATCGACGCGCACATCCGCGCTCTGGAATTTTTCGGTGGAGCGGTGGAAGTGGTGGTCCCCGACAACACCAAAACCGGCGTCAAGCATCCCTGCCGCTACGAGCCGGATCTGAACCCCACCTACCGTGAGATGGCGGAGCATTATGGCCTCGCTGTCATTCCGACCCGTCCTTACAAACCGCGCGACAAAGCTAAAGCCGAGGTCGGAGTTCAGCTCACGCAACGTTGGATCGTGGCCGCGCTCCGCCACCGCAAGTTCTTCAGCTTGACGGAACTCAATGAAGCGATCGCCGCACTATGCGACCAGCTGAACCAGCGCCGGTTTCGCAAACGGCCCGAACACAGCCGGGCCACTCTGTTCGAGCAACTGGACCGGCCGGCGCTGCCGCCTCTGCCCGCCGAACGCTACATCGTCGCCCAATGGAAAACCGTCCGTCCCAATATCGATTATCACGTCGAGATTGAGCGGCATTACTACAGCGTGCCCTATCAGCTCGTCGGTCAGGAACTCGAAGCTCGTTACACCAGCGCCACGGTCGAGATCTTCCATCGCGGCGCGCGCGTTGCTTCCCACGCCCGCAGCTTCACTCCCCATAAGGCCACCACCCTTCATCAGCATCGGCCCAAGAGCCATCAAGCCCATCTTGCCTGGACTCCTTCGCGCCTGATCCATTGGGCCGAATCAGTGGGCCGCGCCACCGGCGAAGTCGTGCGCACGATTCTGGAGAGTAAGCCCCCTCCCAAGATGGGCTACCGCGCCTGTCTCGGCATTCTCAGCCTGGCTAGGACCTATTCGCCCGCGCGCCTGGAGGCAGCCAGCCAGCGGGCCCTGTTGCTTCAGATCTACTCCTATCAGAGTTTGAAATCCATCTTGAAGCGATCGCTCGATCAACAGCCCATACCGGAGTTGGAGACCGACAAGTCTGGTCCTCGCCACGACAATCTCCGCGGCGCTCACTCCTACGACGAGCCACCCAGCTCGCTACTGCAATAACCGCCACAGACAAGGAGAAAAATGATGTTGAATCAGCCCACTTTTGAAAAGCTCTACACCATGAAGTTGAAGGGAATGGCAGACGCTTTCCGCGAGCAGTTGGAGACCACCACCGCGAGCCACCTCAGTTTCGAGGAGCGGTTTGGATTGCTGGTCGATCGCCAGTGGGATTGGAAGCAAAACCGAGCCCTCACACGCCGTCTGCAGCTGGCCAAGTTCAAAGAGCGCGGCGTCATCGAGGACATCGACTATCAGCACCCACGTGGCCTCGATCGCAAACTCCTGCGCACTCTGGCGACCAGCGAATGGGTGCGACAGCGACACAATCTTCTGTTCATCGGTCCTACGGGTATCGGCAAAACCTGGTTAGCTTGCGCCTTGGCCCACCAAGCCTGCCGGGATGGGTTCTTCGCCCTGCACAAACGCATGGCCGAACTATTTCGCGATTTGGCTGTGGCTCGCGCTGACGGCAGCATCGGCCAACTCCTGCTGAAGCTCTCCCTATAGACGTGCTGGTGCTGGATGACTTTGCTATGGCCCCGCTGAAGGACAGCGAACGCTGGGATTTCCTAGAGATCTGTGACGATCGCTACCAACGCCGCTCCACCATTCTCACCAGCCAGATGCCCGTTGCGCATTGGCACGAACAGATCGGTGATCCCAGCATCGCCGACAGCATCATGGACCGGCTGGTGCACAACTGCTACCGTATCGAACTCAGCGGAGAATCGATGCGCAAGAAGCGCGGCCACAAGCCCGGCCAGGAGTCTCAATGACGGCTTGCACATCGCCTCTTCAGTCGAGCCGCGCGCCGCCGGGCCTCACTACCGTTAACTCATGTCGATCAATCGATCAATATGAAGAAGCCCGGCTTCACGAACTCCGATCTTTATCGATTTCGGATCGGAATACGTTATTTCCTTCGTCGGAATCCCCAGTGGGGGCAGCGCTGACGGCGGATCTGCTCAGGCGGTTTGCGGAAGTTATGCCGCAAGCGAGGCTGCACAACTGCTACTCCGCATCCGAGATCGGCACGCTGGCGACGGTGTGGAACGTGACGCCTGAGGCCGTGGCAAGCGGCGAAGTGGTGATAGGGAGTCCGGTAGCGGATACGCGGATTTATATTGTTGACGGCGAGATCTACGTGGGCGCGCCGCACCTGGCGCGGGGATATTTGAACCAGCCGGAGGAAACCGCGCGCCGGTTCGTGATGCACAACGGCGAGCGCGTTTTTCGCACGGGAGATCTTGGCCGGTTACGCCCAGACGGCGGGATAGAGTTTCTGGGCCGCGTGGATGAGATGGTCAAGATCAGGGGCTACCGGATCGAACTGGCCGAAGTCGAGCGCTCGCTGATGACTCACGAGGCTGTGCGGGATGACGCGGCGGCGGTGCATGAGATCGGCGGCGATATGATAAGCTGCCGCTTTAGGGCAATGGAAAGCTGGATCGGCCGGTGCTACCCGCGCCGGATGTCGAGCGGTCGGCGAAGGACGGCGACCACTTGGCGCCACGCAATGAAACAGAGGCGGCGGTAGCGGAAATTTGGAGCGATCTGTTCGGACTGAAGCGGATCGGGATCCACGATCACTTTCTGGAGCTGGGGGGAGACTCGCTGTTCGCCGCGCAAGTCGCGTCGAGGATTTGGGAGCGCTTCGGCATCGAGCTGACGTTGGAAACATTACTCGACCACGGGACCGTGGGCGGAACTTGCCGCCTACGCTTCCAACAGCATCCGAAGCCAAGCAGCTCTGGCCAGGTTGGCTAAACTGTAGCGTCTAAACCCAATCTCACATCGTCTAGAGACGCGTTCGTTCCGGCTCGATGAAGGCGAAAATTTGTCTCAAAATTTCGCTTCACTTGTTACGCCAGCCCCAACCCAACCAGGAGGCAATTGCGCAAAATGGCCACGGTTATTGCATTTTGCAGAAACTCTCCGCTCGCGCGAGAGACAGAGGCGTCCGTTACAGCGCGCGGCCTGACCCTAGAAATGCTTTGCCGGTTAGTGCGCCAAAGGATCCGGGCGAAGCTGGAATTTCACGAGCTTGCCCTTAGTGCCTTTGCCGCCTTCGATATGCCATACAAAGTGCGTGCCGTAGTTCGAATACAGGGCACGTCCTTTCCATCCGGCGTTGACATCGTCGATGCGGCCGTCCAATCCGCGAGCATAGAACCCCAGCGGATAGGGAATGCGGAAGTAGGTCCACTGCTTTGTCTGCGGATTTAGCGCAATCAGCGAGTCTGAGTTCGACCCCGTCAGGAATGGCGTGTCCTTGCCCATCTGCATTATGTTTTGCGAATCCGTCCAATTGAAGTAATGGAAGTCGGCTGGGACGTTGGTGCCCTTCAACTTCGGACCGGGGGTCTGGTAGAGCGTCCAACCCTCTTTGCACTGGCTGCCATCGGCCTTTTGCGGACCGTTCAGGTCTTTGCACTTGCGGATGTCGAAGGAGGCCAGGTGGCTGGTGGCGGCCAAGCCGGTCCAAACCACGCCCTGGCTGTCGACGTCGATGCCGCGCGGGTCGTAACCCGGTTCAGGAACCTTGAACACGCGGGTACGGCAACTCTCCGGCGGATTATTGCCGCGCTGGAGCTGGATCAGGTAGCCCGGAAAATCTTCGGCCACGCCCCATACCGAATCGTCCACTGGGCTCGGCATCACCGAGTACAGGCTGAAATGCACCATCGTGTCAGCTTTGGGATCGTACGGGCCCTGGATCACGTTCTTCGCGCCCGGATCCGCTCCGCGGCCCCGCCCCTTCGCGGCCGCAGCCGCCTGGGCGCGAGCGACGACTCCGCCGCCGGTGTCGGTATTGTAAAGGGAAGAAAGATCGGCAACGCGGCGCACATCGTTCCATGGCCGGGTAATCTTGCCGTCGCCGTTTGTGTCCACCACCTGCTCGCACCAACCCACGGCAGCCTGCTCGGCTGCATGCTCGTCGTGGGTCTTATTCCAGGTCTCATCGTAGACTTTGGAATCCACCCAACCGAACACCGGACCGCTGAGCTCGTTAAAGTAGATGGTTTCGTCCGGATCGTTATCGATTACCACGTGGTGGGTGGAGTAACAGGTCTCGATCAGCCGAAACTCCTTAGTCTGCGGATCGAAAATCGAGGCTTGGCGAGCGCTGTTGCTCAACGGATACCAATCGGAGAACTTGCTGTTGCCGTCGTTACACCAGGAAGGCTCCTGATTGCCGCGAATCTTAGAAGTTATCCACACCCGGCCCTTGCTATCGACCATTGGGTTATGCGGATCGGCCGGATCATACGGCGGATTCGACCACAGATGCTCGTTGCCCCAGAACAGCGAAGGGCGATTCGGCGACGGGAACCGCGAGGGAACCTTGTCTTTCGTCTCACGCGTCGGGATGTCGATCGAATAAGTGAAATTGTCGGCCTGATCCAGAACCACCAACTGGCCGTGGCCGGCGTTGACCAGGTAGTTCGGACCGCCCCCGTTGACTGTTGGGTCATACTTGTAGGTTGAAATCTGATCGTGCATGAACGAGTGGTCGTCGCCCACGTCCCACTGCGTCGAAACGATGTTCCGCTCGATGCCCGTCGGCCGGGGAGGAGCCGGAGGAACCGCGCCCTTCTCGATCGACTCGGTCCACTCGGCCAGCGCCTTCAGCGTCGCCGTCTTGCCCATGCCGGTCATGGTCGAATACATATTCGTGCCGCGGACGCCAACGCCGAGGCGCCACTCCCATGCATCGATGTCGTTATGGGCCAACTCGGGCTTACCCGCGAAAACGTGCGAAGTATCGCGGGTCAGCTCATTGCCAAGCTGATGGCAGAAGTTGCATCCGGACTTTAAACGGTTGATCCACTCGTCCTGGCTGTGCATGTTTGTGCTCAGACCGTTACCGTTCGGATTGGTGTCAGACTTCTCGCCTGTGCCCGGGAACAGGTTCTTGGCGGGAGGAGCCAGCAAAGACAGCCAATAGTCTCCTGGGTAGACTTTCGCCGCATCCGCTGGGCTCTTGGCCGAGGTGACCTTAAAATTGACCTGCGCCGTTGTTGACGGGCGGGCGTCCGTCATGGCTGAATCTTCGATTCCATAGCCCCGCACAAAAACTTTATAATTCACGGCCGGCAGCTCCGGAATCACAAATTTGCCCTGATCGTTTGTGACCACGGTTTTAATCATTTGCGTGCCGAGCTCGTGGGTAATCGCGATGACCCAAACGCCAGCTTCCGGACCCTTGTCGCCGGTAACCGTGCCCTGGATGTATCCGGGGGGACTCACATAATGGGTCTTGCCTGCGGTGGCGCCCTGCTTCGCGGGCGCGGAGCTCTGCTTGCCGTTGTTCTGTTGGGCCTTGGTCGGCAGCACCAAGGCCATGGCAACCAGGCCAGCTACGCCCGCGCACAGGGAGGCGGTAACGCCCCGGGAGCTCGTGATCCAACGTTTGGACGGGCGCGCCAGCGATGAACGGGAAATCTTCATGGATGCTTCTCCTCGGGAGTGTCAGGCCAATACGGCCAAGGGTTTAGTATAGTGGATCGAATCTCGCGCGTGCAAGCGCGTGACCACTCAGGCCGATCTCCGATCATGGGAGGCTGAGCTGCTCCGACTCGCCTAATTGGAGCAGCAGCGAACCCCTCCATCATAATTTCGTTTGCTCGCAACGTTTTCGGCTCTAGAAATGCCGCTGGCGGAATGAGCGTCCATGCAGAAATGCCGGAAAGCTGCGCGATCCGCAGCAAGGACGGATTTCGCGAAATAGAGAAAGCGTATGAGTTTTCCAAAGTTTGACTTTGGACCCTGCTGCGCGGTACCAATGAAGTAGACCTCGGCGCGGTAGCCAAGTGGTAAGGCAGAGGTCTGCAAAACCTTTATTCGGGGGTTCGATTCCCCCCCGCGCCTCCAGCCACCCTAGCAGCCCAATTTTCGAGCATGTTTAACGGTTCCCCTCCGGACGTTGGAACAGAGCGGCCGAAGGCCGGCCAGAAGGGCGAGTATCGTACAGATCCAGCGCGATCCAGAAGTAGGATTGTCGGTCGATAGCGGCGAATCGCGCGTCCAATTGATTGCGAATATTCCGCTTAAGGCGGACAAGATCGGAGAAGTCGCCCCGTGTATAGGTAATGAGCCAGGAGCGAGCGCAATCCCGATCCTGAAGCGCTTCGATGGGCGTGAACGTGAGAGGAGGCATGCCGCTCGCGTAGACTTCGCGCGCCATGTGAAAGTGGTAGTCCTCGCCGCGGGGAATCACCGCATAACAGTCTCCAGGCTGGGAATGAGCCGCCAGATAAGTCATGCTGTCGCGGAAATCTTCTTTATACGGGACGAAATAATTGGCGCGCAACGCAAAAACCGAGTAAAAGAGGGCCACGGAGGCCAGCAGCGGAGCCGCCAGACGAGAGCGGAACGATGTCATTCCTCGGGCGACTAGAACATAATAAGGCGCCACGCAAAAGCTCAAATAGCGGTACTCGTAAAAACGAATGAACAGGCCCATCGTCAAAGATATCATTACGGGCAAGGCCGATGACAGGAGCAAAAAGGCGGCGCTTTCGCAAGAAACGGCGGAGTTTTGTTTGTCCCGGTTTCCCAGTGATCGCACGAGGCCAATCGCGGCGGGGAGGCTAAAGATCAATCCCCCGCAGAAAAACGTCCACAACGGAGCGAGGCCGTAAAGCGCGTTTGGCCGGCCATTGTTGAAGACGTTGACCAGCTCGAAAGGAGCAAACCAGCGTTCTGACCAGGCCTTGCCTCGTTCGCTTGCCATTTTCGGGCCATAGAGCGCCTCATGCAGAGGCCCGCTGGCGAGCCACGCCGCCAGGAACGCGCCGATAATGAGGCTGCCTCCAATCCACCAGCTTCGGGGTATTGGATGCGCCCTTCGGTAGAGTGCGCCAAAAGCGGCCAAAGAGAACAGCGCCAGGAGTCCGAAATAATGTGTGCATTCTACTAGAACCGCCGCAGCGACGAAAAGCCACCAGAATAAGGGCCGGCGTTCTTTTACAGCGCGGAGAAAGAAGTAGCTCGAAGCAATGGTGAGCAGCAGAAGCAGCGCGTAGGCGCGCGCCTCTTGCGAATATTGAATGCTGAGTTGAGAGGCGGCCAGCAGCAGCGCCGAAATCAGCGCGGTCTGGCGATCAGACAGGAGTTTTGCCAGACCGTACAAAGCCGGGATCGCCAGAGTTCCCATTATGGCCGATAACAGCCTTCCCTGAAGCGTCCCGAAACCGAACCATTGAAACCACTCGTGTAGCAAGTAGTAATGCAGCGGGGGATGCACCACGTCCTTTACCATCGCCGCATGCATTGCGCCCCAGGGCAACTTGACCAACGCGAATGCAAAAATTTCGTCTCCCCAGTAGCTCTCATAATTGAGCCGATAGAGCCGAAGTGCGAGTCCGAATAGAGCAATCAAGACGGGCAGCAGCCAGAACGACCGGTCGTCTCTGCTCGCTCCGCGCGCGATAGAGGCGAGTTCGGTGGCGTTTGACGCTGTCTGGCCGGACGCTTGCATCTCTAGGGCATCTGCAAAGGTCGTGCCAATCGCGGGTTCGGCTGCCTTTTTGAACACTGCAAAACGGCCCGCCGTTTCTGTGATTCGGCCCCAAAATAACCGAGTGGTTTACTAAAGATTGGGACCCCAAACCAAAGCTTTAGCCCCAGAGTGGAGATCCGTCGTGGCTCCGCTTGTTATTCAGGAACTCAAGGCGATGACGCGGCTCGCCACGCCCATTGTCCTCACCGAGCTCGGCTGGATGGGGATGGGAATCGTCGACACCATGATGGTGGGCCGGGTAGGCGCGGACGCCATTGCGGCAGTCGGTCTCGGCGTCATGATGTTCTACGGAGTGGCTGTGTGCGCCAGCGGGGTGCTCCTGGGCATGGATACGCTGGTGTCGCAGGCGTTCGGAGCAGGCTCGCGCCAGGATTGCCGCCGCTGGCTGGTGAATGGCATTTGGGTGGCGATTTTGCTCGTTCCGATCGTGACGGGGGCGGTCCGCGCCTTCGATCCGTTGCTTGCTGCTTTCGGCGTTGCGGGCGAAGTGCTCCGTTCGGCTCTCCCCTATTTGCATGCGCTCAATTGGAGCGCGCCGGCTCTGCTTGTGTACTTCGCCTTGCGCCGATATCTGCAGGCGCTGCACATGGTGCAACCCGTGATGTGGACCTTGATTACCGCTAATTTGGTGAACTTGGCGGGAAATTGGGTTTTGGTGTTCGGTCATTTAGGCGCGCCGCGCATGGGCGCGGTGGGATCGGGATGGGCAACCTGCATTTCACGCTTGTACATGGCCGGAGTTTTAGCGCTGCTGGCGTGGCGGACTAAACCCGAATGGGGGCGCGTTTCTTTGCGTCCCGATCGTCCAGCCATCGCGCGGCTTCTCCGGTTGGGCCTTCCGGCGGCGGGACAACTGGGCGTGGAAATCGGCGTCTTCGCGCTTGTTACCGTGCTGATCGCACGCCTCAGCGCCGTTTCGCTCGCGGCCAATCAAATCGCCCTGACCACTGTAAGCACTACCTACATGTTGCCTTTGGGGATCAGCTCGGCCGCGGCGGTTCGGGTGGGAAACGCGCTGGGCAGGGGCGAGCCGGATGTGGCGGCCCGTTCGGGCTGGACGGCTTTGGGATTGGGCCTGACGGTAATGACGGCGGCGGCCCTGGCGCTGCTGTTGCTTTCGACCACGATCGGCCGACTGTTTACTCCTGAAGCCGATGTAATCGCCGCCGCTGTCACACTCCTTCAGATCGCGGCGTTATTTCAGTTGTTCGACGGACTACAGGTGGTCGCGACCGGCGCTCTGCGAGGCACTGGCGAAACGCGCCTTCCCCTGCTCTGTCATTTCGCGGGCTATTGGCTGATCGGGCTGCCGCTGGGCGCGGGACTATGTTTCGGTAGGGGGCTCGGCGCGGCGGGATTGTGGATGGGGCTTTCAGTGGGTCTGATTCTGATCGGAAGCGTGCTGACGCTGGTCTGGCGCCGCCAGTCGCGGGGATTTGGCGCGGCGCAGGCGCTCTAGCGCCTCTCTACCATCTTTCTGACCCGATCCAATTCCTTCCGCAGCCGGCGCTCCCGCAGCCCGAGCGTCAGCGCGTAGATCATTACGATCAGCCAGGCGACGACGAAGCCGGCGAAGACAAACTGAAATTCGCGGGGCTCCATGACTCAGTAGGCGTGGGCCAGGCGGCGGAGCGAATCGATGGCCCGGGAGATTTCTTCCTGCCGCATTCGAATTATCACCAGCACCGTTCCCAAACAGAGCATAGCGAGCCAGTTCCAATAAATGGGCGCTTCCATGCCGGGTCCCATGCCGCCGCCGGAGCGGATGCTTAGCACCGGCGATGGATGCTGTGTGCGGAACCACTCGATCGACTTGTACACAAAGGCCACGTCGACGCAGCCAAGGATGGCGAGAAAAGCGGAAAGCCGCGCGCGCTGGGTTGGCTCGTCGATGGCGCGGCGCAGGATCAGATAACCAGCATAGATGAGCCAGCAGGTGAGCATGGAGGTAAGGCGGGCATCCCAAGTCCACCAGATGCCCCAAGCGTACCGCGCCCAGATCATGCCCGTAATCAGATTGATGGAAGCAAAGGCCAAGGCCACTTCCACGACGCCGGCGGCCAATGCATCGTATCTCAGGTTGCCCGTACCCAGGTAAAAGCCGCTCAGCGCCAGTGCGGTGAAAAACCCTGTGAAGGCGGTAAAGGCGGCGGGCACGTGGAAGTAGAGAATCTGGTAAGCCGCGACATTGGCCTCTTTCGGGAGGACGAACCAAACTTTGTAGAGAGTCCAGGTGACCAAGCCGATGCCGGCGGCGGCCAGTAGGTACATGATTTTCTCGCGCATAGATTCCCTTTAGACTGCGCCCCCGCCCGCTGTCATCCCACTAAAACAATATCTATGAATACCACGGACAGCAACGAAAAGATCACGTCGAAGGCGACCAGAACGCGCAACCAGATCGCGTTTCCGGCCGAAATCGGCTTGCCTGCGAACAGATCCGCCGTGAGCAAAATGGCGGCGAGCAAAGCCGGAATCAGAAAGGGATAAGTAAGGATCGGCAGCATCAGCTCGCGCATGCGAAGATTCACGGTGAGGGCGCTGAAAGCCGTTCCGATGACAGTGATCGCCCAGGTTGTCAGAAACATCACCAATACGATCCAGCCAAGCTGAGCCCGCAGCCGGACGTCGTACAGGACGCTGAAGACGGCGAGCGAGACGATCTCCACCGCCAACAATAGAGCGAAATTGGCCAAAGCCTTGCCCAGAAACAGAACTCCGGGAGCCGCGGGCGAAGCCACGAGTGCATCCAGGCAATCGTTCTGCAACTCGCGCGCGAAGCTGCGATTGAGGGCCAAGGCGCCGGCGAAGGCGAACGCGAGCCACAGCAGGCCGCCGGCGTAATCGTTTACGTCGATGTTGAGGTTGGCCGGATCGAAGGCGAAGCTGAACAGCAGAAAGATCACGACGGCAAACGCCAGCGATGCGTTCAAGGCTTCCTTGGTGCGGATTTCCGAGCGCAAGTCCTTTGCGGCGATGGCGAGCGATTGGCGGAGGAATGTCATGCAAAGATTCAATTGTCGCCATACGTCCGGTACAACCAGCCCACGTCATCGAGCATTTCCTGGCGCCGTTCCCCCGCAAAGGCGATCTGGCCGCGCTGGATTAGAACGACGTGCGTGGCCAGCTCCAGCGCCTCGCGGAGCTGATGCGTGGACATCACTACGGTTCCTCCGCGCCGATGCGTTTCGGCGAGCATGGAATGTAGTACGGCAATCGCACGGTCGTCGAGGGCTGTGAAGGGTTCGTCGAGGAGAAGCAAGTCGGGATCGTGCAGAAAGACGCGCGCAACCGCCAGGCGCTGGCGCATGCCGCGGGAGAACTCGCGCACAAGGCCGTCGCGGACGCGGTCAAGGCCGGTGCGCTCCAGCATTTCATCGGAGCGTTTGACGGGCTGCGGGACGCCGTAGAGGCGGGCGAAGAGAAGCAAGTTCTCGATGGCGGAAAGCTCGTCGTAAAGCGCAATGCCGTGGCCCAGCACGCCAATGCGGCGGCGGGTGGACTCTTGGCGCGCATCGGCGCCTTTCACGCTGACTTTGCCCTGGGTGGGTTTGGAGAGGCCGGCGAGAATGCGCAGCAGAGTGGTTTTCCCCGCGCCGTTGCGGCCTAGCAAGGCGACGGTGGAGCCTGTGGCGACCTGAAGATTGATCTCCCGCAGGGCCGGAAAATCACCGTAATATTTCCAAACCCCCTCGACGTCGAGGGCGCACCGCGAAGGGGTTGCGGACCATAACGGGGACTCCACCTTCAAGCGGCGCCCTTCCGGTAAAGCAGCGTACCGCCCAAAGCCAAGATTCCGAAGGTCAAACCCAGTACCCAGTAAAGGCGGCTATAGATGCGCGCCATGCCAGCCGTGGTCTTCGGCGCGCCGCTGTCGTCGTCCTGATCCTGATTCTGCGCGGCTTCCGTGCGCAGCGCGCCGGTTCCTTCGATATTTAATTCATAAGAGGCGCCGGCCGGCACTTCATAGACGTGCGCCAGGGTGCGCGGCTCCGTGCCCAGATCTTTTAAGTTGTTTCCCGATAATGTGACTGTGCTGGCGCTCACCAAGCGCAGGGGATCTTTCCCCACCACTTTGCCTGAAAACCTCTTCGGGTCGGGCAGCGTGTAGACGAGCTCGAAATCCGTCGAGCCCGGCTTAATCGGGTAGCCGATCTTGTAGACGTCCGGCTGAGCGGTCTTTTCCGGCGTGCGCCGGATAGGCATGCCGCCGGGCGCAGTGACTGTAACCTCAGTTTTCGCGCCCGTGGGAAGGTAAAGCTGAATGGAGCCTTTAGCGGCATCCTGGAAAGTCGTGTTGCCCTTGTTTTCAACCAGGAACGTCTCGCTGACCCGGAGCTGGCCGTCCACGGGTTCGAGGATGATCAAATGCTGCTGAGCGATATCGGCGGAGAGTTTGCTGGTGGCGTCGTAGACGTTCAGCTTAAGACCCGTAGAGGTCGCACCGGGCGGAAGAATGGTGTTATAAGTGACTCCTTGAAATTCAGCCTGGAGCAAGGCGGGAGGACTGGGGACGTCTTGCTCTATTGCGAATTTTCCGTCGGCGTCGGACTGCGCCCGGCCAAGCGTCTGCATGCCGCTCGCGCCGGGGTGGATTAAAGTGACAGTGACGCGCGGCTGGGGCTTGCCGGTGGTGGCGTTGACGACCGTGCCGTCAATGGCCGCGAGAAGACTGAAGTCAGAAGCCAGAAAACAGGAGAGAAGGAAGAGGGTCTTCATGACATGGCCTTTCCGCATTCGCCGCAGAATTTCATGGGTTTCGCAAAAACGGCCCCGCACGTTTTACACTTGATCTCCATGCGCGGCTTGGGAGATGCGGGCTGCGCGGGCGCGACAGCCGGTCGCTTTTCTATCTGTTCGATTTGCGCGATCACTCCGGCAAGCTCTTTCTGAAGCCCGAGTTTAGTTTGTTGGTAATCGGCGTCGGAAAGCTTTCCGACGCGATATTCAAACTGCAAATCCCGAAGATTTTCGTAGATCGCCGCCTTGCGCTCTTCCAGATGCCGCGTAGGCGACACGGGTTCGGGAGCTGGCAGATCCTGCTTCCGGACGAACAGCGTAAATAACACGGCGGCTGCGACCACCAAAACTACCGCCAAGCCTAAGACCATCAATCGAGCTTCGCCAGATCCTTTTCTATTTTTTCGAGCACCGCCGGGTCAACTTCGGCGGAGGCAGTGACGGCGGGCTTTCGTTGCAGGAGGCGGCGAATGGCGAAAATCACTAGACCCAGACCTAAAGTCAGCGCCGCATAGGGTCCTACGGCTCCCATGGCGCCCGGCGGGACCACCAGGACATCCTTTCCCTGCTCCTTGACGAACTGATCCAGAATCTGGCTTTCGGTCATCCCGGCCTGGCGCATAGCCAGCATCTTCTGCTTGTTCCTTTTGCATTCGGGGCAACCCGGCTGCATCTGGCAAGCCATGTTTTGCTTGCAGCCGCAGTTGCAGTTGAGCTTGGCGGCGATGCCGTTAATTTCGCGAGTGTCCCAGGGAGGGGTGGTCTGCGCCAGCGCAAGCACGGCCAGGACCGCGATCAACAGACTAGTTTTCAACTCTGGCATGCGCAGCGGCGCTCTCTTTATGAGCAAGCGCGACAACTTCCGTGCGGGGATAGACCAGCTTGCTCTTGCTGGGAATCAGACAGACGATCGTTCCGGCCAACACGACCCAATAGCCGATCCAGATCCAGCTCACCAGCGGAAACACGTAGGCGTCGATCACAATGGCGTTGGGGTTGGTGTCCGAGCCGCCGGCAAAGTTTACATACAGATCCTCATTCAACCGGCGGCGGATGGAGACTTCCGAAGTGGGCTGGTTCGGAGCGATATAGAAACGCCGCTCGGGCACCAGAATGCCCAGCGATTGGCCGTCTTTGGAAGCGTCCAGATAAGCGCGCCACCAGCGGAAATTGTCATTTTGACCCTGCTGGACGCGGAGCACGCGAAGATCGTAGCGGCCGATGTGAGCGGTTTCGCCAGGCGATAACTCGACTTTCAGATCCTGATTAAACGCCGCGCCGGTGAAGCCGATAAACATAAACACGATGCCCATGTGGACGATGTAGCCGCCATAGCGCCGCGTGTTGCGGTGGGTCAAATCGAGCATCGAGGCGAGTAAATTGGAGCCGCTTTTGACCCGGATCGCGTTGGCTCCCTTGAAAAACTCCACAACGATGGTGGCCGCGACGAAGGTGCAGAGCAAGAAAGAGATCAGGGAATAGGGATGATGGACGCCGAACGCGAACAATCCGGCCGCGACAACGACTCCGGCGGCAAGCGGCCAGGCGAAGGCGCGCTTCAAGCTTTCAAACGAACTGCGCCGCCAAGCGATCAACGGACCGATGCCAGTTAGGAGCATCAGTCCCAGGCCGATGGGGATGTTAATGCGATCGAAGAAAGGCTTGTCGACGCTAATTTTTTCGCCGCTGAATTTTTCCGTAATGACCGGAAACAACGTGCCCCAGAGCACCGCGAAACAGGCGGCGAGCAACAGCAGATTGTTGAACATGAAGCTGGACTCGCGCGAGAGAACGCTTTCAAGCGGCGCTTCGCTTTTGAGATAGTTGAGCCGGTTGAGAATCAGGTATAGAGTGGCGGCAATGCCCACCACTTCGAACCAGACGAAATAGGGGCTCAGAGGCGATTGCGCGAAGGCGTGGACGGATTGGACGATTCCGGTGCGGGTGAGCGAAGTTCCGAAGATGCACAGCCAGAAGGTGGCGCTGACCAGCACCATGTTCCAGACCTTCATCATGCCCTTCTTTTCCTGCATCATGACCGAATGCAAAAAGGCGGTGGCGGTAATCCAAGGCAGGAGCGAGGCATTCTCGACCGGGTCCCATGCCCAGTAGCCGCCCCAGCCAAGCACGGCATAGGCCCAGCCGGCGCCGAGCAGGATACCGGTAGTCTGGAATCCCCAAGTCACTAAAGTCCAGCGGCGGGTGGTATGAATCCAGGCCTCGCCGGGTTGCTTCGTGAGCAACGATCCGATGGCGAAGGCGAAGGGCACGGCGAATCCGACATAGCCCAGATAAAGCATAGGCGGATGAATCGCCATGGTCCAGTATTGGAGCAGCGGATTGAGGCCGTTGCCGTCCGCGACCTTATCCAGGCCAATGACGCCCTTGCCCGCCATGAGCATTTTGAATGGGCTTTCGACAAATGAAATCAGGACAAGGAAAAAAGTCTGGATCGTCATCAACACCGCGGTGACGTACGGCATCATGTCGCGGAACTTGCGGCGGTTTTGATATGCCACCACGGAGGAATATGTGGCCAGAAGCCAGGCCCACAGCAGCAGAGACCCTTCCTGGCCGCCCCACCACGCCGCGAACTTGTATACGGAGGGCATGGCCCTATTGCTGTGCTCCCACACATAAATCATGCGGAAGTCGCCTTGGAAGAGCTTATAGATGAGAAGAGCCGAGGCTAGCGTGAGCAGCCCCCAAACGGAGTAGACGGAGCGCTCGGCGCTAGCCGCCAGGAATGGCCGGCGAGCATGTTTGCCGACGAGGGCCGCCACAACCGAGTAGATGGCGAAACAAAATGCCAGCAGGATGGCCAGCGCGCCTAGGTTTTCCATTAACTTTTAGTGTACCTCTCTACCGGATTTTCGGCGGAACCGAATCCTTTGACGCCCGACGCGGCCCGCTGCTTCCGACCTTTTAGATTAGAGAGGTATTCGTTTCTGGATTTGGGTTCGCTTGGCAATTCTTGTTCCTCGTGAAACGCCACGTGTGGTCAAAGCGCGCTCTACGCAGCAGCATTAAGGTGAGGCAAAAGAGGCAGGGCTTTTCGGGGAGCATCTACTGATTCTAAAGATCTTATGGCCGCTTGTGGAGACGCAATCCCGGAATTTGATGAGGCGGGCGGTCAATTTAGTTGCGCGCCCATGTGGCAAAGCAGGCAAGCCGTGCGGGCGTCCTGTGGGAACGCGCAAGCGAGAGTAAACAATTGACCCCGCACCAAATGGCTGCGCACGACGCGATAAGACCCAGAAGCGGGTGCGGCGGCCGATGGAGGCGAAACCGTAAGCCGGGCGCCGCGGCCGGCAATCTGGTAATCGACCTCGGCGGTGGTTCCATTTACATGCGCGCTGGTAAGGTGAATGATCGAAGGGGGATCACGTCGCAGGGGCACGTCGAAAGAACGCAATTTGAGCCAGGCGGAAATCTGGACGGGGTCGGCGGAGTGGAGGACGGAGGAAGGGGGTCGAAGCCAGAGGAAGAGCAGGAGCAAAGCGGCAGCGGCGGCCATCGCCGCCGCGAGGGGGCGAAGACGTCTTACCGTGGCGCGATTTGGGGCGGGGGAATCGGAAATTCCGCTTGGGCACGTCAGTTGCGGCGGCGCCTTGACCGGACCCAAGTGCCGCGCCAATACAGCTTCCAGTTCATGCTTGAGCATATCGAAACCTCTTGAGTCTTCGCTCCAGAATTTTATGCGCGCGGTTCAACCGCGACGCCACGGTTCCCCGGGAGCAGGCCATAACTTCGGCAATCTCTTCATAGGAAAGATCCTGAGTGTAGCGAAGGACGATCACCATGCGGTGCTCCGGCGAAAGCTTGGCCACGGCTTGGCGAACGTGATCCTGAGCCTCCTGGCGCAGCAGGCCGGCAAGGGTGGTTTCACGTGCGGGCAGAATTGCGTCGAGGGCCTCCCCGATAAAGGGCAGCGGGCGGCGGCGTTTCTGGCGGTCCAAGCACGCATTTACGGTGACGCGATACAGCCACGTTTCAAATCGGGCGCCGCCGTGATAATCACGGATGCGAGTCAGAAGCTTGACGAATACGTCTTGCGCAATATCCAACGCGGCGGCTGGATCGCCGGTAAAACGGAGCGCTATCGAATAAACTTTGTCGCGATGGGCCTCAAACAGGGACGCAAATGCGTGCGGATCCCCTTGCCGGCAGGCTTCAATGATCGGGGCATCGCTTTCTTCGTGGAGCACCATGCCAAACCACTCTTAAGGCCGTGTAATCCAGCAAGCCGCCAGAGACGGCAAAGCTTGCAACCGTATTTAGACGGCCGGAGCCGGGGATTGCTTCCTGATTTCTGAAGTTAGATCGCTCCGGCAGGTTTGGCGATGGCCGGATCCGCAACCGAAGGTTTTGCCTCATACTTCGAGGCGCACTTGGCCTGGATTTTCGTAGCATGAAATACGCCATTGGCGTCGAGCTTGCCGTCAGCAAGCGCGTCGGCGTGATCTTTGAAGGTGTCCGGCAGCGGGTCGATTCCGGTGTACACGACGTCAAGATGTTCGCCGGCATTGGCGAGACCGTCATTTTCCACAATGGTGAAATCGACCGCTCCATCGCGATGCTTAATGGAATTCGGCAGCACAAAACCGCGGACGCGAAGGCGCTTGGCCTGAGCCTGAGGGCCCATTTGCTTCAACTCGGGGATGGTTTCGAAATAGGTCTGCCCCTCCTTAATGCCCCCTACTGCAAGCCAAGAGAGCGCGCCCACAATCGCGGCGCTTAGAAGTCCATATTTCGCATACCGGTTCACAGCAAGATACTCCTCTTAGTTCGAGTGTACCCCAAAGCGGGGGCGTGGATGAGGGGAAATATGCGGGTTTCGGAAAACGATTCCAGCGAACAGGCGCGGCTCAAAAATGCGCCCGCCACACGCAGGCAGGGTCCTTTGCAGGCGGCGCGTGGCAAGGCGCGAAATCCGGACAGTTTAAGCCTGTCCCTTAACGACTCCCGGCTCGCCCACTCCAAGGGAGACCGAGGGGGTGGGAATGCGGCTTCGCCCGATTCCCCAAACGTCCCGGCCAAAAACCTCATGGAGCATCAGGGCGCTGGCCGTGTACCATGCGGCAAAAGAGGCCACCATGAACAAGTAGCCGGTTAGAATTGTGAGCCATTCGGCGGGGAAAAAACCCGCGATCGCCGCGGCGGTGGATCCCAACGCCAGAAAGACCAGCGTGGTCAACATGCCCTTGTTCTCGGCGGCGGCTGCGGCCACGCAGGCCCAGGTTATAGCCGCGAGCACAATGAACCAATAGCCCATCTCGGGCCATGCGCCGGTAGGCCGAGGAATCCTGAACATCGACATCACAATAGCCAGGACTCCAAAAGCGATCCAAAACGATCCCCACATCCCGTGCACCGCCGTAGCTACGGCGTCACGTGCGCGAAAAGCCCACATTCCGGCCAAAAATTGAGCTAAACCGCCAAACATCGCGGCAAAGGGGAAAAGGTAAAGCGGCGTCATGGAGCCGCCGTACCAACGGCACAAATATGCAGCTGCCATAAACGTCGCCGCGGCCAAGCCGTATAATCCCAAAATCGACGGCCCGGCGATCGGTTGCAGGTTGATTCGGGGCTGCGGGCTGGTTTCCATGATTCCGTTCGCCATCGATAACTCCTTTCCGGACAAGCACCCCATCTCAAGACGGTACTCATCCTCGATTTAATTTTTTCGTTCTACTTATTAGATTCGGGCGAATGTGAAGCGTTCCAGGCAAGCCGGAGCGCGCTGGAGCCAGCTTCTGGACGGGCTTTTAAGCGGCCGTGGCGCCGTGCGCGGGAGCGGTGAGCCTGGCCTCCAGCCAAATCAGCGCCAATAATGCAAACACCACCACGGAGCCGGCGAGCGGCACTCCCATCACGATTCGCACGCCCCACTGCGAGGCAAGGTAACCCAAAAAACAGGGCGCCAGGAGACCTCCGGCCATAGCCAACGAGAAAACGCCATTGTAGAAGCCGGGGTGGAAATGGGGAAAGCGGGTTCCGATCTTTTCAACGACCAAAGGATAGATGGGGGCAAAAGCGGCCCCGAGCAACAGGATTCCCGTAACCGCTCCAAAAAGATTATCGGTGGCGACGAGGATAATGCAGCCAAAAATCGAGGCGAGGATGCTTCCGGAGAGCAGGCGCGAATGCCGGACTCGCGGAAGAGCCCACTGCGCCGCCGCTCGGCCGATCAGCAGCGCCAGCCAATATGCGGCCAGCATCAAGAGCGAGCTTACGGGACTGATACCCAGGCGCTGAATCAGAAACAAAGGGAGCCATCCCGCAATGGCCCATTCATTGCCGAGTTGAAAGAACAACAACAGCGCCAGCAGCACAGCCGCCGGGCTACGCATTTCCAACCGGAGTTCGCGTGGTATGGGAATTGGCGGCGCGGCGCGCATCGGAAACCGGGTCTTGACGCAGATCCAGCCGAACAGAGCCGGAATCGCAGCAATCCAGGCTTGCAGCGTCGCCGCCGTGTAGGCATAGAAGGCTCCGGAAATCAGGAGGGCCACGGTCAGGCAGCCCAAGCCAAATAACAGGCCGGCCAGATTGACGGTGGCCACGGGATTGTGACGATACACGGGAGAGATGGCTTGAAACATCGCCGTGTGCAACAGACCGGCGGAAAAACCGATCACCGCCATCCCGCCAACTCTCCACCACGGGGAGGCAGGAGGAGATACGAAGGCCAAAAACAAGAATCCGCAACCCGCGACGCCACAGGCCAGCGCCAGGGTCCAGGAGGCGCCTTTGCGCTCCAGCAGCTTTGCGGAAGCGGGAACGGAGCCGAGCAGGCCCGCGATCAGTCCGGCGAAATAGAAGCCAATCGTGGTGTAGTCCGACGAGAGGTGATGCCGCCAGGCAGGCAGGATCGCGCCGAGAAATGACAGCAACACGCCGGAAACGAAAAAGCCCGCCAACGCCCGCCTTGGCGCGGCCGATTCAAGGGCGCCGCCCGCGGGAGCGGTTTGGGGGGAGGAAGCCTGCATCCGTAATCCGGGTTGAATCTGTGCTGGATCAGAATCTTGTGGATCTGGATTCCGCCGAAGCAGCCGCGCCTAAGGTCACTTTGAGATTCATGGAGCGGCCATTTCGAAGGACCGTCAAATCCAGGGTTTCGCCGGCCAGCTTCTTGCCCACCGCGCGAGTGAGAGCATCGTCGGAGGTGACGGGTTTTCCGTCAATGGCGGTAATCAAGTCGCCGCCGACGACGACATAGTAACCTCCGAGCGGCTCGCGGCGGTTGCCTCCGCGCAAGCCGGCTTCCTCGGCCGGCGATCCACGGTTCACCTGCTGGACGAGCAAACCGCCACTGGCGGGAAGGCGCAACGCTTCGGCATAGTCGCCCGCAACATAGATAATGCCGATGCCCAGCGGTCCCGCCGGTTCAAGATTCTTGCCGCTCTGGAAGGCGGCCAGCAGCCGTTTGGCGCGGTTGATGGGCATTGCAAAACCGATGCCGATATTGCCGCCGCTTTGCGAATAAATGGCGGTGTTGATCCCCACCACGTTGCCGGAGGAATCCAGCAACGGGCCGCCGCTGTTGCCCTGATTGATAGCGGCGTCGGTCTGAATCATGCCTTCGAGTTCGCGGTCGTTTTCACCGCTGATGGTGCGTCCCAGCGAACTCACGATCCCGGTTGTCAGGGTGCCCTCAAGTCCGAGAGGCTGGCCGATGGCGAGAACTTTTTGCCCCACTTGCAGGCCGTCGGAATTTCCCAACGGAAGGGCATGTAGGCTCCGCTTTGGTTCGATCTTGATAAGGGCGAGATCGTTGGGAGGATCGCGCGCCAGAATCCTGCCGCGATAACGCTCCTGATTGGGCAACATCACTTCAAGCTGCTGGCTTCCACTGACCACGTGGTTGTTCGTCAAGATCTCGCCGCTCGGGCTGACGATAAATCCCGATCCCAATTCCTTTCCCACCTGCTCGAGCCCAAAGAAGTAGGATCGCTGAATGACGGTGGAGGTAACGTAAACCACGCTGTCGTGGGCGGTTTTGTAGATGTCGATGCTGTTCTGTTCGTCGGTTCCCAAGCCCGCCGAATGAGCGACATTCGGCCCGGTCCAAAGCGGGGAATTATTCGGGGCAAAGGCCCGGCGGACCGGCGAATTCGGATTGGTCGTCAAGTACACGAATGAACCCGCCAGAAGCGCGGTAATCACCAAAGATCGCAGTCTCATACTGTAATGCTCCGTAAGGAATTGTACACGGCGCGCGTTTGCGCAAGCGTATCCTGTTTCGATCCGGACGTGTCGATGACGTAGTCGGCGTATTTCCGCTTTTGTTCGAGAGGCATCTGCCGCCGCAAGCGTTCCAGGACCTCCTCGCGCGTAAGGCCGTCTCGCGCCATGGCGCGTTCGATCTGCTGCTCCGGATGGCAGACGGCCAGGATCAGTTTATCGTATTCCCGATAGGTTCCAGTTTCTACCAGTATGGCAGCTTCTGTAACGGCGATGCCGCCGGGGCGCCGGCGGGCGAACTCCTCTTGCATTTGCCGCTCGCGCACTTTAACCGGAGGATGCACCAGGGCACTCAAGCGCCTCAGGCGCTCCGGGTCGTGAAATACGATCTGGGCCAAACGGCGGCGGTCAATGGACCCTTGGGGCGTTAGGATTTCCCTTCCGAACTCCTTGACAATGCCCTCGTAGGCCTCGCCCTCGGGCTCTTGCACCAGTCTTCCCAGCTCATCCGCCTCAATCAACAGGCAACCGAGATCGGCCAAGGCCCGGCCGACAAAACTCTTTCCGCTGGCTAACCCGCCGGTCAAGCCTACACGGAGCATGCGGCGCGGTGCAGGTTCTATCCGGCGGCGGCTTTTACGCCGCCATGCCGCTCGGCCAGCTCGACTGTGTTGCTCATCAGCATCGCGATGGTGAGGGGACCGACTCCCCCAGGGACGGGACTGTAGGCGCCGGCAACTTTTTCGACGTCGGGCGGACTCACATCCCCCACCCAGGCCAAGCCCTTCCGGTCGAATTCCGCGGCGCGTCCGAGCCGGGCCGCAGTCTCGCGATCCGAAATTCTCGACGTTCCGACGTCCACAACAGCGGCTCCCGGCTTGATGAAATCGGCCGTGATGAGGGCGGGTTTCCCAATCGCAGCCACCAAAACGTCGGCGCGGCGGCACTCTCCGGCCAGGTTAGACGTGCGCGAATGGCAGATCGTCACGGTGGCGTTGGCGGCCAGCAGCATCAGGGACATCGGCTTTCCGATGATGTCGCTGCGGCCCACGACGACGGCGTTTTTTCCGTCTAACTCGATTTGATAATGCCTCAGCAATTCCATGATCCCGGCGGGAGTGCACGCTCGGGGAGCGGGGCGCCCCGCCACCAGATGCCCTACGTTGAGAGGATGGAATCCATCGGCGTCTTTGTCGGGGACGACGGCCTCAAGCACCCGCCGGGCGTCCACCTGCTTGGGAAGGGGCATTTGCACCAGAATTGCGTCCACCGCGGGGTCGCGATTGAGATCGTCGAGCGTCTCCAGAAGTCCTTGGGTGGAGATGGAGGCCGGGGGCGTCACCTTTTTGCTATGGATGCCGAGCTTCGTGCACGCCATGATTTTGTTGCGCACGTACTGCTCCGACGCCGGGTCGTGACCCACCAGTACGACCGCGAGGCCGGGGGGCCTCCCGAGTTTAGCTTGCAGGTTTTCAACGCGGGGCTTAAGTCCGGAGAAGATTCGATCGCGAACCGGTTTTCCTTCCAGAATCACGGGCATAGCAAGGTCTACCAGTGTAGCAGACCCGCGCGCCAAGACAGGAGCGGGCGCGTCTTAGAGATGCTATTCAGGGCCTCCGTTGGAAGCAGGCCTGCGCTGGCGCTTGCCTCGATTCGCCGGAAGTCTGCAATTTCATCGACCTTCCTTGCCGCCCGGCGCCTCAATAACTCGATTGAGGGATTGAGCTCGACGGTGGACTGCGATATCATCTGACCCACTTGTTGGCCATCTTCAACTATGGCTGGGAACGCTCGGGTGGTCCGCAGGAACGGGACTCAAGGGTGAAAAGCGAGTGCGCGCTAGCGTCAGAGACGCGTGGTTGGATTGGGGCTACTAGAGAGTAGCAGAGGAGGGCACGATGCGAATCTTCCGGTCTCTGGGGGTCGCCGTCTGTTTGGCCGCGGTGGGGCTGCCGGCCTACGGTCAAGGAGTGAACGGAACCATTACGGGCACCATAACGGATCCGTCGGGGTCGGTGGTTTCGGGCGTTTCCGTGGAGGCAAAGAATGTCGAAACAGGCGTTCTTTACACCGCGGCATCGACCAACACGGGCAACTATGCGATTGCGAATTTGCCAGTGGGCAGTTACATAATAACCGCCACAGCTCCCGGTTTTAAGAAGTACGCTCACACCAATCTGGCCATTGCCGCGGGACAGATCTTAAAAGAAGACATCCCGCTAGAGGTAGGTTCTGCCGCGGAATCGGTGACCGTGTCGGCAGAAGCGTCCCTGCTCAAAACGGAGAGCGGTGAAACGGCGCACAACATCACGGTCAAAGAAAACCTGGAGCTTCCCCTGCTGGTAATCACAGGAGGATACCGGAATCCATACGCCACTCTCACGACGCTTCCGGGCAGCTCCGGCGGCGCCGTCATGAATGGATTGGGTGGCAATGGCACCAACGCGGCCTATCGGATTGAGGGCCAGGACTCCAGCGACCGCCTGTTCAATTTGACCGAGTACCCTTCGATGGCGCAGGCTAATGTGGATGCAATCCAGGAGATCAGCTACCAGACGAGCAATTACGCTCCCGAATTTGGCCAAGGAGGGGGCATGGTGGTGAATATGACGATGAAGTCTGGGACGAATCAATATCACGGCAGCGGGTTCGAGTATTTCGTCAACGAGGATTTGAACGCGGGATACCCGTTCAGCATTAGCGGCGGACCCGGCAGTCTCGCGGGTGGAAGCGGGGGCAAGTTCCGCCCGTTTTACCGGCGCCACGATTTCGGCGGTACGCTGGGCGGCCCAGTCAGCATCCCCAAGCTCTACAACGGGCGAGACAAGACTTTCTTTCAATGGAGTTATGAGGAGTTTCGCTACAACCAGCTTTTCACGTTCAGCGACACGGTTCCGACTCCGGCGTTTCGGAACGGAGACTTTTCGGCGATTTCGCCGAACGGAACGTGCAGTTTGTGCGCGGCCTATCAAATTCCGATTGGCAATTTAGGAGGACCGGGCTATGCCGACGCTTTGGGCCGTCCGATGTTCGCGAATGAAATTTACGATCCTTTATCGCGCGCAACCCTTTCGAACGGGCTCCAGTACGCCAGTCCGTTTGCGAATAACATCGTGCCGGCCAGCCGTTTTAATGGGACGGCGCTGGCCATGCAAGCATTGTTTCCGTATCCGAATCCGGGCAATACGAATTTGGTCTCCAACTACACAGGCAGCATCAGCGGAGGGCAATACTCCGCTATCCCGACGCTGAAGTTCGATGAAATTATCAGCACGAAGGACAAGCTGTCGTTTTACTGGTCTCGAAATAACGTCGAGACGCAGATTAATACAGGCCCGTTCGCCGCGGATGGGTTGCCGCTGGAGATCGGACAGTATCGGGGCGGGCTGATTCCGACCAACACGTGGAGGCTGAACTACGACCGTACGTTGACTCCCACGTTGCTGTTTCACTTCGGCGCGGGTTACATGGACACGATTTTTAACGACCGGGCGCCGTTTCTGAGTTTCGATCCATCCGCATTCGGTCTTACGGGCTTTATTCAGCACCGCCAGTTTCCGAGCGTGACCGGGATGTGTGCGGGAACGTTGTGCGCGGGCGGCTATGGCGGCATGCAGAATATCGGGACTTCCGGCCAGTTACAATCGTGGATCCATGAGGAGAGGCCCACGTTGAACGCGAACGCAACCTGGGTGAGGCAAAACCACAGATTTAAAGCGGGTGCGGAATATGAAATCGAGGGCGTGATCGGCTACAACGCGGATATCTCGGGCGTAACGCTGGCGACGGGCGTCGGGCCCACTTCCCAACCCTTTCAACCTTCGGTGAGCTTTAACGGGTTTACGCAAGGCTTCGGCTACGCAAGCTTCCTTCTGGGCGATTTCACTTCGATAAACCAGACCCCGAATTTTGTGGGCGTGAGGAATGGTTATCAGGCGTGGGGACTGTTTGTGCAGGACTCCTGGAAGGTGACCCGCAAGCTCACTCTGGATTATGGCCTGCGGTGGGATTACGCCACGGCGCAAAAAGAGGAGCACGGGCGGCTGGGGCAGCTAGACGGGACGCTCGCCAATGCGAATGCGGGTGGACGGCTGGGGGCGATTCAATACGGCAGCACCTGCGGCTGCGACTTCTACAAGCCGACGTATCCTTACGCGATTGGGCCGCGGCTCGGCGTGGCCTATCAACTCGACTCCAAGACGGTGTTCCGAGGAGGATGGGGGATCAGTTATCAGTACATTGCGGGATTCGCGGGCACCATAGTGTCGACGCCCGGCAGCACTCCGATTCCGGTGCAGCCGAATAACTCGCAGTACATTAACGTGGCGACTCCCGGCTCGATCGTCACGCCGCAATTCCCGACAACGAACCAGTTCGCGTGGCCGATTGCGGGCACCACCGGCGCTCCCCCGGCAGTTACGAACGGCGTGTTTGTGCCCGACGCGAATCAGAACCGGCCGCCCCGCATCAACCAGTGGAGCGCCGGCTTCCAGCGGGAAATCACGCCGAACTTTGTGGTGGAAGCGAGCTATGTGGCGAACCGGGTAGCGTGGCTAGCGGGAGCGCTCGGGAGCGGCCCTCTGGGATTCCTGAGCCAGATCTCGGCGCAAACTTACGCGCACTATGGATTCTACCCGTATCCTGGAACGGGCCCGTGTTCTTTGGGCGGGGGAGTCTGCGCGAGCACAAGCTACGACAACGACCAGGACCGTAACTTGCTCACACAACCGCTGAATAGCGCCAAGGTCCAACAGGCTCTGGCGGCGCGTGGCTTCCCCAACTTTCTGCCGTATAGCGGGTTCCCGCTAGGAAGCAGTTTGCAAAGCGCGTTATATCCGTTTCCGCAGTTTACCTCCGCCACCGGAACTCCGATCAGCGTCTCGGGATCCCCGACCGGGAATTCCAAATACGATTCGTTGCAAGTCAAGGTCACCAAGCGCTTCTCCCACAACTTGCAGGGCAGCGGGGCATTTACCTGGGGCCAGGGATTCAACCGGGCGACGCGGCAAGATTTCTTCAACCCGGCAAGCGCCGTGTGGGCGTTGCAGAACTACCCTCCGCGCGTGCTGACCTTCAACATGATCTACACGGTCCCGAAGGCCAGCTTCCTGCCGCGTGTAATCAACGCTCTGAGCAAAGATTGGCAGTTCGGATGGTATTCGCGGTACCAAACCGGCGCGTACCTGGCGCCGCCGACGAGCCCGACGGCGAATTTCCTGAGCAGCGAGGATATCCGTGTTCCAGGCCAGCCTCTCTATACTCCCGGGGTAGATATCAACGATCACAGCACCTTCAATGTCTATTACACTCAGGTGCTGAATCCCCACGCCTGGGCGCCCTGCCCGACCAACTCGACTTGCACCGCCACGGCGGTCCTCTACAAGGATTTTCGGGGGCCGCGCCAGCCCTCGGAGAACGCCAATATCGGCCGGCATTTCCGGGTCGGCAAGGAAGGCAAGTACGACTTCTACCTTCGCGGGGAGTTTGTGAACATCTTCAATCGCACGCTGCTGGCGACTCCGGCGGGATTTACAACGAATCCGCAGAATCCGCCGGCGAAGGGGGCCGGCGGAGGCACCATCTACACCAGCGGGTTCGGCGTGTTCGGCAACGCTTACCTTACGCCCAACACGGCTTATGCAAATCCCGGACGGACGGGAACGATTATCGCGCGGTTTCAGTTTTAGGAGAATTCGAAATCGGGTTGCCGCCGGTTGTCTCCATTGCGCTTCAGTGGCGGTGAGGGTGGGATTCGAACCCACGGAACCCGTGAAGGTTCAACGGTTTTCGAGACCGCCCGATTCAACCGCTCTCGCACCTCACCGTAACTTCATCCTATCATCGCGATGATCCAGCGAACAGTCGGGTGCAGGCGTTACCATGCTCACAGGCCACTCGATGGCCGCCAATGCGAATGATCCGCATCGCTAACGGGCAGGGATTCTGGGGCGATTCGCCCGAAGCCCCGATCCAACAGGCGCGCCGCGGCCCTATCGACTATCTCACGCTCGACTACCTGGCCGAAGTGACGATGTCCATTTTGCAGAAGCAACGCGCGCGCGATCCCAACACAGGATATGCCCGGGACTTCGTGGAGACGGTGGGACGGATTCTTCCAGATCTGCGCCAGCGGCGCATCCGGGTCGTCGCCAATGCCGGTGGCGTCAATCCTCAGGCCTGCGCCGAGGCCGTCTTAGCAATTGCGCGCCGCCAGGGTATTCCCGTAACTGTCGGCATTGTTTCCGGCGACGATATCATGCCGCGCCTCGACTGTTTCGATCTGCACAACATGGAGACGGGCGAGCCGCTTGCCTCGATCCGGGATCGCGTGCAGAGCGCTAACGCGTACCTTGGCGCTTTCCCCATCGCCGCAGCGCTCGGCCGGGGCGCGGATATCGTGATTACGGGGCGGGTGGCCGACCCCTCTCTCGCCCTTGCGCCCATGATTCACGAATTCGGCTGGAAGAGGGACGATTGGAATCTGCTCGCCGCCGGCACGATCGCGGGGCACGCCATCGAATGCGGAGCTCAATCCACCGGCGGCAACTGCCAGCTCGACTGGGAGTCCATTCCCAATCTGCACGACGTGGGATATCCGATCGTGGAGGTCGAGCCGGACGGGACCTTCGTGCTCACCAAACACGGCGGCACAGGCGGCCGCGTCATCGTAGCCGGAGTCAAGGAGCAATTGCTCTATGAATTGGGCGATCCGCGCCAATACATCACGCCCGATGCGGTCGCCGATTTTACCAGTATTCGGCTCTCCCAATCCGGCCCCGACCGCGTCCGGTTCACCGGGATCAAGGGATTCCCCGCCACGGAGTTCTACAAGGTCTCCATCAGCTACGCCGCTGGCTTCAAAGCGATAGGGTCGTTGATTTATGCCTGGCCGGACGCTTACAAGAAAGCCCGGGCGGCGGAGCAAATTTTGCGGAAGCGCCTCGACTGCCTTGGTTTGCGCTTCGACGCGATCCGCGCCGAATTTCTCGGCGCGAACGCTTGTCATGGCATTGGCGCCGCCGAGCCTTCGCCCGAAATCGCCGATCAACTGGCCGAAGTGGTTCTGCGCTTTGGCGTGCGAGGACAAGATCGCGCCGCCGTGGATCGTTTCACTCGCGAGATACCGCCGCTTGCGCTGAACGGCCCTCCAGTCGTCTCCGGGCTAGGCTTGGGAAGACCGCATGTTGAAGAGATCGTCGCCTATTGGCCGGCGCTCATCCCCAAGAGCGAAGTCCGTCCCGAGGTCACAATATGGCAAAGCGAAAGCTGATCGATTTCGCTCACGCCCGCTCCGGCGACAAAGGCGATACCGTCAACATAGGACTCATCGCCCGCAAACCGGAATACTATCCATTGCTTGTCCGCGAAGTCACCCCCGAGCGTGTCAAGAGCCACTTCGCGGGCATCTGTCTCGGCCCAGTCGAGCGCTTCGAACTTCCTAATCTGGGCGCCCTGAATTTCCTGCTTCATCAAAGCCTGGATGGAGGAGGGACGGTTGCGCTAAAGGCCGATCCGCAGGGTAAGACCTATTCCACGGCGCTTTTGCGCATGGAGATCGAAGTTGATTGACTGCCAAATTGAAAGCAAAGTTGCGCGCATAACCCTGAATCGCCCGGAGAAGCGCAACGCCATCAACGATCAGTTCATTCATAGTCTGCAAGCCGCCCTGGACCGCGCGGCATCAGAGCCTTCCGCCGCCGTCACGCTCATCCGGGCCGCCGGTCCGGATTTCTGCGCCGGCATGGATATTGCAGTGCTTGAGCAGACCGCGAATAGCGCGGCTCTCGATCATCTTGAATGCGCCCGCGTGCTCGGCGCCCTCTATGCCGGCATTCGCAATCATCGCCATCCGGTCGTGGCGGCCGTGCACGGCCGCGCGCTCGGTGGAGGATGTGGCCTGGCCACGGCCTGCGATATCGTGCTTTCCGCCGAGTCCGCCCAATTTGGCTATCCCGAAATCAATCTCGGCTTTGTGCCCGCTTTGGTAATGAGCATGGTGCGGCGCTGTCTTCACGAAAAACGAGCCTTCGAATTGCTCGTGTCCGGTAAGCCCGTTAGGGCGCGAGAAGCGCTTGAAATCGGGCTCGTCACGCGGGTCTATCCGGACTCCGGGTTTGAATCTTCGGTGGCGGAATACGCCGCCGAGCTCGCCGCAAAATCCGCCCCCGCTCTTGCACTGATCAAGAAGCTGTGGCGCCAGACCGGCGAGATGCCCTTCGACAGCGCTCTCGAAGCTGGAGCGCAGGTCAACGCGATCGCCCGAATGACGGAGGACGCACGGCAGGGCTTCCAGAAGTTCGTGGCGGGCAAGAGAAAGAAATGAGGCGTCTGGCGCGAGGAGTCCCCCGCCCGGAGGAGTTTTCCTGCTAATATGAAGCTAGATGTTGCACCTCCCTCCGCGCCCGCGGACGTCTCTCCCGCCCAGGTTGCTCTGCTCGCTTATTGAATGAGGTCTAGCGTTCAGATCAGCCGAGGCATCGAATCCCTATTTGGGACTCGCGACGAAAATATCCGGCTGCTGGAGTCCAGCCTTAATATCCGGACGCGTCTGCTGAACGATTCGCTTGAAATCGAAGGCGAGGCGGACGGAGTCTCGCGCGCCTCGGAAATCCTTAAAGATTACGTGGCCCTGGTGCGCGAGGGACATCAGTTCAACAACGGCGATCTCAACAATTTTCTCCGTGTGGTCACCGCTGATTCCGAGACCACGTTACGCGGATTGGTGGAGAGCGGCAAGCAGCGCAGCTTCGGCAAGAAGATCATCGCGCCCAAATCGCTGACTCAACGCCGTTACGTCGACGCCATTGAGAAATACGATCTGGTTTTCGGCATCGGTCCGGCGGGCACGGGCAAAACTTATCTCGCCGTCGCCATGGCGGTTTCCGCCCTGCTCAGCAAACGCGTGAGCCGGATCGTGCTGACGCGCCCGGCCGTCGAGGCCGGCGAGCGGCTCGGCTTTCTTCCGGGCACCCTTCAGGAAAAAGTCGATCCCTACGTTCGCCCACTCTACGACGCGCTGTACGACATGATCGAGGCTGAGAAAATCGAAAAGCTTCTGGAGCGAAGCACCATTGAGGTGGCGCCCATCGCTTTCATGCGCGGCCGGACCTTGAACGACAGCTTCATCATTCTCGACGAAGCCCAAAACGCGACGCCCGAGCAGATGAAGATGATTTTGACCCGCCAGGGCTTTAACTCCAAAATGGTGGTCACGGGCGACCCCACACAAATCGATCTGACGCTAGGCCAGCGCAGCGGCCTGATTGAAGCGATGGACGTTGTGCGCGGCATTGAAGGAATCCGGTTCGTACAATTCGATGAGCGCGATGTGGTGCGCCACAATCTTGTGCAAAAGATCGTTAAGGCATACGAACGTTACAACGAGATCACGGGAGCCAGCCGTCAATTGCCGTTGAAGCTCAGCGATCCCGCCTCCGATCCGTCTCCGGCCGCCGCAACGGCGGAAATCCCGGTTGCCTGACCGGGTCTTATGTCTTCCCCGCGCGAAAGTTCCGTTCTATTCCGTCATCCTTGGCGAAATGTCCGGCGACGCGCGCTGCGCCAGTTTTGGAGGGAGCTGGCGGCCCGCATCGGTTCAGAGCGGAGCGGCGAATGGGCGGCAATTTGCCTGGTCTCCGACGATGGGGAACTACGCGCTTTGAACCGCCGCTTTCGCGGCCGCAACTACGCTCCCGACGTTCTCTCGTTCCCGCCCGCCAACGGCGGGCCAGGCGAGGTCGCCATTTCCTTCGATCGAGCCATGGCTCAAGCGGCCGAGTTCGGCCACGGGGTGGAAGAGGAACTTCGCATCTTGATGCTCCACGGAATGCTTCACCTCGGCGGCATGGATCATGAAACGGACTCCGGAGAAATGGCGCAGGCGGAAGCGCGCTGGCGCCGCAGGCTGAATCTTCCTCCGGGGCTGGTGGAGCGCAGGCGCGCATGACTCTGCTGCTGCTTATGGCCGCCGCCGTGGCCGCATTGCTGGTGACGCTGGTCACCTGCATTCAGCTTCTATATCTAGAATCGCTGCGCATCCGCGCGCGTGAACTGCCGTCTCTTCAGTTTTTCCGTGAAACGCTCGAGCCCAAAATCGGCCTGAGCCGCGAGCGCGGCGCCCTCGCCTTCTCGATCGTCAAGCACGTCGGCATCGCAATCACCGGCTGCCTTCTGCTGGCTATTACTTACCAGGGAGCCTACCTTGGCGAGGCGCTGGCCGCCGGCTGCCTGCTGGCCGCCGCCTTCGCGATCCTGGGAACCCACATCATCCCCCAAATCGTCTACCGCAAATCCGGCGGCCATGGTCTACTTCCGCTGGTTCCATTTTTTCGGGCTGTAGCGGCGCTCGCCCTTCCGCTTACCTGGTCCATCGAATTCGTCAATTCGCTGTTCGAGCTCGACGGTTCGGAGGAAGCTTCCGCGCAGGCCCGCCCCGAAGAGCACATCGAAGCGCTGATCACGGCCGGCCAGGAGGAAGGCATTTTCCAGGAACAGGACCGCGAGCTTATTCAATCCGTTGTGGCTTTTGGCGAGAAAACGGTCCGCGAGGTTATGACGCCTCGCCCGCGCATCGTCGCCATTTCCCAGGAGGCGACTCTCGAAGAGTTTCGCCAACTGGTCATAAACGAGCAGTATTCCCGCATCCCGGCGTACGACCACGACATCGACACCATCGTTGGTTTCGTGCACGTGCGCGACATGTTCGAAATCGGAGAGGACGAGCGCGCGACGCGCAGAGTGCGCGAAATCATGCGTCCCATCCGCGCCGTCCCGGAGACGAAAGCCGTCAACGACTTGCTTCGCGAAATGCAGGAAGAAGGCGCGCACATGGCCGTGGTGGTGGATGAATATGGATCGACGGCGGGCATCGTAACGCTCGAGGACATGGTCGAGGAAATTGTCGGCGAAATCCACGACGAGCACGAGCCGGAGCGGGACTTCCGGCAGGAGCCCGACGGCAGCTACATCGTTTCCGGGAGTTTCGACGTCAGCCGCCTGGAAAGCCTTCTCGATTTCCGTCCCGAGCAAGAGCCGGAATCGACCACGGTGGGCGGCATGGTCACCGAGTGGCTGGGCCATGTCCCCGCTCCCGGAGAAGAAGCCGAGCGGGACGGAATTTGCGTGACCGTGCTGGCCGCGAATGGCCGGCGCGTGGATCAGTTGCGCGTGGCGAAAGCCGCGCACAGAAGCGGCGCGTAAATGTTGCGTTCGGGTTTTGTCTCCATTCTTGGACGCCCCAATGCCGGCAAATCCACCCTGCTCAACGCCCTTCTAGGCCAGAAGCTGTCCATTGTCTCATCGCGGCCGCAAACCACGCGCGCTTCGATTCAAGGCGTTCTTACAACGGGCGACGCCCAAATCGCCTTGATCGATACTCCTGGCATTCACAAGTCTGATTCGCTTCTGAACAAGCGCATGATGGACACGGTCCGCGCTCACGCGCAGGCCGATGTTGTCCTTTTTCTGATTGATGCGCTGGCTCCCTTTTCTGAAAGCGACCCTGAAGCGGTGGATTTGGTCAAAAAGATCTCGGCTCCCGTGCTCGCGGTCTTCAATAAAATCGACGCCCTGCGCGATAAGCCGAGACTCCTGGAACTTATCGAACGCTATCGCGTTCTTCACTCCTTCGCCGAATACATTCCCATTTCCGCGCTCACCGGCGAAGGTCTCGGCATTCTTCGCAGGGAAGTCGTAAAGCGCCTCCCCGAAGGCCCGCCGCTTTTCCCGGAAGATCACCTGACCGATCAGCCCGAGCGGTTCCTGGCCGCCGAAATCGTGCGGGAAAAAGTCCTGGAGCTCACACGCCAGGAGGTGCCTCATGCGGTCGCAGTCACGATAGAGAGCTGGCAAGAGGGCGGCCGCCTTTTGCGCCTGGCCGCCACGATCTACGTCGAACGGCAAGGGCAAAAGGCCATTTTAATCGGCGCGGGGGGCTGGCTATTAAAGAAAATAGGGACTTTGGCCCGTCAAGAACTGGAGAAAGTCTTCAACAAGAAAGTCTTTTTGCAAACGTTCGTAAAGGTCCGTCCGGGCTGGCGCGAAGATCCGGAGTTCCTTGCCGCCATCGACTGGCGAAGCGTGTCTGGAACATGAGTAGCTTGTTCGAAGACGATCTCACGCCGCCCGCTTGCGAGCGGCTGGAAGACGGCGCCGTTCTATTGCGTGGCTTTGCAGCGAACGAATCGGCCGCGCTTGTTGAAGAGGTAGCAGCCGTCGCGCGGGATGCGCCATTCCGCCATCTGGCGACGCCCGGCGGCCATACGATGTCCGTCGCGATGACGAACTGCGGCCGCACCGGCTGGGTTTCCGACCGCACCGGTTACCGGTACTCGGCGGTAGATCCCGAGACCGGCGTCCAGTGGCCGCCAATGCCTGCGGCCTTTGTGGCGCTTGCCGCGCGCGCAGCCGCCGCGGCAGGGTTCGAGGGATACGATCCGGATGCCTGCCTAATCAACCGCTACGCTCCCGGCGCGAAATTGGGCCTGCATCAAGACCGCGACGAGAAGGACGCCTGGGCTCCGATCGTGTCGGTGTCTCTTGGTTTGCCAGCGGTTTTCTTGTGGGGCGGCAAGCGCAGGTCTGATTCCGTTCGCCGGATCCGGCTGGAAAACGGCGATGTCGCGGTGTGGGGCGGTCCGGCGCGCTTTGCCTATCACGGGGTAGCTCCGCTCAACGATGGCGTCCATCCGCTGACAGGAGCGGCGCGAATCAACCTGACGTTTCGAAAAGTTTTCTAAATTGGGAGGGCGATTCCTCTGGCAGCCGCCTTGTTATAATCACCGTGGCGCCGACTTTTGAGCGGCGACTTCTCGACCCTGTGCCTTTTTCGGGGCGGCAAGTAAGTCCGGGACTTGATCGATGAGACAGGGACCCATGGCGATGCAAAGCGATTTCCTCCGCGCTAAAACCGAGCGCCGCAAGCTCTCCCTACTGACTTGTTACGACTACACGTTCGCGCGTCTACTCTCTAGAACGGCTATTGACGGCATTCTCGTGGGCGACAGCGCCGCCATGGTCATGCAGGGCTACGCCAACACGATTTCGGCCACGCTCGATCTCATTCGCCTGCATACCGAGGCCGTGGCCCGCGGCGCTCCGGAGAAGTTCATCATCGCCGACATGCCCTTTTTGTCCTATCGAAAGGGCATCGCCGCCGCGCTTGATGCCGCCCAGGTCCTGCTGGCCGCGGGAGCGCACGCCGTCAAAGTCGAGGGCGTAGAAGGCCACGAAGACGCAATCCAGCGCCTGGTCCAAAGCGGAATTCCCGTGATGGGCCATCTTGGGCTTCAGCCTCAATCCGTTCGCGCCTACGGCGGCTTTCGAGTCCAGGGACGCACCCAGGAGTCAGCCGACGATATTTGCCGGCGGGCGCGCTCGCTCGAACAACTTGGCGCTTTCTCGATCGTTCTTGAATGCATTCCCGCGAACCTGGCGCGGGAGATCACCTGCGCGCTTGGCATTCCGACCATCGGCATCGGCGCAGGCGTGGGATGCGACGGCCAAATCCTCGTGCTCCAAGATCTTCTGGGGCTCGATCCCAGCTTCCGCCCGAAGTTCGCGCGCCCCTTCCTCGATGGCGCGACGAGGGTCGTTGACGCAGTGGCGCGCTTCGATCAAGCTGTGAAAGCCGGAACGTTTCCCGCGGCGGAGGAAAGCTACGCCTGATGCAGGTCTGGAACGCTCTGTCCGGCTGGATGGATTATCGCCGCGCGCTGCAAGGCCCGGGATTCGAACAAAAGACCATTGGGTTCGTCCCCACGATGGGCGCGCTTCACCGCGGACACGCCGCGCTGGTGGAGCGGTGCCGGCGGGAGAACGGGATCGTAGTGGCGAGCATTTTCGTCAATCCGACCCAATTTAACGATCCGTCCGATCTTGCCCGTTACCCACGCACTCTCGACCGCGATTTGCTCCTTCTGGAAAAACTGGGCGCAGATCATGTCCTGGCTCCTTCGGCCCGCGATCTCTATCCTCGTGGCTACGCCTTTCGAATGGAATGCGACGACTCTTACAAAATTATGGAAGGAGCCTCGCGGCCCGGATTTCTTCAAGGCGTGATGACGGTCGTTCTCAAACTGCTCAACATCGTTCGGCCCCATCGCGCGTACTTCGGAGAGAAGGATTTCCAGCAGCTCAAAGTTGTGCGCGAAATGGCGCAGGATCTGTTTCTCCCCACGGAAATCCTCGCCTGCCCCACAGTGCGGGAAGAATCGGGCCTAGCCGAAAGTTCCAGGAACGCTTTGCTCTCGGCCGGCGACCGAAAAAAAGCCGCCTCGCTGTTCCGCCTGCTGAGCGCCGCGGCGACTCCCTCCGAAGCCCGCGCGGCTTTGGAGGCGGAGGGCTTCGCGGTGGACTATGTTGAGGAACATTGGGGCCGCCGGTTCGCCGCCGCCTCGCTAGGACGCATCCGGCTCATCGACAACATTCCTTTTGCGGGCCAGGATTGATCATGCTGCTCGCCCTCGACGTTGGAAACAGCCAAATCTTTGGCGGCGTATTTGACGCTTTGGATCTGAAACTTACGTTCCGGCGGACGTCCAGCATTCGCGCATCTTCGGATGAGTTTGGCGCGTTCTTTCGCGCCATGCTCCGCGAAAACGGCGTCGAGCCGGCCCGAATCGACCACGCCGCGATCTGCTCGGTCGTGCCCGACGCCGTGCACTCGTTGCGAAGCAGCTTCCGGAAGTATTTCGGCTTGGAGCCGTTCGTCCTCGAACCGGGAGCGAAGACCGGATTGAAAATTCGCTATCGCAATGCGTTGGAGGTGGGCGCCGACAAAGTGGCGAACGCGATGGGCGCGCTCTCGCGTTTTCCCGGCCGCAATTTGCTGATCATCGATTTTGGCGCGGCCACGACTCTTTGCGCCGTCGGAAAGGACAAGGAATACCTGGGCGGAGTGATCACTCCCGGAATCCACATCTCCATGGAAGCGCTGGCGTCGAAGACCGCGCGCCTGCCCATGGTGGAGATTGTCCGGCCGTCCGAAGTCCTGGGGCGCTCCACCGTCGAGAGCATCCAGTCCGGCCTGTACTACGGCGCCATCGCCACTGTGCGGTCACTGGCCGCGTCGATCACGGCCGAGCGCTTTCCCAACGATCCGCCCTTAGTGATCGGAACAGGCGGGTTCGGCCGACTGTTCGAGCGTGAAAAGCTTTTCGATGAGTTCGTTGCGGAGCTTCCGCTGATCGGCTTGCGCCGCGCCTTTGAGATTTCGCAGCCGAATTCCGAGCGGCGAGCAGGCCTCTAAGCAACGGCCCGCAAGACGGAGAGATCGCCCGCGCGCCCATTGCTCGCTATGACTTGCGGCGCCTCAGTTCGTCCAGCGTCAGCCGCGGGGAATTCAATTCCCAATGCGGTTGCTGCCGAGCCGCAGGTCGGCTGAAGATATCCGTCAAGGTGCTCAGGAGGCTGATTCCCGAATCTCCGACGGCCTGTCCGAACAATCCGCGATCCCTCTCTGGGTTTTCCGCGCGGATCTCCAGCCGCGCCCAAAAAGGCTCACTGCTGCCAAGCCCGGCTAAGTCCAGCGACATCTGGCTGATGCACCACGCCTCCAGCGCGTTGGCCTTCATATGCTTCACCTGTTTTTGAGGGTCCTTCATCCGCGTGGCGGCGAAAGTTTCCTCCCAGATGTCATAACTGACTACGAAGCGCTCCTCGTTGTGAGCGAACTCGTGATCGCGACTGCCGGTGAAGACGGTGGCTTTCATGTCGAACGGCACTTCCTCCGCGTTGTGCAGGCGGGCCAGCAGCGTGGGCGCGCTGAGGAAGGGCACTTGTGGCGCGAACTCGAGGCGGCTGCCGTGCGCCCGCAGGATCAATTCCTCGGCGACCATGGCCACCGCCATTCCCGAAAGAAAGGCTACCAGCAGCCACCACAGCTTGATGCTATGCAGGTTTACTCTGTCCACTTGGGCGCCTCAAACCCGGATTTCAAAAGTTCATCCCCGCGTAAAACACCGGATCGGCATGACCGGCGCGGACCGGAAACGCCACGGCGAGCTGAAAATTGTCCTTCTTCAATCCTAACCCGAGCGATTGCCTCGGTTCGCGCTCGTCGGCGCGATCCCAAATCGCGCCCGCATCGTAAAATGCCTGAACCCAACGGTAAGTGTAGTCGATCGATCCATGCACCATGTGGGAACCGCCCAGAGGATCGATCTGGTACTTGTCCCAGCCCCTCAACGTCGATGAGTTGCCCAAAACAAAGCGGTCGAAGAGCGGCGCGATCCCCGTGATCTTTCCCGCCAAAAACCCGATCTCCAGCAGATTATGCACGTGATGAAACCGGTACCGAGCGCGAAAGTAATGCCGCGTGTAATCGGCCTCGCTTCCTAGAGCGTATGTCGCCGCCTCCAATGAATAAGACGCATCCACTGCGTGCTCCGGATCGCCCGGCCGCGCCGGGTCCTCCGCCGAACCCCAACGCGGGTGGTAGCGCAGAGTAGTTACCACCCCGTTGGACGATTCGGTTCTCGTTGCCGGCGTGCTCAGCCGGATGCGGGAGAAACGAGCGCCGAAGTCCAGCTCAACCGCTTGGGCGATCCTGAGCGTGGCCTCCGGAGAAAAGACCTGGCGATCATGGTAAAGCTCGGGTGAAGAGGCCGGTTCGGCGGCCAGCGTGGACGGATTCCACTCATCGTGGAAGTTGTCGAACTCAAAGCTCATGCCGAGTCTCCGCGCGCCGAACTCCTGGCGTTCGAACCGGGCGCGGACGCCGGTGTACCGCTCCACGAGCACATCCTCATCGCTCACCACGCCCACCATGAAGGTGTTGCCGGCCGCGTGCGTCGTCGCCGTCGCTTCGCCGTTCCAACTCTCGGCGGAGTTGTACAAGAACTTGGCGACTTCCAAATCGAGGCGGCGTGGATTTCCTTTCGTAACCTCGAAGGTGACGACGACGTGCTCGGGCGTGGATCCTCTCGCTACTTTTACTGAAACGTCGGCGACTCGTAGTTCCTTCTTTAGCCGCGCGGCGAGCTGTTCCAGGCGCGGGTGGTCCAGCTTTTGCCCCACGACGCGGTCCAAATCCGCGCGCAAGGAGTGGCTGACGGACTGCATCGTCCATCCCACCAGCGTCACGCTCTCCACGGTAAAACGGCCGTTTACGTTGGTTACATTGGAAACCGGAAGGGGAAGCTCATCATCCCCGGGCATCGCCGTCAGCCCCATCGCTAGCGCCGCCCCTACCAGACAGACCCTCCACATACGCGCGGCTGATTCGTGCATTCCATCTGCCAGAAGTAACTTAGTTCTTTTGAGCGCAATATCGACGCCAGGGTGTGACTGGCTTTCACAGGTGAGCCAGGGCCGGCATAAGAATCACGGCTGATGGGGATCAGCAAAAGCAGGCGCGGGCGCGGCTTCGGAGTTGGGCAATTTGGCTTTGCCGTCGAGCCCGAAAACGAGCAGGCGGGGCTTTTGCTGGGTTGGAGCAGCGCCCGCAGCGCCGGTCTGGCCTGGACTTTGCGTGCCTCCATTGCCGCCCATCAAAGCGATATACTGCTTGCCGTCGACTAAAAAAGTGATCGGCGGGCCCATTCCAAAGCGTATACCAGTAGGTAGTTCAAATAGTTTGTCGCCTTTATCGGCCGAGTAGGCAATCAAGCGCCCGTCCGGCGCCACCTGAAACACCAAGTTGCTGGCGGTGGTTAGCGTGCCGCCATATCTGCTGTTTCCGACCGGGACTCGCCAGCGGATCTGCTGCTTAGCCGGGTCATAGGCCACCAGGGTGCCGAGATTACCGCCTTCGAGCGGTTCCGGGCCAGCGGCCGGAGCGGGCGCCTGCGGCTTCGCTCCGGCATTTGGACCGAGCCTTAAGCCCGTCAACCCGACGCCGGTAGCGCGGGCCGGGTTGAAGTCGTAGTTGGCGGCGTAAGTGAACGTGTCCCACCCACGCGTTGGAATGTACACCAAGCCCGTTTGAGGGTTGTACGACATGGGCGACCAGTTGTGCGCCCCGCCGCCTCCCGGTGACACCGCAACCGGGTCCTTCCCGTATTTAACTTCCGTATTGACGATAGGCCGTCCCGTTTTCTGATCGATTCCTTTTGCCCACGTGACGCGGGAGAAAGGTTGGGCCGAAATGAACTCGCCCGTAATGCGGTCGAGGACATAAAAGAATCCATTCTTGTTGGCCTGCATGATCACTTTACGGGTCTTGGTTTGATTGTTTGGGCCGTCGATATTCAGGTCGGCGAGAATCATCTGCTGCACGCTGTCGTAGTCCCACTCGTCTCCCGGGACCATCTGGTAGTGCCACTTGAGCTCGCCCGTGTCCACGTGAACGGCGACGATGGAGGCCACGTAAAGGTTGTCGTGGCCCGTACTTACATCCTTAGTGCGGAGCGCTTGGGGCCAGGGTTCGGCATTTCCTGTGCCGACGTACAGGAGGCCGGCGTCGGGGTCATACGAGATTCCGTCCCACACGGCGCCGCCCCCGCCCAATTTCCACCAGTCTCCGTCCCAGGTGGCGGCAGCCCTTCTCATGGCCGATGATTCAAAACCCTTAGCGGGGTCGCCCGGTACGGTATAAAACTTCCAGACTTCGCGACCGGTTTCGGCGTCGTAGGCGGCGAAAAAGCCGCGGGTAGGGCGATCTCCGCCGGCCGCTCCGACGATCACTTTGCCTTTAGCGATGCGTGGGGCAATGGTGAGAGTTTGATCGTTTTGCGGATAAGCGACGCGGGTTTCCCAGACGGGTTTTCCGGTTTCCGCGTCCAGCGCCTCGAGCCGGCCGTCGTTTACCGGCACGTAAATCTTGTTGTTGTAGAGCGCCAAACCGCGATTCACCACGCCGCAACACATTCTGTCGGCCGTGGCCTTGCGGTTCACTTCGGGGTCCCAGCGCCATTTCTGTTTGCCCGTGCGCGCGTCCACGGCGAACGTAATGCTCCAGTTGGTGACGCCGAATATCGTGCTGTTCCAAACCAGCGGGGTGGCTTCCTGGTCCCCTCCGCCCTCGCCAACCTCATAGGACCACACCAGGCCGAGGCGCTTCACATTAGACGGGTCGATCTGTTTGAGCGGACTAAAGCGCGTCTCGCCCGGCGTCAGGCCATACGTCAGCCAGTCGCCATCAGAGGGCGATTTTGCGGCGTTCTTGAGGGCGAGATCGTCGACCCGTTTGGCTTGTCCGAATAACGCTGAGGCCAGCGCGAGAGACAGGGCAACTGCAAAAAAGCATCTCATGAAAATCACCAGGGCAAAACGCGAGTCTATCACGCGCCGGCGAATTGACAGAAATTCAAGTCGCCGACGGCCGCGCAAGCGCGCGAGCCATGACGGCTCCGCGCTTGCGCGAAACTTCTTCCCGGTAGGCTTCCACCAGTCTTTCCGTCATACTCCTCATGTCTCTGAGGGTGGCTACTTCCGCGCGGGCGCTCCGCGCCATCTGCTCCGCCTTAGCCGGATTTTGCAGCAGATCCACGACGCGATCCGCAAAATCTCTGGGGGCGTCCGCCAGCATGCAAATTTCGCCGTCCTGCTGCGCCAGGCCTTCGGCTCCAAGGCGCGTCGAGACCACCGGCATTCCCGCGGCGAATGCCTCCAGTAGCTTAACCCGCACGCCGCTCCCGCTCAAAATCGGACATACGAAGACCGCGTATTGCGACAGAGGCTCCCGCACGTCTTCCACGTATCCCTTTAATTCGATGGCCGCATCGTGGGGTATCGAATGGGGGGGAGGAGGGTCGGACCCGACGACAATCAGCCGTGCGCGCGGCTCGCGCGCACGCACGCGCGGCAGGATGTCGCGCACAAACCAGTTGAGAGCCTCTTGATTGGGAGCATGACGGAAGCTTCCCAGGAAAAGCAAAGTGAACGGCTCGCGCCCGCCCGGGCGAAATTGATATAACGACGTATCGATCCCGGCGCGATACCCATCGTCGATCCGTCCCTCAAGCTCCGGCAAAAACGAAGCCAAGTAGACCGCCTGCTGCCGGCTGCACACCTGTATGCGGTCTAATTTGGGCAGTATGCTCAATTCATACCGCAGCGAGCGCAAATACTCCCACCGCGCCCGAAGCTTTTCCGCCGCACCCGACATAAATGGAAGCCGGCGCGCAATAGATTGAAAGTAAATGTCGTGTTCGAACAAAATGCTGGGAATGCGCCGGAATTGGCCGGAGTATTGCGCCATTACGGTGTATTCAAGTTGCAGCACGTCGACGCGCTTCAGGTAAATCTGTTTGTGGATTAACCACGACAAATCGCGATTGCGAAACTCGCGGACGGCATGGGGCTCCATGGATCCCAACGCTCTCTGGCGGCCCTCCATTCGCACGATGTATTCGGTGGAGGCGCAAATACGGTCCAGCTCCCTGTGCGCCTCCCGCTCCTCGGCGTGATCCAGCAACACGATCAAGTGGAGATCGCAAAGCCGGGCCAGTTCGCGGAGGGTTTGGCGCATAAATACAGCTCCGCCATGCACGGGGGGGCAAATGGGATAGGGCGAGACGAACAAGACGCTCAACCTGCCACTAGCGTTTTGGAATTGACGATCGAGCTGGGCATCCCGGAAATGCCCCCCCATTGGTTTGCGGAAAGCCTCTTTATCGCTAATCGCCGCAATTCTGCGCGCCCGCACCCGCGCCGCCATAGCTTTGGGAAGCTGCAGGGAAGCCCGCACGATGGCTTCGAAACTGGTCCGCTCCGGCGAATCGCCGAACCACCAGCTCAACATGGCGTTGGCCCACGTGAAGAAAAAATGAGGCGCGAGCATCCGCCAATCGTGAACGTTCTTCCAGGCAAACAGAATGCAGTTCTTCTTCAGAACGGATTGAATATAGCGTTCGCTAAACCGCTTTCCGATGGTGCCGCGATGCTCGTGATAGACAATGCTCGCGGGTTGATACAGCACTTTCCACCCGCGCTTCCACGCCAGATATCCCAGATCCGTATCCTCGAAATAAAAAGGATGATAGAGAGAGTCGAATCCGCCCAGCTCCAGGAATTTGGCTCGATCGAACGCGCAAGATCCGCCGCCGCCATAAAAGCAGGGAAACAATTCGTCCACTTGCGGGTCCACCCTGTGCCGCACCTTTAGCCCGCCTTGCTGCCACCACCCTTCCGTGAGCCCCGACTCTTCGCGGACCTTAGCCGGGTCAGAAAAGAAAATCTGGCACGATACTGAAAAGACCTCTTGGTCGGTAAACCCTTCGAGGAGGGGTTGCAAAAAGCCGCGGTCCACCCGCATATCGCTGTTCAGGAGTACGACCACGTCATTTCGGGCTGCTTGAACGCCCGCGTTCGATCCCCCTCCGAAGCCAAGATTGCGCTCCAGCGCTAATACCCGGACCCGCGGAAACCGCTTCTTTACAAATGATGCGCTTCCGTCCGTAGATCCGTTATCAACCACGATGATTTCGCTGTCCGGAAGATCCTCGATGGCAGCGACGACGGACGGCAAATACTTTTCGAGCAGTTCTCTTCCGTTCCAGGTCGGGATCACGATGCTTGCGGAGCGGCTTTTGACGGACTCGCAACGCCCGAGATGTTTGGGAACCATAGCGGACGCGAGATCGCACAACAGCAAGGCGGCGGCTGCGCATGCTTGTAATATAAAAACGGCAACCGCGAGCGGCACGCCCTTCAGCAACCTCCATGCAGCCGCCGCAACGGTCCTCACAGCTTCGGACCCAGCCCGACAGTGCGCCCGAGCTTCAGCCAGCGCGATTGGCGGATCATCTCGAGCATCTCTTTGGCCCGCGCCAGCTCCGCATCCAGCCGTTGGGCCCACGAGGTGCGTTCGATCACCGTCGCCTCGGCCCGATCTAGAAGCCGCACCGTCGCCGCGAGTTCCTCGGCTCGCGCTGCCAGCCTCGCCGTGGCGTCGCGGTTCTGGGCGTCCAGCTCCTTCTGATATGCCTTCACCGTGGTCTCCAACTCCTCCTGCAATTCCACGATGCGCTTTTGAGCCGCACGCCAATTCTGTTCGACGCTCAGGGCCCACCGGTTTTGCTGCTCGAGGTGTTCCGTCAAGCTTTGATGCGCCTGTTGCAGCTTGGCGTGCTCGGCGATTTGCCGTTCTACATCTTGTTCCAGCATGCGGATGTGCCGCTCGCGCTCTCGAAGGAGATTGGCGGCGCGTGGAACGTAGACGAACGGCCGCAAATAAGGCGCGACGTCCACGCCGCAGATGCCGATAAAGAAGTGTGCCTCCTCGCGCGCGGCGCCCTTGGCGGCAAAGCCTTGCAAGGAGCCGCCTGCTCCCGCGTCGAATACAAAGGCCTCCAAGCGATTCTGGACCCAGACATCGACTTTCGGGAAGAACTCGCGTAGCGCGGCGCTGAATTCCTCAAAATCGAATTCATGGACGTGAAACGGATTGGGCCCACCGGCCCCCCGTGACTCCGTGTAATAGACCCGGTTCGGCGTCGACACCACGAACGACCCGCCCGGCGCCAGGACCCTTCTGGCTTCCTGCAAAAGAGCGCGCCAGTCGTGGAGATGCTCGATGACCTCGAAGGCAACGACCAGATCGAAGCTCGACGCCGGAAAGGGCATGGCTTCTACGGACGCCTGGCAGTATTTGGGCCGGGATGCGGCCGCTGGCCGCCAAGACTCCAGAAGAGCAATATCCGTTCCGACGGCCAAAGCCGCGGTTGAGCTCAACTCGGCCGTGCCGTATCCAGCGCCGCACCCTGCGTCCAGCACGCGTTTGCCCGCCGCCAGACGCGTCGCAAATGCGTACCGTGCGATGTGCTCGGCCCACAAGTCTTCGTTCACCAGGCCCGGAACAACGCGCTCTCCCGTGAATTCCATGCCTAAGCGCCCACCCGCTCGACATTCCGACGCGGTCCATGGACCTGCACCCTGCACGGAAAATGGAGCTGGCCGTAGATCTGATCTCCGGCTTTCTCCATGGGCAGCACAATGGCGTTGTCGATCCAGTCGCAGGTCGTGTAGGATTCCAGCGTCCCGTCGGCGACCGCGGGTGAAAACGAAAACAACGAGGCGTACAGCGCCGGAAGGTCCAGGTGGAAATCCACCGTGCAGATTTGGCCGGGCGCCAGCGGAGCCAAATCGCATCTTTCGCGAGCGGTATTGGTTCCGGCGAAGTCAACCCCCAAGTGATTCCGGAACATGAAACCCACAATGGGGCGTTCGATATTTTCTTTCGCCCGGACGCTGATTCTGACGATTATGGTGGAATTTATGCGGAGGGACGACAGGCGCGTTCCATGGGCGTCCAAAACCCCGATTCCGATGACTTCCGCTCTTCCGTCTCCGAATCTGTGGTCAATATTTGGAATTCCCTCCACAACCGCCGCCGGAACAGGATCGTGGTTTTCGCTCGACGCCTCACCGCCATCCCTTATCTGCCAATCTCTGAATCGGGCGTCCTTTTCCTCCATGGCCGCCAGATACTTCGAAACCACCTGATCCGTCTTTCCGATGGCCATAACATGGCCGCGATCAAGCCAAAGGGCGCGGTCGCCCAGGGCCTTCACGTCGCCGGTGGCGTGCGATACAAAAAGGATCGTAATTCCCCGGGATCTCAGCTCGTGCACCTTGCGCACACATCTCTGACGGAAATAGACGTCACCCACCGCGAGGGCTTCATCCACCAGAAGGATCTCCGGGTCAACGTGGATTGCAACGGAGAACGCCAGGCGCACCATCATTCCGCTAGAATACGTCTTTACTGGCCTGTCAATAAATTGGCCAATCTCCGCGAAGGCGGCAATCTCGCGAAAGCGAATGTCCATCTCCTTGCGGGAGAAGCCCAAAATTGCGCCGTTCAGATAAACATTGTCCCGTCCGGTGAATTCGGGATTGAAGCCGGCCCCCAATTCCAGCAGCGCAGAAACGCGGCCGTTTACGTTGGCGGTTCCTTCACTAGGCTCAAGAATCCCGGCGCAAATCTGCAGGAGGGTGCTCTTGCCGCATCCGTTCTGGCCGATGATACAGAAGGTTTCGCCTCGATATACCTGGAGACTCACGTCCCGGAGGGCCCAGTAATCGGTGTGAAAGCTCCTCTGGTTTAGGGCCATTAGTTCTTTCAGACGCGCGCGCGGCGAGTCATAGAGGGGATAGCTTTTTGAAACCCGCAAGAATTCGACGGCTGCTTCCGGCATGTCACTTATTCAGGCCAAAACTTGCAGTCCACCCGATGCTCATACCCATGGTAGTCTGGTAGCTGCGCCGGTGTAGCTCAGGTGGTTAGAGCGACGGTCTCATAATCCGTAGGTC
>Ga0209062_1001237_pt1 | contig 48856 bp, 46 predicted proteins | sample Coa_R2_2_FD_187158 | JGI IMG/M metagenome (GOLD analysis project Ga0209062, IMG submission 187158) | Surface soil microbial communities from Centralia Pennsylvania, which are recovering from an underground coalmine fire - Coalmine... | ecosystem: Environmental > Terrestrial > Soil > Unclassified... | reverse complement strand
CCGCACCCGGCTTCCTGGCTGATCGTCACCTCGCCCTGCCGGACCGCGATGCAGTCGGCCGCCCGCGCGAATCCTGGACACAAGACAACAAGAAGAAAGCCGACGAGCCCCCTGACCCTCATTCTCCCCCTCGATTTACATTCCCTCGATTTCGCGCCCCTCAATTCCGCGAGTGTCGACGAGCCAATTGCGCGAGGCAATGCCGAGCGTAGACTTGCGACAAAGCATCCCGAGGAAACGCCATGACCCTTCCCCGCCGCCGCGTCGGCAAGACGCGGCTCGAAGTCACCACGCTCGGCCTGGGCGGCGCGCCGATGGGCGGCTTCCGGGCGACCATCTCGGACGCCGAGGCGGTCGGGCTGACCGAGACAGCCTACGAGCTGGGCGTCCGCTACTTCGACACCTCGCCGTTCTACGGCTACGGCCGCAGCGAGCTGCGCATGGGCGCGGGGCTGCGCGAGAAGCCGCGCGACGACTACGTGCTGTCGACCAAGGTCGGCCGGATCATGCACGCCATGAAGCCGGGCGAGAAACCGCCGGCCGACTTCCGCGAGAACGGCCTGCCGGGCTTCGCGCCGGTGTTCGACTACACCTACGACGGCGTGATGCGCTCGCTGGAGCATTCGTACTTCCGGCTCGGCATCTCGCGCGTCGACATCGCGTTGGTCCACGACGTCGACTTCTGGACGATCAAGGACCGCGCCATCCTCGACCAGCGCTTCAAGACGGTGATGGACTCAGGGTTCAAGGCGCTCGACGAGCTGCGCCGCGCCGGCGTGATCAGCGCGATCGGCGTAGGCATCAACGAGAGCGACACGTCGCTGCGCTTCATCCAGGCCGGCGACTTCGACTGCATGCTGCTGGCCGGCCGCTACACCCTGCTCGAGCAGGGCGCGCTCAAGGCATTCCTGCCCGAATGCGTGAAGCGCGGCGTGTCGGTGATCCTGGGCGGACCGTACAACTCCGGCATCCTGACCGGCGGCGTGAAAGACGACACCACGCACGACTACGTCCAGGCGCCGGCGCACCTGATCGAGAAGGCGCGGAAGATCGAGGCGGTGTGCCAGCGCCACGGCGTCGAGCTCGGCGCGGCGGCCATGCAGTTCCCCCTGTTCCATCCGGCGCTGTGCGCTGTGATTCCCGGCGCGCTCGCCGCCCACGAGGTGAGGCAGAATGTCGAGCGCCTGTCGGCGAAGATCCCGACCGAGCTGTGGAGCGAGCTGAAGCGCGAGAAGCTGCTCGATCCGAACGCGCCGACGCCGAATTGAGCGCGTTCAGACGCGATGGCGGGCGGCAGCGCCTTCCGAGGCGCGAGAGCCCGCACGGTGCAGAAAAGACAAGACAAGAATAGAGGAGTACCGTCCGTGAAGATCATCGACGCGCAAGTCCATATCTGGCGCCAGACCATCTCGCCGCCGACCGGCAAGCACCGCAAGGTGAGCCAGGTCACTGCCGAGCAGATGCTGAAGGAGATGGACGAGGCGGGCGTCGATGCCGCGCTGATCCATCCGCCGATGAGCTGGGACCCGACCTCGCAGGAGATGGCGCTGGAGGCGGCTCAGAAGTACCCCGACCGCTTCGCCGTGATGGGCAGCTTCGATCCCAAGGATCCGGCCAACAAGGCGCTGATCCCGACCTGGCGCAAGCAGCCCGGCATGATGGGCCTGCGCTGGGCATTGTTGCATCCGCCGGAGCAGAAGCTGCTGCACGAAGGCGCGCTCGACTGGATCTGGCCGGAAGCCGAGAAGGCGGGCCTCGCGGTCGGCATGATGGGCGGCATCTTCCTCAAGGAGTTCCGCGGCATCGCCGAGCGCTACCCCGGCCTCAAGCTGATCCTCGACCATTGCGGCCTCAACCGGCTCGGCCAGGACGAAGAGGCCTTCATCCATCTCGACGAGATGACGGCGCTCGCCAAGCTGCCCAACGTCGCGGTCAAGATGACCGGCGCGCCGCACTATTCGACGCAACCGTATCCGTTCAAGAACATCCAGGACGGGCTGCACCGCATCTTCGACGCCTACGGGCCCGACCGGCTGTTCTGGGGCACCGACATCACCCGCATGCCCTGCACCTATCGGCAGTGCGTGACGTTCTTCACCGAGGAGCTGCCGTGGCTCAAGGGCCAGGACCTCGAGAAGGTGATGGGGCGCAGCCTCTGCCGCTGGATCGGCTGGGATTACAAGTTCTCATGAAGATCATCGACGCCCAGGTCCACCTCTGGTCTCAGACCGTCATTCCGCCGGGCAGCGGACATCGTCAGGTCCAGCGCTTCGGCGCCGAGGAGCTGCTCGCCGAGATGGCGGAAGCCGGCGTCGATGGCGCCCTGATCCATCCGCCCTTCAGCTGGGACCCGAGCTCCAACGCGATCGCGGTCGAAGCTGCAAAGAAATACCCGGACCGTTTCGCCATCATGGGGCAGTTCCCGCCGGGCGACCGGGCCAACGATAAGCTGATCTCCGGCTGGCGCCAGCAACCCGGCATGATGGGCATGCGCTGGGTGATGATGTACGGCGAGCAGCCCCGCCAGTTCCGCGAAGGCGTCTTCGACTGGATCTGGCCCGCGCTGGAGAAGGCCGGCCTGCCCGTCGCCCTGCTGGGCGGCAACTATCTCGACAGGTTCCGCTGGATCGCCGAGACGCATCCGCGGCTCACGATGATCCTCGACCATTGCGGGCTGAAGTCGGGCCACAAGGACGCCGCAGCGCTGGAGCATCTCGACACCGTGGTGGCGCTGGCCAAGCTGCCCAACGTGGCGCTGAAGGCGACCGGCGCGCCGGGCTACTCGACCGAGTCCTATCCGTTCCGCAACCTCAGCGACCCGCTGCACCGTCTGTTCGACGCGTTCGGTCCGGATCGCTTCTTCTGGGGCACCGACATCACCCGCATGCCCTGCAGCTACCGGCAGTGCGTGACCTTCTTCACCGAGGAGCTGTCGTGGTTGAAGGGGCAGGACCTCGAGAAGGTGATGGGCCGCGGCCTCGCAAAGTGGATCGGCTGGGACTTCAAGTTCTGATCAAACTTCCTCCCCTACGCGGAGGCCGCGAAGGGGAGGTGCCCGCGTCTTCGCGGGCGGAGGGTCATGAGCCGCAATTCATGGCCCATGACCCTCCGTCGGCGTAAGACGCCGCAACCTCCCCATATGAATGGGGAGGAAAAAGAATCAACGACTCATCACCACCGGGCCGCGCACCTCGCCGGCGGGGAATTTCTCCGTCTTCAGCACGACGTGCCAGCGGCCGGCTTCGAGGTCGGCGGCTTGCTGGTCGGTGATCGTCGCCTCGCCGGGATGCGGATTGCCTTCGAGCGGCAAGTTGATGGGGACGATCGACGAATCGGTGCCCTCGATGTCGGGACCGCGGAACTCGGCCCAGGTGATCGGACCCGACAGGCCGCGATAGTCGAGGCTCCAGTGGAGCATGCGGCGCGACGGCGAGTAGCTCGCGGTGAGGTTGGCCCAGCCGGGACTGTCGCCCTGCAGCGCGGCGGTGAAGCGCGGCTTCTTCTCGACCGGATCGCCCGGATAGAAGTTGCCGCAGCCCGCCAGCAGCAGCGACGCGACCAGAAGCGAAACGACTCTCATGCGCTCAAGCCTTGTGATGCACCTCGGCGCGAGCGTAGACCGGAGTCGCAATCCCCTCCAGCCGCGCCTTGAGCTGAAGCGCGAGGAAACGCGAATAGTGCCGGGACTGCGCAAGATTGCCGCCGTGGAACCACAATCCTTCCTGCGCCGTCGGCTTCCACATGTTGCGCAATTCGCCTTCCCACGGGCCGGGATCCTTCGCGGTGCCTGAGCCCAGCCCCCATACCTTGCCGACCTTGTGGGCGACCTCGGGCGAGATCAGCGCCGCCGCCCACTGGTTCATCGACCCGTAGCCCGTCGCATAGACGATGAGGTCGGCCGGCAGCTCGGTGCCGTCCTTCAGCACGACGCCGGTCTCGGTGAGCCGATCGATCTCCGCCGTCCGGAGCTTGATCTCGCCCGCGGCGATCAGGTCGGACGCACCGACGTCGATGTAGTAGCCCGAGCCGCGGCGCATATACATGGTGCCGATGCCGCTCTCGTCCTCGCCGAAGGTGAGCTTGAAGCCCGCCTTCTCGAGCCGCGCATAGAAGTCCGCATCCTCCTGCCGGATGCGCGCCGTCATCGGCTGCGATGCCGCGGGTTGCAGCGCGTAGGGCAGCGAGGCGACGGTGAAGTCCGCCTTCTCCGTGGTGATGCCCTTGGCCAGCGCCTCCTCCGAGTAAAGCGGCCGGTTGCGCGCCAGCGAGTCGGATCGCATCACCAGGGTCGGCGAACGCTGCAGCATGGTGACGTCGGCGCCGTGCTCCCACAGGTCCGCGGCGATGTCGTGCGCGGAGTTGTTCGAGCCCACGACGATGCAGCGCTTGCCGGCCCAGCCCTCGCCGCCCGCGTGCTGGCTCGAATGGTGCTGCTTGCCCTTGAATGTGTCCGCGCCCGGAAACGTCGGGATCTCCGGGAAGCCCGACATGCCGGTGGCGAGCACGAGATGCTTGGGCCGCACGGTCAGCGCCTTGCCGTTGCGCTCGACCTCGACCAACCACTCCTTCTTCCGCTCGTCCCAGGTTGCGCGCTTGCAAGGAGCGGACGACCAGTAATCGAGCTCCATGATCTTGGTGTACGACTCGAGCCAGTCGCCCATCTTGTCCTTGGGCGTGTAGATCGGCCAATGGTCGGGGAACGGCAGGTACGGCAGATGGTCGTACCAGACCGGATCGTGCAGGCAGAGCGACTTGTAGCGCTTGCGCCAGGCATCGCCCGGCCGCTCGTGCGCATCGACCACCAGCGCCGGCACGCCGATCCGCTTGAGACGTGCGGCCAGTCCGATGCCACCCTGACCGCCGCCGACGATCAGCACGAACGGCTGACGCGTGACGCCCAGCTCCTCGGCATCGGCACGGCGGCGGTCGCCCCAAGTCACGCGATCCCGGAGCGCGCCATGCTCGGTCCCGAACGGCCGGGTCGGGCCGGCCTGCTCCTCGAACCCCTTCAGTTCCATCAGCGCGGTGAACAAGGTCGAGGCCTTGCCGTCCTTCAGGCGGACATGGCCGCGGCCGCGGCCGACCGCGGTCTCGAAGGTGAACCAGCCCTCGTCGTCCTCCGGCAGGAAGAAAGACGGCTTCACGTCGGCCAGTCGGGCCTTCAGCATGCCCTCGATCGCCGGCCGGCCTTCGAAGGTGACGATGTTCCAGGTGAAGGCGACCAGGTCGCGCCAGTAGCTCTTGTCAGTGAAGAGCGCACCGACTTGGCCGGCGTCGCCACGCTCGATTGCCGGCGCGAACTGCGCCAGCCAGGTTTGATACTCGCTCACGCCTGTTTGGTAACGCGCGGCAATCCCGGTCGCAACGTGCCAGGAACGTGATAGGACCACCGGACGAAATGCCCCGCCTGATCCTGGTCACCACGCTGGCGATGCTCGCCTTCGCCGCCAACTCCCTGCTGTGCCGCGTGGCGCTGCGCGACACGGTGATCGATGCGGCGAGCTTCACGGCGATCCGGCTGGCCTCGGGCGCCGCCGTGCTCGCCCTGATCGTGCGCGCCCGTCATGGCCGGCCGATGGAGGCGGGAAGTTGGGCCGCCGCGGCCTGCCTGTTCGGCTATGCCGGCTTCTTCTCCGTCGCCTATACCCAGCTCTCGGCAGCGACCGGCGCGATCCTGCTGTTCGGCGCGGTGCAGACCTCGATGCTGTCGTGGGGCTTCCTCATTGGCGAGCGAATGCGCCGCCTGCAGATCGCAGGCCTGCTCGTCGCGCTCGCCGGACTGATCTACATGCTGCTGCCGGGCCTCAGCGCGCCGCCTCTGCTGCCTGCCGTCTTCATGATCGCCGCCGGCCTGTCCTGGACCGGCTATTCGATGCTCGGCCGCGGCGCCGCGGACCCGGTCAAGGCCACCGCGGGCAACTTCCTGCGCACGGTACCGTTCGCGGCCGTGCTGTTCCTCACCCAGCACGGAGGCACATCCATCGACCATACCGGAGCCCTCTATGCGGTGATCTCCGGCGCGATCACATCGGGTCTCGGCTACGTCTTGTGGTACGCGGCATTGCCGGCCCTGACGGCGACATCGGCGGCAGTCATTCAGCTCAGCGTGCCGGCGATCGCGGCGCTCGGCGGCGTGGTCCTGCTCGCCGAGCCCCTGTCGAGCCGCCTTGCGATTGCATCCGCTACGATCATGGGTGGTATCGCGTTGACGATCTTGCGCCCGCGCGCCTGACGGGCCGATGATCGTTCCCTTGGAGGAACGGTCATGAAATACGACGTCATTTCCGCCGACGGCCATGTCGACCTGATCTGGCTGCCCCCTGACCTTTTCACCAAGAACGCCTCGGCCCAGTTCAAGGACCGCATGCCCTACGTCGTCGACGGTCCCAAGGGCCCCGAGTGGGTAAGCGCCAAGGGTGCCAAGTTCGGCCTCGTCAACGGCATGGGCTCGGCCGGCCGCGAATACGTACCGGGCATCATCCATCGCTCCGACCGCATGGCCTCGACCGGCCTATACGAGGACGGCAAGAAGGGCATCCGCCGCCTGACCGAGGTCGACCTGCGGCTGAAGGATCAGGAGCGCGACGGCGTACAGGCCGAGGTCCTGTACGGCGTGCTGGGCTCGAGCGGCCGGCTCAACGATCCGGAAGCCGCGCTGGAGATGCTGCGCATCTACAACGACTGGCTCCACGACTTCTGCAAGCAGGCGCCTGACCGGCTGATCGGCCTGGCCAACATCCCGAACTACAACATGGAGGACTCGGTCGCCGAGGCGATGCGCAACGCCAAGCGCGGCTGTCGCGGCTTCGACATCGCCAACCGGCCCGACATGGTGCCGCTGTGGGACGAGCACTGGGAGCCGCTGTGGAAGTTCGGCCACGAGACGGGCATCCCGCTGCATTTCCACACGATCGGCGGCCGATCGCCGGACGTGACCAAGTTCCCGCCGCATGTGCAGCGCAGGATCTTCGCCGTGCACATCACCGGCTTCCAGATGCACATGAGCACCATGCTGATGGGCCTGATCTTCTCGGGCGCCCCGGCACGCTACCCGAACCTCAAGATCGTGATCGGCGAGGCCGGGCTGGGCTGGATCCCCTACGTGCTGCAGCACATGGACCTCGAATGGGGCGACCAGTTCCAGGACCTCGACCTCAAGATGAAGCCCAGCGAGTACTGGCACCGGCAGTTCTATGCCACCTACCAGACCGACCCGGTCGGCATCGAACTGCTCCACCACCTGGGCGAGGACAACGTCATGTGGGGCTCGGACTTCCCGCATCCCGACGGCATCTGGCCGGACAGCCAGGAGTTCCTGAACGCTGAGCTGGCCGCGATCTCGCCCGAGGCCCGGCGCAAGATCACCCGCGACAACGCGATGAAGCTCTACCGGCTGGGCAACTGACCAAGCCTCTTCGACCCGAACGCCTGATCGACTTCGCGGCGGCCGTCTACCGGACGGCCGGCATGCCGCTGGCCGATGCACGGCTGGTCGCCGACACGCTGGTGCAGGCCGACCTGTGGGGTCACCAGTCGCACGGCGTGCTGCGCCTGCCCTGGTACCTCGCGCGGCTGAAGGCCGGCGTCTGCACCGCGGTCGCCACACCGACGTTCGTGGTCGATGCCGGCGCCGTCGCGGTCATCGACGGCGGCGATGCGATGGGCCAGGTGCTGACGGCCCATGCCATGCGCGACGCGATCCGGCGCGCCAAGACACATGGGATCGCGGCGGTGGCGCTGCGCAATTCTAACCATTTCGGCACGGCGCTCTACTTCACCCTGATGGCGGCACGGGCGGGCTGCGTCGCCTTTCTGTCGACCAATGCGAGCCCGGCGATGGCGCCGTGGGGCGGCCGGCAGAAGACGGTCGGCACCAATCCCTGGTCGTGGGCGGCGCCGGCGGGGAAATACGCACCCATGGTGCTTGACATCGCCAACACCGGCGTGGCGCGCGGCAAGATCTACCTGGCCAAGCAGAAGGGCCAGCCGATCCCCGAGGGCTGGGCGATCGACGCCGAAGGTGCGCCGACCACCGATGCCGCCGCGGCGATCGACGGCATCATCCTGCCGATGGCCGGCCATAAGGGCTACGCGATCGCCGCCATGATGGACATGCTGTCGGGGGTGCTGACGGGCAGCGCCTTCGGCACCGGCGTGGCCGGCCCCTATCAGACCGAGCGCAAGAGCGGCGCCGGCCAGATGATGATCGTGCTCAACATCGAGGCGTTCCAGCCGCTCACCGACTTCGAGGCGCGGATGGAGCGGATGATCGAGGAGCTGAAGGCCGTGCCGCTCGCCCAAGGCCACCAGGAGATCTTCTATCCCGGCGAGATCGAGGCCCGGAACGACGCGCGCAACCGGCGCGACGGGCTGGTGCTGCCGCCGGACACGATCCGCGACATCGAGAAAGTCGCCGCCGAGTGCGGGCTGACGTCGCCTACGGCACCCTGATCGCCCTGACCTGCCGGGCGAGCCCGAGCTTGCGGCTGCAGGCGGGCCAATTGTGATGCCCGTCGCGCTCGAAGATGACGTATTTGACGAGCTCGGCAGCCTGGCCTTCGTCCCGGGCAAGGGCCTGCGCCTGGGCGACGGTGAGCGTCCGGCCGTCGCGCTCGCGGACATAGTCGATCACCGTCCGGGTCGAGAACTGGTAGGGGCCGATATAGCCGCTGCGATCGGGATGGGCGGAGGCGCCGCTTTCGCAGACGCCGAGCCGGGCGACCACCACGTCCTTGCGGTGCTCGACGACCGGCGTCCAGGTGTCGAGTTCCTCGGCAATGGCCGACACCGGTGCGAGCAGCATCGCCGCTAGAAAGAAGTGGCACCGAAGAAGCCTGCCGCTCATTCTGCCTCCGCGCGGGGAGATCGATGACAGGTAACGCAGACCGACGCTGGGCGATCCTCGCCCTGCTGTTCCCTAACCCGCGTCGGGCTCGGTTTCCAGTTCCAGACCATGGCCTCGGTCGGCGCGCCGGTCGCCCAGGAACTGCGGGTCGGCTTCGGCCTGGCCCTGGTCGCCTACCGGCCGGCCGAGCGGCCGCCGGCTACAGCGCCCTGATGTCGGCGACCTGCCGGGCCAGGCCGATCTTGCGGCTGCAGGCCGGCCAGTGCGAGGCACCGTCACGCTCGAAGATGATGTACTTGGCCAGCGCCGAGGCCTGCGCGTAGTCGCTGGCGATGATCACCGCCTCCTGGCGCGAGATCGTACGGCCGTCGCGCTGGCGGACGAAGGCGATCACCGTGCCCGGCTCGAACTGGAAGCGGCCGACATAGCGGCCGGAGCCGGTGCCCTGCCCGCTCTCGCAGTCGGCGAGCTGGGCGACGGCGGCGTCCTTGCGCTGCTCGATCAGCAGCGCCCGGTCGGGCTGGGACGGGGCCGGCGGCCTGTGGCAGCCGGCCAGCAGGAGGAGCGGAACGAGGAGGAGAGGCAGTCGGTGCGGCATCGTCCAATAACCATGCCGCCTGCGCATTGTTTCCTGCCAGAGCCTATTGGAGCGACTGGATCTCCGCGACCTGCTGGGCGAGGCCGATCTTGCGGGCGCACACCGGCCAGTCGCTTGCGCGGCCCTGCTCGAAGATCATGTACTTGGCCAGCTCCTTGGCCTGCTCGTAGTCGTGCGCCAGCTCACGGGCCTCGCTGAAGCTCAGCACCCGGCCGTCGCGCTGCTGCACGTAGGTCATCACCGTGCGCGGCATGAACTGGAAGCGGCCGACGAAGGCGCCGCGGCCGCCATAGATGCGCTCGTCGGAGATGCCGCTGCCGCCGCTCTCGCAGGTCGCGAGCTCGCGCATCAGCTCGTCCTTGCGCTCGTTGAGCGCGGCCTGCTTCGCTTCGACCACGGACATGACCGGGCCCGGCATGGTCTTCGGCGAGGCGGTTTGCTGGACGCAGGCCCCCAAGGCCAGCGACGAAAGCCCGAAGGCGAGGACTGTTGCTTTCATGCAACAGTCCCCTAACGGACCTTTCGGGGGGCTGTAAACCCTAGTTATCCACAGGTGTCTGTGAGGTTCCGCACGCTGCGTGAGGACTTTTGGGGACGGGATTGCGCCTTAAGCGTGTGCCGGATGAACCTTCTTCCAGTGCTCGGCAATCTGCCGGCGGGTCGCCACCCACACTTTGGGCTTGGACAGCACGTAGTCGAGGAAGCGCGCGAGGGTCATCGCGCGACTGGGCCGTCCGCCCAGCCGGCAATGGATGCCGACCGACATCATCTTCGGGTGCCGGGCGCCTTCGGCGTAGAGCAGGTCGAAGGAATCCTTCATCGCCTGCAGCCAGCCGTCGGCCATGCCGAAGCCCGGCGGCACGGCGAACTTCATGTCGTTCACTTCCAGGGTGTAGGGGATGACGAGGAGCGGTTGTCCCTCGACCCTGACCCAGTAAGGCAGGTCGTCGCTGTACGAATCGCTCGAATAGAGGAATCCCCCGTGCCGCATGACAGCGGCAAAGGTGTGCTTGCCGAAGCGGCCGGTGTACCAGCCGACCGGCGCCACCCCGGTCGCGGCGGTGATCGCCTTCACCGCCTTGTCCATATGGTCGAGCTCCTGCTCGAGGGTGAAGTCCTTGTAGTTGATCCAGCGATAGCCGTGGCTGGCCACCTCATGGCCCGACTGGACCATCGCCTTGCCGGCGGCGGGGTTCAGCTCCAGCGCCCGGCCGACCGCCCAGGAGGTGAACTTCAGCCCGCGCTCGTCGAACAGCCGCAGGATCCGCCAGAAGCCGGCCCGGCTGCCGTACTCGTACATCGACTCGGTCGAGAGATCGCGCTCCCCCACCCACGGCGCGCCGCCCGGCGTCTCGGTCAGGAATACCTCCGAGGCCGGGTCGCCGTTCAGGATCGTGTTCTCGCCGCCCTCCTCGTAGTTCAGCACGAAGCTCACGGCGATCCGCGCCTCGCCCGGCCACTGCGGATCGGGCGGGTTCGCCCCATAGCCGATCAGGTTCCGCTCGGGATAGTCATGCATGGCGCTCACTCCCCCAGCCTTTGGGCCGGTCTTTGATGCTGCTATAGGGCTAGCATGAGCGGGGCCAAATCCGTCAACCAGCAGCGTCTGTGGCAGCGCCACGCCGACATGGCGAAGCTCGGCGGCACGCCGAAGGGCGGCGTCAATCGCCAGGCGCTGTCGCCCGAGGACGCCGCCGCCCGCAATCAGCTCGCCGGCTGGGCCAGGGCGCGCGGCTTCGCGATCTCCACCGACCCGATCGGCAATCTGTTCGTGCGCCGCGACGGGACCGACCCGGCCGCCCTGCCGGTCGTGAGCGGCAGCCACATGGACAGCCAGCCGACCGGCGGACGGTTCGACGGCATGTACGGCGTGCTGGCGGCCTTCGAGGCGCTGGAGGCGCTCGAGGATGCCGGGGTGAAGACCAAGCGCCCGGTCATGGCCGTCGCCTGGACCAACGAGGAGGGCTCGCGCTTCCAGCCGGGCGCCATGGGCTCGGCAGTGTTCGCCGGCCAGTACCGGCTGGACGACATGCTGGCCCAGAAGGACTGGAAGGGCGTCCTCCTGAAGGACGCCCTGGCCGAGACCCTGAGGGCCGCCCCCGCGCCGGCGGTCGGCCTGGGCTTCCCGCTCGACTCCTATGTCGAGGCGCATATCGAGCAGGGGCCGCGGCTGGAGAACGAGCGCAAGACGATCGGCGTCGTGACCGCAATCCAGGGCAGCCGGCGCTACATCGTCACGATCGACGGCGAGGAGGCGCATGCCGGCACGACGCCGCGCGCGGCGCGCAAGGACGCCTACGCCGCCGCGACCCGCCTCGCCGCCGCGATGTACGAGGCGACGACCGACGCCGACGACACGCTGCGCTTCACGATCGGGCGGGTCGAGGTCGCGCCCGGCTCGCCCAACACCGTCCCGGGCAAGGTCGTCTTCACCATCGACATGCGCCATCCCAGCAACGACGTCCTCGAGGTGCAGGAGGCGACGCTCCGGCGCATCGTTGCGGCCAAGGCTTCGCCCTGCCCGGCGGCGATCGAGCGGGTGACCAACGTGGCGCCGACCGACTTCGACCCCAAGGTGATCGGCCTGGTGCGGGACAAGGCGCAGGCGCTCGGCCTCTCCCACATGGACATGCCCTCGGGCGCCGGGCACGACGCCATGCACATCGCCCGGCTCTGCCCGGCCGGCATGATCTTCGTGCCCTGCGAGCGCGGCATCAGCCACAACGAGATCGAGAACGCGACCCCCGAGGACCTCGCCGCCGGCACCAAGGTGCTGGTCGAGGTGCTGGAGGCGTTGGCGAATCGGTAAGACCTTGACCCCCTTCCGCCCCTTCGGGGCACCTTCCCCCGCAGACGGGGGAAGGCATGACGCTCTTGTCTCCCCCCGTCTGCGGGGGGAGGTGGCGCGTAGCGCCGGAGGGGGGCCGCCACAGGAAAGCTGCTCATGAAAAAAGACCTCGTCGCCATCCTCTCCGACCTGATCGCGATCCCGAGCCCGTACCCGCCGGGGACCTCGGTCGAGATTTGCGCCTATGCGGCGAAGCGGCTCCGGAAGGCGGGCTACAAGGTCGAGATCGCCACCCACAAGAAAGGGGTCGACAACGTCGTCGCCCGGCGAAAGGGCAAGGCGAAAGGCCCGGTCATCGCCTTCAACGCCCATGTCGACACGGTGGGCGTCGGCGAGCGGGCCAACTGGAAGAGCGATCCCTACAAGGCCGTTGTAAAGGGCGGCCTCGTCTATGGCCTGGGCGCCGGCAACTGCAAGGGCAGCATGGCGGTGCAGCTCTGGCTGGCCGAGGAGATCGCCCGGCGCGGCGGCCCGGCCAAGGGCGAGCTGATCTTCACCTTCGTTGCCGATGAAGAGAATCTCGGGCCCGACGGCATGGAGTACCTGCGCAAGTCGGGCAAGGTGCGGCCGGACGCTCTGATCCTGGGCGCGCAGACCGAGAACAACCTGATCGTGGCCGAGCGCGGCGTGATGTGGGCCAGGATCACCACCAGGGGCAAGGCGGCTCATGCCGGCAACCCGGCGGCCGGCGACAACGCCATCCTGCGCATGATGCGGCTGGTCGGCGCGCTGCAGTCCTATTACGACAAGGCGCTCGCCAAGCGGACGTCCGGCGCCATGCGCTCGACCGTCAACATCGGCATGTTCCATGGCGGCCACAACACCAACGTCGTGCCGTCGGCCTGCGCAGTCGAGATCGACCGGCGCCTGCTGCCCGACGAGAAGGTGAAGGACGCCTTCGTCGAGCTGAAGAAGGTGGTCGACGGCGTCGGCGAGCCCAGGAGCCAGTACACGGTCGAGTTCCTGACCGGCACCAACGGCTTCTTCGCCCCCGAGAACGGCCAGGCGGTCGCGGCGTTCGAGGCTGCGGTGAAGGCCAAGGCCGGCCGCAAGGTGAAGTTCCTCAACGCGACCGGCGTCTCCGATGGCCGCTACTACGCCGACGACGGCATCGAGATCATCAACTTCGGCCCCGGCTCGGGCGCGCAGGGCCACGCCGCCAACGAAAGCGTGCCGATCGCCGAGATGGTCGAGGCGGCGGAGATCCAGCTCGACGTGGTGCGGCGCCTGCTGTTCTGATCTCTTCCTCCTCTCCCCCGCGAGGGGGAGAGGGCGGGTGAGGGGGTCGCGCACGATGCCTGTAACCCCCTCACCTAACCTCTCCCCCTCGCGGGGGAGAGGAAAATGAGGCGGACGGGGACGCCCTCGCCGGCCGGAGTCCACCGGAGTCCACTCCGGTGTGGACTGGTTGGATGCCGATGGAATCGGCATTTTCGGCCCGGAGTCCACGAATCCAGCCATTCTGTCCCAAACGAGAAACACCCCTCTTTCCCCTCCATCCGCTGCCCTCACCACTGCCTTGACGTTAATTAACGTAAATCATATCTGGAACAGACGCGGAACTCAACAGGGGCTTCGGGTGAGCGAGTCATCGTTTCGATTGTTTCAATCGTGTGCCCGGGTGCTCGCGCGGACCCTGCTTGGTCACACCCCGACCCCATCGGCCGGTGCCAAGCTCGCGCCCATGATCCAGTTCGATCAGCTCCTGATCGCGATGGTGGTCTGCTTCGTGGCCGCCCACCTGCTGACCGCCGCTTGACGGCCGATCGCGAGCGGACTTGAGACCTGCACGCTGAGCTGAAGCGCCCGCGGGCGCTTCGAGGCAAGGAGGGTGTCATGGCCAGGCTAGTCGCCAACACGCAGACCGGATCCCTCACCGACCATCAGCGCGGCACCAACGACACCTTCGTCGGCTTCACCTACCTCTTTGGTGACGCCTTCGCGCTGCACGACCACAGCCGGGGCGGCAACGACACCCTGGCCGGCGCCGACTACTCGCCCCAGAACGAGCTGTTCGGCGACGCCAGCCTGATGGACGGCAACAGCCGCGGCGGCAACGACACCCTCACCGGCGGGGCCTACTCGAACAGCAATACCCTCTATGGCGACGCCGCCTACATGACCGCCAACGCGCGCGGCGGGGACGACACGCTGATCGGCGGACAGTACGCCAACGTCAACACCTTGGTCGGCGACGCCGCCCAGATGTTCGGCCACGCCGTCGGCGGCAACGACACGCTGATCGCGGCCGGGGCGCACTTCAACCAGCTCTTTGGCGACGCCAGCCTGTTCATGGGCGACGACAGCCGGGGCGGCAACGACACGCTGACCGGCGCCGACGGGGCGAACAACGGCCTCTTCGGCGACGCCGACTTCCTGCAGGGCAACGCCCGCGGCGGCAACGACACGTTGATCGGCGGCGCGGGGGGCAGCAACGCGCTTTATGGCGACGGCAGCCTGTCCGGCAACGCCCGCGGCGGCGACGACCGGTTGATCGCCGGCGTCGGGGCGACCAACACCCTGTACGGCGATGGCGAATCGATCTCGGACAACGCCATCGGCGGCAATGACACGCTGATCGGGGCGGCCGGGCCCACCACCTTCAACTCCCTGTTTGGCGATGCGGACTTCATGTTTGGCAACGCCCGGGGCGGCAACGACACGCTGATCGCCGGCGATGGGGCGCGCATCAACTATATGTTCGGCGACGCCTTCGAAATGGACGGCAACGCCCATGGCGGCAACGACCGGCTGATCAGCGGCACGGGCACCGACTACATGTGGGGCGACGCCGAGTACATCAATGGCGTCCCCGCCTCGCCCACGGCCCCCACCGGCAACGTGGTCACCGGTGCCGACACCTTCGTCTTCGCGCCCAACAACGGCAACGACCTCATCTTCGACTTCCGCCAGAGCGACGGCGACAAGATCGACGTGAGCGCCTACGGCTTCCACGGCCTCAGCCAGATGATGATCACCGAATTCAACGGCGACACCAGGATCGCCTTCGACGCGAACGACAGCGTGACGCTGGTGGGCTTCACCAATCCCCAGGCCCTTCGGCCCTCGGACTTCGTCTTCGCCTGATCGCGCTCCTCACATCGTCGTCGTCGCGGGCGACCCGGCCATCTTCTCGGTGACCTGGAACGCGGCGAGCCCGATCAGGGCGGCGATCAGCATGTACTCGAAGGCGGTCGCGCCCCCTTCGCATTTCATCAAGCGATAAAAAATCGACAGCACGGCAATCTCCTCACATACGGGGAGCGTCGCCGCTGGGACGGCGACAGCGCGGTAATTGCGCCGGGAGGAGTGTCCGCCCGGGCCGGGCTGGCCGATAGGTTTCAACCGTTTCAATTGTGACGAAGAAAGAACAGCCTTCCCCCGTCTGCGGGGGAAGGTGGCGCGCAGCGCCGGATGGGGGCTCGATGGCGAGGCCCATGACCCCCTTCCGGCCCTTCGGGCCACCTTCCCCCGCACGCGCCTCAGAAGGCGCTTTGACGGGGGAAGGCACGAGCCATATCCGTACTGCGGCAATTCCCCCTCCCCGGCCCTCCCCCTTCGGGGGAGGGAGCGACTATCTTTGAGACATGCAGTACGACGCGATCATCATTGGCGCCGGCATTTCCGGCCTCTACCAGCTCCATTGCTTGCGCAAGCTCGGCATGAAGGTCCACGTCTTCGAGACCGGCACCGGCGTCGGCGGGACGTGGTACTGGAACCGCTATCCCGGCGCGCGGTTCGATTCGGAGAGCTATTCCTACGGCTACTCGTTCAGCCAGGAGCTGCTCGACGAGTGGGACTGGACCGAGCATTTCTCGCCGCAGCCCAAGACGCTCGAATACCTGAACTTCGTCGCCGACAAGCTCGACCTGCGCCGCGACATCTCCTTCAGCGCGCGCGTGACCGCCGCCCATTGGAAAGAAGAGACGCGCGACTGGCACCTCACGCTGGAGGACGGCAGCACGCACAGCGCCCGCTTCCTGATCACCGCCATCGGCCCCCTCTCCGCCCCGACCTGGCCCAGGATCGAGGGCCTCGACAGCTTCAAGGGCCTCTCCTGCCACACCGCCCGCTTCCCCAAGGAGCCGATCGACTTCACCGGCAAGCGGGTCGCGGTGATCGGCACCGGGGCGACCGGCGTGCAGACCATCCAGGAGGTGGCGAAGACGGCGAAGACGCTGACGGTCTTCCAGCGCACCGCCAACTGGACGGCGCCCTTGCACAATGCGCCGATCACCAAGGCGGAGATGGCGGAGATCCGCCCGCGCTACCCGGAGATCTTCCAGCGCTGCCAGGAGACCTTCTCCTGCTTCCTGCACACGCCCGACCCGCGCGGCACCTTCGAGGTCACGCCGGAGGAGCGCGAGGCCAAGTGGGAGCAGCTCTACGGCTCCAAGGGCTTCGGCATGTGGCAGGGCAACTTCCGCGACATACTCACCGACCGCAAGGCCAATGCCCTGCTGTCGGAGTTCGTGGCCAAGAAGATCCGCGAGCGGGTGAAGGATCCGGCGACGGCCGACCTGCTGACGCCGAAGAACCACGGCTTCGGCACGCGCCGGGTGCCGCTCGAGACCAAGTACTACGAGGTCTACAACCAGCCGAACGTGCGGCTGGTCGACATCAGCGCAACCGGGACGCCGATCCAGCGCATCACGCCGGCGGGCCTCGACACCACGGCCGAGCGCTTCGAGTTCGACATCATCATCTACGCCACGGGCTTCGACGCGATCACCGGCAGCTTCGACCGCATCGACCTGCGCGGCGTCGACGGGGTGCGCCTGAAGGACAAGTGGAAGGGCGGTCCCAAGACCTGGCTCGGCGTGCAGGTCGAGGGCTTCCCCAACATGTTCATGGTGGTGGGCCCGCACACCGCGCTGGGCAATATCCCGCGCTCGATCGAATACAACGTCGAATGGGTCACCGGCGTGATCCGGCACATGCGCGACCACGGCCTGACCCGCGCCGAATGCACCCCGGCGGGCGTGAAGGACTGGACCGACCACGTGAAGAGCCTGGGCGAAGGCCTGCTCAGCAACGAGATCGACAGCTGGATGACCGGCATCAACCGAAACGTCGAGGGCAAGACGGAGCGGATCATCGCCCGGTATTCGGGCAGCGCACCGGCGTACCGGGCGCGGTGCGATGCGGTGGCGAAGGGTGGGTATCGGGAGATGAGGTTGGTTTAGATTCTGCTTGCCGTTCTTGATTATCCACGGCCATGGCGGAGCATTCGTACTTCCTAATCCTACACAACCTAGCGTAGTATCCCCCTCCTGACGATGATCGGACGCTGGCATTAGGGTGTCGACGCTGGCTGATGCTGATCGTTTGGGGGGACAATGACCAACTTGACTCGGCGAAATGCCCTGGTGGCGCTCGGTGGCGCGCTCCTGATGCCGGCACACTCGGCCTTTGGTCAACCGGTACAATCTGTGCCAAACGACCCGCTCACAATTGATATTCACACCCACGTCTTCAATGCGAGCGACCTTCAGGTCGGCAAGTTCTTGGAACAGGTGTACTTCCTTGACAAGCCGATATTGAAGCTGCTGGGGCCGGTAATGCAGGCGGTAGGGCATCTCGCTCCAAAGGGCGATCAGGAACTTGCTTTCCTCGGCCACGTCACTGTGCAATTCGATCGTGGCGGCAACACCGTAGCTGAAGCATTAGTCAGCAGAGAAAGTGACGCGCAATTTCAAAGAGCCCGAACCGGCCTGCTCGATGAATACTTGCGTCTGCGACGGACCGACGTACGTGTCCAAAACGAAGAAGGCGCGGAGCTTGAGCGACAGATTCGACAACTGCAACTCGATAACACCTATGATGCATACAAGGCACGGCTACGAAACCTCCGGCCGACACGCGATCTCTTTTCGTCCGTCGCGGCCGGCTTGGACTTCATCATGCGTAACCTTCAATACCGATACGTTAACGCGACCGACTATCTAAAGGAATATGGGAACGGACCTCGAAAGGTCGACTTGATGGTCTGCCATTTGGTCGATTACGATGTTCCTCTTGGGGAAACTAGTACGCGAACCCCATTGGCTGAGCAGATAGCAGTTATGGAGAGAATTTCTCATCTCACCAATGGACGGGTGCATGCCTTTGCTCCCTATTGCCCATTTAAGCGCATCGCGTTCACGCTTGGACTCCCTGTCACCGATCCGCTGCAACTGGTCCATACTGCGATAGAAAGCCAAGGACACTTGGGTGTGAAACTGTATCCCCCGATGGGCTTTCGACCGTACGGCAATTGTGAATTGCAAACGGAGTTCTGGCGGGACTCGATGCTTCCTTCGCGTCTTCTGGCCCAATCCAATCTCGGTGAACTGGTAGATAAGGCCTTGGCCGATCTTTATTCATGGTGCGCCAGTAGGGGTGTTCCTATCATGGCCCACACATCGCCAAGCAACTATCCTGTTAAGAAGTATCAGACGTTCATTATGAATCCGCTCTATTGGCAAGCGGTACTTGAAGAGCCACGGTTCAAAGGGCTCCGAGTTAATTTCGGTCACTTCGGCGACACGGACATTGTCAAAGACGGAAACCAGAACGCGAAGATTCTGGTCGACTTCATGGCTGTTGCCGGAGGTGAGAACTACTACGCCGATTCTGCTTACTTCGAGGAAATTTTGACCGATAAACTCAATGTCGAGCGGCGAATTAGAGATCTCCTTCAGTATTCCGGCGGCAGAAGTGATGCGGCGCTATCACGGCGTCTAATGTACGGCACGGATTGGGAGATGGTCATCGTTGAAGGTGGCACGACTGATTACTTGGCGGACTTCGAGCAAGTCATTGCGGACCTTGATCCAAGCGGGCACCTCGCCAATCGTTTTTTCGGTGTCAACGCTGCCTCGTATCTCGGACTCGCACCCGGAGGCGGTGCGCGAATGCGTCTCGAGCGTTTTTATGCTCAACGCGGCACGCTGCCATCTTGGATGTCGAAAGCGAACACTCTACCAATTTAGTCGCGACAATCCTATGGCTCCAAGGGGGGTCGACAGCTGGATGACCGGCATCAACCGCAACGTCGAGGGCAAGACGGAGCGGATCATCGCCCGGTACTCGGGCTCAGCGCCGCCGTATCGGGCAAGGTGCGATGCGGTGGCGAAGGATGGGTATCGGGAGATGAGGCTTTCGTAGCGTTCGCTTGCCCACGCGGCCGACGAAATCGCGGGCGCTAATCGCCAGGCATGGTAGAGTTTCTGCGGTTTCCCCCGGTAGAACTGCAATGTTCGAGAAGATCGTCGTTCGGCGCGTAAGCAATAGGAATAACGAGATGGACCCGGGCCTCCTAGCTGAGGTCCTGCTATTTTATGGCCAAGTGCACCTGCTTCTTGATCGAGGAATGTTTGGCGGACTACTCAGAACAGTAGGTGCGGCAAACCTCTTGCGAATGCTCCGAGCCGGTTACGTCAGGGCGACGTACATTCGGGAAATGCCGGTTATCATGACGAATCGGGCCCGCTGGGAGATGCACAGCCCGCTACAGATTCAGGTCGGAGGCAAAGACGGAAAAAAGCAGTGGGGTCCTGAAGACGAACTGAAAAATATGCTGGTTGAAACGGGCTTCAGTAAGCAACAGGCGAAGAGGCTGGCCCGTCAATTTCTGACCGCAATGCCAGTTGGAAAACTAAACAACGGCACACCCGGCGGCCCGGACTTTAGTGCCGAATTCTCAGAAGAGATGCGAGCGAATCCCGATCAGCTTTCTCAGGCCCGCTTAGTCGTTGATCATTTCCTTCCGCAACAGACTAGCGCCTATTTGACTCGTTTTCGCCTGCATGAGGAAGGGCCTAACTCTTTTGTGATCGACACTGACCTTAACTGGAAAGCCGCCCACGCTGATTGCATTCGTATCAATGGCCCAGACGCGACATTCACACCCGCATGGATATTGGGTCACATACACGATGGCTTCATCGATCTCGGTCTGGCTGCGCGCTTTGGATCTGAACTACTGACTGCCGAGCTGCCAGAGGAACAGGTGACCTCCCGCGCAAAGCAGATAATGCAGACGCGACTTAAGAGCGAAAATGAAATCGCCAACTTCAATCAACGAGTCTTGGGTGATGCCTTTGCTGTGAGGGATGCCATTAACAATAAAGCGAAGACTTTCTCGGAGTTTCTCGATCTGATGGACAAAGCTCGGCGATTCAAAGAGATGCTTGTGGGTGCCAACCCCGACGTTGGCCTGTTCGAAAGTTATATTAGTGAGGTAAAGCGTGATATTTGGCTGGATCGCCTCGGCCCCAAGACTATGCGGTTCGGCTTGTTCGCTGTTGCCGGCGCGGCGATTGATGCCTTAGCACCTACTGGACTTGGAACAGCCGCTGGTTTGACACTCGGTGGCTTTGACACTTTTGTATTAGATAAGATCGTACGAGGATGGCGACCCAATACGTTTGTGGAAGGGAGACTCCTACCCTTTGTTGAGGCAAAGACCGAATAGGCAAAAGAAAGGTGAGTCTGTCCGCTGGTTACGGAAGCAGCTTATTCGGCCGCGTCGTGAACGCGACGTATCGGGCGATCGACCAGCGGCCGTCAGGTTGGCGGCGGAACAGGTCCATGCCTTCCTCGGTCGTCGTATCCCTGGCGCCGCCGCGTTCCACGGTCAGGGTCCAGGTCAGGCGAACGGCAGCGATGTCGCCCGAAACGATGATCTCCTTTATCGCGGGCACGTCGTAGTGCAGCCGGATATCCGACCGGCCCAGGATCTTCGTCAGATTCCCGCACATCGTCTGGTACGTGCCGTTCACCACGTCCTGGATCGAATAGGCCAGATCGGGCGCAAACAGATCGCACGAACCGGCCACGTCCTTCGCGTTGAACGCGGCCGTCCAGCGCTCCAGTCGCTGTCGAACGGCCGCTTCGTCGGCGGATGGCTGGGCGCGAGACGCCGTGGCGATCGCGACCGCAAGGGCGGCGGCAACCGTCGCCAGAAGGCTGGATCGGATCATCGCGTGGCGACCCGCACCAGCGTCCCCAGCCCGTAGTCGTCGAGGTCCTCGATCGTGACGGCGCTCGCCTTGCCGTCGGCGCCGATCAGGAGGGTCACGCCCATGCGCGCCTGCGGCGTCTCGGCCGCCGGGCTGTAGACGAACAGGTCGCGGTTGAAATGGGTGAGCGGGAGGCGCCGGTTGCCCGAGGGACCGAGGATCAGGAACAGCCCGCCCCCGGTGTCCTCGACCGTGGCGTCGCCGACATAGCCGTTGCGGTAGGTGCCGGCATAGGCGGCGTTGGGCAGCGGCGGGGCGGGCGAAGCCGGCGGAGTCGCATAAGCCTCGCTCGGCTTCAGCATCTCCTTGTAGGCCGCGTCGAACACCCCGTTGGCGAACGCCACCCAGTCGCGCGTCGGGCCGCCGGCTAAGACGTCGTCGAAGAAGGTCTGGGCGATGCCCTCGGGCACGCCGCTCGGGAAGGCGTTCGCCAGCACGACGATGCCGAGCCGCTTGCCCGGCACCAAGTGCACCGTCGTCCGCGCGCCCGCGGAGAAGGCGCCGGCATGGCTCCATTCGACGCCGTGCGCGCGATAGTCGACGTTCCAGCCGAGGCCGTAGAAGGCCGGGTTGCCGGTCTGCGGGTCGACGCCGCGCACGATCTGCGGCGCGTGCGTCTGGTCGAGCGCCGCCTTGTCGACCACCGGCTGGCCGTCGTGCTTGCCGTCGTTCAGCAGCAGCCGCAGCCATTGCGCCATGTCGCGCGCCGTCGAAACAGCGCCGCCCGCCGGCGACTGGGCGTCAGGGTTGCGCCGGGTGAAGGCGGCCCACTGGCCATCCCTTTGGCCATCCCCTTGGCCGCCGCGCCGCACGTGCAAGGCGGCGCGGTTGGCCCGGCCCATGAAGTCGCGGTAGCGCGAGCTGGTCGCTGCCATGCCGAGCGGCCTGTACAGCCGCTCCTCGGCCGTCTCGGCCCACCCCTTGCCGGCGACGCGCGCCGCGGCGACGGCCGCCTCGGTCAGGCCGAAGTTGCTGTAGTCGTAGCCGCTGCGGAAGGGATAGGCCGGCCTGGCGAGGCGCAGCTTGTGCAGGATCTCGCCCTGGGAGAAGCCCAGCTCCTCGATGTCGTCGCCGACATGGCCGGGCAGGCCGCTGCGATGGGCGAACAGGTCGCGCACCGTGACCTCGGCCGAGGCAAGCGCGTCGTGCAGCGCGAAGCCGGGATCGATGTCGCGGATCCTGCTGTCCCACGAGACCTTGCCGTCGCCGACCAGCGCGGCAACGACAGTCGCCGACAGCGGCTTGGACACCGAGGCGAGCTGGAAGACCGTGTCGGCGTCGACCGGCTCGGGTTTGCCGACCTGGCGCAGGCCGAAGCCCTCGAGGAAGACGACCTCGTCGCCCTGGACGACGGCGATCGACAGGCCGGGCACCATCTTCTTGTCGACGATGTCTCTTGCGAGCGCCCGAAGCTTCGGCAGCACGGCGGCGACCGTCGCCCTGCTGAGGGCCTGCTCCTTTGCGGTCTGTTGCGCGGTTTGGGCGTGCGCCGCAGCCGGCAGGAGCAGGGTCGAGGCGGCGCCGGCCAGGACGCGGCGGCGGGTGGAGACGGGTATATGCATGCCTCTGCCTCCCTTCTCTCGTCCGAGCCCCCTCGCTCCCCGACGCTATCGCTTCTTCCCGCCGCGCTGATCTGGACCGCTATTACCATGGCCCTCCGGTACGGCTTCGCTCAGTGACAGCGCTATCTGCCTGCGGTGCCCGCCGCAATGGCAACCATTCCATCGCGGTGAGTTTAACAAGGGACTGCGCCTGGTTCTCAACCGAATGGAGAGACGCCATGCTGGGATTGGCCATCCTCTTTTTCATCCTTGCCGTAATCGCCGCGGTCCTGGGCTTCGGCGGAATCGCGATTGCAGCCGCCGGCATTGCCAAGATTCTTTTCGTCGTCTTCCTCGTGCTGCTCGTCATATCTCTGGTCATGCACATGCGCGGCCGGCGCGACACACTGCCCTGAATGCGCCGTCGCTGAGCCGTCGCGAAACCGGGAGCCGGCGGGCTGTCCGCACTGGATCCGCAGGGACCTTGGAGTACCCCGCCGTAGTCACAGCATGGCCCCGGACTCTCGTGCAGGTTCGGCTCAGGATCGGTGTCGAACTGCACTCAGGAGGGGAAAATGCCAAGGCTGGAATTTAGCCTCGTCCTCGCGCTTTCGGCCGCCATCGCGGCGTTCCTGACGGCCGTCTACAGCACCGCCTACGCGCTCCACTACATCACGCCGAGCTGACCGCGGTTGGCTGGGCGACAGCTGAGCCCGGATCACTCTGCGTCCGCACCGGTCGAGCGCGACACGCCGGGACGCGGCGAGCCTGTCGATCGCCCATCCCGGACCACTGCTGATCCGGAACGCGGGCCCCCGGGGACGCGCGTTCGAAGGTCGCTCGCCAATGCGGCGCTGGTCGTGCTGTCGCTGGGCGTGAGCCTCGGGCTGGCGGAAGCCACGCTGGCCGCGATCGACTGGTTCCATCCGCCGTGGATGCTCGACACCAGCGGAACGCGCATCACGAGCGCTCATCTCGACGAGATCCCGCGGGCCGACGGGGTCTCGCGCGATCTGTTCTTCGTCGACCCCGCGCCGTTGCCCAACCGCACCGCGCCGCCGCAGGACTGGATCGACCTCGATCGCCAGCTCCAGAAGACGGCCGGCGCCGACAGTCCGCCCGACCGGTTCAAGGCGTGGGACATGTGGAAGGCGTGGAACGCCGCGTTCGTCGGCGACCCGTGCCGCAACAGCTACTTCCGCAGCGCGCCCGGCCGCCTGTTCGTCTACGATCCGCCCGACGGCAGCGCGCGGCCGCCCTTCCGCTATCTTCCGAACGCCACGACACCGATGGGCCTCACCACCAACGCGTTCGGATGGCGCGGGCCGCCGGTCGCCTTCCGCCGCCGGCCGAACACGGTGCGCATCGTCTTCGTCGGCGCCTCGACGACGGCAGAACCGCAGAGCTATCCCTGGTCCGGTGCGGAGCTCGTCGGCGCCTGGCTCGACCGGTGGGCCGCCGACCGCAAGCTCGGCGTGACGTTCGAGGTCCTCAATGCCGGCCGGGAGAGCCTGCGCGCCTCCGACATCGCGGCCGTCGTCCGGCAGGAGGTGGTCCCGCTGCATCCCGACCTCGTCTTCTACTACGAGGGCAATCTCGACCTCGATCTGTCGACCATCGTGAGCGACGTGGCGCCCGGCGCCGCGCGGCCGGCCGGTCTGCTCGCCAACGGGCTGCTCGACCTCGCGCCCTATCTGCGGACGGCCAACCGCGCGCAGGCCCTTCTCGACGAAGGCGAGTGGCCCAAGCCCGCGTACCGGATCCACTGGCCGGCGGACGAGCGCGACCCGGATGTCTCGCGGCCGGACTTGCCGCTGAAGCTCGCTTCCGTCGTCCGCGACTTCGACGCGATGCGGGAGGGCCTCGCTTCGGTCCACGGCGAGCTGGCGCTGTCCTCCTTCCACTGGCTGGCGAAGGAGGGGCTGGTCCTCAACGGCTTCCGGAACGCCGCCGCGCTCGACGAGCTCAACGTCCACTGGTTTCCCTATCGCTATGCCGATCTGGAGCGCGCGACCGCCTTCGAGAACCGCGTGTTCGCCGAATACGCCGCGCTTCACGGCCTCCCCTTCATCGACGTCGCGCGCCCCATGCCGTACGACCCGGACCTGTTCACGGATGCCACCCACGGCACGCCCTTTGGCGTCCGTCTGCGGGCGTGGATCGTCCTTCAGCAGCTGGTGCCGATCCTGGAGAGCCGGCTGGCGAGCGGCGCCTGGCCGGCGCCCGTGCCGGACATGCCGGACGTCCATCCCGCCTTCCGGGCGGCCGCGCGCCTCATCACGTTCAGCTGCACGCCGGGCTAGGGAGCCACGCTGATCGTCCAATGGGACAAACGGCGCGGCATGTTCAGGTAGTGGCCGTCGAAGTGGCCGATGGCGGCAAGCTGCTTCCTGTCGACGATCTCGATCGCGCTGTTGACGCTCGACAGGACGTTGAGCCTGCGAAGCGCCTGGACCGTCCGGTTCACGTGAACGACGGAAAGACCTGCGGCATCCGCCAGGTCGACCTGGGTAAAGGGCAGGACCGTGCCGTTCAACCCGACGGCCTCCAGCCGGGCCAGCTGCTCGCAGAGGAGGTGGGCAACGCGTGCCATCGCGGTCAGCCGGCTGACGTGGGCGATCCGCTCGCGAAAGACGAACGTGTCCAGCATCGTCGACCGCCAGAGCGCCAGGCCCAGCGCAGGGCTGGCGGCGATGGCACGTTCTATGTCGCTGTGGTCGAACGCAGCCAGGGAGCATTCGCTCAGCGCCTGGACGCCCACGGCGTCGTCGGGTTCCGGCAACAGGTCACAGAAGTCGCCGGGATACTTGAAGGCGTAGATCTGCCGCGTGCCGTTCTCAAGCCTCTTGTACAGGCATGCCGTGCCCTCCAGGAGAAGGGTCGAGCGCTTCGAGGTCTCGCCGGCGCGGATGATGTCGGCGTGAGCGGCAATCCGACCGCCATGTCGGACGGCGCTCGCGAGCTGGCCGAGGTCCGGAACCTCGACCCCCAGGCTCCTGAACTTGCGGTCCAGAAGGGAAATCACCGCAACAGGATACGGCGACGCAATACCGTCGTTCTGGCCGACCGAGCCGACCGCATTGAAACGCTGCACGTACCCCCCGAGCCTGCGCCGGGTTGGCGCCAATCCCACCCGATACTGCTACCAGACGCCGCAGGGGCCGTCGCCCCGGGCGCCTACCGTAGAAGCAATTGTCACAATTTTGCCGCGGCTACCCCCTTGCTTCCGTACGGAATTGTACTGCCCCCGACCGTATTTTCATGCACGGCCCGTGTGGCCCGCATGCCCAATCATGGCCTGGAGAAAGGGCCCGATCCGTGGCCCGGAAGAAACAGGCACGCTAAGGAGGGGAATGTTCTCCTCCTTCTTCCCGACCCCGCGCCTGTTCTTCCCGGCCGCGCTGTTCTGGACCGCGCTCGCCATGGCCCTGTGGTACGGCCTCGCCCGCGACCTCGGGCCGGAGCTCAGCCTCGGCGGCCTGGCCGGCTTCCCCTACCCGCCGGCCGGCGCGGCGCCGGCCGCGGCCGGGGGCGTCGCCTACCTGACCGCGCAGGACATCTGGCTCTACCAATACATGATCGTGTTCGGCGTCGTGTTCTGCGTCGGCGTCGCCTGGGCGCTGCCGCACCGCTGGGCCCGCTGGTCGGTCTGGGGCTCCTTCCTGATCGTCTTCCTGCTGTGGTTCCAGGTGCAGCTCGACGTGATGATCAACGGCTGGTTCGGCACCTTCTACAACATGGTGCAGCAGGCGCTCGGCAAGCCTGGCACCGTCACCCTGGAGGCGTTCTTCGGCCAGCTCTGGACCTTCGGCTGGATCGCCATGGTCTACATCTTCACCGCCGTGCTGACCGCCTTCTTCACCAGCCACTACGTGTTCCGCTGGCGCACGGCGATGAACGAGTTCTACGTCGAGCACTGGCAGCGCCTGCGCCACATCGAGGGCGCCTCGCAGCGCGTCCAGGACGACACCCAGCGCTTCGCCGACACCGTCGAGGGGCTGGGCACCAGCCTGGTCCAGGCGGTGATGACCCTGATCGCCTTCCTGCCGATCCTGTGGGGCCTGTCGTCCTACGTGAAGGAGCTGCCGGTGGTCGGCCCGCTGCCGCAGGCGCTGGTGTTCGTCGCCGTCGTATGGGCCGCGCTCGGCACCGGCGCTCTGGCGGCGGCGGGCGTGCGGCTGCCCGGGCTTACCTTCCGCAACCAGCGGGTCGAGGCGGCCTACCGCAAGGAGCTGGTGCTGGGCGAGGACGATGCGCGGCGCGCCGACCCGCCGACCCTGCGCGAGCTGTTCTCCGACGTGCGGCGGAACTATTTCCGGCTGTACGCGAACTACCTCTATTTCAACGTCGTGCGCTACGGCTACCTGCAGGCCGGCGTGCTGGTGCCCTACATCGCGCTGGCGCCGACCATTGTCGCCGGCGGGCTGACCCTCGGCGTGCTGACCCAGACCACCCGCGCCTTCGGCCGGGTCGAGGAATCGTTCCAGTTCCTGGTGCGGTCGTGGACGACCATCGTGTCGCTGCTGTCGATCTACAAGCGCCTGCGCGCCTTCGAGGCGACGCTGGCCGACGAGCCGCTGTCGGCGATCGAGCACGAGCCGATCCGCCAGGCGTCCTAGCGCGTCGTCCTCGCTGCGCTCGGGATGACACCCTCCGGCCTTGAGCGCATCATCGTTGCGCAACGATGCCCTCCCCCAAAGGCTCCCTGCTGCGCAACCTGGTCGCCGGGCTGACGCTGGCGGCGATCACCATCCCCGAGCAGATGGCGACCGCCAAGCTGGGCGGATTCGCGCCCAACATCGGGCTCTATGCCTTCATCGCCGCTACCCTGGGCTTCGCGCTGTTCGGCGCGAGCCGCATCCTGACCGTCGGCGCCGATTCGACCATCACGCCGATCTTCTCCGCCATGCTGGGCACGCTGGCCGCGGCCGGCGCCGGCCTGGAGGGCTCGGCGGTGACGCTGGCCGCGCTGGTCGGCGCGCTGCTGCTGGCGGCCGGCCTGCTGCGGCTCGGCTGGATCGCCGACCTGCTGTCGACGCCGATCATCACCGGCTTCCTGGCCGGCATCGCCGTGCACATCGTGGTGTCGCAGCTGCCCGACGTGATGGGCGTCGCCAAGCCTCATGGCAACACGCCGCAGCAGATCGTGGCGCTGGTGCACGCGGCGCCGCAAGCCCGGCTCTGGCCGGTCGCGATCGGGCTGGGCGTGCTGGCGCTCACCCTGGTGACCGAGTGGCTGAGCCCGCGCCTGCCCGGCGCGCTGGCCGCGGTCGTGCTGGCGACGGTGCTGGTCGGGGCACTCGGGCTCGAAAGCAACGGCGTCGAGGTGCTGGGCAAGCTGCCGAGCGGCGGACCCGAGCTGGTGCGCCCGGCCGTGACGATGGAGGCGCTGCGCGACCTGCTGCCGCTGGCGCTGCTGATCGCGCTGATCGTGATGATGCAGACGGCGACCGTGAGCCGCTCCTTCCCGGGACGCACCGGCGCCAACGTCAACCGCGACTTCGTCGGGTTGGGCGCGGCCAACATCGCCGCCGCGCTGCTCGGCAGCTTCCCGGTCAATGCCAGCCCGCCGCGCAGCGCGATCGTGCACGAGGCCGGCGGCACCTCGCAGGCGGCGGCGCTGCTGGCGGCGTTCGTCGTCGCAGCGCTGGCGCTGATGGGCGGCGGGCTGCTGACCCACGTGCCCTACGCGGCGCTGGCCGGGCTGCTGCTGTTCGTGGCGCTGCGCATCGTGCGCTTCGGCGTCATCGCCGCGGTCGCGCGTCAGGCGCCGGCCGAGTTCGCCCTGATCGTGGCGACGGCGGCGGCGGTCATCTTCCTGCCGGTGCCGACCGGCGTGGCGATCGGCGTCGGCCTGTCGCTGGTGCACGGCGTGTGGATCGTCACCCGCACGCAGGTGGTGGAGCTCACGCCGGTCCCGGGCACCACGATCTGGTGGCCGGTCACCTTGCGCGAGAGCGGCGACAGCCAGCCCGGCGTGCTGGTGGTGAGCTTTGCGGCGCCCCTGCTGTTCTCCAACGCCGACGTCTTCCGCCACGGCATGCAGCACGCGATCGCCCGGCAGCCGGCCGGGACGCCGCTGAAGCTGGTGGTGCTCGAGGCGCTCGGCATCGCGGCGGTCGACTTCACCGCCGCGCAGGCGCTGCGCGCGGTGATCGAGGACTGCCGCAACCGCGGCATCGACTTCGCGATCGCCCGGCTGGAATCGGCCCGTGCCCGCCAGTCGCTCGAGCGCTTCGGCGTGCTCGAGCTGCTCGGCGCCGACCGTGTGTTCCTGAGCGTCGCCCAGGCGATCGAGGCGCGGGCGAAGGACCCTCCCCATTCAGATGCCATCTGAATGGGGAGGGTTGCTCTTACGCCGCCGCCCGCAGCGTGCTCTCGGTGGTGGTGGCCGCCTTCGCGACCTCGCCGGCGACGGTCTGCGCCTGGGCCTGCAGCACGGTCTGCACGGTCTTCTGGCTCATCTCGACCAGCCGCACGCTGTGGTCGCGCGCATCGGTGAAGTCGGCGAGCACGCGGTTCAGGCTGCCGCCCATCCAGTCGGCGCAGATGCGCGCCGCCAGCGCGGGATCCTGGCTGGCGGAAATCTTCTGCAGGGCTGCAAGGCCGGTCTCGACCGCCTCCTGGCGGCGCTTCATCCAGGCGGTGATCAGGGCGTTGGTCCCTTCGAACAACTCGACCTGCATCGATTGCTGGCTCATGAGACTCCTCCCGTTGACCCGGCAGCGACGATCCTGCGCCAGTGTGGCGACAGGATGATGTCAGTCGACTCTATCCACCGTTCGTGCCGTTCCGCACGCAGCTCGCCTAACGACGCAGGCCAGCCTGCTTCAGCAGCGGCATCACCGCACGATCGAAGTGCTTGAGCTCCTCGTTGTAGTCGAGGAAGCCCAGCACCACGCCGTCGATGCCCGCCGCCGACATCGCGCCGAATTGCTCGGTCACCTGTTCGGGCGAGCCAAGGATCGGGTTGGTGCCCCAGCCGGCGACGACGCGCTCGCGGTACTTCTCGATCCGTTCGTTGAAGGATTGGCTCTCGATGCCCAGCACCTTCATGAGGTTGTCTGCCGCCACGCGGTCGCCGTGCTCGATGATCGAGCGATAGGCGGCGCGCGCCTCGGCCTCGGTCTCGCGGCATACGACCAGCGCCGAGGTGCAGATGCCGATGTCCCTGTCGTACTCGGTGCGCGCCTTGTCGCGCATGCGCTTCGCCACGGCGCGGACCTGGTCGAGGCTGTCGTTGCCGACGAACGAAAAGTCGACCTCGCGGGCGGAGAACTCGGTCGCGGCCGGCGAATGGCCGGCGTTGATCAGCACCGGATGCGGCCGCTGGATCGGCTTGGGATGGGCCTGCGCCTGGCGAATGTGGAAGTCCGCCGTCTCGAAGTCGAAGGGCTCCTCCTCGGTCCACAGCCGCTTCACCACGGTGAGCCATTCGGCGCCGTAGCGGTAGCGGTCGTCGTGCGGCCGCTGCGTGCCGTCGAACATCTGCATCTCGGGCGTGAACCAGCCCATCACCAGGTTGAGCGCGAAGCGGCCGTTGGAGATATGGTCGATGGTGGTCGCCTGCTTGGCGGCGACGATCGGATGGATGGTCGGGACGTGGCTGGTCGCCGCGACCATGATGCTCTTCGTCGCCTGCGCGAGCCCAGCCGCCCACGTGTAGGTCTCGAACGACTCCCCGTTGAAATCGGTCGTGCCGCCGAAGCCGCGCCAGCGCGCCACCGGCAGCAGGAGCTCGAAGCCCATCGCGTCGGCCCGCCGCGCGATCTCGAGCTGGTGCTCCCAGGTGATCTTGTGCGTGGTCGGCGCGTGGCTGATATTGACGCCGTTGCTGCAGTTGATGCTGAACACGCCGAGCTTCAGCGTCTGGTCGTTGTAGAGCGGCACATGCGCCCGACGCCAGTCGTCGCGGGCAATCGCCTCGGCTTTGGTCATGATCGCCATTCTGCATGGCTTCATTCCGCTGTCGACGATGGACGAACTTGACTATTTCGAGACCTACCTCCGTGCGCCATCGCGCTGGCAGAGGGCTCGTGTTCTGCTGAACCGCATGATGAAGAGCAACCGGGGAAGGGTTGGCATGCTTCACTCGATCGAGCCCAGAGCGTTCCTTGCGTCCGACCAGCTGCACGGCATCGCGCAATGCCCTCACTGCGGCGTCGAATGCGCCGTATCCGAGGGGGCCGTGGGCCTGCTCCACTACCAGGTCAAGGACGAGCTGAAATACTCCCTGGTGTGGGTCTGCCAGCCGCTCTGCCTGCTGGCCTTCGAGCATTCCCAGTTCATGGGTCGGGCATGAAGGCGACGATGCTCCTCGACCGACCTGCGCCGACGCCGCTGGCGGCGCACTCCTGCTATTTCTGCGGCGAGGACCTCTCCGACGCGCGTCCATCTCATTGGGGCAGGAACTCCGAGCGCCTCTACTGCAGCCTTGCGCATCTGGCCAAGGGCGAGACCTATATGCTCGAGCGGATGCAGGATCTGACACGACTGGCCGGCGTGTAGCCGGCCGAGCGTGGCCGGTCCCGGGTGGATCGGCTAAGATGCAGCTGGGTTCCGGCTTCGGCCGGTCGAAGAGCCTGCCGATGCCTTGTGCCGCATGCGGTTTCGAGATCCAGGCGGACTTCGCCTTCTGTCCGCGCTGCGGCGCGGCGCAGAGGTCGGCTGCGCCCAAGGATCGGCCGGACGAGGCCGATCGCCGCCCGGTCACCGTGCTGTTCGCCGATCTTTCCGGCTTTACCTCGCTGTCGGAACGTCTCGACCCGGAGGAGGTACGCGCCTTCCAGGGCGTGCTGTTCGATTCGCTCGGTCAGGCCGTCGTCCGGCGCGGCGGCTTCGTCGCCAAGTATCTGGGTGATGCCGTGCTCGCCCTGTTCGGCGCGCCGGTAGCTCATGAAGATGATCCCGAACGTGCGCTCGATGCAGCCCTCGACATGCTGCGTCGAGCCAAGGTTCTGAGCGGCGAGTGGTCGGCGCGGCTCGGCCAGCACGTCACCCTGCACATCGCCGTGCATACCGGTCCGGTGGTGGCCGGCAGCCTGGGCGACGGCGCCGGCGGGACCTACGACGTGACCGGCGACACCGTGAACACCGCCTCCCGCCTGCTCGGGGCGGCGGCGCCCGGCACCATCCTGGTCGCCGCCTCGACCCAGTCTCTGGTCAGCCATCGCTTCGCCTTCGAGCCCGCCGCCAACGTGGCGCTGCGCGGCAAGGCCGAACCGATGGCGGTGCATCGCCTGGTGGGCAGACTGGCCGAGCCACGTTCCGCCCGTGGGCTGGCTGCGTTCGGACTCACCGCACCGATGGTCGGGCGCGACGGCGAGCTCGATCGGCTGCTGGCCGCCTTCGCCCGCATGCAGGAGGGCCGCGCGCAGCTCGTCGACCTTGCGGGCGATGCAGGAAGCGGCAAATCGCGGCTGATCGCCGAGTTCCTGGGCCGGCTGGAGGACGGCGGCCAGCTCGCCAGCACGGCGGTACGCCGCGCTACCTGCTCGTCCCTCGGCGAGCCGATCTATGGCGTGTTCGCCGCGCTGTTCCGCGAAGGCTACGGCGTCGCAGCAGGCGATACGCTCACGGTGGCGCGCGAGAAGCTTGCGCACGGGCTGAGCGCGCTCGGCGCCGATCCGGCGATCGCACAGGCGGTCGCGCCGATGCTGAGCTATCTGCTGGGCGTCGCGGAAGCGCGGCCGGTCGACCTCGATCCCGAGCAGCTCAAGCGACAGATCGTGCTGGCCGCTCGCCTGCTGGTCGAGCGCCGGCTCGCCCAGGGGCCGTTGCTCGTCATCGTCGACGACTTCCATTGGGCGGATGCGGCCTCGATCGACCTGTTGCGCGACCTCGCCATCCATCTCGCCGACAGCCGCCTGATGATCCTGCTGGCGCACCGGCCGGAGGGCAGTGCGGCAGCACTCGCGGGCGGCGAGTCGACAGCGATCCGCCTCACCGCGCTGTCGCCGGAGGAGACCAAGCGGTTCGTCGACGGGCTGTTCGGCGCGCCGCAGCAGCCGGCCTTCACGCGTTTGCGTGACCTCATCCTCACGCGCGCCGGCGGCAACCCGCTGTTCGTCGAGGAGATCGTGCGTGGCCTGGTAAGCGGCGGCGTGCTGGTGCGTGAGGGAGACCGCTGGACCGTCAACGCGACCGTCGAGACGGTGAGCCTGCCGCCGACGCTGCACGGCCTGCTGCTGTCGCGGGTCGACAAGCTTTCCGCCGATACCCGCCGCGTGCTGCAGGCGGCCGCCGTGCTCGGCGTGAGCTTCGACGAGGCGCTGCTGCAGGCCGTCGCGGGCGAGGTACGGGTGGCCTTGCAGCACCTGGTCGAGGCCGACCTGGTGCGCCCGGCAGAGGGGGGCGTTGACGGCCGGCACTATCGCTTCAGCCACGCGCTGCTGCACGCGGTGGTCTACGACAACCAGCTGATGGCGCGGCGCGGCGAGCTGCACGAGCGCACCGCCCGCGCGCTCGAGCAGGCGGTCGGACCGTCGCCGGCCCGGATCAGCGACCTCGAGGCGCTCGGCCACCACTGGAGCTTCACCCCGGACAAGGCCCGGGCGGCTGGTTACCTGACGGCGGCGGGTGACCGCGCCCGCGCCGTGTACGCCAATGACGACGCCATCCGGCTCTATGAGCGCGCGCTCGCCACGCTGGCAAGCTGCCTGGCGTGCGAGGACCAGGTGCGCCTGGTGCGCGAACGGCTCGCCGACCTGGTGGCCCTGACCGGGCGGCGCGCCGATGCGCTGGCGCATCACGAGGCGGTGCGCGCCGAGCTCGCGGCGGCGGGTGACGGTCCCGCCGCCGCGCGCCTGCACCGCAAGATCGGTCTGCTCCACTGGGAAGCAGGTGATCGCGAGCGCGCCCGGGCCTGCTTCGACTCCGGCCTCGCAAGCCTGGGCCCTGACGGCGATGCAGTCGAACGTGCCCAGCTCTATCAGGAACTCGGGCGGCTCGCCTTTCGCGCCGGCGACAACGCGAATGCAATACACTGGGCGGAGCGGGCGCTCGCCCAATTGGCGGCGATCGAGGGCTCACCCGACACCGGGCGCGAGCACGACATCGCAACCACCAAGGTGCAGGCCTACAACACGCTGGGTGTCGCATTGGCCCGCATGGGCCAGCTCACGCAGGCAATGGAGCGCATCGAGCAGAGCATCGCGCTGGCCGAGCGCCACGACCTGCTGCAGGCGACGTGCCGGGGGTACACAAACCTTGGTGTGCTGCAGAGCTCCCTCGACCCGCCGCGCAGCATCCAGACCTGCCAGCGCGGTCTGGCGGTCGCGCACCAGGTCGGCGACCTCGCCTTCCAGTCGCGGCTGCAGGCCAACCTCGCCGTGGCTTATTGCGCCCTGACCGACCGCTGCGAAGCCGAAGGCATCGCCGCGGCAGAGATCGCCGTCGACCTCGACCGGCGGCTCGGCTTGATCGACCATCTCGCCGTTCCGCTGATCGTCCTCGGCCAGATCCGCCAGTGCCATGGCGACCGGGCGCCTGCGCTGGCGGCCTATCAGGAGGCGCTTGCGCTTGCGGAGCAGGTTGGCGAACCGCAGCTGCTATTCCCCTGCTACGACGGACTTGCTACGCTTTATCTGGATGCCGGGGATGGAGCGAAGGCGGAACTCTACCTGGCGAAGGCCCAGGAAGTCTGTGAACGGGCCGGCGTAGAGCCCGACGCGCTGCTGGTCCTGCCGTTTCTCTACTAAGTGGTGTTGGGAACGGAGGCTTCACATGAACGCGACGAACGAGATGCTGTCACCTGTGGCGGCCGGCACGCCGGCTCCTGAATTCGTGCTTCCAGCCATCGACGGCAGCGGCACCATTGCGCTGCAGGACTTCCGCGGCAGGAGTCCGCTGTTCCTGGCCCTGTTCATCGGCCTGTGGTGCCCGTTCTGTCGCCGCTCGATCGCGGAGATGGCGGGTACCGAGCCGGCCCTGAAGGAGCAGGGCGTCGAGACGCTATGCGTGGTGGCGACGCCGCCCGAGAATGCGAAGCTCTATTTCAAGTACCGCCCGACACGCCTGCGGCTTGCCGCCGATCCCGGGATGACGACGCACCGCGCCTATGGCTTGCCGAAGCCTGAAGCGACACCGGAGCTGATGAACGCGCTCGAGACCACGCGCATCAACCCGAACGGCATCCTGCCCGAACCGCTGCCGGTGATGCAGGCCGCCGAGGCCATCTCCAAGCTCGACGGCTACGTCGCCAACGAGACCGACCAGGCGGACCTGCAGCGGCAGTGGCCGCAGCTCAAGGGCCAGTTCCTGATCGATCGCCAGGGCGTTGTGCGCTGGGCAAACATCGAAGCCAGCGAGGGACTGGCCGGCCTGGGCAAATTCCCGTCGCGTGACGAGATCCTGACCGCGGCGCGCGCCCTTCCAAACTAGCGCAGGGTCCCGATCAAGCGCGCACCATCGCCGCACGACCGCGCAGCACCGCAGCGGCCTCGTCGACGATCCGTTCGATCACGTCGCGTGCCGAGGGGATGTCGCGCACGAGGTCGACGCTCTCGCCCGCCCACACCACGCGCTGCGCGAAGTCGTCGGCGGGAGTGGTGACGTAGGCGGGCTCGATGGTCTTCTGCTGCTCGGCCAGCGCTTCCTCCTTGCCGTGCCACTGGGCGAAGAAGTCGTTGCGCAGGGCGCGGCCGGGATAGATCGCGGGCCACGCTGCGCCGCGGACGATGTCGAACACGCGGGTCTGCGCGGTGTCGTCGCCGCCCGAGGCGACGGCCTTCTCCTTCATCGCCTGGTCCCACAGCGATTCCTGGGTGGCGGTGAAGCGCGTGCCCATCGACACGCCCGCCGCGCCCAGTGCCAGCGCCGCCGCCAGCCCGCGGCCGTCCGCGATGCCACCGGCCGCAACGACCGGGATCGACGGGCCGACCGCATCGACCACCGCGGGCACCAGGCCGATCGTGCCGCGGGTGGTGCCCGAATGCCCGCCGGCGTCGCGACCCTGGGCGATGATGACGTCGGCGCCGGCGCCGGCGGCCTGCTTCGCCTGCTCGAGTGTCTGCACCTGGCAGATGATCCTCGAGCCGGCCTCCTTGATTCGTCGGGTGTAGGGCCTCGGATCGCCGAACGACAGCATGATCGCCGCGGGCTTCGCATCGAGCGCCACATCGAGCGCCTTCGGATTGCGGTCCAGCGCCCACAGGATGAAGCCGACGCCGACGCGGGCGTTGCCCGCCTCGCCCAGCTCCTGCTTGATCGCGGTCGTGCTGGCGTAGCCCGAGCCCACCATGCCGAGCCCGCCGGCATGGGTCACCGCCGCCGCGAGCCTGCCGCCCGCCGCCGAGCCCATCGGCGCCAGCAGGATCGGATGCTGGATCCCGAGCAACCGGGTCAGCGCGGTATCGATCGTCGCCATGGATGCAGGCTCAGTTGTAGTTCAGCTTGAGACCGGGCGTGGGCCACTGCATCACGCCGAGCTGTCCCTTGTCGGACAGCGTGATGTACGCCGTGCGCATGTCCGGTCCGCCGAAGCAGATGTTGGTCGGATAGACGTCGGGCATCTTCACCTCGCGCACGATCGCGCCGTGCGGCGAGAACTCGGTGATCTTGCCGGTGCTGAGCGTCGCCACGCAGATGTTGCCGTTGGCTAGCACGGCCAGGCTGTCGAAGCCGGCGGGACCGGCCGGCGCACCGCCGACCACGCGGCCGGTATGGGCGAAGTCGGCCTTCATCTTGGCGAGCACGCCCGGCGCCTCTATGTCGAAGGCGTAGAGCCGCGCGCTCGCGGTGTCGGCGACGTAGAGCACCTTGCCGTCCGGCGACAGGCCGCAGCCGTTGGGGCTGAGGAACGGATAGACGAGACAGGTGATCTTCGAGCCGTCCGGCCGCGCGTAGTAGATGCCGCCATGGTCGCGATGGCGGGCATAGCGCTTGCCGAGATCGGTGAAGTAGAAGCCGCCGCTGGTGTCGAACACCAGGTCGTTGGGCGCGGAGAGCTTGTGGCCGTCGCACTCGGTGTAGAGCAGTTTGGCCTCGCCTGTGTTGCGATCGAGCCGCTGGATCGAGCCGTGCTTGTAATCGGGATGCGGCCCCTGGCCGATCGACTTGCCCTCGACGTAGCGGCTGCCGCCGTTGTTGCAGCAATAGAGCGCGCCGTCGGGCCCGACCGCGAGTCCGTTCGGCCCGCCACCATTGTCGGAGAACACCGACACCTTGCCGTCCGCCGTCACGCGCGCGCAGCGCCGGTTGCGGATCTCGGTCAGGATCACCGAGCCGTCCGGCATCGCCACCGGCCCCTCGGGAAAGCCCAGCCCCGTCGCCAGGATCTTCACGTCGTCCGTCATCGTCTCGCTCCCGATGTTGTTGTGTCGAGCGTATCTGCTGGGAGCGCGCGACGGAAGGCGCGCATCTTCCTCCGGCCGGACCGCTCACGCCTGGTAGAGCATGACCGGCTTGTCGAAGCCCTTGAGCTCGGCGCGGATGGCGTCGGTCACCAGGATCTCGCCCGGCTTGGCGGCGGCCTGGACGCGGGCGGCGGTGTTCACCACCGTGCCGATGGCCGTCAGGTCGCGGTGCGAGCGACCGAACTCGCCGAAGCTCACTTCGCCGGTTTGCAAGCCGACGCCGACACCGAACTCGAGGCCGGCCTCCTTCTTGCGCACGGCAAGGCGCTGCTGGATCTCCCGCGCCGCCAGCAGCGCCTGACGCGCATGGTCGTCCTGCTTGATCGGGAAATTGAAGACCGCCATCACCGCGTCGCCGATCGTCTTGTTGAGCAGGCCGTCATGGTCCCAGACCGCGGCGGCGCGCAGGACCATCGGAACGTGAAGATTCTGCCAGCATCCCTTGCAGAGAAGAGCTTGTGGCTGCGCCATGCGGCACTCTCCCCGGTTCGCCGTCCCTGATTCCTAGCACGTCGGCGGACCGGCCGCTAAGCTTCCGCTCGCATGGACTCGATCTCCCCTACCCTCATCCCGCCGTGGCGCATCGGCGTCGACGTCGGCGGCACCTTCACTGACATGGTGCTGCGCGATTCGGCCGGCTCGGTGCGAATCTTCAAGGCGCCGTCGGTTCCGGCCGATCCCAGCGAAGGCGTGCTGGGCGTGCTGCGGCTCGCCGTGCAGCAGCTCGACCTGCCGCTGACCCAGCTGCTGCGCTCCTGCGCGCTGTTCGTCCACGGCTCGACCGTCGCCACCAACACCATCCTCGAGAAGAAGGGCGCCAAGGTCGGGATGCTGACCACCGAGGGCTTTCGCGATTCGCTCGAGATCCGCCGCGGCATCCGAGAGAACCAGTGGGATCATCGCGCGCCCTTCCCCGAGGTCCTGGTGCCGCGCTACCTGCGCCTGCCGGTACGCGGCCGCATCGCCTCCGACGGCAGCGAGACCGCACCCTTCGAGCCGGCGGACGTCGCCGCGGCTTCGCGGATTTTTGCAGCCGAGGGCGTGGAGTCCGTGGCGGTCTGCCTGTTCAACAGTTTCCTCGACGGCCGCCACGAGCACGCGGCCGGCGCCGAGCTCAAGAAGCACGGCATGGGCCAATGGGTCTCGCTGTCGAGCGAGGTCATGCCGACCATGGGCGAGTATGAGCGCGGCTCGACGGCCGTGGTGAACGCCTACATCGCGCCCAAGGTCACCGGCTACCTGCAGGCGCTCGACAGCCAGCTGCGGCAGCTCGGCCTGCCCAATTCCCTGCTCCTGCTGCAGAGCAACGGCGGCGCTGTCTCGGTCGATCAGGTCGCAGCGCGGCCGGTGATGCTGGTGCTCTCGGGGCCGGCGGCCGGCGTCGGCGCGCTCAAGGGTTGCGCCTGTCCTGGCGAGCCAGCCAACTTCATCTCGATGGAGATCGGCGGCACGAGCTGCGACGTCATGGTGATGGCGCAGGGCGACGTGCCGATCGCCGATTCGCTCATCATCGACGGCTATCACCTCACGACGCCGTCGGTCGAGATCCACACCGTCGGCGCGGGTGGCGGCACGGTCGCCTGGATCGACAGCGCGGGGCTGTTGCATGTGGGCCCGCAAGGCGCTGGCGCGCGACCCGGTCCCGCCGCCTACGGGCTCGGCGGCGAGCAGCCGACCGTGACCGACGCCCAGCTCGTGCTCGGCCGGCTGCGGCCGGGCCCGCTCGCCGGCGGCGCGGTGACGCTCGACGGCACGCTGGCGCGCAAGGCGATCGAGACGAAGCTCGCCAAGCCGCTCGGCCTCGCGGTCGAGGAGGCGGCCGCGGGCGTGATCCGGCTGCTCGAGCAGAACCTGCTGCACGCCGTCGAGCGGCTCAGCATCGAGCGCGGCCACAATCCCGCGACCTTCACGCTGGTCGCCGCCGGCGGCGCAGGGCCGATGCACGGGGCCAACGTGGCCCGGGCGCTGGGCTGCAAACGCGCCCTGCTGCCGCGCGCCTCGGGCGCGTTCTGCGCCATGGGCATGCTGCAGTCCGACGTGCGCCAGGACTATCTCAAGGTCTTCCTCGCCGATCTCGACAAAGTCGAAACCGCCGCCCTCGACACGGCCTTCGCCGAGTTGGAGGCGCGCGCCGGCGATGCCCGCCTCAAGGAGCGCGAGTTCGACCTGCGCTACGAGGGCCAGCAATGGCCGGTACGCGTCGCGCTCGATGGCCTCGATACCAAAGGCGTGCGCGCCAAGTTCGAAGCCGAGCACCAGCGCCTCTACGGCCACATCCAGCCGCACGGCCGCATCGACATCACCGCGCTGCGCGTGATCGGCCGCACGCCGCTCGATTGGACACCGCCCGCCGCGCGCTCGCCGCAGACCGCATTGCCCGTGCCGCTCGAAACACGGAAGGTGTGGATCGATGCCGCGCACGGCTGGCACGACGTGCCGGTCTATGACGGTGACTCCCTCCGTCCCGGCTGCAAGCTTCCCGGCCCCCTGCTGATCGAGGAGCGCACCACCACCGCCTTCATCGCCCCGCGCGATCTGCTCGAGGTCGATGAATGCGACGACTTCCTGGTTCATATCGGAGCCAATCCATGACGCCCGATCCGGTCACGCTCGCGCTGGTGCAGAACCGGCTCGACCACATCTCCCACCAGATGGGCTGGGTGATGACGCGCACTGCGCGCTCGCCGATCTTCAGTCAGAGTCACGACTTCTCCTGCTTCATCGCCGACGCCCACGGCACCCTGATCAGCCAGGCCGACGGCATCCCGATCCACACCGGCGGCGGCGGCTTCGCCGTGCGCGCGATCCTGCGCGACTTCGCCGGAAGGATCGAGCCAGAGGATGTGTTCCTGCTCAACGACCCCTACGAAGCGGGCGGCAACCATCTGCCCGACTGGGTGATCGCGCGGCCGGTGTTCGTCGGCGGCGCGCTGGTCGCCTTCGCCTGCAACCGCGCCCATCAGGCCGATATCGGCGGCGGGGCAGCCGGCACCTACAATTCCGCCGCCACCGAGATATTCCACGAGGGCATTCGCCTCCCCGTCCTGAAGCTGATCGAGCGCGGCACCGTTCGCGCCGACCTGTGGAAGCTCCTGCTGCTCAACACGCGCCTGCCCGAGGCGCTCGACGGCGACCTGCACGCGATGCTGGGCTCGACCCGCATCGGCGCCGAGCGGCTGGCGCTGCTGGTCGAGGAGCTGGGCGCAGACCGGGCGAACGACTTCTTCGAAGCCGTTCTCGACCACACCGACCGCCGCTTCAGGGGCTGCATCGACCGCCTCTCCCACGGCACGTGGCGGGCAGAGGAGTCGATCGACAATGACTGCTTCGAACCGATCGACGGCAGGATCGCCGTCGCCCTCACCGTCGAGAACGGCAAGCTGATCGTCGACTTCGCCGGCACCACGGCCCAGGTGCGCGGCTTCAAGAACAGCTCGATCGCCAACTCCTACTCGGCGGTCTACATGGCGCTCGCCTCGTTCTTCGAGCCGGACCTGCCGCGCAACGAGGGCACCTTCCGCCACGTCGAGATTCGCCTGCCCGAAGGCAGCATCGTCAATCCGCGGCCGCCGGCGCCGATGACCATGAACACGGTGTTCGTGGCGCACGAGATCGTCCACGTGATGTGGAAGGCGCTGGGCCAAGCCCTGCCCGACCGCGCCTCGGCCGGCTGGTCGAAGGCAGTCCACGCGGTCACCGCGGGCCTCAAGGAAGACGGTAGCCGTTACGTGATGTTCCAATGGGCCGGCGCGCCGGCGGGCGGCGGCGTCGAGGGCCGCGACGGCTTCCACCTGGTCGGCCACCTGATCACGCTCGGTGGCCTGACGCTGCCCAATCTCGAGGTCTACGAGCAACTCTATCCCGTGCGCTTCCGCCGCCAGGAGTTGCGCTGCGATTCGGCCGGCCCCGGACGCTACCGCGGCGGGGCCGGAGCGGACTACGAGGTCGAGGTGACGACGCCGGCCGACTATGCCTACCGCGGCGAAGGCGTCGGTGCGCCGTCGAGCTTCGGCGCCCAGGGCGGCAAGGCCGGCGTCGGCGGCGAGGTCATGCTGACCCTGGCGGAAGGCAAGCATGTCGAGGGCTGGAAGTACGGCGTGCACCGCTTCGGCCCGGCCACCTATCGCAGCCTGACGCCCGGCGGCGGCGGCTTCGGCGATCCGAAGACGCGCGATCCCGACCGCGTGCTGCGCGACGTACGCGATGGCATCGTCAGCCGCGAGGCGGCCGAGCGCGAGTACGGCGTGGCCATAAAGCCGGATGGCCGCACGATCGACGCCGCAAAGACGGCGGCACTGCGCGGCTAGATTAGCTAACCGCTGTTGCGCAATCCGGCGGCGATGCCGTTGATGGTGAGGTGGATACCCTGCACCACGCCCGGATCGCTGTCGCCGGCGCGATGGCGGCGCAGCAGCTCGATCTGCACGTGGTTCAAGGGATCGATGTAGGGGAAGCGGTTGCGGATCGAGCGGGCGAGCAGCGGGTTGGACGTCAGCAGCTCGTCCTCGCGCAGGATCGATCGCACGGCGTCGATCGACGCCTGCCATTCGGCGCGCAGGCGCTCGAAGATCGAGACGCGCAGCGCCTCGTCCCCCACCAGCTCGGCATAGCGTGATGCGAGCGCGATGTCGCTCTTGGACAGCACCATGTCCATGTTGGAGAGCGTGGTGCGGAAGAAGTCCCACTCGTCGTGCATGCGTTGAAGGCGCTGCAACCCGTCATCTGGATGGGCGGACAGCCACCGCGCCACCGCCGCACCGAAGCCGTACCAGCCGGGCAGCATCAGCCGACACTGCGCCCAGCTGAACACCCACGGGATGGCCCGCAGGTCGTCGATGCCGCGGCGCCTGGACCGCGAGGCCGGCCGGCTGCCGATGTTCAGCGTCGCGATCTCCTCCAGCACGGTCGATTCGCGGAAGTAGCGGTCGAAGTCGGGCGTCTCGTAGACCAGCTCGCGATAGGCGCGGAAGGCGCGGGCCGAGAGCTGCTCCATGATCTCGAGATACTCGGTCGGCGGCGGCGGACGCTCGGCTTCGAGCAGCGTCGCTTCGAGCGTAGCGGCGGCGATGGTCTCGAGGTTGCGCCGGCCGACATCGGCGTTGGAGTACTTGCCGGCGATCACCTCGCCCTGCTCGGTGACGCGGATCGCGCCCTGCAGCGCGCCGGGTGGCTGGGCCAGGATCGCCTCGTAGCTCGGGCCGCCGCCGCGGCCGACCGACCCGCCGCGGCCATGGAACAGCCGCAAGGGCACGCCGTGCCGGCGAAAGACCTCGATCAGCACGCGCTCGGCCTTGTAGAGCTCCCATACCGAGGTGAGGTAGCCGCCGTCCTTGTTGCTGTCGGAGTAGCCCAGCATCACCTCCTGCACGCCGCGGGCCGCGACCAGGCGGCGATAGGCTGGCACGGCGAACAGCGCTTCCATGATCGGTCCGCAGTGCTGGAGGTCGGCGATGGTCTCGAACAAGGGCGCGATGTCGACGTCGAGCTGGCCGTCGCGCGGGCGCAGCAGGCCGACCTCCTTCAGCAGCACCGCCACTTCGAGGATGTCCGAGACGCTGTCGGCCTTGGAGATCACGTAATGCGGCACCGACTGGACGCCGTAGCGCCGGTGCGCGTCGGCCACGATCCGCAGCATCGCGAGCTCGTTGGCGGTCTCCTCCGAATAATCGTGATGCGGCGTGGCCAGCGGTCTCGGGTTCTCGAGCTCGGCCGCCAGCAGCCTGCTGCGCGTGGCCTCGTCCATCCCGGCGTAGTCCTGTGCCGCGCCGGCCGTCTCCAGCAGCTCGGTCATCACCCGCTCGTGCACGTCGGAGTTCTGGCGGATGTCGAGCGAGGCGAGATGAAAGCCGAACACGTCGACGGCGCGACGCAGCGCCCGCAACCGGCCGCGCGCAAGACCGCCGAGATTGCTGGCCGTCAGCGAGTCGTGGACGACCTCGAGATCGGCCTTCAGCTCGGCCGCAGAGGCGTAGGCCGGCGCCGGCCCGACCGGCGGATGCGGCGGCTCGAGCCGGTCGAGGGCCCATGCGGTCGCCGCCAGGCGCGCATAGATGCCGGTGAGCGCACGGCGGTAGGGCTCGTCCTGGCGCTCCGGTGCCTTGTCGGGCGATGCGTCGGCGAGTGTCTTCAGCGCGGCCGACACCCCGACCATGCGGCCGTCGACCGGCAACTCGGCGCCCAGAAGATGGATCTGCTCGAGATGGAAGCGCAACGCACGCTGGCTTTGCATCGCCAGCGTCTGCCGGGTCACCTCGGCCGTGACGAAGGGATTGCCGTCGCGGTCGCCGCCGATCCAGCTGCCCATGCGGAAGAAGGATGGCACCGGCCAGCCGAGCCGGTCCTCGAGCTCGGCATAGAACTCGGGCAGCGCAGCGAGGAAGGTATGGTCGTAGTAAGCCAGCCCGTTGGCGACCTCGTCGAGCACGCGCAGCCGCGAGTGACGCACCAGGCTGGTCTGCCACAGCGTCAGCACGTTGCGGCGCAGGGCTCTGCGGTTGGCCGCCAGCTCCTCGGGCGTGAACTGCACGCGGTCGCGCTCGTCGAGCAGGCGGGCGATCTCCATCTCGCGATCGATCAAGCTTTGGCGGCGCACTTCCGTCGGATGGGCCGTCAGCACCGGCACACAGAGTGCCGTGGCGAAGAATTCTTCGAGCTGGCGGCGCGAAATGCCTGAATCGTTCGCGCGCGCCAACGCATAGGCCATGGTGCCGCGGCGCGGTGGCGCGTTCCTCATCGCGTAGTCGCGGGTACGTCTGATGTGATGCTGGTCCTCGGCAAGATTGGCAAGGTGCGAGAAATAGCCGAAGGCGCGGATGATCTTGATCGCCGTGGCGGTCGGCAGGCCGCTCATGATCGCCTGCAGCTCGCGGCGCGCCGCCTCGTCGGCGTTGCGATGGAACTGGACGCCGGTGCGCCGGATGCGCTCGACCAGGTCGAACACGGCCTCGCCTTCCTGCGCCCGCACCGTCTCGCCGAGGATGCGGCCGAGCAGGCGCGTGTCGTAACGCAGGGGAACGTCCTTCTCCGGCATCTCGCCGCTCTCGGGCCGCGCGTCATCCATGACCCGCAGCCTAGCAGATGCCGTGCCGGGCTAGGGCCCGTAGACCGATCGGCCGGCGGGCGTCGGCAATGCCCGGCGTTGGCGGCGGCGGATCAGCACCGCCTCCCGAGCGGGATCGGACCAGGGTGTGCCGCCCTCCGGTGAGGCCGGCGCCCCCTGCTCGGCCTCCATGAGAGCACCGTTCGCCAGCCACTCGCGCGCCTGATGGATGCTGGTGAACAGGCGGACCGGCCGTTCCGTCTGGGTCACGGCGAAGGCGCGGGCGAAATCGGCGCGCGTCGGATTGATCAGGAAGGCGACCGGGCCGCGCTTGATCTTGCCCACCGTGCGCAGCACCGCGGCGAGCCGGCGCACGTCGCCGGCCGTGACGTCGGACGTCGCTCCGGCGACATCGACCAGCTTGGCGAACAGCGGAATGTCCGCGTCGATCAGTTCCCTCGCCGCCGCCATGATCTCGGCCGAGCTGATCTTGCCGCGGGCGACCAGCGTCGCGCAGCGATAGAGCTTCGAAATCTCGATATAGATCGGCAATTCGCGTGTCCCCCACCGGCACAAACTTTATCACGACGGAGGTCACACCCGGCAGAGGCCGCGTAGACGGACACAGAGTCGGTGCAATTACACACGTCGGTTGAGTTGCTGGTGCCGCAGTTGAGGCGGCTCACGCCGCGTGGCACGCTTCGTCCTCCGCAAAACCACCGGGAGGAAACGATGCCGTTCTATGAAAGAGGTCCGGTTCGCATTCACTATGAAGAGCGGGGTTCCGGCTTCCCGCTGCTGGTGATCCCGGGCGGCGGCCTCAACTCGACCATCGCCGGGCTCGACGCCACCCATCCGTTCAACGCGGCGAAGGAGTTCAGCAACGCCTTCCGCACCGTCGTCGCCGATCTGCGCAACGCGCCTCCCGGCCAGTCGACCGGACCGCTCGAGATCGACCGGCCGTGGGATTCCTTCACCGACGACCATATCGGCCTGATGGATCATCTCGGCATCAAGCGCTTCATGGTGCTGGGCTATTGCATCGGCCAGCCGTTCATCTGGAACCTGATCAAGCGCGCCGGCGAACGCGTGGTCGCCGCCGTGCTGACCCAGCCATCGGGCCATCGCGAGGAGATGCCGACCCAGTTCTACGACCGCAACATGGAGGGCTGGGGACCGGAGTTCGTGAAAAAGCGGCCCGAGTACAACATGGGACAGGTGAGCGCCTTCCTGAAGAAGATGTATCTCGAGAACCCGGACTTCGTGTTCACCGTGACGCGCGACTTCGTGAAGAACTGCCAGACACCGATCCTGGTGCTGCCCGACGATATCCCGCCGCATCCCTTCAAGGTGGCGATGGAGGTGGCGATGCTGGCGCCCAACAGCCAGGTCAGCCTCTATCCGTGGAAGGACACGCCGGAGAAGGTGCCGCTCGCGGTGCGCCACATCCGCATGTTCCTCGAGTCCAACCGGCCGGCGGTGGCGGTAGCCGCCCAGCAGCGGGCGGCCGACTGAAGCCTCAGGCCGCAGCGTAGGCGGCACGCCGACGGACCGGCACGTCGCGGCGCTCGCCTCGGCGGAACATCACGGCCTGGCGGTCGGGATCCGACCATGGCGTGCTGTCGGCGGGCAGCCACTGGTCGCGCGCGGCCTCAAGCTGCGCCAGCCACTCCCGCGCCTCGCGCAGGTTCCTGACGAGTTGGATTGGCCGTTCGCCATGCTCCGTGGCGGCAAAGGCGCGGGCGAACTCGCCGCGCTTGGGGTCGACCATGAAGGCGACCGGTCCACGCTTCACGTCGGATCCGCCGCGCAGCAGGGCGGCGATGCGATCGATCTGCTCGGGGTTCACGTTGGTGCTGGCGTCGAGCAGATCGACGATCTTGGCAAATTCTGGAACCTTGGCATCGAACAATTGCTGGGCCGTGCCCATGATCTCATCGGGCGCGATCTTGCCGCGCGCCACGATGGTCACGCAGCGATGCAGCCTCGAAATCTCCATGTAGATCGGCATGCCCGCTCACTCCGTCAGCGCTACCATATCACTGGTTGCCTGACGGGTAGCTGAACACGCTGGGCAAAACGCAGCTTCAGCAGGCTGGCTGCAGATTTCGCAACTGCCGCACGATCCCTCACGCCTTGTCGAGGTCCCATTCCTCGGCAGACGCGCCGGCCAGCGACTGGATCAGCGCCTCGTCTCCCGCGAGTGCTGCGGCCGGGCCTTCGTGGACGACGACGCCGTGATCCAGGACATAGGCCGTGTCGGCGACCTCGAGCGCCATGCGCACGTTCTGCTCGACCAGCAGGACGGTCATGCCCTCCTGCTTCATCGTCGTCACGATCCGGAAGACGTCCCTGACGATCAGGGGCGCCAGGCCCTGCGAGGGCTCGTCGAGGATCAGCACCTTGGGATTGAGCAGCAGCGCGCGGGCGATCGACAGCATCTCCTGCTCGCCCCCGGACAGCTGGCGGCCGCGATTCATCTTGCGTTCCTCCAGCCGCGGGAAGAGCTGGTAGATGCGCGGGATGTCGAATGGGCCCTCGCTGCTGCCCTGCGGCACCTTGAGATTGTCCTCGACCGTGAGGTTCGGGAAGACGCGGCGGCCCTCGGGCACGTAGCCGACGCGCTGGCGCGCCACGCGATGCGGCGGCTGGCGCATCACCTCGGTTCCGAACACCTTGATCGAGCCGGAGCGCGGCGGGGTCAGCCCCATGATGCTGCGCATGGTCGTGGTCTTGCCGGCGCCGTTGCGGCCCAGCAGCGTGGTCACGGTGCCCTCCTTCACCGCCAGCCCGACGTCATGGAGGATGTGACTCTTGCCGTAGAAGGTGTTGAGCCCGCTGATCTCGATAGCATTTTTCGCCGCGTTCATTCGGCCTTCCCCAGATAGGCGTTCTGGACGTGGACGTCCTTGCTGATCTCGTCGGGCGTGCCCTCGGCCAGCAGCTGGCCCTCAGCCAGCACGGAGATGCGGTCGGCGAGATGGAACACCACGCGCATGTCGTGCTCGATCAGCACGATCGTGTACTTCGAATCGCGGTGCAGCCGGCGGATCAGGCCGGTCACCTTGTAGGTCTCCTCGTCGCCCATGCCGGCGGTCGGCTCGTCGAGCAGCAGCAGCGACGGCTTCAACGCCAGCGCCATGGCGATCTCGGCGGCGCGCTGGTCGCCGTGGCTGAGCTCGCCGACCAGCCGGTCCGCCTGGTTGGTGAGATTGGCCATGGTGAGCACTTCGTCGACCGCGTCGGCGACCTGCCGCTTCTCGGCCGCCGACAGCCAGGCGCGCAGGCTGAAACCGAGGCCGGTCTCGACGGCGATGCGGGCGTTCTCCCACACCGTAAGCTCGGGGAAGATCTCGGTGATCTGGAAGGTGCGGCCCATCCCCATCTTCACGCGCTGGGCGGCCGGCACACGGTTGATGTTCTGGCCGTCCAGCAGGATTTCGCCCGAGGACGGCGGGAAGAATCCGGTGATCAGGTTGAAGAAGGTCGTCTTGCCGGCGCCGTTGGGGCCGATGATGGCGCGCAGCTCGCCCTGCGCCACCTTCATCGACACGCCCGATACCGCGCGCAGGCTGCCGAAGTTCTTGCCGACGGCGCGCGCCTCGAGCTTGGGGGAGTCGACGCTCACGAGCCGGCTCCCTTGCGCTGTAGCAGGCCCATCAGTCCGCGCGGGAACAGCAGCACGACCAGCACGAAGGCGGTGCCGACGAAGAACATCCAGTTGGTCGTCATCGACGAGACATAGTCCTGCAGCATGACGAACAGAACGGCGCCGAGCAGCGGCCCCCAGAAGGTCCGCATGCCGCCCATCACGGCGATCATCACGATGTTGCCTGACATCACGTAGTTGAGGCCGAGCGGATCGGCAAAGTTGTTGAGCAGCGCATAGAGCGTGCCGGCGAGCGCGGTGAAGAAGCAGGAGATCGAGAAGCTGAGCCAGATGTGCTTCTCGACCGGCAGGCCGAGAAAGCGCGCCCGCCGCTCGTTTTCGCGGATCGCCAGCATGGTGCGGCCGAACGGCGACTTCAGAATCAGCGCCTGCAGGCCGACGGCGACGCCGAAGACGAACAGCACGAAGTAGTAGAACAGTGTGCCGTTGCCGGCGATGTCCAGCTTGAACAAGCCGAAGTCGAGTGGGGCCCGCACGAAGCCGCGCAGCCCGTCATAACCGCCGGTGAAGTCGTCCCACTTGTAGGCGATGTAGAAGCAGACCTGGCCGAAGGCGATGGTCACCATGGCGAAGTAGACGCCGCGGCGGCGCACCAGCAAGAGGCCGAACAGCGTGCCGGCGATACCGCCCAGCAGGGTGCCGGCCAGCATGGCGAGCGGCGTCGAGGCCGCGACGTACTTCAGGGTAAGCCCGGCGCCGTAGGCGCCAAGGCCGAAATAGGCGGCGTGGCCGAAGCTCAGCACGCCGGTGTAGCCTAGCAGCAGGTTGAGGCCCATCGCGGCCAGCGCCATCACCAACACGCGGCCGGCGATCGCGGTGTAGCCGCCGAGCAGGGGTAGCCAGAACGGCACGGTGAGCAGCAGCGCCCAGATGATGACGAGCTGCTGCCAGGGGCGGACGACGGTGGCGTCGGCGCGGGTGGTGACGGTGCTCACGACAGCATCCCCTCCTCGCCG
>Ga0209062_1001235_pt1 | contig 48900 bp, 34 predicted proteins | sample Coa_R2_2_FD_187158 | JGI IMG/M metagenome (GOLD analysis project Ga0209062, IMG submission 187158) | Surface soil microbial communities from Centralia Pennsylvania, which are recovering from an underground coalmine fire - Coalmine... | ecosystem: Environmental > Terrestrial > Soil > Unclassified... | reverse complement strand
TCGGCCGGTCCTCGCCCTGGGCGAAGCGCGCGGCGAGGCGGACCGTCAGCGCCTGGCTCTGCTCCGCCAGCGCTTGAGCCAGCTCGACCGCGAACAGAAGCAGACGTTGCTCGATTTATGTTTGCGCCGCGATCAGTTGCGCGTGATGGAACGTGCTCGGCTCTTTCAGGCGGCGGCGCAATTCTTCGAGCAGCGGCTGGAACTGGCGCCCGATGAGTACGAGAGCGCCGAGAAATTCGTCCTGCAAATGGCCGCCGTCCTGAGCGAGCGGCCGGGAGGACGGGAGAACGAGACATGATTTGGTTCGCCTGCAAGCAATGCGGCAAACGTCATGGCCGAGGAGAGCACCTGGCCGGCACGCTGGTTTTCTGTGAGTGCGGCCAGGGCAATCGTGTGCCGTGGTCAAGCACGGTGGAAGAGCCGGAGCCGGAAGAAGCACGGCCGGTACCCCCGCCCCCGCCGCGACCGCGTGTGCCCCGGCCTCCGCTGGGTGAGGATCGGCCTGAACCCGAGTTCCTGCGTCCCCGGCGTTCGCGGGAGAGACGCCGGCCCAATCCGGCCTACTGCCTCAACCACGACGAGGCACCGAAGGAAGCGATCTGCGCGGCTTGCCACTGTTCCTTCTGTTCGGCCTGCGTTGTTACCTTGCACGGGGAGACATTGTGCGGTCCATGCAAGAATTTCCGCCTGGGTGGTATGAGCCGGCCCGCTCGGCTGCTGCCCCTGGCGGTCGTCGCGTTCGTCCTCGCGCTGGTCAGTACGCTCGTCAGCCTGATCCTCTGCTTCATCGCCATCGGCACGACCATGCTGACCGAGGCGGGACTCGCGGTGGCGATTCCTTGTTGCGTCGTCGCTCTGCTTTTCGCGGGCGGCGAATTGATCCTCGGCTGGTTGGCCTTACGGCAAATCGATCGGCAACCGGCGCTGGGCGGCCGCGGCTTGGCCATGACCGGGGCGGTCGCGGGTCTGACGGGAATCGTCTGGGCGTTCGCCATCGGCACGTTCATCGTCGCCCATCAAATGCAGAGCTAATGGGGCAACAAAATGGAACCGCCAAGGCGCCAAGAACGCCAAGGAAGAAAAGAGAAGAAAAAAGAGAACAACCACAGATCACCCAGATGAAAAGCGCGAACGAGAGATTTCTGTGTTTTTTTATCCATGGTTTTCTTCTTCTTTTCTTGGCGTTCTTGGCGACTTGGCGGTTCAATAAATTCGAGATCTTGAGCCATGAATCACTGTCCTTCCTGCGATTATCCCTTGCCTCACGACCGGGAACGGCTCGGTGCGCGCTGCCCCAATTGTCGCGATCCGCTGTACGAGCCGGCGGGCCGGATTAGCCGTCCCGTGCGGGAAGGCGAAGGTGCCTGCGCCCTTCACGCCGGCCGTGAGACGGTCGGAACGTGCGGCCGCTGCGGCAATTATTTCTGCGAGGTCTGCCGCACGCGCTGGCGCGATCAAATCTTGTGCGTTGCGTGCGCCGAGCGCGCCCTGGCTTCCCGCGAGGCCACGCCCGAACAGGCACGCGCCCACTTCCGTCAGGCGTTGACCGGGTTGGTGCTGGGGCTTGGCGCCTGGGCTGTTTTCATCCTGGGAGTCTTTTGTCTCCTCGTGGCCGCCGCGCTCAGAAATAATCCATTGCTGGCCTTGTTGGTGGTGATGTTATTTATTGCCGCGATGCTGCTGGCCGTGATTGGCACGGGGCATGCCGCGGCAGCGTTGCGGTCGCGCGGCCAACATATGATTATGGCCGTCAGCGGTCTCTTGATCGGCGGATTGTTTTTGGGCATCTTTCTCGGCAATTACATCCTTCAATTGTGGATTTCGTGATCGGCGCTGCCAAGGAGCAAAAAAGTATGCTTTGGGAGATAGAGATACTGCCAAAGGGTGATGATGGGGAACGCCGCCGTGTCGCCGAGGAACACGATCTGCTCACGCACTCGCGCCGGGGCGCCGCGTTGATCACCGAGACGTCGCGCGGCTACTTGATCGAGGGCGAAATTTCCCGGCCGCAGGCGCAGCTCGTGGCGGAGGAATTGCTTGTCGATTCCCTGATCGAGACGGGCCGGGTCGGCATGCTCAACGAGCAGGCTCGCCCGGACCATCTCGCTACCGTGCTCTTAAAGCCTGGCGTCATGGACCCGGCCGCTCTCAGCGTCGTTGAAGCGGCGCGCGCTCTCGACATCCACATCGATCAGGTACGCACTTTCCGCCGCTATTTCGGCCCGCCGCTGCCGCCGGAGGCGGAAACCGTCCTCTTCCGCAAAGTGCTCGCCAACGAGGCCATCGAGCAAGTCGTCGCCGGACCATTGGCGCTTGAGCATCTGAGCATTGGATCTCCCTATCAGTTTCAGCTCGTCACCGTGCCGTTGCGCGATCTTGAGGACGCGGAGCTGGAGAAACTCAGCCGTGATAGCCAATTGTCACTGAGCCTCGCCGAAATGCGTACCATCCAAGCGCATTTCCGCGAACTGGGCCGCGATCCAACGGATGCCGAATTGGAGACTCTGGCGCAAACGTGGTCGGAGCATTGCTCGCACAAAACGCTCAAAGGCCGCATCGACTTCACCGACGCCGATGGCAACGTTCGTCACTATGACAATCTCCTCAAAGAGACGATTTTCGCCGCGACCCAGGAGATCCGCCGCCGGCTCGGCGACGCCGACTGGTGCGTCAGCGTTTTTGCCGATAACGCTGGCGTTGTTCGATTCAACGATAAATACAATGTTTGCTTCAAGGTAGAGACACATAATCATCCCTCGGCGATCGAACCGTATGGCGGCGCGAACACGGGATTGGGCGGCGTCATCCGCGATCCGCTCGGCACTGGCCTGGGAGCGAAGCCCATCTGTAATACCGACGTGTTTTGTTTCGCTCCGCCGGACACGCGGCCGGAATCGCTGCCTGCGGGCGTTTTGCACCCGCTCAAGGTGCTCAAAGGCGTCGTCGCCGGTGTGCGCGATTACGGCAACCGCATGGGCATTCCCACCGTCAACGGCGCCGTTTGCTTCGACGAGCGCTACCTGGGCAATCCGCTGGTTTACTGCGGCACGGTCGGCCTGATTCCCGCCGATCGCTGCCATAAGGAGGCGCGCGACGGCGATCTAATCGTCGCCGTCGGCGGCCGCACCGGTCGCGACGGCATCCACGGCGCGACGTTTTCGTCGGTGCAATTGACCTCTGAGTCGGAGCGCGTCAGCGGTGGCGCGGTGCAGATAGGCAACGCCATCGCCGAGAAAAAGCTCCTCGATGTGTTGCTGCAAGCGCGCGATGCCGGTTTGTATCGCGCCATCACCGATTGCGGCGCCGGCGGTTTCAGCTCCGCCATCGGCGAGATGGCCGAGGGGCTAGGCGCCAGCGTGCAGCTCGACAAGGCGCCCTTGAAATACGCTGGCCTCTCGTACACCGAGATTTGGATTTCGGAGGCGCAGGAGCGCATGGTGTTGGCGGTGCCGGCGGAGCAATGGCCGCGTTTGCAGAAGCTGTGCGCCAGCGAGGACGTGGAAGCAACGGAGCTAGGCCGCTTCGAGGCGACGGGCCGGCTGCGCTTATCGTACCAGGGGCAGCAAGTGGCCGATCTTGATCTGCACTTTTTGCACAATGGCCGGCCGGCGGTGGTGCGTCAGGCGAGTTGGCGAGCGAATGGCGAGCGGGGTCGCGTAAGCGCCCCGAGTGCGCATTCGGGCGAGCGGGGTCGCGTAAGCGCCCCGAGTGTTCATCTCTCGGGGCACTTACGCGACCCCGCTCGCCCGGACAATTACAACGACATTCTCCTGAATATCCTCGCCTCGCCGAACGTGTGCAGCAAGGAATGGATCATCCGCCAATACGATCATGAGGTCCAGGGCGGTAGCGTCGTCAAGCCGCTCGTCGGCATCCACGAAGACGGACCCGGCGATGCCGCCGTGGTGATGCCGGTGCTCGGCGAGTGGACCGGCCTGGCGATCGGCTGCGGGCTGAATCCGCACTACGGCGACACGGATCCCTACGCGATGGCCGCGACCGCCATCGATGAGGCCGTGCGCAACGTCGTTGCCGTGGGCGCCGATCCTTCACGGATCGCTCTACTTGACAATTTCTGCTGGGGCAACACGGATCGTCCGGAAGTATTGGGATCGCTGGTGCGCGCTGCCGAAGCGTGCCGCGATGTCGCCCTGGCCTACAACATGCCGTTCATCAGCGGCAAGGACAGTCTCAACAACGAATTCCACGCCGGCGGCCGCAACATCGTCATTCCGCCGACGCTGCTCATCAGCGCTCTAGGCCGCGTCCCTGACGTGCGCCGCTGTGTGACGATGGACCTGAAAGAGCCGGGCAATGTGCTTTTCCTTGTCGGCGCGACGAAGGATGAGATGGGCGGTTCGCACTATCATCTTGTGCGCGGACAAACCGGCGGCGCAGTGCCGCGGCCAGACCTGGAGCTGGCCCCGCGACTTTTCCGCAAGCTGCACGAAGCGACCCAGTCCGGGCTGGTGCGTTCGTGTCACGATCTGAGCGAAGGCGGCTTGCCTGTGGCCGTGGCGGAGATGGCTTTCGCTGGCGGCATCGGCGCCGACGTGACCCGCCTCGGCGATGCCGCGCTGCCGGATGACGTACTGCTGTTCTCCGAATCGACGACGCGTTTCGTCGTCGAGGTGCGGCCGGACAAGGCGACGGCGTTTCAGGCGTGCCTGGGCAGTGACATCCCGCTGACACAGCTTGGGCAGACGTGCAAGGAACCGCGATTGCGCATCGCGGGGACGAACGGCGAATGGCTGATCTGGGCGGAGCGAGCGGCGCTCAAGGAAGGGTGGCAGAAGCCGATGCGGTGGTGAATCTGTCGTCACACAAATCACTCCAGTCCCAGAGGTTACTCAATGGCGGAGCGCTTATCAGTATGGGTATTCTGTGGGGATAGATCAACTCTCCCATCCGGAGTTTTTCGCGATATATCGACTGCTGAAGAATGGATAAAAAGATACTCGTTATCGGGAACTTTGACAGAATACCCGCTTGACATCGGCGCTTACGACTGGGCCATTCAGCATGGCCATTTTAAGCCGAAACACGAACACCAGCGACAACCTTCCTTCATTGAAAAGTTCTCCAGTGCCGCTCTCAATCATTTCCATTACTGGAATGGAGTGGCGGCGCCCGGGATCACAGAAAGCGAGGTCAGCTTAGGTGAAATCGAAAGGGAAGCCGAAGGGCAATCAGGGACAGCCTCCACAACAAAGTGACTAAACAGGCTCGTTGCCGCCTTTCATTTCACATGCACCAGCGCCTCCAGCCGCGCGATTCGGTCCTTCAGCGGGGGGTGGCTGGCGAGGGCGCTTTCGGCTTTATCCTGGAATTTCTTGAGCGGATTGGCGATGAACAGATGCGCGGTACCGCCGTTGGCTGTTTTCAGCACGGCGGCATCGCCTTGCAGTTTCCGCAGTGCATTGGCCAATCCCTGCGGATAGCGCGTCAGTTCCACGGCGGAGGCGTCGGCCAGGTATTCGCGCTGACGGCTGACGGCGAACTGGATGATTTGAGCCAATAACGGAGCGATGAGCGCCAGCAGCACGGCCAGGACGAGGATGATTAGCACGATCCATCCGCCGCCGTCGCTTTTGCTGTCGCTACTGCTGCTTCTGCTTCTGCTGCGGCCGCCCCCGCTCCGGAGGATTTGCCAGAAAAGATGCGAGAGCATTACGACCGTGCCCACCAGCACGGCCATGAGGAGCATCAAGCGAATGTCGTAATTGCGGATGTGTGACATCTCATGGGCCATCACGCCTTGCAGCTCATCGCGGGTCAATTTCTGGCGTAAACCAGTGGTGATAGCCACCGCCGCATGTTGCGGATCGCGGCCCGTGGCGAAAGCGTTCAAGCCGGGATCATCGATCAGGTAGACGCGCGGCATGGGGATGCCCGCGGCGATGGACATTTCTTCGACGACGTTGAACAGCTCCGGATCATCCGCATGATGGATTCGGTGCGCGCCGGTGGAAGCGAGGATGAAACTGTCGCCACCATAGTAGCCCGCGAGCGAAAAAAGCAGGGCGAGGACGGCGGCGACGCCGCCCGCAATCAGCGCCTCGCCCCATCGCAGATGGGCCACGGCTTCCGGATCGGCGAGCGCGATCACGCCCAGAGCCAGGATCAAGGCGACGGCGGTCGTGAACAGGCAGAAAATCAGCACCAAAAGGACGCTGTTCCGCTTGTTCTCGGCAATCAGATCGCGGAAGGTCGGGTTCATGGCCTGTCAGGAAATCGGCTCCGCCCTGGGAAAATCAGAACTTCACCTGCGGCGCCTGGCGGACGGCGGCGGCCTCGGCGGGGTCGAGTTGGAAGAACTCAACCTGACGGAAGCCGAACATATTGCCGAGAATGTTCGCCGGAAAACGCATCAAGGTCGCGTTGTACTGGCCGACCACATCGTTGTAATGCTGGCGGGCGAAGCTGATCCGGTTCTCAGTCGCCGTCAGTTCTTCTTGCAAGCCTTTGAAATTCTCATTGGCCTTCAGATCCGGATACGCCTCGGTCACGGCGAAGAGCGTTTTCAAGGTGCCTGTTAGCGCGTTCTCTGCCTGGGCCTGCTCGGCGACGCCGTGGGCGTTGACGGCCGCGTTTCGGGCTTGAATCACCTTTTCCAGCGTCTCTCGTTCGTGCGTGGCATAGCCCTTGACGGTCTCCACCAGGTTCGGGATGAGATCGTGGCGGCGCTTGAGCTGCACGTCAATCTGCGACCAGGAGTTCTCCGTCTCGACTTTCTTGTTGACCAGGTTGTTGTAGATGAAGATCGCGGCGACCACGACCACGCCGGCGACGATCAGGGTGATAATGAGCCAGGGTTCCATAGTCGGTTTAACCTTCCTTCCCCGCATGGAGGAGATGTTTCGCGTTGTTACCCGCGCCTGTCGCTTTGTTAGTTATTCGCCCCTCTGTTGTCCAGATTTAGGCATGTGGGATGGCCTGGGAAGGCCGTCCTACGAGAAGACTATTCGCCGCCGTTGTGGCGGTGGTCTCCGGACCCCGCCACGGTCGGCGACCGAAGGTCTCCGCTCCTGCATCGGTTGGGAGACCTTCGGTCAGCGCCGGTGGCCCGGTCCGGAGACCGGGCCACAACGCGAGGACCGGGCCACAACGCGAGAGGCATGTGGGACGGGCTTCCTAGCCCGTCCGATGCGTGGACGGCCTGGGAAGGCCGTCCTACGAGAAGGCCGTTCGCAGTACCGGCCGGAGTTGGGCGAGGGCCCGAGCGCGATGGCTCAGGGCGTGTTTGACGCGCGGGCTTAGCTCGCCGAAGGTGCGGTGATATTCGGGGATGAGGAAGAGTGGGTCGTAACCGAAGCCGCCGTTGCCGCGCGGCTCGCGGGTGATGACGCCGTGACACCGCCCCTCGACCACGACGCGCACTTCGCCTGCCGGATCGGCCAGGGCGGCGGTGCAGACGTAATAGGCAGCGCGGCGGTCGTCTGGCAGCGGCGCCAATTCGGCCAAGAGGCGAGCGTTATTGGCCGCGTCGTCGCCCTGCTTGCCGGCGTAGCGCGCCGAATGCACGCCGGGTCGGCCGTTCAGCGCCGGCACGACCAGGCCGCTGTCCTCACCCAGCACCCACTGGCTCAGGTAGCGCGCCAGCTCGACCGCTTTTTTGCGGGCGTTGTCCACGAAGGTGGCGCCGTCTTCGACCACCTCCGGGGCATTCGGCCAGCCCGTCAGATCGTGCAGGTCGAGTCCGAGGTCGCCGAGGATCTCGACGATTTCCTCGCGTTTCTTGAGATTGCGTGAACCAACGACCAATAGCGCGGCCATAAGCAGGATCTCCGAGGGCGAGAAGCATTTTTTTGTTATATCGCAGCCGGGGCAGCGGTCGATTATGAAGAGAGAACACGAGGCTGGCGCCGCCAGGCATGGGAGCCGCCGATACGCCGACAGGCCGGCCCTCCCCTGTTACGCGGTACCGACTCAGACCGCCCTCCGCGGCGACGCCAACCGCGTCCGCGTCATGGGCGCGCCGAGAGAGCAAGCCCGCTCTTGGCGCGCCCTTTCGCTTTTTCTCTTTTGCCGCAAGCACCCTCTCCGTATATAGTCTTCCCCATCGGCCCAAGGCACCACGAACCTTCTTATAGGAGAACAAGCGATGTCGATGTTCATCGGCGAGGCGTTGTGCGGCGAAGGCAATGAGATTGCCCACATTGATCTGCTGATCGGCTCCAAGGACGGCCCGGTGGGGACCGCCTTTGCCAATGCTTTGGCGAACCAGTCGGCCGGCCATACCAATCTGTTGGCCGTGCTCACGCCGAACCTGGTGTGCAAGCCGGCGACGGTGCTCATCACCAAGGTGACGATCAAGGGCATGGGCCAAGCCGCGCAGATGTTCGGTCCAGCTCAGAAAGCGGTGGCCAAGGCGGTCGCGGACTGCGTCGCCGCCGGCACCATCGCCAAGGGCGATGCCGACAATCTCGTCATTGTCGCAGGCGTCTTCATCCACCCCGCCGCCAAGGACGACAAGAAAATCTATCAATTCAATTACGAAGCCACCAAGCTGTCCATCGAGCGCGCCATGAAAGGCGAACCCAAGATCGATGAGATCCTGTCCAAGAAAGACAGCGTCAAACACCCGATCTGGGAAAAGTAGGTGGTTAGGTGGTTGGGTGGTTAGGTGGTTGGATTACTGAGTAGCCACCTAACCACCTAATGAGGCAAGCACCGGCCGCAGCTGCGTCATGATGCGGCGCATGTGGCTCGATTTATTCAACACGTAAAAATGGATGCCGGGCACGCCGCGGCTCAGCAACTCGGTCGCCTGGGCGACGCATTGGCGGATGCCGACCTCCTCGGCGTGGCCGTCGTCTTCTTCGGCTGCTTCCAGATCGGCCTGGAGCGATGGCGGGATTTTCGAGCCGCACAGCGAGGTGATGCGCCGCACCTGTTTCGCCGACAACACAGGCAGGAGGCCCGGAATGATCGGTTTGGTCACGCCCAGCGCGCGGGCGGCATCCACGAAGGAGAAGAAATCGGCGTTGTCGTAGAAAAGCTGGGTGATAACGATGTCGGTGCCGGCGTCCACCTTATTCTTGAAATGCCGCAGGTCCGACTCGCGATCGGGCGATTCAATGTGTTTTTCGGGATAGCCGGCCACGGCAAGGCCGAAGTCGGAAGCGTGGCGGCGGCGGATGTGGGCGACCAGCTCATTTCCGTGACAGTAGCCGTCCGGCGGCGGCACGAATGTCGTTTCGCCGCGCGGGGGGTCGCCGCGTAGAGCGACGATATTCTCGACGCCGGAGTCGCGGATGTCATCAAGGATGCGATCGAGGTCGGCGCAGCTGGAGCCGACGCAGGTGAGATGGCAGGCCGACTCCATGCGGTATTCGCGCTTGATAAGCGCGGCAATCTCCAGCGTCCGCTCGCGCGTGGAGCCGAGAGCGCCGTAGGTGACCGTCATGTAACTCGGTCCCAGGTCGATCAACTCCGGCAGCACGCGGCGCAACGATTCCATCGCGGCGTCGGTTTTGGGAGGAAATACCTCGAAAGAAATATGCGGGCCGGTTGAGCCGTTATAAAATTCAGGAAATCGCATCGTCTAAACCTTAAAAAGATTCACCACGAAACACACGAAAAAAAGACAACCAACGATCCGAGCCAGAGGCGTAAGCGAAGACATTCGCCCATTGCTTTGCTTACGCTTCAGGCTCGGACATTTTTTTATTCGTGTGATTCGTGGTGACTGCCTCACGTACTCGTTCCGCTACCACTTCCAATAATAAAGCATGCTGGCCCAAAGGCTCGGCTAAACGAAAATCCACGGCTGGGAAATGCTCGGCCAACTTCGCCCGCGCCTCGGCGAGGTCTCGGAGGACATGGACGCCCGCCGAAAGAAAGTATGGCACAAGAATCACCTGCTCGGCCCCCTGCTCGACGCAGCGCGCCCCGCCCTCCGTGATGCCCGGCTCGGCCAGTTCCAAAAACGACGCCTCGACAATCGCCCAGCCCTGTGCCCGCAAGCCGGCGGCGACGTACAAGAGATCGGCATTGGCCTCCTCTTGTCGGCTGCCGTGGGCGATGAGCAACAGACCGGTTTTCGGTTTTCGGTTTTCCGCTTTCATTTCTGTGATCCTTCATTAACCGAAAACTGAAAACCGAAAACTGAAAACTTAGCTAAAGCGATATACTTTCAAATTATGGATGCCGTGACAACCCTCAATTCGGAGGAAAGAGAACGTGCCAGCTCATCGCCGACCCACACGTGCGGAGATCGCCGCCACGGTAGGGAAAACGCTGCCCGATGTGATTGCCCCGGATTTGAAGCTCTTGTTCTGCGGTATCAATCCCGGCCTGTACACGGCGGCGATCGGCCATCATTTCGGCCGGCCCGGCAATCGCTTCTGGCCGGCGCTGCATGCCGCCGGCTTCACCGACCGTTTGCTGTCGCCGTATGAGGAACACGAGCTGCTGCCACGAGGCTACGGTATTACGAACATCGTCGCCCGCGCCAGCGCTCGCGCCGACGATTTGACCGAGGAGGAGCTGCAGGAGGGAGCGCGAATCCTGGAGCGAAAGGTCGCGCGCTATCGTCCTCGCTTCATCGCTTTTCTGGGCATCACCGCGTACCGCACGGCATTTGAGCGCTCCCAAGCCAAGCTGGGCCTTCAGCCGGAGTTGCTGACGGAGACGAAGATCTGGCTCTTGCCCAGCCCCAGTGGATTGAACGCGCATCATTCGGCGGTGGCGCTCGCGCGCTTGTTCGGCGAGCTGCGGCAGGCGATCGAGCAATTCGGAGATTAGAAGCAGATTATTCACCACGGGGAAAAGGACAAAAAAGACAAAAAAGAAGTAATTTAAGGCAGTTGCGAGCGATTCCTCAACCGCCTCTTTCTTCTTTTTGTCCTTTTTGTCCTTTTTTTTCCGAGGTGAATATTCTTCTTCACCCCGGTTGTTCTCGCACATTAAATTCGAGTTTCCAGCGCTGTTTGCCGTCGCGGCTGATGCACGACAGTTCCAGCGTGCCGATTTCCGTCATCTTGCTGTGCAGATGCACCGGCACCGTTTGCCCGTCCTTGGCCGGCGCTTCCAACGTCGTTTCCAGCGGGCTGAGTTCCTCGATCTGGCCCTCCCAATCCTCGACCATGGTGCCGACCGTGTCGGAGCGGCGCACGGTCGAGCCGAGGAAGCGAAATTCGGCGGGTGAGCCGACGACTAGACCGAACTCCTGACCGGGCACGTCCATCTCGGTGCCTTCCTCCATGCCGAAGGGCACTACGCACAACGCCTTGAGCGGCGGCGGCGCGCCGGGCACGGCCGGCAACGCCGTTTCGATGCCGACATAGTAGACGCGCGCCGCGCCGCCACGGATACGCACGCCCCGGCCTCGTCGCACCAGGCCATAATAAGCTGCTCCGCGCGCCACAGCCAAATCGAGATCGTCATTGGGCAACACCTTGACCGTATGCCCCCATTTGGCGAGCGTGGACACGATGCGCTTGCGCAGCGGCTCGGCCTTGAAGACGCCGCCGTTGAAGAGGACCGCCGTCAAGCCGCTTACCTTTTTCTTGCTTCGGCCGCCGCGCGGTGGGACCGGCGTCTCGCCGGTCACTTCGGATTGGCGATGCAGGAAGGCCGCCAGGTGTTTCGTCACGGCGGGATCGCTCGCGTAGGGCAGGCCCAGCTCTTGCAAACCGACGCCGCGCTGGCGGCGCGGCTCCTCGGTGACGGCGCATTCGGGGAAGAAGCCGTTGACCAGCACGCGCTCGACTTCCTCGCGCGTCAGATCGCCCTTGAGCGTGCCGGCGATGACTTTGCTGCCGCGGCCCAGCACCGTCACCGGAGCGCTGGCCAGGCTCGGATCGCCGAAGAGTCGTTCCTTGGCAGCACGGCAGCTGTGCCACAACATCAGCATTTGGCCCGCATCGAGCTTGATATTCCGCGAGGCGAACGATTGCGCCATGGCATGAGCGAGCGCCAGGTCCATGTTGTCGCCGCCGAGCAGGATGTGATCGCCGACGGCCACGCGCGTCAGCGCGAGCTGGCCGGCGTCCTCGCTGACGGCGATGAGGGTCAAGTCGGTGGTGCCGCCGCCCACATCGCAGACGAGCACGGTATCGCCCACTTCGACCTGCTTGCGCCAATTATCGCCGCTGGCGTCGATCCAGGCGTAGAAAGCGGCTTGCGGCTCCTCCAGCAACGTGACGTGTTCGAAGCCGGCGGCGCGAGCGGCCTCGACGGTCAACTCGCGCGCCGCCGCGTCGAACGAGGCCGGCACCGTCAGAATGATGTCCTGATGCTCCAGGCGGTTTTCCGCTCGGTCCTTGGCCATCTTGTGGTTCCACGCCTCGGCCAGATGCTTGAGATACAGCGTGCTGGCTTCCAAGGGCGAGACGCGGCGGGCGTTGTCCGGCGCCTTCCACGGCAACACAGCCGCCTTGCGATCGATGCCGGGATGACACAGCCACGACTTGGCCGAGCTGACGACTCGCGTTGGAACGATGCCGCCTTGCTGGCGGGCAAATTCCCCGGCAGCGAAATCACGGCTCTGGTCCCACGGCAGTCGAAGACTGCCGGCCGGCAGCTCATTGGGTCCGGGAAGATACAAATACGATGGCAAAAGGGGACGATCTTCCACGCTGCCCGGCTGCACCACCTGCGGAATGAACAGATGCGTGGGACGAACGTCCTCCTCCTCGCCGACGCCGGTATCGACGTAAGCGAGCGCGCTGTTGGTGGTTCCCAGATCGATGCCCACAACGAAACGTGCAAGCGCCACGATGCTTTCTCCGAGAATCAACGACTCGAAAGAATCGAGAATATCCGTCAACTGTTGGTGATTATAGCAGGTTGCCCGGTTTGATTTGTTACCGAGCCTGAAGCGTTAGCGAAGGGAGTCTTCGCTAACGCTTCAGGTTCGGAAGCATACAATGGAGCGTAGAATCGCTGGGAGGACGTTCGATGAAATGGACGATCGCAATCTTCGTGACAGGCTTCCTCATCTCGGTTGGCATGAGTGCCGATGATGACAACAATGCCGAAATGCGGAAGCTGGAGGGTACGTGGAAGGTCACCTCTTTTGAGGTGGGAGGCAAGAAGGTGGATCCCGGTAAAGGGGCGCCGGAAAAGGCCGTCATTAAGGACGGCAAGGCGACCTTCTTTTCCGGAGGCAAAGAAATCCCGACATTTCGAAATCTCAAACTCGAACTGGACCCGAAAAAGAAGCCCAAAGAGATAAACTTGGTGCGCGGAGAAAAGGAACGGTTGCCGTGTATCTATGAGGTGACAGCGGAAGGACTGAAGCTGGCGATGCCTCTGGTTCCCGAAAAGGGAAAGCCCGGAGAGCGGCTGTCTCGTCCCGAATCCTTCGACACCAAAGATAAGCCGTTTCTCGTTCTGACCGCGAAGCGGAGCAAAGGCGAGTAGACGATGCTGAGCGAAGGCAGGACTATTTGACATGACAACGATCTCCATCTCGCTCTCGGGCGAGTGTTTGGATCAGTTACGCAAGTGGGCGGAACGGAGCGGTCTCACTCCCGAAGAATTCTTACGGCACCGTGTCGAACAACTCCTGGAGCCGCCCGATGAGCAATTCCGTCGAGCAGCAACCTACGTCCTCCAGAAAAATGCCGAGCTTTATCGACGATTGGCATGCTCCGCTATTTAGCTTTGGAAGAAGTCCTGGAGCTGCCGCTTGGCTTTGGAACAAGAGGAGTTCATGACATGGCAGCGATCCCGCTTTCGGATGAGCATTTAGTTACTTTGCAGCAAATTCATCAGAACGCCGCGTGGGTCGCCGAGAACATCGGGAAGCAGAGCGGCATCGAGCCGTTTGCCTACACAGCCGAGTCGGTCGATTACCTGGAGCAGTTCTTGGTCCGTCAAGAGGCAATGGTTAAAGCATCCCAGTTGGGCATCAACAAATACGTTCATCTGCTGGGAGCGTATTTGGGCGAGTGCATCCTCGCCAACTATGGAGGCGAGTGGCAGGAATCGCCACAGGGATTGGCGAACTTGATTCGGACGAAGACACGGGCGCATTGGTTCCAGCCATTCCACAAAGTCTATGAGCGAATCACGGGCGGCAGCGAGCACAACTTGGGGTTCTATTTCTCGAAGTTCATCCCCGAGGTTTTGGCTTCGAAGTAGAAATCACCCCGAATTACGCGCTTCGAGTGTGCCGATCTGCGAAGAAGGCGAAACCCATGCTACGCAGCGCCTCAAATTCGTTGGTGCCAGCCTCTGTTCTGTTGCTTGTGGTCACGGCCGGTTACGGGGCGGGTAGGTTATTGGACCGGACTGGATGTCACGTGTTCGTGCAACTTGCTTGCCTCGCTGGAGTGGCTTTTGCTATGAGTGCCTGGTTTCACCGTCCACCTATTGCGGGTGAGCGGCTCGCTGCCGTTGGACTTATTGTCTACCTCGTGATTGCGATAGCCTTCGATTCCATTTTGTATGTGGGGGATGTGCAGGAATTGATTGTGGCGATCATCTGGCTGTTCCCGCTGGTGGTCGGCGGAGTTGTGCTACCACGTTGGGGTGCGTGGCTTGTAGCCGAAGGATACTGGGCAGTGCTGTTCGGCGGAGTGACTGCCGTAGCCTTCAACGTCTCGCACGTGGATGGTGGGGTGGGCTTACTCGCTACCTGGGTAGAATAGGGCAAGCCCGCGAACAATCTGCTGGAGACTGCGAGCCATTGACTTGCCGACCTCGGCTCACGCGAACGGATTGACGATCTTCACGCCGTCGTAGTCGGCCCCGGCGCTCAAGTCCTCTGTGAACAGGACACCGACCTCCACTTCCTTGCAAGCCGCCAACAACATGCTATCCCAATGGGATAGGGAATAATGGGAGCGAAGAGCGAAAGAAATTGCAAAACAAGCAGCTGTAGGCGGCCGCAAGGGGAACATGGCGACGACGTCGCGGAAGTTTGCTTCGACATCGGCGGCGGACATGCGCGCCGCGGACTCCCATTTGCGCAGACAATTCAAGAACTCGCCTGCCACTTGCCAGAGAAGAATGGTTTCTCCCGATTGTTGCGTGAGCCTATCGAGCAATTCCACGGCTTTGGGCCGCTTCACCGTTTCATCGGCGTCGAAGGCATAAACGAACACATTCGTATCAACGGCGTTCATGGAGTTCCTCTCGCGTGAATCGCTTGCCCCCGCCGTGGACGGGGCGCTGACGCAGCCGCTCCTTCAGTCGGTTCCACGCCGCGAGGGCCGGGGTTTCCGATTCGACCGGCTCGATGGTCAACTTGACTCTCGTTTGATCGGCGAACGGTAGGGCCGTGTCTGGCTTCAAGACGCCGTTCACCACAATCGCCGTTATTTCCGTTTTCATTATCCACCATCCCCTTCTTAAAGCACTCCTCAAGATTCGAAAATGCGGCGTCTCTACAAATCCTACATTCTGAACATCACTCGCTGGAACGCTTGGTCAATTTGCCGTACTCAATGCCGAAAATGTCGCACGCCCGTGAACACCATCGCTAGGCCATGTTCGTCGCACGCCTGGATCGAATCGGCATCGCGCACGGAGCCGCCGGGTTGGATGATGGCCGTGACGCCGGCGCGGGCGGCCTCATCTACATTATCACGGAAGGGGAAGAACGCATCGGAAGCGAGTACGCTGCCCTTGCTTCGCTCGCCAGCCTTGCGCACGGCCATGTGGACCGAATCGACGCGGCTCATCTGCCCGGCGCCGACACCGACGATCATGCCGCCCTTGCCCAGCACAATGGCGTTGCTTTTGACGTGTTTGCACACCAGCCAGGTGAAATGCAGATCGCGCATTTCCTCCTCGGCCGGTGCGCGTTTTGTCACGACCTTGAGCTGCCCGAAATCGTCGCTGCCAGCATCGCGCGACTGTACGAGCAAACCGCCGTCGACGCGGCGATAATCGAATCCTACCTCGCGCTGGCGGCGGGCATCGAGCGGGCCGGTGCGTAATAACCGCACACTCTTTTTCCAAGTCGGCCGGGTTGTCAACACCTGGAACGCCGCTGCCGCGAAGTCGGGCGCGATGATGCACTCGACGAAGCGGTTCGGCTCGGTGATCTGCATCGCCGTGGCCTCATCGACTTCCCGATTGAAGCCGAGAATGCCGCCGAACGCGCTCTGCGGATCGCCTTCATACGCCTTGCGGAACGCCTCGATCGGCGAAGCGGCGACGGCCGCGCCGCAGGGATTGTTGTGCTTGATGACCACAGCGGCCGGATCGCTAAATTCGCGGATGAGGTTTAGCGCACTATCGAGATCGAGCAAGTTGTTGTAGGACAGCTCCTTGCCGTGCAGTACCTCGGCATTGGCCAGACAAGCGGGGGGAGCGGGTGCCTCGATGTAAAAGGCGGCCCGCTGATGCGGGTTCTCCCCATAGCGCAGCATTTGTTTGCGGAGCAAGCGTAGCTGCCACGTGGCCGGCAACGGTTCGACGCTGGCGCGATTGGCGAAGTAAACGCGGATGGCCTCGTCGTACTCGGCAGTGCGGGCAAAGGCGGCAGCGGCCAAGCGTTCGCGCATCTCCAGCGTCAAGGCGCCATTGTTTCGCCGCATCTCCTCCAACAGGACCGTGTACTGCGTTGGACTGATGACGACTGCCACATCGCGATAGTTCTTCGCCGCCGAGCGTATCATCGACGGGCCGCCGATATCGATGTTTTCGATGACCTCCTCGTGAGTCACACCCGGGCGGGCGGCGGTGATCTCGAAGGGGTATAGGTTGCAGACGACCAGATCGATGGGGCCGATGCCGTGAGCTTGCAGGGCGGCGGTGTGTTCGGGGTTGTCGCGGACGGCGAGTATGCCGCCGTGGATGCGCGGATGCAGCGTCTTGACCCGGCCATCAAGCATCTCCGGAAAGCCAGTCACTTCGGCGATGTCGCGTACCGGCAGCCCAGCATCGGCCAGTGTCTTGCGCGTACCTCCGGTGGAAATTAACTCGACCTGGAAGCCGGCGAGGCCGCGGGCCAGTTCGAGCAAGCCGGTCTTATCGCTAACGCTGAGCAAGGCGCGGCGAATGATGCGATCGTTCATATGATAGTTCTCCCATGTAAACATTCAGGGGATTCCGATCCTTGCTGCGTAATTTAGTCCAGATCCGGCAAGCTGAAGCCCTACAGCACTTTTTTACGTTAAAATCCTTGCAATCGTATCTACGTAGGTTAAAATCAGCGGTTGGCATCGGAGCCAAGGGCCAAGGACAGGGCCTTCTGAGATACACTGACTCGCAGAGATTACTAACATGAAATTCAATCTCTCCCGGTTCGTCCGTCGTAAGCCGATCCGTAAACCGATTCGCCGAACTATTCTGAACCTCGAAGAACTCGAGGACCGCCGCCTGTTCTCGACGAATATTACGCAGTACCACGTTGACTCCCAGTCGACCGGGGCCAACCTGACCGAGACGCAATTGACGCCGTCGAACGTCAACGCGGCCGATTTCGGCCAACTCTACAACACCCCCCTCGACGGCCATGTCTATGCCGAACCTCTGGTTCTGACCAACGTCACCATTAAGGCCGGCTCGAACACGGTTGGAACGCCCGGCACTTACAATTCGGTCGTTTTTGTCGCCACTCAACACGACTCTCTGTACGCCATCAACGCCGCCAACGGCGCAATCCTCTGGCAGCGCTCGTTCCTGGATACCACCAACCCCAATGACTATCTTCCTGGCGCTACTTCCGTCACCACCATCCCAAACGGGGACACGGGTTCGGGTGATATCAACCCGGAAATAGGCATCACCGGTACGCCGGTAATCGACCCGTCCAACAACGTCATCTATCTCATTCCCAATACCAAAGAAACGGTCGGCGGCCAGGTCTATTACGTGCAGCGGCTTCACGCCATCAACGTCAGCGATGGCACCGACGCCGCTCCTGCTTTCGTTATCGGCACGACCACAGGCAGCGATGAAAACACCAATAACACACCGATCTACGTCAACGGCACGGGCGACGGCAACGTCAACGGCGTGGTCCAGTTCAACGCCTTGCGCGAGAACAACCGCCCCGCCCTCAGCCTGGTGAATGGCCAGGTCTACGCCGAATGGTCTTCGCACGGCGACAACGGCCCCTATCATGGCTGGGTCGTCCGCTGGAACATCACGAACCTGTCAACGCAGGGCATGGTACTTTCCGGGGTTCTGAACACCGACCCCAATGGCGGCTTGGGAGGCATCTGGGGCGGCGGCGGCGGCCTGACCTTCGATCCGAGCGAAACCGTCAATGGGCAACCCGCGTTCTACTTTGAAACCGGCAACGGCGCCGCCCGCGGCGGCGATCCGCCTCTCGATCCCAACGGCTTCCCCGCCGACGATAACTATTACGAATCGCTCCTCAAGGTCGAGAGCGACCCGACTACCTCCGCAACCAACCAGAATTCCAATGGCTGGGGTTTGAAAATCGTCGATTATTTCACGCCTTACAATGTCAACGCGCTCGATGATGCCGACGAGGATTTCGGCTCAGGCTCGCCTCTGGTGCTGCCCGACTCGGCCGGCATCCCCGGCCATCCGCACCTTATGGTGGCTGCCGGCAAAGAAGGCAAAATCTACCTGCTCGATCGCGACAACCTGGGTAAGTTCCACCACAATGACGACGCTGTCCTGAACTCGGTTTACAATTCCAGCCTCGGCATAACCACCCCGCCGGTGCTGATCAACGGGTCTCTGAGCACTCCAGCCTACTACCATGGCACGATTTATTGGGTCTCCGGCTACAACAGCAATGCCTGGTCCTACATTGTGGCCCCCAACCCAACGCCCAACCCTCCCAATGCCCCCGTCGCCACGCTCGAGCCAACCTCGGAAACAGCCAACAACAACTTCGGCTATGTTCCCGGGTCCGTAATGATCTCGGCCAATGGCAGCGAGGATCCTGCCGGCGGCATTGTCTGGATCATGGACACCAACAACAACGAACTCCATGCCTACAGTAGCCTATCGCTCAGCACCGAATTGTGGAACAGCGGCCCGGGTAGCATAGCACCGGTAAAGTTCGCGGTGCCAACCGTGGCCAACGGCCAGGTTTTCGTCGGCACGCAGAACAGCCTGCAAGTCTTCGGGATCACCGGACCGAGTTCTCCGGCCCAGGCGCCCAACGCTCCGGCCAACCTCAGCGCCCAGGCGCTATCGGGTTCGGCCATCGAATTGAACTGGACCGACAGTACGAAGTCGCCGAACTTCGCCACCAACTACGCCATTCAGCAATCCACGGATGGGGTCCACTTCAAGACGGTGGCCAATGCCGGCCAGGAGTCCACGAGCTACACAGTTACTGGCCTAAACCTGAGCACGACTTATTATTTCCAGATTGTGGGCAGCAATTCGGCCGGTTCCTCTGGCCCCTCCAACATTGCCAACGCCACGACGACCAATCAGACGGGCCAGACCCCGACTGCCCCCCAGGGCCTGGGTGCCACGCCGGCCAGCGGTTCGGAAGTCTACCTGACCTGGACCAACACGGCCACAAACGAGACCGGCTTCACCCTCACGCGGGCGACCGACAGCCTGTTCACCCAGAACGTCGTCACCGAGACGCTTGCTTCCGCGCCCTATTATTACACGGATGTGGCAGCAGGCCTCAGCCCCGGCCACACCTATTACTACAAGTTACAAGCGTCCAACTCCTCCGGTTTATCGAGCACGTCGAACACGGCGTCCGTAACCATCCCCGATGTGCCACAAGCGCCGACGAACGCCACTGCCGTTCCGAGCGGGAACAATCTCGTGGTGAGTTGGACCGACCATGCCGGACCCTTTGCTCTGGGTTATCAGATTGACCGGTCGGTCGATGGAGGGGCTTATGCCCTCTATGCGGAACGACCGGAGACCAGCGATTCCCCTCCTTCGACCCAAACTTACACCGATACCAATATTACCTTTGGTCATATCTACAGTTACGAAATCGTGGCGGAAAACGTCTCCGGTTTCAGCGCTCCCGCCTACGCCACCGCCTCACCGGGCATAGCAGCAACGCTCTCCGTCACCGGCTTCCGGTCACCCGCCACCGCGGGCGCGGCCGAGACCTTCACCGTCACGGCTCTAGACGCCTACGGCAATATCGCGCCCACCTACATCGGCACCATCCACTTTACCAGCAGCGATCCCAAGGCGGTGCTGCCGGCCGACTACACCTTCACGACCAACGACGGGGGCGTGCATACCTTCGCCGCCACGTTCAAGACGGCCGGCACCCAGTCCCTCTCGGCCACCGATACGACCACCAGCTCCTTCACCGGCAGCCAAACGGATATCATCGTCAAGCCCGGACCCGCCGCGTCGCTGATCTTGAGCAGCGTCCCCAGCAGCGCCGCCGCCGGCAGCGCTTTCAACGTGACGCTCACGGCGAAAGATGCTTATGGCAATCTCGATACCGGATTCAGCGATACGGTCGAATTCACGAGCAGCGACGGCAAAGCCAGCTTGCCTGCCGATTACACGTTCACCAGCAGCGACGCCGGCCAACACACGTTCTCGATCACGCTCGACACGGCCGGAACGCAATCGTTGAAAGTCACCGATACGTCGGTGAGCGGCTTGGCCGTCACGTCCAGCTCGATCACGGTCACGCCGGGCGCGGCCGCAAGCTTGAGCATCGCCGGCTTCGCTTCTCCGGTGGCGGCGGGCACGGCCTCCACGTTCACCGTCACCGCCTCGGACGCCTTCGGCAACACGGCTACCGGCTACACCGGCACGATCCACTTCACCAGCAGCGATCCCCATGCGGTGCTGCCGTCCGACTATACGTTCACGGCCGCCGATAAAGGCGTGCATACCTTCAGCGCCACGCTCAGTACGGCCGGCAGCCAGACCATCACGGGAACCGACGATCTCAAGGGGTCCGTCACCGGCACGGAAACCGGAATTAGCGTCACTCCCACGGCCGCGACAGCTTTGGTCTACAGCAGCATTCCCAGCAGCGTCACGGCCGGCACCCCCTTCTTCGTGACGGTCGCGGCCGTCGATGCCTTCGGCAATATCGCCAACGACTACGGCGGCACTGTCCACTTCACCACCAACGACCCCGAACCGGTCCTGCCCGCCGATTTCACCTTCAACAGCGGCGCGTTCGACGAACATACGTTCGCTGTAACCTTGGTGACGGGCGGCAAGCAATCGTTGACCGTCGCCGACACTGCGACGAGCAGCTTCACCGCCACGGCCAGCGCGATCCTCGTCAACCCCGGCGCGGTATCGAGCTTGAGCATAACCGGCCTGCCTGCTTCCGGGACGGCCGGTCTCCCCTACACGATCACCGTCCGCGCCGTGGACGCCTACGGCAACACGGTCAGCGGTTACACAGGGACAATCCATTTCACGAGCAGCGACGCCCAGGCCGTGATGCCGAGCGATTACACCTTCACGGCCGGGGACAACAGCATCCACACATTTACCAACGCTGTCGCCTTCGGCACGGCCGGCACGCAAACGCTTACCGCGACCGACACGTCTTCGAGCAGTGTCGAAGGCACAGCAACGGTGACCATCGTCAACCCGAGCATCGCCTCTTTGAGTCCGACCACGGCTGTCGCGGGCAGCTCGAGCCTCACCTTGACCATCACCGGCGCCAACTTCGAACCGCTGTCCACGGTGACGTTCGGAAAAACTACGCTGACGCCCACCAGTGTCATCGGCGACACCGAGCTGACAGTGACGATCCCGGCCAGCCTCCTTGCCAAACCCGGCAGCGTGAACGTCACGGTCAATAATCCCATCGGCAACGGTGCATCCGCGAGCACCGTAAGCCCGGACCCGGCAGTCTTCACGATCACGGCCACAGCCCCATCGCCCTCGCCCTCGCCTTCTCCATCGCCTTCTCCTTCGCCGGCGGGCAGCTTGCCGACGACCACAACGATTGCCAGCGTCAACAATCAGTATTTCGGCTTAATACAACTGGAGACGGTGACGGTCGCTGTCGCCACTTCTGGTGGCGCAGCCGTTAACGAGGGCGTTGCGGCCATCCAAATCGATGGCCAAACGATCTACGCCCCGGTGCAAAACGGCATAGCCACGGCCACGGTCGCCACGGGCCTACTCGACTTCCGAGTGTGGGCGGATCTGATTTCCACGCATCCAGTGACAGCTACCTACAGCGATGGCACAGGCGGCTTCGAGCCTTCGACCGGCAGCTCCAGCGTCCCGCCCATCCTGCTGGATTTCTTCTTCTTCGAGATGAGCCAGCAAGGGGACGCCTTCAAGCGGGCGCTCCTGATGCAGATCCTGAATGGATAAGGAACTTCGTTTATCGCTCCGAATCGGACCACCACATAACAGTTGGACCGCCGGAGCCTCGGATGTGATGAGGGAATCGATCAGCTTTTTCCGAGAGTTCTATAAACAAGGGGGGGAACAAAGAAAAGAGGAAATATTGAGCTTGACACTTGACTGGACTGGAGGAGGGGGAAAAAATGAGGAGAGTTAGGCTCGTCCGTTAACGCCTTCGTTTAACCGGAACACGAAGGGGAGCGCGGGCGCTAGAATTACGCGCCTTCGCGTCTTGGCTAACCAATGGAGATTATTATTGGACGATTTCTTCTTGCAGGAAGCGGCATCTGGAAGAATTCAACTTATGCCGGAAATAGGGAGCTTAATGTAGCATAAGCAAGGCGCCCTCCCACCGCTTTCCGGCTCCACGCACACCGAATTTCGGAGTTTGTAATGTCGATTACTCGTTGGCTGTCCGCTTTGCAAGGTCATATGCGCTCCCAGAAGTCTTCCCCGCGTCGCCGCCGCGTCCCTCTACTGCTGGGCGGGGTCCGCGACTGGCTTTTAGAAGATCGCTGCCTGCTGAGTGCGACGACGATCTACGTCGCCAGTAACCCCGCCACATATACGATTAACACGGTCAGTGATCCAAAAAACAACGTGATGTTCCTGGGCGGCACGAGTCCGAATACCGGCAACTTCCAGTGGGGGACTGTGCCGACGAAGTTAGTCACGTTCAAGAACGACAGCAGCACCAAGCAAACCATATACCCGTTCCTCTATGATCATAATGATGTTAAGAGTTATGACCCCATCGACACAACAAGCCTGGAATATCGAATATACATCGGTTACAATGCGGGTACAGCTCAGAATCCTAAGTACACACTGGGCTTGCCGTATAATAAATCCATCACCATTGCTGTTCCGCTCGTTTTCTGGAATGCCGGGCGGGCTGACATTGCGGTAGACAGCGCCAACCTGATACCTAAGGATAACAACGGCGGCACTCCCAATCCATTCTATTTCTTCTATGATTCGACCATGTCCATCAGTACGCAAGGTGTTATGCCTAGCAGTACCGTCAGCAATGGATTCCTCCTGTACTATCGAGCGACTGCCGGCCCCCACAGTGTTGATCCAAGCTCAGCTGGGCAAGCTCAACTCACCGAATGGACAATACGAGACCAACCCTTCTTGACCAAGGTCAATACCTATATCGCTCAGTACAATTCGACCCAACCGCCGGCTAACCAGATCACTCCAATCGCGGCCTCCCAGCTGGTAACCCTCTTCAATTACGATGTCTCGTATGTCGATGCCATGTTGGCGCCGGTGGCCATGACGGCCCTTAGCGTCCCTGTTCCCATTCAATATATTCTAGGTGTTGCATCGCCCACGCAAACTGGAAACACCACGACGATTACGACTCCGGCTGCCAATGCTGCCCAGTTCGCTTCTCTTTTCACAATGTTGACGAGCACCTACAACTATAAGAGTTATGAGTGGGACGTAAAATACAATGACACGTCAACGACGCCGACGACAGTTATTGAACTTGGAAAAGTTACCAGTATTACGAAGAACGGGAACGGCTCAGGCTCGGTCACGGTGACGTGGATGAACAGCGGTTCCGCGCCAAAACTTCCAACCGGCGCAAATGCCTTTGTCTTTTATACGAACGCTGTGACACAAGACTACGGATGGACCGGAGCAAATAATGATATCGGTTCCCTGCAGAATACAATGTCGACTTATACAACGAACTCGGCAACACAAGCCGCAACCAAAACTACGCAAAGCTCCGATAAAACGACAACGACGATTACACTGAAGAATGATGCGAATCTGGCCTCGCTTCTCCAGATGTTGACGAATACCTATCCCTATCAGACAAATCAGTGGCAGATACTATATAATGACCCGAAAACAAATCAGGCCGTTGTCGTTGGAAATGTTACGAACGTCAACAGTGGCGGAGTAGTCACGGTGCAGAGCAGCACGCCTGTATCGGGCCTTCCGTCGGGCGCTGCTTCCTACGTCTTTAGTGTGAACGGTCTTGGAGAATACTTTACCACTCCACAGAATCCTGGCGGTGTAGGCTGGCCCGAATACTATAACTCCAGCGCCAATGCCCTCTTAAAAATCCCTAGCGGCGCAAATATATTGATCGACAGCCCCCTGACAACGAAGACGTCCCCCTACGACATCAATCATTTTCTGCTGACAAGTAGCGGCGACTACCGTATCAATTACGGTGCGCTCATAACCTCCTCGAATCAGAACTTAAAGCCCGGAGCTACGGTAGTTTTTAACGTGCAGTACTCTCCCACTTTCACACCTGCTGATCTCCAGGCGATGTACAACGCGAATGTGAAGTGGAATGTTACTTTTGCTACGAAGCCGTTTGGAACGGTTACGACGATCGATCCGAAAGGAGGAACGATCACAATCTTAATGAACAACACAATCCCCTATAATGCGTCCGGATACGCCGGCAGCTTTACAGCTCCCGTTTCGGATCCCTACACCACCAAGCTGACGAACCTCTGGTATTCGTGGGCGCAGTACTATGTCAATCAGTACTCGGGACCTAAAAGCGTGACGGTCTCAGCCACCGTGTCCGCTGTCCCCAAATCAGCTCCAGCCGATTACCGATTACTCACCCTGACCAAAGCAGAATGGGCCAAGTTTGGGCCGAATGGCCCGCAGCTGGGAATGTTGCTGAATGGAATCAAATTCAACGGCCAAAACATCACGATCTTGAAGGTCGTTGGTCCGACCACGGCACAGCCTAACAACTATCAGATCTACTTGAGCGCTCCCGTGCCAACCACGACTACTTCATTCACATTCTCGGCGCCCATAATGACAACTCTTGTTGGCAGTACAGACGCAGGTTTGAAGACGAACCTAATTGATCCGAACGGATTTGGTTCCAACAAGGCCTTCGCCACAGCGTTTGCGGCGACTGTCTATGAAATGCTGAGTGTCTATAGCACTATCTCCCTAGCTCAGCTGAAACTCACCGGTCTTCCTTATAACTCGATGGCGGTGGTGTACGAAGCAATCGGGGGCAACGTTGGGTTCCTTCCGACGGCTGTACCCGTGAATTATGCTGATATATCGGCCGACGTCCGTGACCTGGGCAAGTCCGTGTTGCGAGGCGTCCCCAATTATCTCACCTATACGACGATTACTACGGATGCGGACTGGGAACCCGGTGCTTGGTATCCGCCGCCGTCCACGCCTACCGACAATCAGAATTACAATGTCTTTAACGTCGATCCATACGTATGGTTTGTTCACCAACGGCTCGGCCTGTCGGGGTATGGCTTTTCTTTCGACGACGATGTGTCCGATATCGGTGCTGACGGAGCAACCGCGATTACCGTTACCTACGCCTCCGGCCCGGCTGCAAACCCCATGAGCAAGCAATGGTTTCCGAGCACTCCGTGGGGCAACGTGACCGCCACGGCAACCATATCCGCAGCGGGTAGTAATCCTAATTATCCGGGCAAGTCGATACTCACGATCCAACCACAGGATGTAAAAAAATTCTGGCAGGTCTTTGCGGATGATAAGATCAATGGTTTGGTTGGAGCGTACGTCACGGGCACGGGCATTACGCCGGGGACGAACCTTTTCTTTAGTCTTGGATCCAACACACTGCAGTTCGTGCTCAGCGGAGCTGCGACGCCGACGCTGCCCGGCAAAACTATCTCAGTCACGTTTACTGCGTATAAACCCACTAGCCAAACCAGCACTCCCCCGGTCAGCAGTCCTCCCCCGGTCAGCAGCACTCCCCCGGTCAGCAGCCCTACCTCCAGCAGCGCTCCTTCCCCTATTCAGGAGCTTGTTGCACTGGCCAATAACGAGTTCCTCATGACCATGGACCAGGTTCTTGCTTTGGACCAACTCGCACTCGGCCTCGTTCCGAACCCGGCACTGGAATCCGCCATCGCGGCCTACCAGAACGCCATTAACGCCAATCCTTTCAACAACACCTTCTTGGGGCAGGCTGTGATTCTTTTCACCGAAATGGAAACGCTCGATCTCTTAATGAGCTTAGGACAGTCTTCGGGCCAGGCATGAGTTGATTCGATTGTAGATTTCCGATCCTGAAGCGTTAGCGAAGACGATATACGGCCTTCGCTGACGCTTCAGGATCAGATGCAGCTCAGAAAAGTGGAAGCCGTTCGTAGGTGGCGCCAAGGGCTTGTTGAGCGGACAGCCCCAACCAATCTTCGAGGACCGTGGCGTAGACACGGCGGAAGTCGATGCCCATTTTGAGATCGCCGTTCGCCAGGTCGGTCAGGCTCGGCGGCTGGCCGACCAGTCCTGCCTTGACAGCTTGACCCGCCAGGAACACCGGCCCGGCGGTGCCGTGGTCGGTGCCGGCAGAAGCGTTCTCCTCAACACGGCGGCCGAACTCGCTGAAGCACAAGACCACTACGCGTTCGGCCAAGCTGGCTTCCTTCAGCTCGCCCAGGAACGCCTGAAGCGAGAAGGACAGATCTGTCAGCAGGCGCGCGTGGTTGGGTAGTTGGCCGGCGTGCGTGTCGTAGCCACCATGAAGGGTATAAAAGACGCGAGCACCGATGCCGCTTTTCAGCAGGCGGATGATCATGTGCAGTTGGGTACCCAGCGACGAACCGAAATTGCGGCCGGAACTCCCGCCCGAGTGGGCCGACTCCGCGAGCCGATCAGCGGTGGTGTAGGCGTCGAGCATGCTTCGCCGCACAAATGCCGACAATTCGTCGGCGGGTTCCTCTTTCGAGATCACGCGGCGGGCATCGGCGCCGGGCGCGAGAAGAAAGTCCTCGTCCCGCTCGATCGCGGAGGCGACCGCGCGCCGGCCGCGAACAGCAAGGGGCACCGCTCCTGAGCCGAGGAATAGCGCGGAGGTCTCGCCGGGCTTGGAGGAAGTTGTGTCCAAGCCGCGGCCCAGCCAGCCGAGACTGTTCTGCTCTTCTGGGTCGGTCGAGGCCGAGTGCCAGATGGCCATGCTGCGGAAATGCGAACGACTGGGATTGGGGTAGCCGACGCCCTGGACGATGGCCAATTGGCCGCCCTCCAGCAGCTTGCCCGCTACACCCATGGCCGGGTGCAGACCCACGCGGTCATTGATTTTGATAAGCCGGTCCTTCGGCAGACGCAGTGCCCGCCGATATTTGGCATAGCCCTCGTCGGCGAAAGGAACGACGGTATTGATGCCGTCGTTGCCGCCGTCGAGTTGGATGACCACCAGCACGCGGCCATCACGCTGCGGCTGGGCCGCCCTGGCGGTGCGGGCTAGAAAACCGGGCACCGTTGGGGCCAGAGCGAGAAGAGTGGACGATTGCAAAAAAGCTCGTCGAGAAAGCATGGATCGGACCTCCATTGGGTTTAGCGACGCTTCGCGGAAGCGTCGTGATTTGGACGCTCCTGCGAAGCGTCGCTAACCAAGTTGGAATTCGGGCATAGCTAGGATCCGCGAGACGATACGGCGGGCGATCTCGGATTCGTCCCGCGCGTCGGCACCCAGGGCGGCCATCAGGCGTTGGCACCAGGCAGGGGACGGCTCGCGGCCGAGAAGCACTCGGCTGAAGAAGCGGATCACGCTTTCGCGGTCGCCCCCTTGCCCGTGCCGCCGGGCCAAACCCAGCGCGTCGAGCGGTTCGGCAAGGCCGCCGCGCTGCCCGGAGACGATCGTAACCGCGAAGTTGGCGCGAGCGATCAGCGAGCGCGAGGTCAGCCAGGCCCGGCCGCCCGGCCAGCCGCCGACGTTGGGCGGATAAAACAGCTCCTGTCCCAGGCGCGTGACCCACTCGGCCAGGATGAACGTGTTGGCCGGCGGCTCGAACAACTCCAGGGCGCGGGCCGCGCCGAGAACGTACTCCACCGGTGCCAGGACGCGGTTGCCGATGTTCTCGTCGGCGAAGAAAAGCCGCGAGCGCAGCACCGTTTCCACCGCCCAGCCGATGTCCAGATTGCGGCGGCGCAATCCCGCGGCCAAGGCGTCGATATCAGTCGATCGCATGGCTTTTTCGCCCAGGAGCAATTGACCGATGCGGTACGCGAGCCGTCGCGCCGTGGCCGGATGCTCCACAAGAATGCGGATAAGGTCCGTGGCCTTCCAGCGCCCCTTTTTGCCGAGGATAGTTTTTTCGCCCGGGTCATGGGCGGAATCGACTTCGGCGAAGGCGTCGTCCTCGATGCTCCATCCGGTCAGGGCGCGGGCGGCTTCTTTAACATCGGTTTCGGTGTAGTTGCCGATGCCAAGCGTGAACAGTTCCATCAGCTCGCGGCCCAGGTTTTCATTGGGGTGTCCCTTGCGATTGGCCGGCGCATCCAACCAAATGAGCATCGCCGGGTCGCGCAGCACCGCGTCCAACAGCTCGCCGAACGGGGCGCGAGCATGCTTGCGGAATACCTCATTCTGGCGGCGCATGGCGACCAGGTCATCGACCTTGAGATTGCTCGTGGCGAAGTGATTGTGCCACATCAACACCAGCCGCTCACCCAGCGGGTCCGGGCCGAACATCATCCGGTAGACCCACCACGCCCGCAGCCGCATCGGCTCGTTGGAGCCACCGGCCGCGCCGCCGAGGATATCGGCGGCGCGAGCAAAATCGGTGGGGACGACATCGCGGTAGGCCCGGCCGGCGAGAAGACGGTCGATGCTGGTCCTTGGCCCGTCCTTGAGATCGCGCTGGATCTCGGCCCACGTCGCGGCGAATCCGGCCCGGCGGTGCAGGTGGACGACGCGCCGCAAATCCCAGGGAGATTTCTCATCGGGGACGTAGGGCGCCCACGGATCGGCGGCAATCGGCTTATCTTCGAAACGTGCGGGCATCATGATAACGCCTCCGGTGGATCATTCTTTAACCTGAACATCGCCTGCTTTAACCTGCACATCGCCCAGGTTCTTCGTCTCGCCGGGCTTTACTTGCAACTCTTCAAAAGCGAACCCGATGAACCGCCCTTTGTCCATGACTGCCATCGTGTATTTCATGCCGGGCACCAGCGTCTCGATGTGGAACTTGCCGTCCTTGTCGGTCGGGAAGTAGCGATCCCTGAGGTAGCCGCCCAGCGGATCGAATACCTTGTCGTCGAAGCGTTCGATCATCACATCCATGCCGCGAAGTGGTTCACCGTCGCTGCTGACGAGCCGACCGGCAACCGCGCCCCACGGCTTGAGCTTGAGGACTAGGCGGCCTTTCTCATCGCCTTTCAGCGGGAGCAACCCGGCCAGGCGCTTTTCCTCGTGCATGGCCACGACGGTGCGTATCTCTCTGTCCTTCACTCCGTAGACAGTGAACTCGGCCGTCGGCTGCGTTTGGTTATCCCACGAGGGAACGAAACCCGTTCGCGCCCCGCCCAGACGCGCGCCCGAGAGCAGTTTGCCGTCCGGTCCCACCACGATGCCTTGCAGTCTCCGGCCGGGGTCGAGCAGGATGTCGCACGAGAACGAGGCGGCGTCTTTCGCGGGGTTGATCTCCATCAGCGTGTGGAAGTTGCGCACGTGAAAAGGGAACTCAGTCAAAAACTGCCCCTTCTCGTCCGTCAAATACTGAGCATTCTCATCCGTGGACTGCCTGCGCTGAGGCGCGTTTTGTTTGTACTTGTCGGCGCCGACGGACATCAGATATTCGTCGGAATAGGCGCGGGCGGCGACGATGGCGCGGCCGGGCAAGCCGATCAACTCGAAGGTGCCGTCTTCCTTGGTCACCGACCGCGGATGGAGTCCCGGTGCCTGCTCGCGATACGGGTTGTTCCGAAAGACGAAATAATCAACGTTGGCGAGCACAGGTTTGCCGGTGGCCTTGTCGAGGACGCGGACCTTGATGCGGACGCCGCGTTTCAGCTCCGCATCCACCGTGACCGTCTCCAGCCCCTGAGCCACAGGGACGTCCTTCTTGACCGACAGGTACGGTTCGCCCGCCGCTACCGAAATCTGAATAACGTTCCCTTCGCCCCGCGGCATACCGACCAGGCGATAGCGTCCTTCCTTGTCGGTAGTCGTTCGGATGAAATCGCGGCCTAGGCCTTGGAAATTCTCCCCCGCGAAGCCCCAGCTCGTTACGACGGCGCCGGCAATGGGCTTCTTGGTGTCCTTATCTCGGACGACGCCGACGATCGGCGTGGTCAGTCCCGCCACGTGATCGAACGATGCCCCATAGTAGAGGAGCGTGCCGCTCGTCGGGAGTTCTCTCCTTTCCGGGAGCCGAATCCGTTTGCTGGGCCGAGTGAGTACGCGGGCCTGCCGGCTTTCAATCGTTGGTCCCGAGATTTCGACGACAGCGATGCGCTCGCGGCCAATGCCCTTGAGTTGGAAGCACCCGTCGGCGTCGGTCGAAACCACCGGGAACAGCCGGGAGATTGCCGGAGAATCGAGATGAGTCAAATGGTCGATCTCCACGGGCTCGCCGTCCTTGCTGGTCTTGAGCGCTTCCGCGAACGCCGTCAAATCTCCCTTTTTGGGCAAGCGCAGACCAATCACGCGCACGGACGCGCCGGATACCGCCTTCCCTTGCAGATCGAACACCCGGCCTCGGATCGGCACATCGTCTGTGGCGAGCCGCAACGTGCATTCCCCGGCCGCATCCGGTTTGCCCACCGGAGCGAGGGCCGGCCCATGTCCCTCGGCCATCGCGCAGAGGTAGATACTATCCCAGCCATCGCCGCCATAGGGCGATAGCTTCACATCCTTGCGGGTGATGGTGAAACGAAATCGCCCGTCCGCATCGCTGATCGCTTGCACCTTCGGTGAGGCTTTGGACTCCGAGAAATCGAGTAGATATAGTTTCGCGCGTTGGACAGCCTTCTCTGTCGGATCGACAACGCGGCCGGACAACACAATCACGGCCGAATCGTCCTTGTTCGTTTTGGGCTGGCTGGCCACTTGAGGAGCAGCGGGCGGCGCCGCCTCGTGTGCGGCGGCGGGGGGCCGTGGCATCATGCCTAGCCCGATGAGGCCGGCGGTCAGGCTCGTGGCCAAGAGCAGAATCGTAATCACTTTGCATTGCGTTCGGAACATGGCGGAGTTCACTCCTTCGGCGAGTGCGGCGGCCCCGGCCGAGATCACGCCGGTAGCCGCGGGATTGGTTGTCACCGATGAGATCACCGCTCGCGCCGTCTGAGACGCCAAGAAGATAGATGCCGATGCAGCTTGGCTTTGCCAGATCGCCAGCCCGGCCAATACCGCCGACAGATCCACACCCCGGCGTGCCAGCCGATTTCGCAACAATTGTCGTGCCTTCGTCAGCCGGTTGGAGACGGTGCCTTCCTTGACGCCGAGCTGGCGAGCAACCTGCCCCCTACTTTTGTCCTCCAGGCAGCAGAGGACGAACACCTCACGCAATGCTTTGGGCAAGCGTGCGATTTCCTCGTGAAGAAGGGCCTGGACCTCCCGCCAGCACGCTTCCCATTCGGGACCTTTCGGCTGGCCGGCGCCGACTTTCTCCTCATGCAGCCGACGCCGCTCGGACCCTCTGCGAGCATCCTTGGCCACACGGTAGGCGACGCCGTGTAGCCATTCGGCCAGCGAATCCTTCTTGCGAATCGAGCCGGCATTGCGGGCCAACAGCAAGAACGTGGCCTGGAAGGCATCTTCGGCATCCTGCACGTGGCCCCGCAGAACGCACCGGCACACTCGCAACACCAGCGGACCATACCGGCGCACCATCTCGGCGAAGGCGGCTTGATCGCGTTCGGTCAGGAAAACAGTGATCAGTTCGGCATCGCTGCTTTCCCTGGCCCGCTGAGCGGCCGCCATGCCGCGGATGTGCTCAAGGACACTTTTGCGCGGATAATTCACCATCCTCGGACCTCTCGTTGGACGATACGGTGATCTATGGATGTAGTGGCCGGCCGCGCCATAGCTTCCTCGCCTTTTTCAAACTCAGTATCATTCTTTGACCTGGACATTGCCCAGATCCTTCGTCTCGCCGGACTCGAACGTCATGTCCTCGAAGACCATCCCGGCGAGAACCCCTTTTTTGTTCTCGAAGTGCATGGTGTACTTCAATCCGGGAATCAAGGCGTCGATGCGGAACCTGCCGTCCTTATCGGTCAGGAAATAGCGATTCCGATGGTAGCCGCAGGAAGGGTCGTTGATTTTTTCCCCGAACCGATTGAGCGTCAACTCCGCGTGGGGGCGCGGTTGGCCGTCGCTGGTGACGAGTCGGCCCGAAAGGACGGCCCACGGTTGGAGCTTGATGGTCAGCGGCTCCTTCTCGTCGCCCCGGATCATCAAGGAGCCGGCGAGCTGCTTTTCCTCATGCAGCACCAGCACATTCCTCCTTTGCCCCTCTTTCACGGCGTACACGGTGAACTCGGCCGTCGGTTGCGTTTTATCTTCCCAGCGGGGGATGATCTCCGTCACGCCGGCCATGAGCGCACCCGCCAGCGATTTCCCATCTGGGCCAATCACGGTCCCTTTGAGAGTGCGGCCGGGATCCACCGTGATATTGCACGTCAGCGACGCGGTATCCGCAGCCGGCTCGACTCGGGCGAGGGTATGGAAATTGACCGAGAAACATAAGGGAGCCGTGTCAACAATTGTCCGCAGCGGATCGTCTCGCGTTTTGAAGTTCTCGATCCCTACCGCAAGCAAATACCTATCCGAGATAGCGCGAACGGCGATAAGCCCTCGGCCAGGCAAGCCGATAAACTCGAACGAACCGTCATCCTTCGTGTTGAAACGCGGCTCTAATCCCGGCGCGTGGCGGCGATTCGGGTTGTCTTGAAATGGAAAATAGCGGATGTGGGCCGGCACTGGCTGTCCGGTGACTTTATCGGTGACGCGGCCCTTGATCCGAACGCCGTGCTTAAGCTCCGCATCCACGGTGACCGCCTCGATCCCTTGTGCGGTGGGAACCCCCTTCTCGACTTCCAAATACGAGTCGCCCTCTGGCCCGGCGATTGTGATGCGGTTCCGTCCGCCCCGTGGCAAGCCAGCCAGCCGATAACGGCCCTCCTTATCCGTGATGGCCTGGATCAAAGGCGGGCCGTCCGTGAGGTGGCTCGCGTTCGTCACTCTGGCGTCGGCAAGTGGCCGGCCCGTCTCCTTATCGCGGACATTGCCGGACACGATCGTGGTCGGAGCCGCCACATGATCAAATGTGGCTCCGTAGTAGGTCAGCTGCGTGCCGCCGATCACGCCTCGCCAAGCAGGCCGGCTGATCCGCTCTTGCGGGCGCGTCATCACTCGGACTTGGCTCGCTTCGATGGTCGGCCCGGTGATGTTCATGATGGCGACTCTCTCGCGGCCGATGCCCTTGAGCTGGAATCGGCCGTCGGCATCTGTCTGAACTTTTGGGAAAAAGTTGGATAGGCCCGGATGCACAAAATAATCCAAAAACTGATTCTCTGCGGGATAGCCTTCCTCTTTGTTGCTCTTCAGGGCTTCGAGGAACGCCGCCAGATCGCCCTTTTTCGGAGCGCGGAAGCCGACAATTCGCACGTCCGCGCCGGCCACCGGCTTGCCCTGCAAATCCAGGACGCGGCCCTTGATCGGCACATCATCCGCGAGGAGACGCAAGGTGAATTCCGGGGCGGCGTTCGGCGTACCCAACTCGCACAAGGCGGGTCCATATCCAGGCGCTGCCGCGACAAGAGACAGGTGCTTCCAACGGCTGCCGACCGTGGCCAATTGCTCACGAGGAGCCGTGAAGCGAAACCCGCCGTCCGCCGTCGTCGTTGCTCTCACAGTCATGGGAGATCGCCAGGCCGTGCTATCCAGCAGATACAGCTTGGCCCCCTGGACGGCTTTCTCTGTTGGATCTATAACGCGGCCGGACAGCACAATCACGGCTGAATCATCCTTGTTGGTTTTGGGCTGGCTGGCCGCAGCAGCTCGAAGAGCTTCGGGCGGCTGCGCCCCGCGTGCAGCGGCGGGGGGCCGCGGCATCATGCCTAACCCGACGAAGCCGGCGGATAGGCTCGTGGCCAAGAGCAGAACCGTAATCATCTTGCATTGCGTTCGGAACATAGCGGAGTTCACTCCTTCGGCGAGTGCGGCGGCCCCGGCCGAGATCGCGCCGGAGGTCGCGGGATTGGTTGTCACCGATGAGATCACCGCTTGCGCCGTCGGAGATGCCAAGGAGAGGGATGCCGATGCGGCTTGGCTTTGCCAGATCGCCAGCCCGGCCAAAACCGCCGATAGATCCACACCCCGGCGTGCCAGCCGATTTCGCAACAAGTGCCGCGCCTTGGTCAGCCGACTGGAGACGGTGCCTTCCTTGACACCGAGCCGTCGGGCAGCCTCAGCCCCGCTTTTCTCCTCCAGACAGCAGAGGACGAACACCTCACGCAATGCCTTCGGCAAGCGTGCGATTTCCTCGTGAAGAAGGGCCTGGACCTCCCGCCAGCACGCTTCCCATTCGGGACCTTTCGGCTGGCCGGCGCCGGCTTTCTCCTCATGCAGCCGACGCCGCTCGGACCCTCTGCGGGCGTTCCTGGCCACACGGTAGGCGACCCCGTGCAGCCATTCGGCCAGCGAATCCTTCTTGCGAATCGAGCCGGCATTGCGGGCCAACAGCAAGAACGTGGCCTGGAAGGCATCTTCGGCGTCCTGGAGATGCCCCCGCAGAACGCACCGGCACACCCGCAACACCAGCGGGCCATACCGGCGTACCATCTCGGCGAAGGCGGCTTGATCGCGTTCGGTCAGGAAAACAGAGATCAGTTCGGCATCGCTACTTTCCCTGGCCCGCTGAGCGGCCGCCATACCTCGGATGTGCTCGAGAACACCTTTGCGCGGATAATTCACCATCCTCGGACCTCTCGTTTGGGCGATACGGTGATCTATGGATGTAGTGTCCGGCCGCCCGGGATTCCTCACATTTTTCCAGACTCAGCATCACTCTTTCGCCTGCACATCGCCTAGGTCTTTCGTCTCGCCGGGCTTCACTTGCAAATCTTCAAAGACGATCCCCTCAAGCCGCCCTTTGTGCATGGCTCGCATGGTGTACTTCATGCCGGGCACCAGAGCGTCGATGTGGAACTTCCCGTCCTTGTCGGTCTGGAAGAAACGGGTCCGGTGGTAGCCGACGAGCGGATCGAACAGCTTGTCCCCGACGCGGCGCATCGTCACATCCACGCCGCGAAGCGGTTGGCCGTCGCTGCTAACGAGCCGGCCCGCGACCGCGCCCCACGGTTGGAGCTTGAGGACCAGGCGGCCTTTCTCATCGCCTTTCAGCGGGAGCGAGCCGGCCAGGTGCTTTTCCTCGTGCATGGCCACCACAGTGCGTATCTCTCCGTCCTTCAATCCGTAGACGGTGAACTCGGCTGTCGGCTGCGTTTGGTTATCCCACGAGGGGACGAAGGCCGTCCGTGCGCCGCCCATGCGTGCGCCGGATAGCGGTTTGCCGTCCGGTCCCACCACGATGCCTTGGAGCCGCCGGCCGGGGTCGAGGAGGATGTCGCACGTAAACGATTCAGCGTCTTTCGCAGGATTGATCTCCATCAGCGTGTGCCAATCGCGCAAGTGACAAGGCGGATTGGTCAAGGACTGACCGTTTTCGTCGGCGAGCTGTCCGAAAACCGCGTTTTGTTTGAACTTGTCGGCGCCGACGGACATCAGATATTCCTCGGAGTAGGCGCGGGCGGCGACGATGGCGCGGCCGGGCAAGCCGACGAACTCGAACGTGCCGTCCTTCTTGGTCACCGACCGCGGCCAGAGTCCCGGTGCGTTCTCGCGATACGGATTGTTCCGGAAGGCGAAATACTCGACGTTGGCCATCACGGGTTTGCCGGTGGCCTTGTCGAGGACGCGGAGCTTAATGCGGACGCCGCGTTTCAATTCCGCATCCACCGTGACTGTCTCCAGACCTTGAGCGGCAGGAACGCCCTTGTGGACTTCCAGATATGATTCGCCCTCCGTTCCCATGACCCGGATGACATTCCCTTCGCCCCGCGGCATGCCGACCAGGTGATAACGTCCCTCCTTGTCGGTAGTCGTTCGGATGAAATCGCGCCCGTTGAAATTCTCCCCTGCGATGATCCAACTCGTAACGACGGCGCCGGCGATCGGCTTCTTGGTGTCCTTGTCCCGGACGACGCCGACGATCGGCGTGGTCGGTCCCGCCACATGATCGAACGACGCCCCATAGTAGGTGAGCTTACCGTTGTTCGGGTATTCTCTGTATTCCGGGAGCTGAATCTGTTTGCCCGGCCGGGTCAACACGCGAGCCTGCCGGCTTTCGATCGTTGGGCCGGAGATTTCGACGACGGCGATGCGCTCGCGGCCAATGCCCCTGAGCCGGAAGCGTCCGTCGGCGTCGGTCGAAACCACCGGGAACAGCCGAGCGAGTGCCGGATTTTGGAAGTGAGTGAGGAACTGGAACTCCACGGGATAGCCGTCCTTGCTGGTCTTGAGGGCTTCCGCGAAAGCCGTCAAATCTCCCTTGTTGGGCAATTGGAGTCCGATCACGCGCACGGCCGCCCCCGAAACCGTCTTTCCTTGCAGATCGAACACCCGGCCCCGGATCGGCACATCGTCTTTGGCGAGTCGCAACGTGCGTTCGCCGGCCGCATCCGGTTTGCCCACCGGAGCGAGGGCCGGCCCATGTCCCTCGGCCGTCGCACCGAGGTAGATGCTATCCCAGCTATCCCCGCCGTAGGGCGACATTTTCACATCCTTCCGAGCAATGGTGAAGCGAAATCGCCCGTCCGCGTCGCTAGTCGCCTGCACTTTCGGCGGCTCTTGGCTGGCGGAGAAATCAAGCAGATACAATTTCGCGCCCGGGAAGGGCTTGCCGCTCGGATCGAGAACGCGGCCGGACAAGCTGAGAGTTGTCGCTTCCTCGCTCTTGGCAGCTTTCACAGGGGCATCAGGTTTGGGGTCGGCCGGCTTGGCGGCTGCAGGAGGGGCATCGGTTCGTTCGCGGGCGCGCAGTCCGATGCCGGCGATGCCGCAGTTGACGGCAAGGAACACGATCGTGGCGAATTTTATCTTGCTGGACAGCATGGGTTTCATGGCTCCTTGAACAAAGGTGGCGACCTTGGCCGGGAGGATGTCCGCGGCAGCCTCGGGGCGAGCGAGGTACGAGAGGGCGGTGTGAATCGTTGTGGCCGGCAGCCCGGCCGGGAGGGACGCACTGACGGCGGAGTGGGCCAAAGCCAGGCTGGCGAGCACGGCCGAGAGCCGAATCTCCCGGCGACCCAGCCGTTCTTGCAGCTGTTGCCGTGCGCGGGTCAAACGTCCGGAGACCGTTCCTTCTTTCCAACCCAGCAGCCGGGCCGCGTCCGCCAAGCTTTTCTCTTCCAGGACGCAGAGCACGAACGGCGCGCGATACTTGTCCGGCAACCGTTGCACTTCCTCATCGAGCACCTGGCACACTTCGCGCCAGGACAATTCGGAACTCTGCTTTCTCCGGGGCATGTTCGCCGCCTCCCGCTCCCGTTTGCGCCGCCGGGCCGCGTCGCGTTTCGCCTTCAAGGCGATCCGCAAAGCGACCCCATGCAACCAACTACCAAGCATCTCTTTTTTGTCGATTTTGGCCGCACTGTGCGCCAGTACCACGAAGGTGGCCTGGAAAGCGTCCTCGGCATCCTGGACGTGTCCCAGCGCTTGCCAGCAGACGCGCCAGACCAGCTGTTCATGCCGCCGCACCAGGGCAGCGAAGGCGTCCTCATCCCGCTGGCCGACGAACTGCCGCAACAGCTGAGCGTCGCTGCATTCCCGCGAGTTCGTGTCCGTCGCCAGACGGCGGATATGGCGCACCACAGTTTCGAGTGGGCTGTTGCTCATGGGGATGTCTCGTCCCAAGGAAGATTGTTTACTCTAATAGTTCCCGCAACCGGCCGATTCCTACGATTATTTCGCAAAACGGGTATGTTTCTGGATACTGAACAATAGCGAAATGTGTCTTCGCGCTCTTGGCGCAGAGGCGGGAGCGGCAGAGGGGAACCTTGCCACTTTGCCGATGGCCTACCCCGTTGGCAAGGTGTCCATCCTACATAAGTTCTTTTTGCGTCAATGATTACGTACACGAAATGCCGCGACTTTGCCAATTCGCCGCGTGTGACCGATGGACTGTCATCCGCTGCCAAACCGCGACAATGCGGCCGACTGTGTCACCCGAGCACGCGGACATGAGTCGTTGGAAGATCTGAGCCGCGCACGCAGCGCAGCGGAGTAAGCGGTTTCTTGGGGCAGCCGCTTACTCCGCTGCGCTGCGTGCGCGGCTCGGACGAAAATGTTACGCCCTATGGAAAATGAGCATGAATCGCGGCCGGTCAAGGGAACATCGGTAGGGGAACGCGGCGCCGCCGAAGTGACGGCGGCAACTACGGCATCCAGTCCGTCCAACCACAGGACCAACAAGGGCCGTTTCTTCGAGCCGCTTCCACTGGTGAAGGGAATGTCCGCCACCCAGAATTCACCCGGCTGGATAGGCATCGTATAAGCCTTCGTCTTCCGGTGCGTAGCTGTTGAGGAAAGCAGCGTGGCTTCGCATCGGTGGTCGCCGCACCGGCTGAACCGTCAGAAGCCAGCGCCCTGGCCCGATACTGGCCACGAGCGCTTCCGGTAGACGAAGTTGCTCGCCAGGTTGGAGTTCGATTTCGTAAGTCAGGCGGACCAGTTCATCCTTCATCGCGCAAGCCCTCCACGCCCAGGTTCGTACCTTCGGATCATTCTACCGCAGGTTTAGATCCCCGTCCTTTCCTCGATTGCTCACTTTGCAGGCGCCGAAGCCGCCTCCCTCCCCCCCTGCTGGCCGCTGCTCCCATTCCCCGACGCCGGCAGCATGAGCGTCATGTTCTTATCGCCAAGGTTCGTCCACAGCGTCCCGGGGCCGCTGTGGTACAGACGCAGCACCATGTTTTCGTTCAGCTTATCCGCCATTGTGTAGCGCAAATAGGCATTAGCGTCGTTGCGGAAAAGATCCATCTTCATCTTGTAGATGCCGCTCTTGGCGGTCTCGGTCATGGTCTTGGCCTGCGCCTGAGCCTGACCCAGCACCTTGGTGCGCTCGTTGTCCAATAGGGCGATCTGAGCGCCGTAGCTGGCCTTCAATCCCTCGATTTCCGCTTCGGTTTGGAGCTTGATGTTCTCGGTTTCGCGGTCGATGCCGGCGACCAGGCGCTCGGTTTCGGCGGCGACTTGAGCCACGCCTTGGGCGATCTCGCCCTTGGCCTTGGCCACTGCCGCCTCGGTTCGCGCCGTCGCTTGCTTGGCCTCACTGGTCAGCTTGGTTTCGACGGCCAGCTGGCGGGCACGTTTCGGCTCCAGGAAGTTCTCCGGAATGATGGTGTTGCGAATAAAGGCCGAGTGGATGCCGACCTTTTTCTCGGCGCAGGCCTTTTGCAACTCCTGATAGAAGTCCGCCTGGAACTTCTCGCGGGTCTCGCCTTCGAGGAAGTCCTGCACTCGGTAGTTGAAGCCGCGTTCCCGGCTGATCTTCTTGGCGTGCTGATCGACGACCTTGAGTTCGATGTCAGTCAAGCTGTCGTAGGCTGTGATCAGGTCGGGCCAGTCGGCGGGCATAATTTCCCACTCGATCGTGCAGTCCATGCTGACGATATTGCCGTCGCGCGCGGGGAAGGTGATGGCGGTGTTGCGCTCGGCGTGGGCGGGATCGTAGTGGTAGGTGGTCTGATAAATGCCGATCTCGCGCGGCAAAACCTCGAACTCCTTGGTGTTGACGTAATAGAGTCCGGGTTGGAGCACTTCGCGGAGGATGCCCTTATCGCCGGCCGCATCGTCGCCGAGCAGGCGGCGCACCACGCCGACGAAGCCCGGCTTGATGATTGTCGCCGGCACTTCCTCGACTTTGTAGCCGTAGGGGTTGAGGCGGTACGAACCGGGTGTCAGCACTTGCCGGCGAATGCCCCGCTCGTCGTCGGCCTCGGCCAGGATGCCGCCGTTCTTTGGCGTCTTGCCGCCCTTCGCCGTGACAATGCCGACATGGCCGGGCTTGATGAAGACATTGGGATGCAACTCGACCGTGTAGATGATCGGCGTCACGTAATGCCAGCCCTCGCCCAGCACTTTCTCCTGGATACCTTTCTGTCCCTCCTTGGCGAGGACTTGATCCGGTCCCAATTCGTCGCCGTTTTTCGCGACGATGACCAGCATGTGCCCCGGTGGAACATAGTGGAAGAACGTGTGCCAGAGCATGCTGCCCAACAGGATCAAGAGCAGCGATAGACCGAAAGCAGCGCCCAAGAGGGCCGGCCAGCGCTTGCGCCGGACTGGAACAACCGGAAGATCGGAATCGTCGTGAATATGGCGAGTAGTCATGTTTGAAGACCTCGTAAGAGTGAATTCCTAGAGAACGTGCAACCGATGGACACGGCGGTTATTTCCCCGCAGGCGATCGGGCCATGGATGGTTCCTTATCTTTCGGTGCGGACACGGCCGGCGTGGCCGAGCGCGGCGTCAAGTAAGAGGCGAACAAGCGAGCAAATTCGCTGGTGTCCGAGGCAAAAATCTCGCGCAGGGCCGGCCCCATCCGCGCGATGATTTGATAGTGGGCAAAATGATCGGGAGTGGGGAACCCCTGGATCGCCGTGCGCAGGCCGGCCACTTCCGATTCGTTCTGCGCGGTTATGACCTCGGCCTCATTCTTGCCCTTGTTGAGGATGGCCTTGGCCCGGTTGCGCGCCGCTTCCAGGCGGATCTCCGCGGATTTCAGCTCGATTTTCAACTTGGCTTCTTCGACTTCTTTCATCTGATTGGCCTTGGTCTCCTGCACTTTCAACCGCGTTTTCGCCTGTACAACCTCCTCGTTCTGCTTCTGGAGCGCCTCGGCTGCTTGCAGCTTCTGATCTTGCTTGTACTGCTCGATCAACTCCTGGTTCTTCTCGCGGGCCAGGCGCGTCTGCTCCCGCTGAGAGATTTGCTGCGCCAGCTCCAGAAGTTCCTTCTTCGGATCCATCCGGCCAATGCTGAGCGATTCGATGACGATGCCCAGCTTCTCGCAGGGAGGCGTGACTTTTTTGGTCAACGCCTGTTGGAGTTTCTCCAGCGGATTGACGGCCGCGCCGCCGGCCGGGTCGGCTTTCTGCGTGATGAAATCGCGCGCGTCGTACTTGCTGCCTTCGATGCGGACGTATCCCTTGATGAGCGGCAGAATCACCTTCTGCAAAATCTCGTTGTCGTCCTTCTCCTTCTCGGTAGCGTCGCCCTGGTGCAGAACGCCGTCGTTGCTGAGGGTGACGAACAACAAGGGCGCCTTGTCGGACAGCACGCGATAGACGACCTTGATGTGCGGGTTCAGATGGAAGCCGTCCGGCGACGGAAAGTCGATGTCGGTGAACAGGACTTCGTGCGTCCGCGTATCGATGGGAACGATCCGCTCGACATAGGGATTGGGATAATACGTCTCCGGTTGCAGCGGTTTTTCCTGGACGCCGCGGTAGCCGTCCTTGACCACAAACATGCTGTCGCCGGCGCCGCGTTTCAGCTCACGGGGATCTTTGCCCCAGAGCAGTGTGCGTACCCCTACCTGTCCGGCGCGGATCTGAACGGCCTCGTGTTCGGAGATGTCGTAGGCATGGGGATTGATGTAGTATTTGCCCGGACCCTTGATCTCCGGCACGATGCCGCGCTCGTCGGGACCGGCCAGGATCTCGCCGCGGGCGACGCGCTCGGGCGGAATGGGCTTTCCGAATTTCCGCGTCAACACCAGAAAGCGGCCCGGCGGCACGAGGGTAGCCTTGTGGATCTGATGGTCCCACACGAGTGGATTGAGGAAATACCGCCCTTCCTTGTACACATCTTCCATGACGCCTTTGTGATTCTCATCGGGCGCGATGATCTCGTCCCCATCCAGATCCTCGCCCCACAGATGGATGCGGACGAGGAAGTTATCGGGCGGCACTTCCACGCGCTCGATTTCCCAGTGCCAGAACTGCTCCACGAGAAGCAGAGCGAGGAAGGCAACCCCGGCGATCAGCCAGGTTTGCGGTTTGTTCCAGAATGACATGGATTTCTCCTATCTGTGTGGACGATGCCTCGTCGGAAAGCCGCGACCGTCAGGGAGCGGAGCAGAGACCGCTCCCTGACGGTCGCGGCTCTCCCCGTTAGTGGCTCTTCTCTCCGCTTCGGCCGTGCATTTGCTCTTTGAGTTCGGCCAGCTGCGCGTCGAGCATTTCGGGATCAATGACCACGGCCTGCCCGTTGAGCGGCAAATCGGCGGTATCGTCGAGTATCTGCCCGGCGGCGCGGGCGTCGCAGGCGGCTTGCCGCACGTCGCCCTCGGCACGCACCCAGGCGGCGACGGCGCTGAACGGATCGAACTGATTGGCCAGGGCGTACTGCTGCTCGACGGTTCGCGCCTCGGCGAGCTGGCTGAGGAGAATGCTGCGGCCAACCTCATATTGCCGCAGTTGTAATTCCAACAGGTGCAGACGGCGGCGTGTCTGATCGATGCGGGTTTTCTGCTCATCGAGCTGCGTTTGAAAGCCGTGGACGGCCAGGCGTTCCAGGTTCAGCTTGTACAAAGCGGCGCGAGCGCCCAAATCGTCGCCGCCGCGAACCGCCTCGCGAGCCTCGCGCTCCAGGGCCGCGATGTTCTCCTCGCTCCGCCGATTGTTGCGGATGATGTCCGCCTGCGCCACCTCAGCCTGACGGAGGACTTCGCGGAGCGCCTGAATGTTTTTTTCGTGTTCGCGGACAACGCGGTTGAGCACCGCCGTCGGTTCATGGCGGCGGTCGGTGAACCAGCCCCATATGGACTCGAGGAACCGCCAGGTTCGCGCCGGTCCCACAGCCGCCACGATCAGCACCAAAGGCACGACCACCCACACGATCGCGCGCAACAAGAACAAGGCCATGACATCCTCCCTTAGCCGATTCGGCCCTTGCTATTGGTTGCATTCCTGGATAGGCGGGACATGGCGAAACCTCGAAAGGGTTCTGCAAGGTTATTCGTCGGGCGTTTTCCCTCGTTTCAAAGAAGGATCGCGATTGTCCGATTCAAGGGACCTTGCAGAGCGAGTCTAACGGTAATTATCTCTTACGCCGACGGCATTTGCAGTAAAAATCAAAAATGGACGAAAAAACGCGAAAATAGCGAAATACTGTGCCGAACGGCTGCGTACAATAGAGAAGGGAGGTAGCACTACCTCGCCTCGGGATTGGACGCACGTTCAGGAGAGCATGGGGCCATGTCCGAAGGTTCTTTCATTCATTCCTTCCGCTCCAATTGGCAGCAAATCGCTTCTCAGCTTTGGCCGCAAACACCGCGCGAGCGAGCACAAGCCGAATTAGAACGTCTCGATGCGGAGCTGGCATTCCGACAAACCCGTCTGCTTCTTTTTCAAAAAAGGACTGAAAAAATCCGCAATTGTCTGGAGTGCCGCGAGCTTCGTCTCTCGATGCTTGCAGCCCTGTTGCAAAAGACGCCGATGAATACTGGCATCCTGGCGGAATGGGAACACCAACAGCTCGCCGCCGATCGTCTGCGGGAATGTTTGCAAGAGCGCGAGCGGGTTTATGCCCGGCGTCTTGCGTGCTTGCGGCGGCAAAAGCAGATACGGACCGAACTTCGCATTCGCCTCGTCTCCGGCTCCTTGCCGAAGTCAGCGGACGAAGAAAGCGATCCGTATTATCCTTTTTGAAACCTTGCCCGCAACCTCAGCGGATCGCGAGAGTATATTCCGGATGGCCGAGGGCGTTGACGCGCTGGGTGAGTTGAAACGACTTGTCGAACACTGCGGATTTGAGCCAGCCATCCCGCTTGCGCGAAGCTGCGTAGCCCCTCGCCGTGCGGCGGAGGATGTCGAATCGCACGACCTCCGGCCGGGCGTCCACCAGCCAGTATTCACGGATACCAGCCTGCCAGTACGCCTGACGCAAGAAGACCGTATCTTTGTGAACGGAGCTGGCACTGACGACTTCCAGAACCATGTCGGGAGTGCCTTCCATTTCCACGAAGCCGCCGTCCCAGCCCTCGATGAGCTGGACCTGCTTCGCCTGGATGCTGGCGGTGGATACGAAGGTAGCATCGGGTTTCCCGGAGATGTCGGCCGCCGCATTGCTCAGGAGTAGTCCATCCGGCAAGAACAGGCCCAGCTCCTCCACCTTAACGAGACCGGTCAAGACGTAAAAGAACTCTCGTTTGACCGCTAGGTGGGTGAAGATCTGTTCTTTGCTCATGTCGATCCATACCTCGCCCTGGAGATACCAGATGCGACCGTCTTCGGGGAAATCGTCGGCATCGGCCCAGCGACGGAACGATTCCAGGTCTACGACCCAGGATGGGATGCTCACCACTCGGTTGGATTCGTTTATCACCGTAATCATGGCCCTGTCCTTTCGTTCCGCTGAGGGAATCGCCCTATGATAACCAAAGAGCGGATCAACACCAGACGAGGACAAATGGAGCTAGCAATCGATTCAACCTCCGCGTCCGACCTGCACCACCCGTTCGCGGCGGCGGGCGTTTAAACCACCCGGTAGATCCACGGCCGGCAGTTCCCCGAACACTACGCGCGCCAGGCGCTCCCAGGCGGCGCGATCCATGCCGCTCAGCGGCCAATTCTCGCGTGTCCACACCAGATGAAACATCTCGCGCACGCGATGATGGGGTGCTGTCAGCAGATGCCGGAGGTCGAAAATCAAGAGCTCGCCGGCGCGAGGCAGCTCTGCCTGGGTTAGCAGCGCCAGCGCCGAGGCTTCCTCGATGCGATAGGCTTCGTCCGCTTGCTCGGCGAGGCCGGCCAAAACTGAGATGATCGCGGGGTTGTAATGCTCGGCCAGGTGTGGAATCAATTCGTGGCGGATGCGATTGCGCGTGTAGCGTTGATCGCGGTTGGTGGCATCCTCGCGGTATGGCTGCTTCAGCTCGTGCAGATAGGCGAGGATGTTCGCGCGCGTCGCCGCCAGCAACGGGCGAATCAGCGTGAGTCCCGGCTCCAGCTCGCGGCGCGCGGCGATGCCGCGAAGTCCGCGCAGGCCGGTGCCGCGCAGCAGACGATGCAGCACCGTCTCCGCCTGGTCGTTCGCGTTGTGGCCGGTGGCGATATACCTCATGCCATGCGTCCGTGCCGTCTCGGCCAACCAGCGATAGCGCTCCCGTCGCGCCAGCGCCTCCAGGTTGGCGCCTTCGGCCCGCGCCTGAGCGGCGATGTCCTGGTGCGCTCGGCATAGCATCAAGTTCGGCCGACCGGCCGACGACAGCTGAGCATGCAAAGCGACAACGAATTCCTCATCAGCGTCGCTGTCGCGGCCGCGCAGCTGATGGTTCAGATGAGCCAGAACGAGCGGAAGAGGAGCGCGTGGATCCCGCGCGGCATCGAGAGCGCGCACAAGAGCGACGCTATCGGCGCCGCCAGAGACGGCAACGATGATGCCGGCCGAAGCGTCCGACAACGAACGTAACGTTCCCACGCAGAGCGTGGGAACGAGGAGTTTGTCGAGCGCTGGAACGAGCGATTTATCGGGCATTCCACTCTCCCGCGATTTGCTACAATCTTTCGGAGCCGCGACCGTAAGGGAGTGGTTTTGCGTCCGCTCCGTCACGGTCGCGGCTCCGAAGTACGCCCTTTATTGTACCTGGCGATGCTATGCAGACCCTTGAGTTCTTGCTGCGTCCGAGAAGCCGTTGGGTGATTTGCTGGTCCCTGTTTCTGGGGGCGGTCGGTATCGTTGCCGTGGAAGCGTGGCGGGGGTTCAACCTGCCCGAACGCCGCGATGGCAATTGGGGACACGCCACCATCGATTTCGGCGGCCAGTGGCTCATGGGTCGCATGATCGTTGAAGGGCAAGGCCGACATCTTTACCTTCGCAATTATCTTCGACCGGTCATTCAGCACGGTTATCCCGCCGGCGGGGAAAGCCCCGAAGCGGAAAAGACCGACGCGGAGGCTTTAATGGGCTGGCTGGCCGGAACGGACGATCCCAAAGCGCCCAAGGTCATCGCTTCCTTGTTGTCGCCCCTGGCCGTATCCAATTCGTTGGACGAGACCATCGTCCTGGCTTCGGCTGAGACGACCTGGACTGAGGAACGCCTCGAGCACGTGACGGCTCCGCGGATCGGCGGCGCGCTTTATCCGCCGATCCATGCTTTCTACTACGCGCCGCTGGCGCTGCTGCGGCCGCAGGTCGCTTACCGCGTCGGGCAGGGGTTCGTCCTCGCCTTGGCTTTTTTCGCCGGCTGGGTGATCGAGCGCATCACCGAGGGGCGCGTGTGGTGGCCGGTGGGGTCGCTGTTCGTTTTCATGTTTCCCGGTTTCAGCGGCTGCATCGCGCTGGGGCAGAACGGTATGTTCACTCTCACCTTGGTCCTGCTGGGCTGGTGGCAGTTAATGCGCGGGCGCGAAGTGCTGGCCGGGCTGTGCTGGGGACTGCTCGCCTTCAAGCCGGTGTGGGCGGCGGCTCTCTTTCTTGTGCCGCTCTTGACCACGCGCTGGCGGATGGCCGCGAGCATGGCCTTCGCCGGTCTCGTGCAGATTGCCCTGACGCTGCCGATTGTCGGCTGGGAAAGTTGGCGGACTTGGTTGGAAGTCGGCCAGGAGGCCGCTCAGGAATACAAGCGGCAGGAGAATTGGATCATCCTCAGCCGCGATCTGCTCGGCATCCCGCGCCGCTGGCTGCTCACTTTCGATGGCGCTCTGGCCAAGGATCTTATCTGGACGACAGGCGATTCCCCCGCGACGGGCGATGGCACGGCCGAAAATCCGTGGGACCATCCGTTGCTGTCGATCCTTGGTTGGGGATTGTGGGCAACGGTCCTGGCCATCACGCTGCTTGTGGTCTGGCGCTGCCGCCGGCGGCGTAAAGAGCTGACGGGCTTGTTCCCCACTTTCGTGCTGATCGGGGCGATCTTCACCTGCTATCACTTCATGTATTACGACGTCGTTGTCGCCGGCCTGCCGATGCTTCTGCTATTCACCGAACCGAGACGCTATCTCCAGGTCCATTTCTGGCGGCGGCCGCTGGGCAGCGCTGCCTGCTCGAAGGAGATGCTGCCCTATTACCAGCCATCGCTGGCCGATCTAACGCCGCCGCCCATGCCGCTGCTGCCGGGCGGCCGCCGGCCGCGCTGGGTGGTCGCGCCGATGCCGCCGCTACTGCTCTTTCTCCTGTTGGTCGTGCCCGCCCTCAACTGCATCCTCGATCCGACCTACCATTTTCCTCCCTGGGAGACCTTCTTACTGCTGTTTCTGTGGGCATGGTGTGGCTATCAGTTATGGAGAGGAGCTAACCACAGAGTCACAGAGAAATGGCGAACGGCCGGCGTCAGCCGGCTGGTAGAGGTCCCACCAGCCGGCTGACGCCGGCCGTTCGCCATCCGTGGTTAGCTTCTTTTTTCTTCGCCGCGCAGTTCGCGGAGCTTGGCGCCGATGTCGGGCGAGCGCATGAACGTCTCGCCGATCAGCACGGCGCGGACGCCGGCCGCCTGGAGCCGTTCAATGTCGCCGCGCGTGCGGATGCCGCTCTCGCTGACCAGGCAAACATCGGACGGCAAATCGGCGATCAGATCAAGCGTGTGCTCCAGGCGTGTCTGGAAACTGTGCAGATCGCGGTTGTTGATGCCGATTAGCCGTGCCCCGCTGTCGAGGACGCGCGATAAGTTGGCGCGATCGTACAATTCGACGAGGGCTTGCAAACCCAGCTCGGCCGCTTCGCGCAGCAGGCGGGGTAGCGCGGTCTCATCGAGAATCTCGGCGATCAACAGGACGGCATCCGCTCCGGCCCGGCGCGCTTCGAGCAATTGGTAGCGATCGAGGATAAAGTCCTTGCGCAAGAGCGGGCAAGACACCTCCCGGCGGATGGCTTCCAGATAGCGCAGGTTTCCCTGAAAGGACGGCTCATCGGTTAACACGCTGATGCACGCGGCCCCGTTCTGTTCGTAGGTACGGGCGATGGCGACCGGGTCGAAGTCGGCGCGGAGCACTCCAGCGGACGGCGAGGCCTTTTTCACTTCGGCGATGATGGCTATGCCGCAGCCGGTGGGACCGGCGTCTCGCCGATCGGATTCGAGGGCAGCGCGGAAGTCGCGGACGGGCGGCGCCGCTCCTGTTAAGATGGAAGTTTCCAGCTGCGCGTCCGGCATCCGCGCGCGAGCGGCGGCGATTTCCTGACGTTTGTAGGCGACGATGCGATCGAGGATGCTGCTCATGGGGGCCTCCGGTCAGCCGTTTGCGGTGGAGCGTAAAGTTCAGATATGAAAGACGACAGCGCGAAAGTCAACGGCGGGCGGCCGGTTCCGTGGACTGGAGCGGAAATCGTGCTGGTTGTGCTCCTGGCCTGGATCTTCTGGCCGTCCGCCGTTTATGCCGCGTTGAAAGGGCTTGATTTCGAGCATTGGTACTACGGCGCGGATACGCCGGAGATACAGAAACGCCTAGGTTTGTGGGTGAGCACCCTGGCGTTGCCGTTTCAAGTACTGACATACCCCCTGGTCTTTTCCGCCTTCAGCCGCGTGAAACTCGATCAGCTGGGTCTGACAACGCGGCGGTTCGGCCGCAATGTCGCCGCCGGCGCGGCCGTGTTGCTTGTGCTGGCGCCCGTGGTCTTCGCCTTCTGGCAGCTGGTTCGATTTTTATCTCGAGGGGGCGGCGATCAGAGCATCGAACAGCACTCCTTGGAAGTCCTCTCGCAGCAGCATTTATATACGAGTGAATGGATAATGCTGTTCTTCACGGCCATGATCGCCGCGCCTTTGCACGAGGAATTGACATTCCGCGGCGTGTTGCAACCGTGGCTGGCGGCGCGGCGCTGGGGCGGTCATGCGGCCATGCTCGGTGCGTTGCTGCTGGCTCTCTCGACGCGCAGCGAACGTTTGCTCGCCGCCTGGCCGG
>Ga0209062_1001234_pt1 | contig 48970 bp, 44 predicted proteins | sample Coa_R2_2_FD_187158 | JGI IMG/M metagenome (GOLD analysis project Ga0209062, IMG submission 187158) | Surface soil microbial communities from Centralia Pennsylvania, which are recovering from an underground coalmine fire - Coalmine... | ecosystem: Environmental > Terrestrial > Soil > Unclassified... | reverse complement strand
CCATTCGCAACATCAAGGCCGGCGAAGAAATCACCTATGACTACAACCTATTCGACGGCGAGGGCGAGGCTACCTGTTATTGCGGTTCAAAGAAGTGCCGCGGAACCTTATATTCGCGCGCGGAGATTCGTCGGCGAAAGCGAGAAGCACAAAAGAAAGCTAAGGAAACTGCGGGAAAACGCGAATAGCTCGGACTTTCTGGACCGCGCTTACGCACCCACCGACGACGAGAACGATTTCACCGCCTTGGCTTCACTGTCGAACACATCGAAAACCGTTAGCAGTTTGGTCATTTGCAGCAGGTCGGACATGCGCTCGTGGAGGTTTGCGAGCCGTATCATGCAACCTTGCTTTCTGGCAGAGGTATACACCCCGACCAGTGTTCCCAATCCACCGCTGTCGATATGCGAAACGTTCATCAGATCGATGACGATGTTTTTTGTCTCGGGAACCAGTCCGCGGATCATTTCCCGCAAGGCTAAAGCTTCTTCTCCAAAGACAATACGCCCCTTGCAGGCGATCACGGTGACGCCGTCCACGACGCGCTTTTCCATCTTTAATTGCATGCGGCCACCCCAACCGATTAGGCGAGAGTAGCCGCGATTCCACGACTTGGCAAGCAGTTTTGCTTGAGCTTTCGCTTGCCTCGCGCCGCGCGCCTTCATTTCCTAGCGCTTCAGATTGATCGTGTCCTGCGTGATCTCATCGAAGGTCGTAATGGTTCGTGCATTCGCCTGAAACGCACGTTGTGCCTGGATCAGACTTGCGAATTCCGTTGCAATGTCAACGTTTGAAAGTTCCAGTGCCCCTCCCGTCAAAGCCCCTCTGCCACCCGTTCCAGGAGCGCCGATCGCCGCCGCGCCCGATGCGAGTGTCGCAGTGAAGTTGTTGCCGCCGCTGCGCAGCAGTCCCTGTGGATTCGCAAAATTCGCCAACGCCAACTGTCCCAGGATCGCGGTTTTCTCGTTGCTGAACGTCCCCTGGATGAGGCCATCGCTGCCGATGGTGAAGCTCTGCAGGCTACCCGCACCAAAGCCGTCCTGGCTGGTGCTCGAAGGGCTGCTCGGCGATGCTACTTGCGTGATAGTTCCTGCTCCGCCTTGATACAACTGCCAATTGAACGTGATGTTGGCGGCTCCATCCGCGAGTCCCGCAATCGCAATTCCTGCCACATCGACCGCTGGAGCGGTCAGGTTCCCGGCGTTGTCGAATGTGAGCGAACCAGCGTGTACCACCTGGGGCGTGGCCGCGCCAACGTCGGCACCTGGAATCGTGATCTGGTACCCCCAGGTGTTGGCCGCCGTTTTCGTAAACTGGAACTGCAGTACGTGGCTCTCTCCCAGGGAATCGTAGACTGTCAGCGGAGTGCTGTACGATTCGCCAATTCCGAGCCGTGAATCGAGATTTAAGGTCAGGTTCGCGGTGGTGGTTGCGTTTGGCGGGCTCACCGTTCCCGTCCCTAGTTGCAACGGCGAAAGCCCTTGTGTCTGGCTGATGACTCCATTTACGGCTGGAAATCCCAGCACCTGCTTGCCATCGGCCGTGACCAGCGTTCCATCCGGACTCTTGGAAAAGTTGCCTGCCCGCGTATACGACATTACGCCATCTTTTTCGACGACAAAGAAACCATCGCCGCCGATGGCCACGTCGGTGTCTACACCGGTGCTGTCGGTGCTGCCCGGAGTGAAGTTCGTGTTCATCTTCGAGACAGTGGTTCCGGCTCCAACTTGAATCGGATCGCCGCTGCCCGACGATCCGATCGTTTGATAGAACAGGTCTTTGAACATGGCCTGTGCGCGCTTAAAACCTACCGTGTTCAGATTGGCGAGATTGTTGGCAATCGTCGCCAGTGCGGTGGAGCTTGCATTTAGTCCGGACAAAGGAATCGAGAATACTGGCATGTGATCTCCCCCTTACTACGATTTGCTCTTTGATGGTGTGACCATTTGCGAAACCAGCTGTTGAATCTGCGTTACCTGGTCGAGCAGGTTTAGTTGCACTATCTGGCTCGCCAGTTGATTCCCGTCCATCGGCGACATCGGATCCTGATTCTGCAATTGTGTAAGCAGTAACTGCATGAATATGGAACTCGTGTCGCTGGGTTTCGGGGTAGATGTCGCATTTTGCACACTAGAACTCTTGTTTACCGCGTTTACGTTCATGTGGTCCTCACACCCGCACGCTGATTCCGCTACGTACGGTAGTTTGAATCAACTCTGCGGAGACTTCGCTGGTTAGAGAATCCCGCTGGGCGCCGTCGTGGAGCGAAGTCGAGTAGGAAGGTACGGGCTCCCGCGACTGTCGTTGCTGACCTCCGCCGCTTCCGAAGTTGAGCAGCGCGCTCGAGTCGTGAAAGCGTACCTCGCCTAGGCGCAAATCCTGATTTCGCAGCGTGTTTGCCAGGCTCGGTAATTCCGAAAGCAGGGCCGACTGAATCTCCCGTCTGTCGACTCCAATCGACATGGCGAGATTGTTGTCGTGTAGCACTGTTTTCACATCGATTGTTCCCATCCCTGGCGAATGCAATCCAATGTGCAATTCTGATTGCCCAGCCCGCTCCAGGATTCGCACCGCCTGCTGTGCATGCAGCGGAAGGCTTGGAGCAACCGCAGGGTCGGCACCCGTCGGTGAGACGACATCAGCGTGCGGCTTGGAAATTGTGTCTGCGCTTTTTGTCGCCGGCTGGACGCCTTGACCGCTGTGTGCCGCTGGAGCCATTCCTTGCGAGACAGCAGATTCGCCGCCCGACTTCGGTTCGGATGCTGGAATGCCGACTACAGGGGAATTTGCCGGAGGGACCTGAGCATCAAGTCCTTCGATATCTCTGCGTTTGTCTTGGCAGTGCGCTTTTGTCGGCAGGTCTTTTTCATGTTCCGGAGCAGCTTCCGTTGCGCCCGGCACCTGCGAAGTTTTGGGATCGCTCTCGGGCAAATTCGTGAATGCTTTTTGTGCGGAACCGGCGACTTTCGGACCATCCATCGCCATGGAGACCGGCGGCATCAACTCGGCAACAATCGTGACAGGATGGGTTTCACGAAGATCTTCGCCCCCATGGATGGTTTGGTTATCTGGGGTGCTGATCGATTCGCCGGATTCAACGCCAACGTCGAAGATTTCCGCTGTACGTTTAGTGCTGACCTGTGTCCCTGCCGCATCGGTCGCCTGATTAGCTGAATCCAGTGGCAGTGTCTGCTCGCTAACCGCTTCTTCTGCAGTGACGTTGGCCTGTGCAGCGCTCGCCTGGTCACCCGTTTTCGAAACGCCATCGTTCGCCAAAACACTACGTGGGATCGCCGCGTTCTGAATTGCACGGCGACCCTCGACATCTCGCCAGATTACTCCAAGGTTGTTAAGACCAGATTCTCCCTGTCCTTTGCAGTCGGTACTAGCGGGCTGTGAATGGCTATCCGAACTGGCAGGCTTGCTGCGGGGCTCCGTTTTCCCTGCGGGAGGAATACAAATGTTCGCTGCAGTGAAATGCGGGCCGGCTTGCTGGGCCAGTGCCGAGTTGGCTTGGGTGGTGGCGGTCGGCCTAACCTTTTCAGCCGTGATCGCCACCAATACCGCCGTTCCTGGCTGACCTGCCATACTCGCTGCCATCTGTCTGGCAGTGCTCGCGCCTTCGTTTGTTGCTGAAGTGACTGCGGCTTCTGCGCCGGCGCATATCTCCCCTGCATCCGCTTTGCTGGCCCCCTCGACATCGATAAGGACGGGTAAAACCGCTCCCCCAGGGTTCAATCCATCTCTCTGCGGTGTACCAGTCCCAACATCTTCTTTCTTCTTCTTTTCTGGTTTGTGGCAATCCGCGTCTTCGGCGATGGTGCCGCGCTTCTGCAATTCCCTTCCAAACGAAGATGTTTGCCTTCGGCCCGTTGTCCGTCCAGCCGCAAACATTTGGGCTGCCGTCTGAGCTGGGATGCTTCCGGCTTGCGAAATCAAGTGCACGATTTACAGTCGTGCAAGCACCGGGCCAAAAACATTTGCTGAAACTAAAGATTGGATTGAATTCGCCAGAATGATCGACTGATATTGTTCGCTTTAGCGAGCCTTCGCCAGGTGTTCCCTTCGCATTAGGAACATCTCATCCACTTGAGCTTGCTCGCGTTTCGCTCTCTGGTCTTGATAAGCTGCTCGATCTCGAAGATAAAGATTGGTCACGATCTCTCGCGCCTGGCGTGCCCGCTGAAAAGCAGCAAGCCTCTCCACGGCAACCTTTCGTGCCTGCGTCAACTGTCGCGCGAGTTCTTCGGCTCTACGCTCATAATATTGCTCAGCCCATGGCTCTATGGCCAAAGCCACGACGCTGGTGGCGAGTGCCTGCTGGCGTTGCCTGCGCCACTCCTTGCGTTTCGACTCGAGCTCCGCGATGGCAAGCATTGTCTTCTGCACTTGTTGATTGGCGTGCTGCAGTTCCAGCCAGCGGCGCTGTTCCAGGCTTTCCCTGAACCGTAACAGAGTCGCTAATGAAAACCGATATGTCATTCATCAGCTCGCCAGCTGCAGCAGTTCCCGGATATTGTCCTGCAGCGGCGCGGTCTGGCTGGAATCCTGGCGCAGAAATGCGTCCAACTTTGGCAGTGCCGCGATAGCTACATCAAGTTGCGGATCCGTGCCCTTCTGATACGCACCCACGCGAATCAGATCCTCCGATCTTGCGTAGAGCGCCAGCAGCGATCGTAGTGCGCCTGCTTTCTGCCGATGTTCGTCGCTGCTGACGGCGGGCATCAGCCGGCTCAAGCTATTGAGAATGGAAATCGGTGGATAATGCCCTCGCGAGGTTAGTTGACGATCGAGGACTATGTGGCCGTCGAGCAGCGCCCGCACGGCATCCACCAGAGGATCCTGCTCGTCGTCCCCTTCCATCAGAACGGAATAGAACGCTGTGATACTGCCGCCGTCGAAGCGGCCCGCCCGCTCCACAAGTCTGGAAAGCAAAGTGAATACCGACGGAGTATATCCCTTCGCGGTCGGCGGCTCGCCTGCGGCCAACCCGATCTCACGCTGGGCCATGGCGAAACGGGTCAAGGAATCTACAACGAGAAGTACCTGCTTTCCCTGCGCGCAGAAATGTTCCGCGATGCTGGTCGCGGCCAGAGCGGCTCGGACTCGCAAAAGGGGCGATTGATCCGAAGTCGAAACCACCACTACGGATCGTCCCCGCCCTTCTGGACCAAGCTCTTCGAGGAATTCTCCGACCTCCCGGCCACGCTCACCCACCAGTGCGAGCACGGTTAGGTCTGCCGACGTCCCCCGCGCCATCATGCCGACCAATGTGCTTTTGCCAACTCCACTGCCTCCGAAGATCCCCATACGCTGACCACGCCCGCAGGTCAGAAATCCGTCGATTGCGCGCACCCCACAACCCAATGGTTCACGAATCGGCAACCGTTCCAGTGGAGCCGGGGCCGCTCCGTCAATCATGCGGGTAATGCAAGACGCATACGAACCCTTCCCGTCCAACGGATCTCCGACGGCGTCAATAACGCGGCCGAGGAGTGCGTCACCCACGCGAATAACGGGCCGCTGTCCCCAGGCCACAATGCGGTCCCCATATCGAATTCCCTGCGGGCGCTGCAGGCACATCGAGAGCACTTTGGCGGCTCGGAACCCTACGATCTCTCCAGCAAAGCGCTGCTCCGCGGTTTCCACTTCACAACACTCTCCCACGGAACAGAATGGCCCATCTGATTCGAGCAAATGTCCGATTACCTGGCTGACCCTGCCCTGCCAGCGATTTGGACAGCTCTTCGCGACTGCATCGAAATACAACTCGAGCATGGCTCTATTCCGTTTCCGGCCGCTTCGCCGCAAGATCGAGGAAAGCCTGCTCGATCTCTTTGAGCTGTGCTTCGACGCCGATCTCTGCCGTGCCAACGCTGGCTTCCACAACGCATGACATTTCCGTCAGTGACTCATCGCCCAATACTTCGACGCGTTCCGCCAATTCTCTATTCTCGGAAAGAAACCGCCGCCACTCTTCGGCGAGTGCCGGAGTAACCCGCAGCGATATCTGCGTTTCGTCGTGGAGTTTGTCGAGCGCCACGCGCACGGCGGCACGCAGAAACAGCGGATCGAGTCGGGCTTCCCGGTGAAGAATCTTGCGTGCAATGGCCAGCGCCAAGTGCACGACCTCCGCCTCCACGCTGCGAAGATACTGTTCGCGTGCTTTGTGAAAGCCATTCACGGCGGTTAGCAGGAGCAAGCGTTCTTGCTTCAAGGCCTGCTCATAATCAGCGCGGGCTGCCGCCTCTCCTTCCTGTCGCCCCAACTGTCTCGCGTGGGTTTCGCGACGAACAATTCTTTCATCCGCAATTTCTCCTTCGGATTGTCCGTGCGAGACAGTAGTAGTTCCGTTGTTCGCCACCGGGTACTCGAATTCCCTGACTGCCGTCTCGGGCTCAGACCATGTACTCTTCATCGCCGTCAGCCTTTAGCGTCAATTTCCCTTCGCTCTCCATCTTCCTCGCTGTCGCTACCACTTCCTGCTGGGCTTTTGACACTTCCTTCGATCGCACTGGACCGAGCACTTCCATGTCTTCCTTCAGCATTTCCACCGCGCGCGATGACATGCATTTGAAAATGTGAGCACGCATATCTTCAGACGCGCCTTTCAATGCCATCGCCAGTGTCTTCTTGTCGAGGTGCGCGAGCAGGTCGCGAATGCCATTTTCCTGAACAGCCAGAAAGTCTTCGAACGTAAACATCAGATTGCGAATGCTAACGGCGACCTTCGCGTCCTGTTTTTCGATCACCTCCAGAATCGACTTTGCGGCGTTGGGTTCGAGGCGGTTCAGCATGTCGGCCACGCTCTTCAACCCTGCGTATGCACGCCGGCTCTGCTCGCCGAGGGATTGCAGCCGATTATGAAGAACGAGTGAGACCTTCTGCGCGACGTCTGGCGAGAATTGCCTTAGTTGCGCCAGCCGCGTCACCGCTTCCGCCCGCACCGACTCTGGCAATCGCATCAAAAGAGTACACGCCTGTTTCGAATCCAGGTGTGCAAGAATCAGTGCAATTGTCTGGGGATGCTCGCCTTCCAGGAACCTTGCGAGTTGCTGTGGATCTGACTTCTGCAGCGAGTCCAGCTTCCCGGCACTCATCTCCTGGGAGCGGGAAACCTGCTCCAGCAAGGTTTGTGCACCAGCCTCTCCAAAAGCTTTGACTAGAAGCCGCTTGGCGAATTCGCTGCCGCCTTGCGCCAGATAGTCCTGAGTCAGCGCGAGTTTCTGATAATCCTCCAGAACATGCAGGGCGATTTGCGCGTTGACCGCTTTCAGTTCGCTGATCTCTTGGGTCAGCCTCTCTACATCGGCATCCGATAGATTCTTGTAGACGCTGCTTGCTGCTTCCTCGCCTAACAGACAGACCAGGATGGCGGCTTTCTTCGGACCGCTGATTGGAGTTGGTTGTGCCATCTTCAGCTCTCGTGCATCCACCCTTCAATCAGACGACTTGCCGAGCCAGGCTCCGCCTTCACCTTGTCCGCCAGTTGCCGCTTCAATGCTGAGAGCTTTTGTTCTGGCGAACTCTCCGGGAGGGTCGCTTCAGCCCCGAGCACCGCGTCAGCAGGCGTAAGTATCGCCGTTCGTCCCGCTCCACCTTTACCGGACGCTATCCGCGCCGGCAGCTCGCGAAACGCGCTGATGAGCTGCTTCTTGATTGGCCTCAGGAAGATCAGGTAGACGACGACGAACAGTGCGGTAATTCCCGCATAGCGCAACAGGCTCGACCACTGCGTCACCACGGTCCGCACCTGCGTTACCTTCGAAGGGGGGGGCGGCTGTTCGACCGGAGTCTGCTGGAAACTGAGATTCTCAACCGCGAGGACATCTCCGCGGCTCGCATCCAGGCCGATCGCGGCGGCTGCCAACTGTTCGATGTTTTTCATCTCTTCCGGCGTGCGTTTCCGTCGCGAAGACTTCGCCTGGCTGCCTTCGCCGCTGGTCTCGAGGGCATCATCCACCACCACCGCCGCGGCGATCCGCTTCAATCTCCCCGCCGGCTGCATCGTATGACGAACCAGTTTATTGACGACGAACGTGCTGGCGTCCGCCTTCGACGACTGCTGGTCTTCGACCGTGCGCATCGCCGTCACCGTGCTTGCGGCAGCTCCGGGCGGCACATTGCTGGCCGTTCCCGGCACTCCACCCGGCCCCACACCTCCAGCCGTTTCCTCCGAATGCTGGGTCGTAATTGCGACGGCAGATTTCGGGTCATAAGATTCCTGATTTTCTTCGCTTGTACTGCTGTCGACTTCCACCCGTACGCTGGCACGCACCCGGTCGGCTCCCAACACCGGCTCCAGAGTGCGAACGATTTCCTTTTCCAGCTGCCCCCCGAGTTCCTGGGAGGCAAGTCCTCCCAGCATGCCGCTACGATGCGGAAACGGCCGGCCAGTGTCCGCGTCAAGGACGGTAACGTTCTCCGGTTTCAGTTTGTCCACGGCGCTCGCCACTAATTGCGCGATTCCGAATTGCTTGTCTTCGGAAACCGATCCACGCGTCTTGAGAATGACCGCAGCTTTCGCTTGTTCCTCCCGGTCGACAAAAAGCGATTCTGAGGGCATCACGAGGTGAACACGAGCCGACTCTACTTCGCCCATGGTCTGAATGGTCCGCTCCAGCTCGCCTTCCAAAGCCCGCTGATAATTCACCTTATCGGTGAAATCGGTACCCGTCCAATTGGGTGTGTCAAAGAGCTCGAACCCTAAACGCGCATTGCGTGGCAAACCCTGCGACGCAGTTTCGAGGCGACTCTTATCCAGTTGATCGGCGGGAACGGAGATGCTAGCTCCATCCGGAGAGATCTGGTATGTGATGCCCTTCGCCGACAGCTTCGCCGCAATGCCATTCGCCTCGTCCGGCTTCAATCCCGAATAAAGCGTTTTATAGTCAGGACTGCCGATCAGCCGTATGAAAATCCAAAGCACTGCGGCGACCAGCACCGCGGCACCGGCGAACAACGCGCGTTGCCCCGGCTTTAATCCAAGCGCGAAATCCTTTACCTGGCCTGTAATCTGCGCGAACCCTTGCGTTTGTGGCGGCACGAAACGCCTCGCTCCCTGCTCAGAACTGAAGTCGTGAGATCTCCTGATACGCCTGCACCATCTTGTTTCTCACCTGCATCATCAACTGAAATGAAAGGTCGGCTTTCTCGACTGCGACCATCGCCTGGTGAACATCTGCGCCATTCCCTCTCATCATTTGCTCGACCTGCTGTTCTGCCGACAGCTGGAGCGCATTGGTCTCCTCGACGGCTCCGCGCAGCACTTCACCGAAACCGGACCCGGTTCCGCTCTTTGCGTGAAGCCGGGTATTCTCGACTTCCGCGGGAACAATTCGAACTCCTGAAATCGCACCATTCATATACGTGCCGACCTATTTCACAATTTCCAACGATTGTTGAATCATCTGCTTGACAGCCTGTACGGCTGACGAATTTATTTCATAGGCGCGGACGGCGCCGAGCAGGTCCACCATCTCGCGCACCGGCTCGACGTTCGGGTAGGCAACATAGCCCTGGGGATTCGCGTCGGGATGCGATGGATCGTAGCGCATCTGAGGGGGTGCCGGATCAGGCACAACCGAGGAAACCTTCACGCCTGCCTTCTGCGAATTCGGATGATAGAGTGCGTTCAGCAGGCGGGGAAACCGGCTCGTCCGGCCTGACCGGAAGACCACCAGCTTGCGCTGATATGGTCCTCCTTCAGGTGTGCGCGTAGTTTCTGCGTTCGCCATGTTGCTGGCCACGACCTCTGCGCGCTGTCGCTCCGCAGTCATTGCCGATGCGCTTACGTCCAGCATCCCGAACAAATTCATCGTCAGACTCCGTTCATCGCCGTCGAAATGCGGCGGAATTCGAGTTTCAGCAATTGAATTCCGGCGTTGAATTGCAACTGAGTTTGCGCCAGCAACAGGCCTTCGCGCTCCACGCTTACATTGTTGCCGTCAGGGCGCTCTATCAGCCCGCGAACTTGCTGCGCCTGTGGACCGCTGCTCACCAATCGCAGTCCGTCCTGGGCGCGCGCCAACTCTGCGGAAAAATTGACGTCGCGCGTGCGGTAACCCGGCGTGTCGACATTGGCGATATTGTTCGTGATTGCAGCATTCCTCGCCGCAGCCAGATCGAGAATCCGGGTAAGCCGGTTGATGTTCGGGCTGTCGATCATGCTCATAGCTGCTACTGTGCCTTCGCTACTGCCAACATCAACATTGCATCTGAGATTCCAGCAGCGGCGCTGTAAATTCAGGAATTCCTAATCAGGAAGCGACCAGCTCTTCCGCGGAAAAACACAGATCTTGGGCCTCGATCCGCTGGGCTCCCTGGGCGAGAATCAGCGCGCGTTCTATGACGTGCATCAATTCACGCACGTTACCCGGCCAGCTGTGCGCTTCCAGCAGCCGTTGTGCCTCACCGGCTAACTCCACGCCGTTCTCTCCGGAATAACGCCTTACGAACTCGCGCGCCATCGGGATGATGTCGCCCACGCGCTGGCACAATGCGGGAACTGCTATCGGAAAGACTGCCAGGCGGAAGTAGAGGTCCTGGCGAAAGTCGCCGGATGCGACCTTCGCCTCCAGGTTGGCATTCGTCGCCGCAACGACGCGCACATCGACCTTGAACACGTCACTGCTGCCCAGTCTCTGCACTTCGCCGTACTCCAGGAACCGCAGCAGCTTTGCTTGCAAGCCCATCGGCAACTCGCCAATTTCGTCGAGAAAGAGCGTGCCGCCCTGAGCAGTGTGAATGCGGCCAACCCGCGACTGAACTGCACCGGTGAAAGCACCGCGCGCATAACCAAAGAGTTCTGACTCGAGCAACGACTCAGGAATTGCGGCACAGTTAATCACGACGAACGGACGGTCGGCCCTTGGACTCAGATCGTGAACGGCACGAGCAACCAATTCTTTTCCGCTTCCGGTGGGACCGGAGATCAGCACCGGGGTATTCCGCGGCGCTACCAGCCTCACCAGTCGAGCGAGTCGCTGCATGGGAGGAGTTGTCCCTAACATCGCCGGCAGCGGCTCGAATGGCACCGTCGGCTGGGAGATACGGCCGCCATATCCACTCGGGATCAACGGCCGACGCGTGCTCACGCAGCCTTTCTTTAAACCGCGGAGTGGATTCTCACTAACCGAATCGAGAATTGCAATCTCTACTCCGGGATAATCTTTTGCAGCCAGATTGCGAAGTTCTTCCGCATTGAGGTCCGGCAAATTACGATCCAGAATCAGCAAACTGCATTCGCTGGTTTCGAGTTTTGCGAGAGCGTCGGCGCCGCCAGAGGCCAACTCTACGTCGCATTGATTCGTGAATTGCGGGGTGATCCAATCGCGAAACCCTGCATCAGAAGTGGCAATTAAGACACCACCTTTCGGCTGGAAGAGGGGTGCAGTCGTCATAGCCCCACGTTTGTATGCTGAAAGTTTTGGAATTGGATTAGAAGGAGATTAAAAGAGTCTCAGGCGGGCAGAATTCGCTAAAGTATTTGCGCTGTAGTTCCGGGAACCTGTGTAAATCTGCGAGACCTATTATCCTGCCCCAATCGCCTTCAGAAAATCTCCCCGCTGTGACCACAACAGGACCGCTGTCATTACGACCAGGATTACGGTCGTTGCCCAAGTCACGATGTTTGCGATTCGCGAATTGGTGTACTCGCCCATCAGTTCCTTTTTGTTGATCAGCAGCACCATGAATATCAGCACAAACGGCAACATCATTCCATTAAGCACCTGGGAAAAAACGATGATCTTCACGTAGTTCAGCCGGGGTGTCAGAATCACTCCTGCACCGGCAGCGATCAGAAAGGTGTACAGCCAATAGAAGAAGGGCGCTTCAGAAAACTTCTTGCCCACACCTGACTCGAACCCCAATCCTTCACAAACCGAGTAGGAAGTGGAGATCGGTAGAATCGATGCCGCAAATAAGGACGCGTTGAATAGTCCCGCTGCAAATAAAATGTAAGCATAGTTGCCTGCCAGGGGGCGCAGTGCAAACGCTGCATCCGCGGCAGTACTGATCTCCGTGTGTCCGGCAGCGAACAGAGTCGCCGCACAGGCCACGATAATGAACCACGCGACAATGTCGGTGAACCAGCAACCAACAATTACATCCAGTCGCGAAGCGGCATAATCGCGCTTGGTAACGCCCTTCTCCACCACGGACGCCTGCAGATAAAACTGCATCCAGGGCGCGATGGTGGTGCCAACGATCCCGATCGTCATGTACAGATATGCGTTTTCCCTGAATTCGTGCAGTTTCGGGACTCGTATCGTCTGTATCAGCGCCCTGGTCCATTCCGGCTTTGCCAGCACACCGGCCAGTATGTAAGCGATGTAAAAAAACGAGGCGAATAAGAAAATTTTCTCAACGATCTTGTAGCTGCCCTTCACCACCATCAACCACACGATCGCCGCGCAAATCGGCACGGAATAGAACTTATTGATTCCGAACAGTTCGCCGCTGCTGGCGATACCCGCAAACTCGGAAACCACGTTTCCGAAGTTCGTAATCACCAGTGCAATCATCAGGAAGAACGTCGTACGCAGACCATATTCTTCGCGGATAAGATCGCTGAGACCTTTTCCCGTTACAGCTCCCATGCGGGAACACATCTCCTGAACCACAATAAGGGCGAGGGTAGTGGGAACCAGCGTCCACAGCAGTGCGTATCCGAATTGAGCGCCGGCTTGCGAATAGGTGAAGATGCCGCCCGTGTCGTTGTCGACATTGGCGGTAATAAATCCCGGACCGACGACCGCAAAAAAGAGAAAAATCTGCGTACGCCAGCGCTTGAACCACTCCGCAATCGCAGCCATGCGCTCTTAATTAATACGAAAGGTCAAATCAGCAATCCAGAATAACTGCGTGTGCTCGTATCCCGCCACCACGAAATAAGGATCAACTTAGTAACGCAACATCAGAGCTGCCCAGAGCGTCTAAATGCGCATGCATAAAACCTATTTCATCGTTCTCGTCATTTTTGTATTTCTCGTTACAACCGGTTTTGCACAGAAAAATGACTTGGCAGTCACGGCCGGCGGATACTTCCCTATCAACAGCCAGATCCCTGTCGACAACTCCTTCGCGATCGAAGGCAACTTTGGACACCGGATCGCTAGCGTACCTCAGGCGTCTCTCTACGTGGAAATCCCGGTGGCTGGGACGATCAACTCGAACGTCTTCACCACGGGGCGCGTTCTTTCACTGGGCAGCTATTCGGCACTGTTTGTGACCCCCGGATTACGATTGAAACTGGCTCCCGGTTTCCCAATTTCGCCGTTTCTGGCGTTCGGCGGAGGACTCGCGCACTTCAGCAAGAGTGGCAACGCGCTTAGCACTTCGTCTACCGCCAATACCGGAACCTTCGATTTCGCAGGCGGCCTGGAGATGAAGATTTTCCCTTACCTCAGCATCCGCGGCGAGATTCGTGACTACTACTCCGGGAGCCCGAATCTGGCCCCCGGACTGGATGCTCGCCAGAACCAGCTTCTTGCGACCGGCGGCCTCGTCCTACGCTTCTAATACGAAAATCGGGTGGCCCCACCCTATCGCCGTCTGTTGGCGAAGGGTGGGAAACACACCTCGAACTAATCTCAGTTTGCGGTTCACCCGATGACCTTTTGACCGATTACCCGATAAAATAATTCCAGTGACTTCCCCCATTCGCCTGATCGCCATCGACATTGATGGCACCCTACTCGACTCACAATTCAGGATTCCTCCTGCGAACGTCACCGCTCTTCGTCGGGCGCACGAGATGGGTATTGAAGTCATTCTGGTTACCGGGCGCCGCCACTCCTTCGCTTTGCCAATCGCGGAAATGCTGGGCATTGATCTTTGGCTGATCAGCTCAAATGGCGCCATCACCCGCTCCCTTACAGGCGAGCTGTTCCACCGCGATCTGCTGCCGGCTGGCACGGCTCGGAAGCTGATTCAGCACATGGACGCGTTCCGTGGCAATACCGTGATCACCTTCGACATTGAAACCAAGGGAGCTTTGGTACTGGAGCACGCCGACGAACTCCATCACAGCATCAGCCGCTGGCTGGAAAAAAATGCCCCTTTTCTCGAATATCTTGTTCCTTTGGAAGACTGCCTGATCACCGACCCCGTTCAGGCCATGTTTTGTGGAACCATCGCCCGCATGCGGGAAGCTGAAAATTGCCTGAAATCAGCCGGTTTAGACCGTGAAATCACCGTCTTAAAGACGGAATATCCCCATCGCGACCTGTGTATGTTTGACGTACTTAACTATGCCTGTTCTAAAGGACATGCAGTCGAGCGCTGGGCTACTTACCGTGGGATTTCGCGTGACCAGATCATGGCCATCGGCGACAATTACAACGACCGCGAGATGCTGGAATATGCGGGTGTGCCGGTCGTAATGGCGAACGCTTCTCCGGAGTTGAAACAACGCGGATGGATGGTTACCCTCTCCAATGATGAGGGAGGAGTAGCTGCAGCCGTGGAACAGGCAGTTGGGCTGGAAGCGCGGACTACATAATTCCTTGAGCCTTCGACGCCAACTCGGATTCCTGGGTGCCGCAGCGTTGATCTCCTGTTGCCTGTTCGCAGCGGATGCGCAACCGGCATCCAGCGCGTCCTCAGCAGCAACTCACGTCGAGTACGATGCCGTCCTTCAAAACGGCTTCACTATTCATCATCTCAGGCACGAGACACTGGGCCAGACCACCCGGCTTTACGTGTCGGTCGAACCCGCCAGCTACATTGACATTCCTACAACACAGATACAGTCGATGCAGGAAATGCAGGTGGCCGGCAGAGTAGCGGCCGCACCTGCTCCGCTTTCGGTTTCCGACGCCGTAACTGCTGCGAGTGACAAGCACCAAATCGATCCGGATCTCATCAACAGCGTGATCCGTGCCGAAAGCGGCTTCAATCCGCACGCGGTTTCCCGCAAAGGTGCCCAAGGCCTGATGCAGCTAATGCCCGACACCGCCAACAAACTCGGCGTTAAGAATGCATTCGATCCTGCGACAAACGTGAACGCGGGAACGCAGTATCTCAGCGACCTGCTAACGCTCTATCATGGCGACATGGTGAAGGCGCTTGCCGCCTACAATGCTGGACCGCAGCGTGTCGCGCAATATCACGGCGTCCCGCCGTATCACGAAACTCGCGTCTACGTCGCGCAGATCGTCCGCGACTTCAATCGCAAGAAGCTGGCGGCCAAGAAAACGCAATCGTCGAAATCGACTGCGCCACATCGGGCATCCACTTCAATGAATTCTGCTCGTGCATCTCAGTAATGTGCTGGGATCCCAATCTGGGCCGTGCTGAACCAACTCCGCCAACGTTGACCTGAACCAAGCCCTCATTTAGTGTGACAATTTGCCCCAAGCGCCATCAGGGTTGCGTCTCCAAGGCATGAAGCGCAAGCAGATCATCATCTCAATCGTCGTCGTAATCGTTCTGGCTGCGCTGGTTTACCTGCAGATTCGGGAATGGAGGCGCTTTGATTGGGAGAAGTTCGCCGAAGGCAGTGAAGGCATTCTCTGGTATCGCGTTCTCTTTGGAGTCGTGCTGGTCTACTTTGCCGATTTTCTACGGGCCATCCGCTGGAAGATTCTTCTTCGCCCTACCCGCCCTGAGGTGGCATGGAAAGACCTGGTCGCTCCTACCTATGTTGGCTTTGCCGGACTGGCGGTGCTCGGCCGTCCCGGAGAGTTGATTCGTCCCTACCTGATTGGCCTGAAGACCAAAACGTCGTTCTCATCCCAAATGGCCATCTGGGCCATTGAACGCATTTTTGACATCACGGCGGTGGTCGTGATGTTGGTCGTTGTGATCTTCTTCGTACCCTCGTTGCGCACCATCGATCACTACGAGGCCTTCCGTGAATTCGGCTACGCGCTCATCGGAATTGTGGTTGTGCTGGTCGGCCTCGCCGTTATGCTTCGCCTGATCGGCCCCAGATTCGCGGCCTGGGCATGCCGCATGATTGCGCCCTTTTCGCCTCGCCTGGGCGGAGCCTTTGAGAGAAAAATCCGCTCGTTCAGCGAAGGTCTCGATACCATGCGAGATGCTTTGTCGATTGTCGAAGTGACGGCGATTTCGATGATCATCTGGATTCTCGTCGCCTTCGCGTATCGCGAGGTTACTCATGCATATCCGGTCGATACGGGTATCCCCGCTTTGGATTTACCCCAGGTAGTCCTGCTGATGGGCGCGAGCGTCGTTGGAGGCGTTCTCCAGTTGCCGGTGGTAGGGGGAGGTGCTCAACTGGCGACCATCGCTCTGCTGAACAACGTTTTCGATACTGGACCCGAATTGGCTGTCAGTTGCGGCATTCTGTTCTGGCTGGTGACCTTCATGTCCATCACGCCAGTGGGCCTGGTCCTCGCTCACTTCGAGCATCTTTCCCTTCGCAAGATCACCCGCGAAAGCGAATCTCTGGAAGAAAACGGCCCTTCTCTCCCAGCCTACCCCCCAGCGGAACGTTAGAGGTCGCCGTCGGCTGTTACAATTGAGTCGAGACATCCAGATCACCGCCTAACTTCAATGAAATGTCCATTTTGCGGGTTTCCTAACGACAAAGTTGTGGACTCGCGTGAGAGCAAAGAGGCCGAATCGATCCGGCGCCGTCGCGAGTGCCTGAAGTGTTCCAAGCGCTTCACCACCTACGAACGCATCGACGAAATCCCATACATGGTGGTGAAAAAAGACGGCCGTCGCGAAAAGTTCGATCGCCAGAAAGTTCTGAACGGATTATTGCGCGCTTGTGAAAAGCGTCCCATCCCAATGGGCAAACTGGAGCAGATTGTCGATGAGGCAGAGAACTTCGTCATCGATTCTCCCGAACGCGAGCGGAAAACCAGTGAAGTCGGTGAACTGATCATGAGCCGGTTGCGCCGCTACGATAAAGTCGCGTATGTGCGGTTCGCTTCCGTCTACCTGGACTTCAAAGATGTGAAAGAATTCATGGAGGAGTTGAAGCACCTGCTCAAGACGGCTGAAGCTGCTCCAGAGCGCGCAAAGTCAACAGCTAAGACATAGACCTGCGTTCGTCCGCCAGGCGGACGGTGAAATCGGTGTACAAGATTTTTATGGCACACAAAGTCACTCTTATTCCCGGCGACGGCATTGGCCCTGAGGTTGTCAACGCTGCCGTTCGCATTCTCGAAGCGACCGGCGTCAAGTTCGAATGGGAAACCTACAAAGCGGGTGCCGAAGCGTACGAGAAATATCACGAGTACATTCCCAAAGAGCTGCACGAATCCATCGAGCGGAACAAAGTTGCGCTCAAAGGGCCCATCACCACTCCGATCGGCGGCGGATTCTCCAGCATCAACGTGGAACTGCGAAAACGTTTCGAATTGTTCGCGAATTTCCGCCCGATCCGCAACCTTCCGCACGTTCCCACCCGCTATCCCGACGTCGATCTCATCATCATTCGTGAAAACACGGAAGGCTTGTATTCGGGCATCGAACACGAGGTCGTGCCCGGCGTCGTTGAAAGTCTGAAGATCATGACCGAAAAGGCGTGCACGAGAATTTCAAAGTTCGCCTTCGAGTATGCCCGCAAGAACAATCGCAAGAAGATTCATGTAATCCACAAAGCGAACATCATGAAGATGTCAGACGGACTCTTCCTCCGCTGCTCGCGCGCCGTCGCCAAGGACTATCCCGAGATCACTTACGGCGAACACATCATCGACAATACCTGCATGCAATTGGTGCTCAATCCATATCAGTACGACATGCTGCTGATGGAGAATCTCTACGGCGACATCATCTCCGATTTGTGCGCCGCCTTCGTGGGCGGGCTGGGGCTGGTCCCGGGAGCCAACATTGGTCATGAAATAGCCGTCTTCGAAGCCGTACACGGGTCCGCACCCGACATCGCAGGTAAGAATCTTGCAAATCCGACCGCGGTGATTCGTTCCGGTTTGCTCATGCTGCGTCATCTCGGGGAGCATGATGCGGCACTCAAAGTCCGCAACGCACTGGAATATGTCTATCGGGACAAGCAGAATCTGACTCGCGACCTGGGGGGCACGGCCACGACAACACACTTTAGCGACGCGGTGATCGCGGCAATGGAAACGGTTGAAAAGCATGTGGCGCGAGTACCCTCGCCCGCATAGTTCCTGATCCTCCCCGCAGACTGCGTAGGCGAGTTTCATTTCGGTCCAGCCGCTTCCAGTTCGGGACGAAGCTGTTATCCGAATTTCACTCCCAGGTGTTACCATCGTTGGTTGCTCATCACATCCCCCTGTGATGTAGAGAAACGAGGAGACACGCCTGAGAGGCTCGCTGACTACGCCCTTCAACCGGGCTCATCACGACTTCGCGGTCATCACCGCGTTGGCAACCTTTGCTCTCATCATTGCCGGAGCCCTGGTTACCAGCAATAGCGCCAGTCTTGCGCTCGCGAATTGGCCGACCTTCGGACGCAACGAACAAGTCGTTCTCTCCGGTGCAGCGTGGCAATACGCGCATCGCCTGATCGCACTGCTCGTTGGCACACTCACTCTGATTCTCGCGATCTGGACGTGGCGGACCGACCGCCGTTTCTGGATGAAACAGCTCGCGATGACGGCGTTAGGCGTGGTGATTCTGCAGGCATTTCTCGGTGGACTGGCCGTGTTGCGCTCACTGCCTCCTGTCATTTCGACGGCTCACGCGGTTCTTGGCCAGACGTCATTTTGCCTTGCTATAGCAATAGTACTTTTCACCGGCCGGCGCTTCGTTCGGCAGGAACCGCGCGCTGCACGCGACAGCCGCAAGCCCAGCTTGATTACCCTGACAAATCTCTCCGTGCTTGTCGTATACGTGCAAGTAGTGCTTGGTGGGCTGTTCCGTCACAATGCAAGCAATTGGGAACCTCACGTCTTCGGTGCCGCAGCCGTCACTTTCATTCTGATCTGGACAGCGGTTCGTGTTCTTTCTTACTACTCCGAACTGGAGGATCTGCGACGTCCCGCTATCCTCGTCCTGAGCCTCGTCATCGTAGAACTTTGTTTCGGGTTTCTGTCTTTTCTAACGAAGGTCGTCTGGGGATTGCAAGGGACGCAGGCTGGTACTCTGATGATTTCGTCCACCGTGTCGCATACTGCAGTTGGAGCACTTTTGCTTGCGTCGACTGTGGTGCTTGCCATCCAGTCGAGGCGACATCTGGCTATCCTTGATCGGCAGACCGTGGTCACGACCGCACCGAGGCACGTAGTCGCATGAGCAGCTCAGTTCAATCCGTCGCCATATCGGCTGGTATTTCAGCCCGCTTGCATGATTATGCCGAACTCACCAAACTACGCGTAACGTCGCTGATCCTGCTGACAGCATGGACCGGATTTTATTTTGCGGCGTTCAAATCGGGCGTGAGCTCGTTCTCCTGGACTCTGCTCCACGCCTTGATCGGCATCGGACTAGTATCCGCCGGCACCGCCGGCTTCAACGAAGTCATCGAGTGCGAAACTGACTCGCACATGCGCCGTACGGCAACACGGCCTTTACCGGCAAAGCGCATGGGCCTGACTCATGCGTGCATCTTCTGTTCCGCCCTTATCGTTGGCGGCGCAACTTACCTTTGCATCGCCTGCAATGCACTTACCGCTCTATTGACGCTCGCTACTTCGGTCTTCTATCTCGGCGTGTACACGCCGCTGAAACGTGTTTCTCCGATCTGCACCTTCATGGGAGCTTTCTCCGGAGCGATGCCGCCGTTGCTCGGATGGACCGCTTTGCGCGATCACATTGATTTCGGCGCGATTGTCCTCTTTGGGATCCTGTTCTTCTGGCAATTTCCACATTTTTACTCGATCGCATGGCTGTATCGCGAAGATTACGAAAATGCGGCCATCCGAATGTTGCCGGTAGTGCATTCGGACGGCCGGTCGACCGCACGTGAAATCATGGTTTACTCGGGCCTGCTCGTTCCCATGAGCCTGCTGCCCACCTACATCGGAATGGCTGGCCGCGTTTATCTGTTCGGCGCTTTCCTCTTAAGCAGTGGCCTTTTCTATTACGGATTGCGCCTCGCGCTCAGCGATCTCCCGGCGGATTCGCCACGTTCCAAGGCTCCCGCGCGCCACCTGCTGCGCGCGACCGTTATGTATCTTCCGCTGCTGTTCATCCTCATGATGCTGAACGTAGCGTAGAATTAAGTGTGACCACAGGAACAACATCTCTCGACGGTGCGGTCGTGGAGTTTACACATGCCCGTTCTTCTGTAATTCGGGTCGAGAATCTCCAGCACTCTTACGACGGTCGTGCTGCGCTGAAAGGTGTGTCTTTCGGCGTTTACCCGGCTGAGATTTTCGGCCTCCTCGGCCCGAATGGCAGCGGGAAGACAACCATGTTCCGCATCCTCTCTACGCTGATGCTGCCCATGGGAGGACGTGCCGTCATCAACGGTTGCGATGCAGCTTCGAATCCTGCCGGATTGCGAAAGCAGATTGGCGTGGTCTTTCAGGCGCCTAGCATCGACGTGAAGCTCTCGGCTCGCGAGAACCTGCGGCACGTAGGCCATTTGTACGGGATGAGCGGTTCGGCGCTGGATAAGCGTGTCGATGAAATGCTTTACCGCGTGGCTCTATTCGATCGCGCGAATGATCGAGCCGAAACATTTTCCGGAGGCATGCAGCGACGTCTCGAACTGGCGAAGGGCCTGCTTCATCATCCCTCGGTGCTTCTCTTGGACGAGCCGACCACTGGCCTTGATCCGGGTGCCCGCCGCGACCTCTGGCAGTACCTCGCCATTCTCCGCGATGAGGAGCGCGTAACCGTAATCGTCACCACGCACCTCATGGAAGAAGCCGAGCGATGCGACCGCCTTGCCATACTGAGCGAAGGCCAGCTCGTTGCACTTGGTACGCCCACTGAATTGAAAAACGAAATTGGCGGTGACGTGCTGCTGCTCGAAGCGCGTAAAAATCCTGAGGAGTTGGCCGTACGCATCTCGCAGCGTTACGGCGTTGAAGCCACCGTACTCGACGACGGCAAAGTTCGCCTCGAGCGCGATCAGGGACATCGCTTCGTCACCGATGTGGTCGAAGCCTTCCCCGGTGAGATTCAGTCGGTTTCGGTCAGCAAGCCAACACTCGAGGACGTGTTCATCAATCGCACCGGACATCGCTTCTGGACCGAAGAACAGAAAGGCGCAGAAGAAAAGGTCTCAGGCAAGAAGAAGTCGAAGAAACACTGATCGCGGAACTGCGATTCGCGTCAAATTACCAGGTTCCTATTCTCTTATGGCGACACAAGTACAAACAATTCCTGCCCCGACGAACGTCGGCACTCTCCTGCCCTCAATCTCTCTATGGCAACGCGAAATCGTTCGCTTTTACCGCCAGCGTTCGCGTGTCATCGGCGTGATCGTCTCCCCGGTGCTCTTCTGGATCGTGATCGGCTCCGGTTTCGGATCATCCTTCCGGGGCGGAAATGCGAGCAGCCAGCACTATCTAGATTTCTTCTTCGTCGGCGCCCTGACCATGATCGTGCTCTTTACCTCGATCTTTGCCATGATGTCGCTGATTGAAGATCGCAATGAAGGCTTCCTGCTGACGGTACTCGTCGCTCCGGTGAGTCGTAGTGCGATCGTTCTCGGGAAGGTTCTGGGCGGGGCGACACTTTCGGCGATTCAGGGGCTGATCTTTCTGGTTTTCGCGCCGCTGGTTGGAATTCACTTCACCATTGCGACCTTTGGCCTTACGGCTCTCACGGTATTTCTAGTAGCCTTCTCTCTCACGGCCCTCGGCTTCGCAATCGCGTGGCCCATGGACTCGACCCAAGGATTCCATGCCATCATCAACCTGTTTCTGATCCCGCTCTGGCTGCTTTCGGGCTCGCTCTTTCCGCTCGCCGGAGCATCATTCTGGATCCGGCTGCTGATGCGCATAAATCCTCTCACTTACGGGACGGAAGCCCTGCGCACGCTGCTGTTTCCATTCAGCGCGTCGCCCGACTTTCCATTGGCGTCGTCGATCTTGATCTTGGGCATATTCTCGGCGCTGATGTTTGCGCTCGCGTTCTTCATGGCGAACCGCAGAACGACAAAGCCAGCCGCATGAACAACCCTTAACAACAAAGGACGCAGAGGTTCACAGAGGAAGAGCAAAGACGTGATTCGTGGCTTGAGAAGAGAGCGTCTCTTAGTGGACTTCAGCTTGGCATCCAGCGCTATTACTCTGTGTTCTTTGTACCAGCTGTGGTTAAGTTGTTAGTGAACGCAAGTAGATTTCGACGAGATGCATGACTATTCCATCTTTCCGATCATCAATGCCACGCTGAACGGCACGGCGGCCGTCCTGATTGCCACCGGCATCGTTCTCATCAAGAGTGGGCGCGAGCGCGCCCATAAGGCCGTGATGATCACCGCGATCTGCGCGTCGACTCTTTTCCTGATCTCGTATCTCTACTACCACGCGCATATCGGCAGCTATCGCTTTCGGGGGCACGGCTGGTCGCGGCCCGTCTACTTCACCATCCTGACCACACACACGATACTTGCCGCGGTGATTGTGCCGCTCGTAATCATCACCGTCTCGCGCGCCTGGCGCGGACGCTTCGACCGACACCGTGCTATCGCCCGCTGGACGTACCCAATCTGGCTCTATGTTTCCGTAACCGGCGTCGTCATTTACCTCATGCTGTACCGCATTTTCATCACATAATCTCTCAGCGATCTGTCATCCTGGAGCGCAGCCTCATCGCGGGCGAAGGATTCTGGGCGAGCAACCGCGCCGACGAGCGCAGCCGACTCGTTTCAAGCGCGACACGGGCGCCCGTATTCCAGGTCTGCCGATTGCAGTACACTGTTCCGGCATGCGTCCACTCATTGTCGTCCTCCTCTTGACCCTTGCTGTGTCTGCCCAAAACTTCACCCAGGCTGACATCGACGCTGTCTACCCTGGCGTGGAAGCGCTTTACATAAACCTGCACGAGCATCCCGAGCTATCGCTGCATGAAACCAATACCGCGGTCACCCTCGCCGACGCTCTTCGCAAGCTCGGATTCGAAGTGACGACCGGCGTCGGCGGAACCGGCGTGGTCGGAATCCTGAAGAACGGTAATGGACCCACGGTCATGCTCCGCACTGAGCTCGATGCCCTTCCGGTGCACGAGGACACCGGTCTGCCCTACGCCAGCCACGTGGTCACGAAAGACGCCGCCGGCAACGATGTCCCTGTGATGCATGCCTGCGGCCACGACATTCACATGTCCAGTTGGGTCGGCACCGCCACGCTCATGAGCCGGAATCGCGATCGCTGGCATGGCACTCTAATGATGGTCGCCCAGCCCGCGGAAGAGATCGGCGCCGGTGCACCCGCCATGCTCAAAGACGGCCTCTTTACGCGATTTCCGAAGCCTAGTTACGTTTTCGCCATTCACGATGACAGCGGCATTCCTGCCGGGCAGCTTGGCTTTATCCCCGGCTATGCCCTATCGAATGCTGATTCGGTCGACGTCACCTTCTACGGCAAAGGGGGGCACGGAGCCATGCCGCAGACCACTGTCGATCCAATCGTCATGGCCGCCAAGTTCATCGTTTCCGTGCAGACGATCGTCTCGCGCGAACTCGCGCCCACCGATCCCGCGGTGATCACCGTCGGCTCCATTCACGGTGGCACCAAGCACAACATCATTCCAAACGAAGTGCACCTTCAGCTCACCGTGCGCTCGTACCGCGAGGAAGTCCGCAAGCACATCTTCGACTCACTCAAGCGCATTGCAGACGCCGAAGCCGCGGCTGCTGGCGCTCCGAAGCCTCCGCTGATCACCAGCAACGAAGGCGGACACGCCACCTACAACGATCCAGCACTCACAGAGCGAATCGCCGCTGCCGAGAAGCGCGTGTTGGGCGATGCAAACGTCTATCAGATTCCGCCCAAGATGGTCTCCGAAGACTTCTCCGAGTACGGAATCGCTGGCGTCCCCTCAAGCCAATTTTTTGTGGGCGCAGTCAATCCGGCAAAATACAAAGAGGCGATGGCGAGTGGCGAGACGCTTCCGTCATTGCATTCTTCCACTTTTGCTCCCGATCGCGAACCCACGCTGAAAACCGCAATGCTGGTTGAGACCACGGCTTTGCTGGATCTCTTCAACAATCCAGCAAAATAGGGTCGTCAGTTCGAGCGCAAGCGAGAACTTCCATCCTGAGCGGGGCGAATGACCCGTGTCGAAGGATCGCACTTGGCTCCGCGTGGCTGTTCTGGCTCACGCTCGAACTGAAACCCACGCTAGGAAATCGTAAATGTCACCTGAATCTGCGTCTCGACTTCCACAGGCTCACCGTTCAGCAAATAGGGCCGATACCGCCATTGCTGCACCGCATCCATGGCCGGTCTGATAAGCATAGGATGGCCGCTGATCACGTGCAGGTTCTGGATCGTCCCGTCTTTGCCAATAACCGCCTGTAACACAACTTTTCCCTGGACGTGGGCAGCAATTGCGATAGGCGGATACACCGGCTTCACCTGTCGAAGCAGAAGGCCTTGCGAGACACCGGTGGAAACCTGCACAGGCTTCTTCGGACGTTCCAAAACCGGACGAGCCGATGATGGATGCATGCTGTTAAACAGGCTGTCCATAAATCCGCCGCCCTCGGGTCCTGTCGAACCGGGAACCCCAGGACCAGGATGCCCATATGCTTCCATTGGCGGAGGCTCGTCGGGCGTCTGGACAATATCGTGCGGAATGGTTGCTGGCTGCAGCATAACCGTTTTTTCTACATCGGTCTGGGTAGGCGAGTGATGAGGAGTTGGCGTTTCTGCCACAGTTGGTGCAGCCGCGGGGGGCACGGTGAGATAGTCGGTCCAATGCATCAGCGGCAGCGCTTGCGTAAACAGCAGAGGAAGCGCTACCAGCACGCTGATGAAAAATGTCTGGATAAGGAAAGACACGAACGCGGTCCATCCTCGTCGCGGATTTCGCACACTGCTGGACGCAAACAGGCTGTCTTCAAACATACGCCCTCCTGAACTACTTTCCGCGAGCCACTGGCTCGCCAGTTCTGGTGGGAGCGGCCCACCGGATGGCGCATGCGCTACTGGAATAGACACCGCCGCAGAGGAAGGTTCCAAACTGCGAGCAAAAATATATTTCGGTGATTTTGGGAACGTTTTACTGTGATCTGTTGTCTAGAGATGGGTAATGGCAGATCAAGCCTGATCTGTTGATGTCCCTGCTGGAGCCGTCGTTCGCGGAATGCCCCGGGAACGGCGGCTTCGTTGTCTCATCGACCTGCCAGTGTCTCAGTCTTCAGTGTCACCTCTTCAGTCTGTCAGTCCTTCAGTTCCCAGCCTACGCGAGGAACTATCATACCGAGCGCAGCAAGGCATTCCTGTTCCCAAAGGAAGGAAACTGAAACACTGGTCGACTGTGGTAGTTACTTCGCTGCGGCGTGCTCGCCCAGAGCGTGCTCGATGTCGTGAGGCGTGAGATTCTCACCATCGTTCATACGCTTCAGGAGAGATTCGATGATGTCCTTGGCGGCGTCTTTGCCGTAGTTCTTGATGAAGCCGTCGTAGAAGTGCTCACCGGCCATCGCTTTATTGATTTCCCACTCTTTGTTGTTCTCGTTGAGCTCGGTGTAATACACGACGCGGTACTTGCCGGTATAAGTGGCGTCTCTATAAATCTCAAACATCACCTTGTCGGATTCCATCGCCATCCGTGTCACCCTCTTTATACAAGTATTTTAACAGGCAGTTACTTCCGGATGCCCCATTCGTCGCTTCACCAAGCGCCCGGATTTCATCGTTCCCATTATGAACTTCTCGATGCTGATTTCAGCCTCAGGCTCTGGATTCTGCGGAAGCCCGCAACTAGAGTCAGTCCTGATGGAGGACACATGGAGAGACGTGATTTTCTGAAGACCGGAACTGCCGCGCTCGCGGCACTCGCCCTTTCGCAGGACTTGGTTGCCGCACAGAAGTCGACCGGATCTCCAATTCCAAAGCGCCCTCTCGGCAAAACAGGAGAGGATCTTTCGATTTTTGGCTTCGGCGGCACCGCCGTGATGTCGATTGAGCAGGAAGAAGCTAACCGCCTGGTTGCGGAAGCGTACGAACTCGGCGTGAACTACTACGACGTCTCTCCGACATACGGCAATGCTGAAGACCGACTCGGGCCAGCGCTGCAACCGTATCGCAAGCGTTGCTTCCTGGCTTCAAAAACTGACTTTCGCAGCAAAGCAGAAACCGAAGTCGGGCTGGAAAAATCGCTGAAAACGCTGCGAACCGACCACTTCGATTTGTACCAGCATCACGCTGTCGACAAGATGAGTGAGCTGAATCAGATCTTTGGGCCGAATGGAGCCATGGAGGCTTTCATGGCTGCGAAGAAAGCTGGTAAAGTTCGATTTCTTGGCTTGAGTACGCACTCAGTGGAGGTGGCGACGGCTGCGATAGACCACGGCGGGTTGGATACGCTGATGTTTCCGATCAATTACGTGCTCGTCACCAAGTCGAACTTCGGACCGGCAGTCCTGGAGCATGCCCGGCAGAAGGGCGTGGGATTCATTGCGATTAAAGCGATGGCGCGCGGGAAGTATGCAGCAGGACTCGCGGATAACAAAAAGACTCCAAAGTGCTGGTACGAGCCCTGCACGCTGCCTGAAGAAGCCGCTCTGGCTTATCGGTGGACCCTCTCGCGGCCTGTAACGGCGGCGGTTCCTCCCGGCAATCCTGACTGGTTCCGGCTGGCCTTAAAGTTGGCGCAGGGATTTCAGCCGATCACGGATGGCGAGACTAAGAGGCTGCTGAGCTTTATGGAGGGAGCTGATCCGCTGTTTCCGCAGGAAGGTGCGTAGGCATGACGTTCCCTCAGCCAACAGAGGGCTGAGATGGGACACCGGAGCTGATGATTGGTTCATTCAATCGTCCCTACGGGACTTGTAGGGAATCCGTTTCTTGTACCCGGCGCTAAAGGCGCCGGGCTATTGCAACCATGTCCCTGACGGGACAGAGGCGTGCAGAAGCGGGACCACCAAGTTTCGACGTGAATTGCAGTCTACCGCTAGAATTCAAAGATGGTGGAAAAACCACATTCGAAATACCGGCACGTTTATGCCATAGTTAGGATTGACCTCCCCTTCAGTGAAAAAGAGCCGTCCAATAGCATCTCGGTAGTCAAAGTCCATCATTCAAAAGCGGCAGCGGATCAGGATTCTGCTCGCCTCAATGAACTTAACTCGCATCATGGATGCCAATATCACGTCTATACCACTCGACTGGCACCGCTATTACCGTAGGCTTAAAAGTGAGTCCCTCGGTCGACACCGAGGGTTCCAACACAAAGATCCTTCGCTCGCGATGAAGCTGCTCGCTCAATGATGACAGGCGCTTCAGGATCCAGCGCGTAGAGACATCTGTCCTCGCTGACGCGAGGACCTGACAGGCAGGGATTGCCTGTCCTACACAAACCATAATCCTCGCGATGCTCGGAAGGCGCAGCCGGGGGGCCTGCCCTGAGCGAAGTCGAAGGGTCGGCTGCGCCACGTGAGTCGTGAAGCGCGCGGGCCAGACGCCCACGCAACCAGCCGGCGAGACGCCGGCGCTACAAAAAGAAAATCGCTCCCGAATGCGAGAGCGATTTTTACCCAATTACCAGATTACTAAATTACCAATTGTCTTAGTCTCCGCTGAGTTCGACCAGTTCGTTCGCGGCGGGCTGGATCGCTACCAACTCGCTAGGAGCGGTCTCGTGCGTGCCGCAGCCGCCGCCTCGCTCGCTCGAACTTCCGGCCAACTTCAGTTCGTGACGCAGTTGCTCTTCGAACTTCTTCAGCTGTTCCTCGATACTGACTTCCTTGGTGCGATTGCGGACCATGTCTTCACGGTAGCGCTTTAGGAAGTAGCCGATCGTCTCGACACGAATCTTGATCGATCCGCTCGGCTTGTTTTCGTCGATATCTTTGAAGCAGAAGTACGGTGTGCCCGAGTGCTCGACGATTTCTTCGATCACGGTATAGATCGGAGCATCGTGTCCGCACTTGAAGCTCGACAGTTCGAGTGCCACGAGGTTCGGGTGGCGTGCGATGTATTTCGCCGCCCAGACCTTGCGCGTGGTGTTCTCGGAGTAGGAGTTTTTCCAGGCGTCGCTGACGTCCATGGGATGCTTGATCATGCCCATCTTCACTTCGTCACCGAAGAGCTTCCAGACAATCTCATCGTCGAGCGGCAGTGAGTCTTGCGAGAAGACCGGATAACCGAGCTTCTGGAATTCCTCGAGGATCTCGTGATTGATACCGGGATCGTTGTGATATGGACGACCCAAAAGCACGATCCCGAGCCGGTTTTCAGCTTCGAGTTTCTTCAGCACTTCACGCGCGGTGCCACGCATGATGACGTCGTCGAACTTCTTCATCGCCGCAAAGCCCTGCTCAACCGCGCGAAGGTTCTCTTCCTCGCTCAGGCCGAGGATGTCGTTCCAGTCGTCGAACATCTGGCGATGGGCGACCTTCACGTTGTCGAGACAGATCAACGTGTCGCGCCAGATCACACCCTTTTCTTCAAAGAGATTACCTTCCTTCGTGAACGCCGCCTTTACCGAGGCAGGCGTCGCCGTGACCGTCGGGCACGCACGATTCGACTGCGTGTGCTTCAGGAAAGTCGGCAGCGAATCGATCATTGGGAAGAAGATGATGTCGAGCTTCTTCTTCGGGTGAACCGCATAGAGCAGGTTGTGCACGTGCGGAATGCCGACCTTCGACGGGAAGCACGGATCGATGGCGCCGCGCTTCGCGCCTTCCTTATAAAGCTGCTCGCTGGTGTAGTCGGACCAGAAGATATTTTCGGCCTTCACCCCGAGCGACTCGAAATATGCGGTGAAGAAAGGCCCGCAGCTGTACATGTTCAGCGCTTTGGGCATGCCGATACGAAGCTCGGCGCGCTTCTTCATCTTCTCAACGCGTTCTTTCTGGCTCTTGGTGATTGCCAGCTTCGGCAGAGGATCAGCTACAACCGGCGGCTCGTAGCTCTTGAATGCGGACTTGGCAGCGATCTCGACGAGATTCGGGTTTTCCTTCTTGATAGCGTCGATGTTGCCTTTGATGACGCGCATCTCTTCCACGTTCTCGACAGTTCCCTTTTCGCAGGTCGCGATGATGAGTCGCTGCGCGCCTTGCGTGAGTGGAACTTTCGTCTTCACCGGAGGCTTGTAATTCGGATTCGGGCTCGCCGTCTTCACGTCAATGAAGGTACGCAGGCATTTGTTCTTGCAGAAGTAGCAGCGCGTGTCTTCGTTGCGGGTCGTGGTGTAGGTGATCGAGGCCACGCCATGCAAGCCGATAAACTCGGTCTCTTTGCCGTTCTCCCACAGGCGTACGGCTTCAAAGGCGCAACCGATGGCGCCAGCTTCACCGCAGTGCTGGTGGACAATGACGTCGGGTTTAATTTCCTTGCCCTTGAAACGCGACTCGATGAAGTCGACTTGCGATTTCACTGCTGCCAAATTGTGCTGCGTTCCACCCTGCAGAATGAATTTGCGCCCGATCGCCGATAGGTTCGGAATCTGCGAAACGTAGAGCCAGATGTTCTTTGGCAGAACATTGCAGAGGCCGGCCATGATCTCTTCCGGCTTCCATCCCTGACGCTGGAAGTCGACGATGTCCGACTGCATAAATACTGCGCAGCCGTAGCCGAACTGCGGAAATCCCTTGGCATTGAAAGCGATGTCGGCGAAGTCCTCGACCTTAAAGCCGAAGCTCTCGCACGTGCCTTGCAGGAAGTAGCCGTTACCAGCCGAACATTGCGTGTTCAGCTTGAAGTCTTTTACGCGGCCATCCTTCAGGATGATGATCTTGATGTCCTGGCCACCTACGTCGCAGATCACGTCTGCATCCGGATAGAAGTGCAAAGCGGCCTGGGTGTGCGCGACGGTTTCGACGAGCGCCACGTCAGCGCCAATCGCATCTTTCAGGATGTCCTTGGCATAGCCGGTCGTGCCCACGCCCATGATCTTCAGTTCGGCACCCTGATCGCTGACTTGCTTGGCGACCTTCGCCAGCACTTCCTGGGTATCCTCAATTGGATTGCCCTTCGAGAGCTGATAGGTCTTGCAGAGAATGTTGCGATCTTTGTCGACGAGCACCGCCTTGGTCGAGGTCGAGCCGCCATCGATGCCGATGAAGCCTTCCACTACCTGACCGGGCTGGAATGTCGTCGGTACAAACTTTTTCTTGGTGTACTTGGACTTGAACTCGGCGAGTTCCTCAGGACTCTTCGCTAGCGCCTGAGCGCCACCCTTCTTGGCTTTCTCCTGCGCACGGCCCTCAGTCATGTACCACTCGAGCTTGTCATAGCCAAGATAAACGCCAATTCCCTGGTCTTCCTGCTTGCCGAACTCCACGGCGCCGATGCACGCAAAATACTGCGCATTATCCGGAGTCTTAATCAGCGTCTCCGGATCAACACCTTCAGGCAGCGGATAGTTGCGCTCTTCCCAGATTTTCGGGATGTTGTGTTTCCAGCAGTCGCGCATGCCCTTGATGTAGCAGTTAGGGCCGCCGAGCAGGAGCACAACTGGACGCAGCGTGTTGCCGCGCGTCAGCACTGACAGATTCTGTTGCACGATCGACTCAAACAGCGAGGCCATCAATTCATTTGGCGGAACGCCCTGCTTTTGCAGGCCATTGATATCCGTCTCAGCGAACACACCGCACTTGCCGGCTACCGGGTGCAGCTTCTCGCCCTTGTAGCCCATGTTGCAGAGCTGATCGGAGGGAATGCGCAGCTTGGCGTTAATCTTGTCGATAACAGCCCCGGTGCCGCCCGCGCACTTGTCGTTCATCGAAGGCAGCTTCTTCTTTTTGCCCGTCTCGGGATCTTCCTTGAAGATGATGATCTTCGCGTCCTGACCGCCTAGTTCGATGACCGATCCGCACTCGGGATAGAGCTTCTCAACAGCCAGCGAGACTGCGTTTACTTCCTGAACGAACTTAGCGCCGATGTGCTTGGAAATTCCGGAACCGCCCGAACCGGTGATGAAGACGCGGTAGTTCTCGTCCGGAACATTGGGCAGATCGGTCTTGATCTGCTTCAGCATCTCAAGCAGCTTCTCTGGCTGTTTAGTCTCGTGGCGCTGGTAGTCCTGCCAGAGAATCTCGTCTGTGGCGTTATCGACGACAACAATCTTCACAGTCGTCGAACCCACATCCACGCCCATCCAGAGCATGTCGTATTTCTTATCTGCGATTGCTTTGTCAGTAAGTCCGGACATTTCGCTCCCTAGAAAAACCTTCAACCACTAAGGTCACCAAGGTTCACAAAGTGGCTCTCTGTTCCCTTTGTGAGTCTTGGTGTCCTCTGTGATCGGTTTTTAGTGCGTCTCTTGGTGGTACGGCACTTGCACGCCCATCTTTTCCGCCACGTGGATCGCGTAATTCGCGGCGGTTCCCACGACGCCCTTGTACTTGGGCACGTGGTAGAGCGCGGTCGACATTTCGGGATGCTGCTCGACATAAGCCTTCAGATCTTCCAAAGGCGTGCCGATCTTCTCCATCACGTCCTTGAACTCCAGCTTAGCCTTGGCCTTCGCCTCGCCCAGTGCCATCTGCACGCGGCTATGCGCGTTGATTTCGCCTTCGCCGGACGTTTCGATCGGCAGGAAAATCATGTCCTTATAGTGCGCCACCACGGCTGACTGCGCGCCGTCCGACTGCGTGGAAGGCATGCAGCCGAAGGGTTTCAGCGACAGCACCATGTGCGCCATCTCTTTGTTGGTGTAGTAGATGTTCTTCGCAACTTCCAGGTGACCCTCGCCACCGCCCGCCCGCGAGTTGTAGTAAGGATGTCCGAGCCGCTGCAGCTCGTACTGGTTAACCAGCTTGTGGGCAGTGCCGCCTAGAGCATCAACAATGCGGTGATATTCGCGGGCGAAGATAACTTCCGCAGCCTTCAATTTCAGCAGCTTATTGCGGTAGTTCCACTCGATCTTGGCCTGCTTATCGATACGCCACTTCGGCGGCATCACCGCGCCTTCTTCTAGTCCCCTCTCGTCGCGAATCTTCTGGACCACCTGGTGGATCATGTACATAATCCAGGTGCCAATGGGCTCCACGATGATCTGTGCGCCTTCGCGCTGCAGGAACCCGAACATGTTGAAGTTGCCGTCACCTTCGGTGGTCTGCGCCCAGAATTCACCGGTGATCTTCACGATCGGCTTCACACGGAAGTGATCGACCTTCACGGTGTTGAAGCGGTCTCGAACGTGGTTGAGAGCGACCATGTAGTCGTCTGACAGCAGCTGATTCAGGAACTTGCCGAGGTACTCGACCGTTCCCTTCATTGGGATCTTGCTGGCCGACTTGCCGAGCTTCTGCTCGATCGACCATGGCGATTTCTTCTTCAGCACCTCGTGCATGTAATCGACAGCTTCATCCAGAATCGCATCCGTTTCGCCGGCATTAACTTCGAAAGGCCGCACCTGATAGCTGACCTCGTTGATGATGTCGCCCATGTTTAACGAATTCAGCAGGTTCAGGAAGAAGTCGAGGTTCATTTCCAGCCCGGCTTCGGCGTCGGACTGATCCAAGCCGCCCGATTGCTGGAAAAGCATCACGCGGAAGCCGTCATAGCCGGCGTTGCGAAGAGCTAACCGGTACTCAGCTTCGTACATGCCGAATCGGCAGGGACCGCATGCGCCAGCCGTCAGGAAGATGTAGTTGTTAATCAGGTCTTCCCGCTTGATGCCCGACTCTTCCAGCTTTTGCAGATACTGGACCAGGTTGCCGACGGTGAAATAAGTCGGATTACATTGGCCGTTGTTGCCGTATTCCTTGCCTAACTGGAACGCGGCGACGTTCGGTGTTGGAACCACCTCCACCTTGTACCCCAACCCTTCCAGCGCGCCGTGGACCAGCTTCTCGTGCTTCCAGGTCAGTCCTCCGAACAGGAGAGTGGTTTTGTGGCGCTGATCAGCGGTAAATGCGCGCTCAATCGGCTTGTGGAAGTGATGAAGTTCTTTACGATGAATACCGGCTTCTTTCTCCAGCCGGGTCCGTTCTTCCGCAACACGCTGGCGAATCATGTCTTCCAGCGAGGAGATTTGCACCAGTCCGCCATTGGTAGCCGGATGAGTGGAAGTGCTCATTGCTTCACCTTTCCTTCAGGACTGCCGATGATAGGGATATCCCGTGCTGCCATCCTCTTATAACCACGGCAACGATACGCATTGTTGACCTATTTGTCCAATTAAAGGACTTGAATGTAGTGAACGGCGCAATTTTGCGGTCTAATGGGGCTCAAAAGCGGTTGGGCGATGTTCAAATTTGTTGATAATTCAGATACTTAGCAGGAAGCTTTCGGCTTTCGGCTATTAGTTCTCGGCGACGCGAGTTGCTACCGATTGGCATTTAGCCGTTTGGATTCGTCGACCGGCGGAGTCCTGCAAATTCGCCTAACCGAATTGCTGGCTAGTCGCTATCGTAATTGCCAGGCGCTTTTTCGCCGCATAGCCGAAAACCGGCAGCCACTTGCTCAGAAATACTTCCAGAAAAAGTAGGTCGTCATCGTACAACCGACAAAGATCACGAACGCCCGCACATATTTCGGATCAACCTTCTGCGAATAATGTGCGGCCCAATAGCCGCCGATCACCGAACCAACCAGCATGAGCATGGCCTGCGGCCACCACACGATCCGAGCCACTATGAATGTAATCAGAGCCACTCCATTGACGGCAGTCGCGAAAATACTGGTGAGGGCGTTCATGCGATGGATGTGCTCGTAGCCCATGATGGTCAGGATCGCCAGCATCAGGATCCCCATCCCCGCCCCAAAGAAGCCACCATAGGTGGACACCATCAACTGCAGAAGCAGCGCCAGCGGACGGCTCATGTGGTGCCCTTCCTCGCCGCGGATGGCGCGGATTATCTTGCGCCCGAAGGTGAAGATGACGGTGGCCCCGAGCATAAGCCATGGAATCATCTTGGAGAACGTGTGTTGGGGCGTATGAAGTAGGAGCTGCGCACCAGTGAAACCTCCGATAAAGCTGACCACGATAAATTCGGCAAGCAACTTCGTTTCGACCCCGCGATACTGCTGCCGGAATCCGAAAATACTGGCTACGGCTCCGGGCCACAGTGCGACGGTGTTGGTCGCGTTCGCGGGGATCGGCGGGACACCGGTAAAGATCAGAGACGGGAAGGTCAGGAAGCTACCGCCTCCGGCGACAGCGTTCAAGCCGCCAGCCACCATAGCGGCAGCAAACAGAAGAAATGGGTGAGTCCAGTGCATGCGCCGGGTAGAAGAATAAATGACAAACCGGATTCGGCACGGATATACCGCACTCTCGCCCCTCGGGACACCTTCGCTACTGCTCGATGCTTGTGAACTCGCAAGAGTCCTCGATTTGAGCAACGTGCCTCGGTTCGCATGCTGACGATTGCAAACCGAGCCTTACGAGCTTTGCGCTCCCCCTCGAACCCGTGTTCATCTTCGCCTTATCGACTTCAAACCGCACATCGCAGCATTAAAACCGCACATTCCATGGACGCCCCCTCCGGGCGGAGTCGATGCCGAGCAGAGGAAAATGTCGGGTGCAGAGGTCGCGTAATGCCGGAAAGTCGGGCGAGCAAGGAACTGCCACAAATCCGCGGCACCTCCGTTAATGTCACCCCCCACGAGATTTCTATCCATTGATTCCAGCCCTGCTGGAGAGAGCACGTGCCTTGCAAGAACACAATCGCGGAAGCCAGGGGCAAATCGCTCTATCTGGGCTTCCAGCCGCGGCAGCATGTCGAACGTGGAGCCATTTGGCACGTGACAGTAGGCCCACGCAGTATGGCGGCCCGCCGGCGCGCGGGTCTCATCAAATAGTGATGGCTGTGCCAGCAACACAAAGGGACGCTCCGCGGGTTGACCGTTCCACACGGTCTTTTCGGACGCTGAGATCTCTTCCAATGTTCCGCCTAGATGAACGGTAGCGGCGCGCCAGCAGTCGCTCGCTCTCCACGGAATGGGCTCACTCAGCGCAAAATCGACCTTGAATGCGCCCGGGCCGTATCGCCATCGCCGCAACTGGCGGCGGTATCGCTCGCTGAGACGTTCGGATGCTAGCCGCAGCAGTTGTCGCGGCGTTATATCGCATATGTTGAGATCAGCTTTCGGGAGGTCAGCAAGACGCGCAACCCGGGTCGCCGTTGTGATCTTCCCCCCAAGCTTTTCCAAGTGCGCGCAAAGAGAATTCGTAATGCACTGCGCGCCACCGCGCGGAATCGGCCAGCCGACCGCATGAGCTGTCGCACCGAGTATCAGGCCGAAGGCTGCGCTCAAAGGCTCATCAAGGCTAAGAAACGAATGCGCCGCCAATCCAGCGAAGAGCGCCTTGGCCCGTTCGCCCCGGAAACAGCCCTTCGCCACCCATGTGGCCGGCGGGAACCCACGAAGGCCCATTTTCGCCATCAGCCATGGGTGACTCGGAATGCGCGTAACCGGGCTCAGCAGATCCGGCGCCATCTCAAACCAGTGATCCGCGAGCGGTGCAAACAATTTTCGCCAGGCTCTTCCGTCCTGGCCGAGGTTTGCTGCGGTTGCGTCGACGCTTCGTTCCAGGATCACCGCCGTGCCGTCATCGAGCGGGTGCGCTAGCGGCGCACCGGGATGGATCCACTGCAGCCCGTACTCTGATAAATGAAGTGAGGTGAAGAACGGTGAGCCGACTGCCATTGGATAAACGGCAGAACCGAAATCGTGAAGAAATCCCGGCATCGTGAGCGGCAGCGTTCTCGCGGCACCCCCGGGCTGAGGCTCGGCCTCGAAGACCTCTACTTTGAATCCAGCCTGCGCCAAAACGATGCCGGCAGCGAGGCCATTCGGCCCCGCGCCAATTACATTTGCAGTACCCTTCATTGTCGCTGTTCCGGGACGGTCGGCCACTCGAGTACTATTAGTCGCCCATTTTGCTGTGTAAGTGTGGGTGCATAGGTTCCCAGATATTTGCGCTTCCACCAGTCGCCGGTTGCACGTCTCTCCGCGAGCGAGGTGAACCAGTACTGCCACAGTACCGCGCGTATCACTTTTGGAGGAGCATTCGGAAACGGATTACGTCGAAACAGATTGAGAACCTCGCGGCTGTTGTTTAGCAACCGTTCCTCGGTACTTACAACGAACATGTTGTCCCGCCACCAACCGAGCGAGGCGAACCACAGATTCCAGTCAAACCGGGGCTGGTACGGCGCATAAATTCCCGGTGCTTCGTTTAAAGCCTGCGGCTTGTATCGGAATGGATACGGCACCCAGTTCTGGCCATCATCAGACCCTTGAAACTGGATCTCATATTGGCCGCGGGTCATCACTGCGAAAAGCCCATACGAGTTTGCAACACGGAAAGGTTCCAGGGCCGTGACCGGAGCACCAGGCAGCGGTATGCCAGGCCAAGGAATGCGAACGAGTTCGACCATCGTTGCGTAGAAAAGCCATGACAAAATCACGGTTGTAACGGCAATAGCAAAAGTGTGGACAGGTTTTCTCACACCTGCAAATGAGGTCGCAGCCGGTTCAGAAGGGGCAGGCGTAGCGACCGGTTTCGGCTGAAATCTGCCGCTAAGGAATGGGACCAGAAACTTATCATCTAAAAGCAAGAAACCCAGTGACAACACGAGGTAATTCAGAAATGTGTAGTTCGCGCTGAGAATCACACCCGCCTGCCACAGCGTTACCAGGAAGAAACACATGATTCGAAATCGGCGCGGAAGGAACATCATCCACACAAGTCCGAGTTCCATGACGAGCGTTCCCAACGCAGTGGACCAGTGGAACCAGTGCGGAAGCTTTTGGATGTACCAGCCCACCCATGTTGGAAGTGGATTGTTCTGGTAATAGTCGTCCATAGCAGTCAGGTGTCGCCATTCCGGATCGCCGCTGACCAGCTTTACCAAGCCTGACTCGAAGTAGATGCGAAACCATTCCCACTGAAGCAGGAACAGGCTTGCGCACGAAGGCGGAGAATGTTCTCCCCATCGAGGGCGAAACCCAGATGGCGCAAAAAAAATAGAGATGAATCCGGCTTCGAGGAGCATTCCGTCGGACTGGTATCCGGAAAAATCCTGCGCCGCGCTGACGAACGAGAGAAAGCAGACGAAGCAAACGATCAGCATTCCGCGCGGCCAAAGATTGAAGATCAGCAGTATCGAGGCGACCATACCCATGGCCCACAGCGCGACCATCATGTGAGGTCCACTCGAAATCCACAGCAGCGTGGGAGCAAACCAGAATCTTTGAATCCCGATCGATCGTGCTATGGCAGCGAGATAGGCATTCGCAGGCAGGATGCCGTCGGGGCCGATCAGGCCTTTGATCTGGAACGCAAGCGAATAGAAAGCCGAAAAGTAGATCAGCCCAAGCGCCCGCAGGAAAGTCCAGCGCGGAATCAACCGATCCGTAGCGCCGTACTTCCAATCGAATAACCAGCGAATCCAGGACACTCGCCGCGCTCCGATCCCGCCATTCTAGCGATGGTTCGTCTGAATAGTGAATTTGCGTTGCGAGATGGGTGAAATTAGAAGGTATTTGGCGCTGGTGAGCAAACCGTCGGTACGCTTATACTTAGCTGGCATTCCTAATCATGGAAGGACCACGTTTCGCGCCGATTGCGTATTGCTTCAGAATTTTCTAAGGTCAAGGCTTCGTGACACGAGCTATCGGACGCGACACGAATCGACCAATTGGCATCGGACCGTTCTTCCTCCGCTGGAGTTTTCATGGCAAAGAGCGTTAACAAAGTAATCTTGATTGGCAACTTGGGCAAAGATCCCGAGATGCGCTACACGCCGCAAGGTACCGCGGTCGCAAAATTCACCCTCGCCACGAACGAGCGCTTTAAAGACAAAGACGGCAACTGGCAGGATCGTACCGAATGGCACAACCTGGTTGCCTTCGCGCGCACGGCAGAGATCGTCGGCGAGTATCTGAAGAAGGGTCGCACCTGCTATATCGAGGGAAGCTTGCGCACCAGTTCGTGGGACGACAAGGAAACCGGCCAGAAAAAGTATCGTACCGAGATCATGGTCAACGACCTGGTTCTACTCGGCGGCGGCCAAGGGCAGGGACAAGGCGGAGGCGGCGGACACTTCGAGGAGACAGCCGCTCCGGCGCGAACTCGTTCGGCAGCGGCACCCGCGAACGACGACATGGGCGGGACAGGAATCACCGACGACGACATTCCATTCTAAGTAATCGGAGAATCGGCCTAGATAACAATCGGGTATTCTGCACAGAAGCGGGTTACCCGATTTTGCATGTGTGGCGCGGACATTCTTGTCCGCGCAAGCTTGGATCGAGCGACTCATTCCATGTCAAAGCGACCACTATTATTCTTCCGTGCTTGACGCCCTCCACATTCTAGTCCTTCTCCTCGTCGCCTTCATTGCCGCCACTCTGGCTGCGGTTGCGGGATTCGGCGGTGCGGCCGTACTGCTTCCGGTCCTCGTTTGGAGCTTCGGTGTTCGCGAAGCCATTCCCATCCTCACGGTAGCGCAACTGGTCGGAAACTCTAGCCGTGTCTGGTTCAACCGCGCAGAACTGAACGGGCGGGTGGTTGCGTGGTTCGCGCTCGGCGGAGTGCCGACAGCGCTGATCGGCGGGCTGCTGTTCGCAAAAGCTCCATTGGCTACGCTCACGCGCGTTCTCGGGATATTTCTGATCCTCATCGTGATCTGGCGTCACCTGCGGCCGCAAGCACAGTGGCGCCCACCACTGCCTGCGTTTGCCGCGATCGGTGCCGGCGCCAGTTTCCTGTCGGCACTCCTCGGTAGCGTTGGACCGCTGATGGCGCCCTTCTTCCTGGCATATGGGCTGGTAAAAGGCGCATACATCGGAACCGAAGCGTTAGCCACCGTAGTTATGCATGTGACCAAGCTGATCGCCTATCGAGGCGCAGCAATTCTTACCTGGCATGCTCTTGTAGTTGGGCTGTTGCTTGGTCCGTTGATGATCGCGGGATCCTTTCTCGGCAAACGCATTGTGGATCGCTTGCCCGAGAAGATCTTCGTGGGGATCATCGAGGCAACTTTGCTGGCTGCGGGTCTAATCTTTCTCTTCAAGTAATGCTGCCGTTGCGAAGCATCTCCGCTATCCGGCGTATCCTTGTCCATGCACTTGCGCGAGTTCCCGACGTGGAGTGACGACGTGCAAAACGAGGTTGTCGCCAGAGTAGGCCCAGCAGGATTCCGGCGATCATTTCTCCCATAACCTGCCGTTGATGAAGGCGACGAAATGCAGCTCCTAGCAGTCTCGCTGACACGGTAATCACAACGATTACCGGGAGTACGTGCGTCAAGACTCCAGCACGCCACTGAAACCCGCATTGCCGAAGTGGCTAGCTGCTGTGGATACAGGTGCCGTCAGTCCCTTTCCGGTGTTTAGAATCCATTCGAAATGGCAGTTGCCACGACTACAAGTCGTGGCGTACCCGAGCAGGCCAGAGGGTCGAATCTTCATGCTCCTTCCGATGAAACAAGATGCTGTGGTGCTTTTGGAACGCCCGAAACTTCGCTGCTCTCAATAATCGCTTGATTCTAATACCGAGGCTGAATTCCGTTGCTGAAACTCGATGTTCAGAGGATGCGGTGACGCCCCCTGCTGTGAACGACACTAAAGTTAGATGCCCTCTGGCTCGCTTGTTTTGAAACCCTCGGGTGCTCGCGTCATCTGTATCTGCTGTGCTCTCATGGAGGAGCGAATGCAATCCAATGCAAAGAGCGTTGTGATCACAGGGGCTTCCAGCGGAATCGGCCATGCTTCGGTTCTGCGAATGAGCGAAGCGGGCTGGCACGTTTTCGCGAGTGTGCGCAAGGCCTTGGACCAGGAAAGACTGCGTACAATTCCCCGTGTCGTCCCGATCTTAATGGACGTAGAAGACCGTGCTTCCATCACGGCGGCTGCCGAGCGGATTGCATCAGAAGTGCACGGCCTCGACGGGTTAGTGAATGTCGCAGGAATCGGAATGCTGCGTCCTATTGAATATGCGAGCGAGGAGGACATTCGACAAATCTTTGACATCAATCTGTTTGGACAGATTGCGGTGACGCAGGTGTTCCTTCCGCTGTTGCGAAAGAATCGAGGTAGGATCGTCAACATTACGTCCGTGGGCGCTCACATCGCGATCCCCTTCGGCGCTTTGCTAAACGCGAGCAAAAGCGCATTCGGGATCATCAGCGACAATCTCCGCCTGGAATTGCGATCATTTGGAATTCGGGTCAGCACGATCGAGCCAGGCGCCATCGCAACGCCCGCGGTCCATAAGACGCTCGGGAACATGGACAGCATGATCGAGAGCCTCCCCGCAGAAGCGCGTGCACGATACGGCGAAATGCTGAAGCAGGTGGCGCAACGCGGCTACGAGCGGGAGATGAATGGAAGTAATCCCGGCGTGGTTGCGGTTGCGGTGCGACACGCACTGACTGCGGCACGTCCGCGGATACGCTATCGCGTGGGAAAAGACGCGAAACTGATCGCGACGCTTGCGAAGGTACTCCCTGATTCGCTCCTGGACGTGGTGCGACTGAAAGCACTTGGGCTGCCGACCGCATTTGGCAACACGCAAGAGGAAATGCGCCCGACGCAGCGCTCGCAGAAGCAAATTGAACCGTTACGAGGTTAAGCACATGGAAGCATACTACCAATGAAGCCGAGCCGCCTCGAAATCTTCGGGTTCGTCCCCTTTCGATTGCGCTCGCCTGGTCTCTGTTCCACAATCTCCTCATGATTGCACGCGTATGGCACGGCACCACGACTCCAGAAGATGCGGACTCGTACGAATCTCTGCTCAAACCCGAACTGTTACCCGGGATTAGTAAAGTCCCGGGCTTCAAAGGCAGCTATTTCCTTAGGAGAAATGTTGCAGGCGAAGTGGAGTTCCTTACGATTCTGCTTTGGGAATCATTGGACGCGCTCCGCACCTTCGCGGGACCGGATTATGAGCGCTCAATCATTCCCGAAGAGCGCCGGAAATATCTGAAGCGGCATGACGATTTCGCGGCTCACTACGAAGTGATCTCGCATCCGTAGCCGCAAACTATTTCTTGGCAAGCTCTTCGTAAATCTTCGGCAGCCGCATCGCGTCTGCTGATGATTCGCCAAAACGTGCCCGTTCGTAGGCATCGGTAAAGTTTTCGACCGACCTGCGCAGTGACTCGTTCCGGATGCTCGCCGAAAACTCACGTGGAGTCTGGGCGGGCGACTTGCGATAGCCCCGCTTTGCTGCCGTTCGCACCATGCGCTCGTACCAGACGCTTGCTGCTAATCGAGGCGACTTCGACGGGGCGTGCGCTATCCGCAGATTGCGTATCCCTCGCAGCGCGCGGCCTGCGTTAAAGATCAGGAACAAAGTAAGTATCGTCAACGCCAGGAACATCGACCACCGAACGGGCTTCTGCGAGAACCGTTGCTTCAGTTGCTCAGTACACTCCAACAGTCGCTGGTAGGTGTCGTGGCTCCAGCGTCCGATATCCCACAACGCGTGCTGACTCCGAGCGGTTGCGGCGTTTGTCAGCGTTCGTTGATGCGAAAAGTCGTAATTGATGATCCATTCGCGCCAGAACTCCTGGGCCGCATCCAGGTAGCTCATCAGGCGGCTCATCCCGCCGTGCGCATAACGTGGATCGGGTGGCGTTGGGTCGAACGCTGTCCAGCCAACCGCGGGTAGATAGACTTCCACCCACGAATGGGCATCGCGTGCACGAATGATGTAATTTCCGGTGACTGGATTGTATTCGCCCGTGCGGAAGCCGTTCACAATGCGAGCGGGCACTCCAAGCGATCGCATCATCACCGCCATCGCGGATGCGAAGTATTCGCAGTGACCTTCCTTGCGCCGAAAGAGAAAATCGGCCAGTGGATCTTCCGGATGACGAGTGGACATTTCAAGCGTGTAGCCAAAACTGGTCCGCAGATAATGCTCGACAGCCGCAGCCTTATCGAACTCTGTATGAGCATTTACGGTGATCTGCCGGGCTAGCGCGGGGATTCGTTTGTCGAGCGGCGGCAACTGCAAATCGATCAGGGAAATCTCCGGGGGGTAAACGCCGGAACTCCGCCGCAACTCCGCTGCGGTCGGCTGCACCACCATCGACAAGGCTTCATAGCTCTCCGGAAAACGAGTGCTGTCGATGTTGCTCAACGCGCCATTCTCGTCAATTCCAATATCGTGGAACCTACCACTCACTTGAACCGGTACGGGCGCGAGGAACATCACATTCGTTCCGATCGGCTCCATGATCACGCGGTACTCGAGCAGGCGCGACTGAGCGAGGACCGGCGCTGAAGCCGGCAGGTTGTGACGCTCGATCTGCAGCCTGCGCATTGGTGTTTCTTCGTTGATGACTTCAATTTCAGGCGCCGGGTTCTTCCAGGTCTTACCGTCAAAGTCGTTCAATGCGATACCGCGCCACCGCAAATCCATGCCACCGGGTCCGTGCTCGATCTGCACATGCATGACCACCGCATTGGATTGCTGAATTCGGCCGATCTCGCCGAGTTGGACCTGATTGCTGAATCCGGTCGTGAATTCCGTCGTCGGAGCGTAGGCGCTCAGGTATCCGGCAGAAAACCGCGGCAAAAGAAAGAACAAAACGGCAGCAAAGGCACCAATTCCCGATACCAGAAGAATGCTGTTGAGCGATAGCCAGCGAACAACCTGTTTCGTAAATTCCTGTTGATTCGGGATATGCCCGCGGTGCACCGCTTTGATCATCGCCCGCCGAATCTCCATGGCAATGAAGGTGTTCACTGCCAATACCAGAAAAACGACGAAGATCGGAAGAAAACTGCCGCTGACAGTCAGAACTGAGGCTGCCAGCACGGCGAGAAACGCAAGCACCGCGAGATAGACATAGTCCCGGGGCTTTTGAATCGAGAAAAGCTTGATCACAAGGGTGAACAGGACCAGATGCACCGTCGCCGCGACGTAGCTTCCGGAAACGAGAAACAAATCTCCGAAGAACACAATTCCGTACAGGATGGTGAGGTAGTTAGTCCACCGACTGGGAATCTGTAGATCCCGATTGCGGAGTAATAGGTATCCGCGAAATGTCAATCCGGCAGCGACAAAGACGGTCGATGGCCAATCCAAGTGCCCTGTCCCGGCGAGCGCCACGAAACCGGTTACTATGAGGAGGTACAACGAAAACTGGAAATACCGTTCGAGACTGGACGCAAATGGCAGATTCAGCGCCGCCAAGGTAAGTGGCTCGGGTGGAACCTGGGGTCCTGCTTTCTTGCGAAACTTCACCACCTGGATATTCTTCGCCATTCTCGCCAGGAAGGAAAGTACCGCTCGCCAAGTCGCAAACGCTAGATGTTAAAATCGAACGTCGGGCATCGGTCCCACGCGATGCAATCCCGCCAACCCCGCCAGGTCCGGAAGGAAGCAACGGTAACGGGCTCGTGCATGTGCAGTGGGGTAGCCGGTGCTCGGCTATGAGCTCTCTAAGTTTCTGTTTCCCGCGCGCCTCCCTGGCTGAACATCGTTCAGAAAACAACGCCAATTCTCAAAGTGATTGACCAAAGGCTCGTCGAAACGTCTGTCCTGGAGTAGGATTTTCCGGAAGCAGGAGGAAGCATGAAGCGTCGAGAGTTCCTGGTCAAAGCGGCAGGCGCAGTCGGGGCAGCGTGGCTATCCAGAGGCGTCGCTACGGATGTTTTCGCATCTTCAACGCTCGGCAAGAAATTCAGCGCGACCGACACCGTCACGATCGGAAGCACAGGAATTAAGACCAGCCGCCTCGCCATGGGAACCGGTACAGTCGGCGTCGGACATCATTCCAACCAGACGGCACTCGGTATAAAAGGTCTTTCCGACCTGCTACTGAACGGCTATGACAACGGACTTCGCTTCTTCGACTCTGCCGATACGTATGGAAGTCATCCACACGTTGCCGAAGCTCTCAAGCACGTGCAGCGGGACAAGGTGACAGTACTGACGAAATCGTGGGCTCGCGACCCGAAGACAATGCGGGCCGATCTCGACCGATTCCGGCACGAACTCGGAACTGACTACATCGATATCTTCCTGATGCACTGTTTGAGCGAAGGGGACTGGACCGCGCGCTATCAGGGCGTCATGGACGTGCTCTCCGAAGCGAAGCAGAAGGGCATCATCCGCGCGCATGGCTGCTCCTGTCACAGTATCGAAGCGTTGCGCGCAGCAGCAAAATCGCCTTGGGTCGAAGTTGACCTTGTTCGGCTGAATCCCATCGGTTCTCACATGGATGCCGACCCACAAACCGTGCTCAGTGTGGTGAAAGAAATGAAGGCTGCGGGCAAGGGCGTCGTCGGCATGAAGATTCTTGGTCAGGGCGATATGCGAAGCCGTCAGGACGAAGCAATCCGTTATGCTCTTTCTACCGGCGTTCTGGACGCGTTCACTATCGGTGCTGAAAGCAAAGCCGAGCAGGAAGACTTGATGAGAAGGATCGCCGCCGCTTAGGTTAGGGGATTGCTGGCCCCTGCTCAGGAAACGCGCGGGGCCTTTTCTTTTCTCTGCTCTCTGCATTTACTGAATCATCTCCTTCGCCCGCTCTTGATTAGACTTTTCACTTTGCAGCATTCAAAATAGAAGATTCTACTCAGGAGCAGACCATTGAATAATGGCGTTCGGGTAAAGATTTCTGCCCTCGGAACATATGTACCGCCTCGCGTTCTTTCCAACCACGACCTCGAAAAGATGGTCGAAACTTCCGACAAATGGATCATGGAGCGCACCGGTATCCGCGAGCGCCACCTCGCCGACAAAGGCATCGCGACGAGCGATCTCGGTGCGGAAGCCGCCAAACAGGCTCTCTGCCGTCGTGGAATGAAGGCGACTGATCTGGAGGCGCTGATTGTGGCCAGCGTCACTCCTGACATGATGTTCCCTGCAACCGCCTGCCTGATACAGAACAAAATCGGTGCAACCGGCATCTGGGGCTTCGACATTTCGGCGGCGTGTTCTTCTTTCCTCTATGCATTGCAGGTCGGAACACAATTTGTGAAGACCGGCGCGCAAAAGCGCGTGATGGTCGTCGGTGCGGACGTGATGTCATCGATTATCGACTACACCGATCGCGCCACCTGCGTGATCTTTGGTGATGGCGGTGGCGCGGTGATCCTGGAGCCTGCCGATGATGGTCTGGGGATGATCGATTACCTGCACGAGATCGACGGTTCGGGAGCTTGCTCGCTCTACATGCCTGGTGGTGGGAGCCTCAATCCACCCACTCATGAGACGGTCGACAAGAAGATGCATTACGTCCATCAAGACGGGCAGGCGGTTTTCAAGTTTGCAGTCCGGAAAATGGCTGAGGTCTGCGATACCTTGCTGAAGCGGAACGGCCTGACAGGAAAGGACGTGAAAGCGTTCATCCCGCACCAGGCAAATAAGCGCATCATCTTGAACACCGCCGAACGCCTCGGCATGGATCTCGATAAGGTCATCATCAACATTGACCGGTACGGTAATACGACTTCAGCCACGATTCCGCTGGCTATGCAGACGGCAATCGACGAAGGCAGGCTGAAAAAGGGCGATCTGGTTCTGCTGGCGGCCGTAGGTGCGGGATTTACCGTCGGAGCAGCGCTGCTGCACTGGGCATATTAGCCATAGATTAACCGCAGTAAGCGCAGATCTGGCCTGCATATTGAATCAGCGTTTATCAGCGTACATGAGCGGCTCCGTCACGGATGCGTCATCGTTTCCGGACGAACAGCGGCGTCGAATTCCTCACCGGTTAGGTATCCCAGCTTAAGCGCCGCTTCCCTCAAACTGCTGCGATCCATGTGTGCGGTGTGCGCGATTTTCGCGGCCTTGTCGTAACCAACCTTCGGAGCCAGCGCGGTCACCAGCATCAGCGAATCCTTTACGTAGTGATCGACACGCTGGCGATCGACTTCAATTCCGCTGATCATGAACTCGACGAAGCCATGGCAGGCATCCGCAATCAGCGTAACCGAATGCAGGAAGTTGTAGATGATGACGGGCTTGAAGACATTCAGTTCGAAGTTGCCCTGCGATCCTGCGAAGCCAACTGCGGAAGTGGCGCCGTGAACTTGCGCCGCAACCATTGTCATAGCCTCAGATTGCGTCGGGTTAACTTTGCCGGGCATGATCGAAGAGCCCGGTTCGTTCTCCGGGATTATTAGCTCTCCCAACCCACAGCGCGGTCCAGAAGCCAGCCAGCGAATGTCGTTGGCAATCTTCATAAGCGAAGCGGCCAGCGTCTCCAGCGCCCCCTGCGCGAAGATGATTTCGTCGTGGGCGGAAAGCGCAGCGAACTTGTTCGGATGGGACCGGAATGGTAGCGCCGTTAGCTGCGCAATCTTCGCCGCCGCACGTTCCGCAAATTCGGGATGAGTATTCAAACCTGTTCCGACGGCAGTGCCGCCAATCGCTAGGTCGTAAAGACCGTCCAGAACGAGTTTGAGGCGCTGGACATCGCGGTCCAACAGAGATGCCCAACCGCCAAACTCCTGGCCGACGGTCAGCGGAACGGCATCCTGCAGGTGAGTGCGGCCAATCTTTACGATGCTGTCGAACTCTTTTGCCTTGGCTGCAATCGCGTCGCGAACACTCTCGACCGCTGGTATCAATTTTCTCTCAACCTGCTCAGCCGCAGCGATATGCATTGCAGTGGGGAATGTGTCGTTCGAAGACTGCGACATGTTCACGTCATCGTTGGGATGAATCGGCTTCTTGGAACCGAGGACGCCGCCGGCAATCTCGATGGCGCGATTCGAGATCACTTCGTTCACGTTCATATTGGTCTGTGTGCCGCTTCCGGTCTGCCATATGCGCAATGGAAATTGGTCGTTTAGCTTTCCGGAGATCACCTCGTCCGCGGCTTGCACGATCAGCCTGGCTTTCTCCCCCGGAAGCTTCCCAAGCTCCTGGTTCACCAGGGCTGCAGCCTTTTTCAGAATCGCAAACGCACGGATCAACTCCGGCGGCATGGTGTCGCGCCCGATGTTGAAGTGGTGCAGAGAACGTTGGGTCTGAGCGCCCCAGTATACGTTGCTGGGAACCTCAATCTTCCCCATGCTGTCGGATTCAATGCGGGTGGGCTGCTCAACCGAGGTGGCCATAGAAACTCCTGATCAATACTGGTCGATAGAAGCGGGATGAGAACAAAAAATTATAGCAATCAGCACAGAGAGATTGTGTTCGGTGACACCCGGTACTGTGATAAACAGCACTACTTAATTACCGTAAAGTCGTATGCTGGCCGATGCTTTGGCGACGTGTAAATCGCAGCTTAGTTGTAGGCAATCCAATAGCTAAACAGTTAGAGTGATCTGGATGGAAGAACTACAGACCAAGACGGAGGCTCGCGCAGCCACAAAGCGCTCCAAAGAACAGGTTTGGGACGTCATAATCGTGGGCGCCGGACCTAGCGGCCTTGCTACGGCCATTGAGTGTCGCCGGCGCGGGCTCTCGGCCCTGAATATCGATAAGGGATGCGTGGTCAATTCGCTATTCAATTACCCCACCAACATGACGTTCTTCACCACGCCAGAACTGTTGGAGATCGGGGACATCCCCTTCAGCACCGAGAACAACCGCAAGCCGAACCGCGCCGAGGCCCTGGAGTATTACCGGAAAGTGGCGGCGCACTATCGGCTCGACTTCCGGCAGTACGAGAATGTGACCCGCATCGCCGGCCAGGATGGCCGCTTTGTCGTGCACACGATCGACCAGCACAAACGCAAGAATTCGTACCGCTCGCGCAAGGTGGTAATTGCGATCGGCTATTACGATCTGCCGAATTACCTTGGTATTCCGGGTGAGGAGTTGCCGAAAGTCCTGCACTATTATCGCGAGCCGCACCCCTATTTCGACACAGACGTGGTAGTTATCGGAGGAAAGAATTCGGCAGCCATCGCTGCACTGGAACTATACCGGCACGGAGCGCGGGTCACGCTGGTGCATCGAGGGCCCTCCATGCATCCGCACGTGAAGTACTGGATCAAGCCGGACATCGACAATCGCATCAAGGCAGGAGAGATCAAAGCCTATTTTCGCAGCGAAGTCCGCGGAATCACTTCGGATGAGGTGATCATTGCTACGCCCGACGGCGGAGTGGAACTGAAGAATGATTTTGTATTCGCCCTCACCGGCTACCATCCCGATTATGATTTCCTGCGTTCACTGGGGATGGAATTGACCAGCGACCAGTGTCGCCCGGTGTGCGACCCCACCAGCCTCGAATGCAATGTTCCCGGAGTTTACGCCGCAGGCGTGATCGTAGCCGGAGCGAAGACCAACGAAATCTTCATCGAGAATGGCCGTTTTCACGGAGTGCAGATCGCAAAGCACATCGCGGAAAAGCTCGACGGGGGGGCAAAAGAGGAAGACTTTTCCGAATCCACCTAGTCGCGCCAACGCCCTTCGCTTTGATTTAGACCAGCCTCCTCAGGCAAGGCTCACAGCTTCTTCACCCAACTGTTCGTTAATCAAACGGGAGACAAGCGGTTTCAAAGCTTCACCGGTCTTCGTCAAAACGAACGCGTTGGCCGCGTCCGACCAATCGAGCTTGAAACTTGTGGAGAGCGCGGAAATCCAGATCTGGCGCGCAGGGGCATTGGGAGAGATCACGAACCTGCCCGGTGGCTCGTCAAAACTGATGTGCAGAGCTCCCGCCTGGTCTTCCACTTCCATTTCGGCGGAATCCTCAGCCGCGATCAGCCTTCGCTTCAAGTCCTCCATTGCCGCATCCGCGGCTCGCCGGAACTGCTGTTCGTCTTGCGCCATGGCGTGATTCTAGCATTCCGAGTCTGTCTCATTCGCCGGCGTTAGTCTGCGTGTTGCCACTGCACGCGTTGATCCCGCGCTCGATGGCGGTGCCTTCCTCGTAGTCATTCCACGTCACGATCATGAGGAAAGGCAGGGGGTGGTCGTCGTTGTAGTAGCGGCGGAAGAGGCGGACGGACTCTTCAAAAGTTCTTCCACAGCGATCGCTCATGTGACGGTTCTGCGACCATGCAGCGCGCGTATCATCAAAGCCAGGCCACGCTGCACCGACGGCGATTTTATT
>Ga0209062_1001232_pt1 | contig 49013 bp, 42 predicted proteins | sample Coa_R2_2_FD_187158 | JGI IMG/M metagenome (GOLD analysis project Ga0209062, IMG submission 187158) | Surface soil microbial communities from Centralia Pennsylvania, which are recovering from an underground coalmine fire - Coalmine... | ecosystem: Environmental > Terrestrial > Soil > Unclassified... | reverse complement strand
CACACTGCACGTGCCCGTGGATCGCTCCGTTCGCCTGACAATGATTTCCGAGGATGTAATCCATGACTTTTTTGTTCCGGCGTTTCGTGTTAAGCAGGATGTTCTTCCGCAGCGTTACGTGACCCTATGGTTTAAGGCCACGAAGCCAGGCAAGTATCACTTACTGTGCGCCGAATACTGCGGCGCGAAACATTCGGGCATGATCGGATGGGTTTATGCGATGGAGTCGCACGATTATCAGCGATGGGTGCAAGAAAGTGGCGCCGAAGGATCGCTCGCATCAACCGGTGAAAAATGGTTCCATCAGTTCGGGTGCGCGAACTGCCACCGGTTCAGCGGACATGGTCCCGGACCCGACTTACGCGGGCTGTATGGAACTTCTGTGACACTCGATACCGGAGTCACACGCATTGCCGACGAGGCATACATTCGCGATTGCATAGTCGGCAATAAAGGCGGCGCTGTTTTCGGTTTTAAGGGAATTATGCCAAACTTTACCGGCCAGGTCAGTGAGGAGCAATTGATAGCGCTCGTCGCCTATATCAAATCCATTGGCCGACAGTTCGGGACGGAACTCGACTCCGAGCCCGGCACAACGCTTGAGTCGCAAGGTGTACATTCCGGCATTGTCACGCCCGGAATCACTTCAAACGCCGGATCGAAACCGGGTGTCAGATGATTTCGAAAATCAGAATCGCCGAAGCGCCGAACTATCTCACGGAAGAGCAGGGAATTCGTTCCTGGCTGCTCACGACGGATCATAAACGGATCTGCCTGCTTTATATCGCCGCGATCACGTTTTTTTTCGTTCTCGGAGGAATCGCCGCCTTGCTGATCCGCCTGGAGTTGTTGACTCCCGTGACTGATTTGGTTTCGCCTGAGACGTATAACAAGCTCTTCTCGGAACACGGAATCATCATGGTGTGGCTGTTTCTCATTCCGTCCATTCCGGCAACGCTCGGAAATTTTTTGATTCCGGAGATGATCGGAGCCAAAGATGTTGCTTTTCCGAAGCTAAACCTCGCGAGCTGGTACGTCTTCATGATCGGCGGCTTACTGATCATGTATGGCATCGCTCGCGGCGGCATTGATACGGGTTGGACCTTTTATACTCCTTTCAGTACGATTTATTCGACTACCGAGGTCGCCGTAACTGGGGTGGGAATTTTCATTGTCGGATTCTCATCCATTATGACCGGCGTTAACTTTATTGTCACCATTCACCGGCTTCGTGCTCCGGGAATGACTTGGTTTCGCATGCCGCTTTTTTTGTGGTCGCTTTATTCTACTAGTGTCGTGATGGTATTGGCGACCCCGGTTTTGGCGATTGCTCTCCTGATGATCATCTGGGAGCGAGTGTTTCAGGTGGGTATTTTCAGCCCGGAGTTAGGAGGGGACCCCGTTCTGTTTCAGCATTTGTTTTGGTTTTACTCGCATCCGGCCGTTTATATTATGGTCCTCCCGAGCATGGGTGTGGTCAGCGAAATCGTCGCCGCTTTTTCGCGAAAAGCTGTTTTCGGATATGTATTCGTTGCATTTTCGAGCGTCGCGATCGCGGTCCTTGGCTTTTTGGTCTGGGGACACCACATGTTCGTGGCTGGTGAAAGCGTTTACTCCGCGCTGGCGTTTTCGGTACTCAGCTATCTCGTCGCGGTGCCATCCGCGATCAAGGTATTTAACTGGAGCGCCACCTTATACAAGGGATCCGTGAGTCTGGACACGCCGATGCTATACGCTCTCGGCTTTATCGGCCTCTTTACCATCGGCGGAATGACCGGACTATTTGTCGCGGCCCTGGGAATTGACGTGCACGTAACGGACACTTACTTCGTCATCGCTCATTTTCATTACATTATGGTCGGCGGAGCGGTTATGGGATACCTCGGCGGGTTGCACTATTGGTGGCCCAAGATCAGCGGCAGAATGTATCCCGAACGCCTGGCGAAAGCGGCCGCGCTCATCGTTTTTCTCGGCTTTAACCTGACGTTTTTTCCGCAATTCGTCCTCGGTTGGCTGGGAATGCCTCGCAGGTATGCTGCGTATCCTCCCGAATGGCAGTGGCTGCACATCCTTTCGACCGCGGGCGCCACAATTCTCGCGGTAGGTTACCTTATGCCACTTCTTTATCTTACGTGGGCATGGAAGCGAGGGCCCTTGGCTGGCCACAACCCCTGGCGAGCTACCGGACTCGAATGGCAAATTTCTTCCCCACCGCCGAAGCATAACTTCGAAACCACCCCGATCGTGACTCACAAGGCATACGATTACGCCGGTATGAAAGAGGAGCTCGGGCTTGTCTAAAGCGGAAGCGCTGGCTCTACGCGAGCCTTTCAGCACACCTCAACATCAGCGCGACACCGCCATGCTCGGTATGTGGGTATTCATCGCAACGGAAGTTCTGTTTTTCGGCGGCCTATTCGTCGCCTTCGCGGTTTACCGTATGTACTATACGCAGGGATTTCTCGAAGGCAGCCGCGGCATGACTCTCGTCATCGGGACAATAAATTCAGCCGTACTCATCGCCAGTACATTCACCATGAGTCTGGCGATTCACGCGATTCAGCACAATAAGCAGTTGCGATGTTACCTTCTTTTGTTGATAACCGCGCTGATTGGATTGGTCTTCCTGGCGCTCAAATTCACCGAATATTTCATCCATTATCAGGAGCATAAAGTTCCGGGGATCTGGTTCGAATCGCATGATCCACAGGCCGGGCCGGAGCAGCTCTTTTATATTTTTTATTTCGCCATGACCGGCTTGCACGCCATCCATCTTTCGATCGGCTGTGGCCTTGTGACTACGATGGCGGTGCGGACCGCTCTCGGGCGCTTCAACGGGAATTACCACACCGCCATCGACGTGACCGGATTATATTGGCACTTCGTCGATATCATCTGGGGATTTCTGTACGCGATTTTCTATATTCCGGGGTTTCGCTGAGCTATGGAATTACCTGATCTTACCTTCAGAACGTATCTGCTCACATTCCTCTCACTGCTGTGTTTGCTGGGCCTGAACGTCGGTCTGGCCTTCATCCACATGGGATGGGTGAATATGTTCGTCGCCGTGATGATCGCCGCCATGCAGGCCGCAATCATCGCGCTGTTTTTGATGCACGGACTTTTCGAACGCGCCATCATCCGCCTGGTTATGGGCGGAGCGCTTCTTTGGTTTCTCATTCTGGTCACTTTGACCATGACCGATTATATTACTCGCAACTGGCTTCCCATCGCCGGGAAATGAGGTAACTATGAGAGAAAACGGCGAGATTTCCACTTCGAGCGCGAGCGCCGCGCGCAGCTTCGGCCAGATCGCCAGCGCCATCATTCACGACTTTCAGGATTTTTTCATCGCCGAAGCAAAACTCGCCGCGGCCGAACTAAAAGATAAAGTTCGAAAGTACGCCAGGGCTGGCGGAATGCTGGCGGTCGCCGGCCTCTTCGGATTTTTCGCCTTCGCCTGCCTCACCACGACGTTTATCGTCGCGCTCGCCATCGTGTTGCCGTTGTGGCTTTCCGCGCTTATCATCGCGGTGCTGTTCGGTTTTATCGCCGGAGGCGCGTTCCTCCTCGGGCGGATGGCCCTGGAACGCATCGATCCGCTCCCCCGCCGCGCTCTGCAATTGTTCAGAGAAATGATGGAACGTATCGCGAGCCGGTCTCAATAACGTCGCGTTATTTGCCGTTCTTCGCCTTCAACTGCTCGGCCCGCGCCTTTTCGTTGGTCGCAAACTTCTGCACCACCGGATTCAGATTGGGCGTCGCCAGCACTTTGTTAAGTTCGGCGATCCCGTCGTCGTATTTGCCCATCTCATCGTAGGCGGTCGCCAGGCGGACCATCGTCGAAGGATCGGGCGTCGCGCTGTTGTCCACCGCCGTCTTGAATTCATTCGCCGCGACGTCGTATTTCTTCTGCACCATCGCGATCAGGCCGAGGTTGCTGTGCGCCTGCGCCGTCGCATCTTTCTTGTACGCCTCCCATTTGTCGTCGGGCAGATTCGGATTCGGCTTCGGAGCCGTCTGGATAATGTTCAGCGCGTCGTTTGAAAGTTTGGTCGCGCGCGCAAGTTTTTCGTCCTTGTCCAGATCGTTTTCGCGCGTGCCCCGGGCCAGTTCGCCGGAAACCACCAGCATCGCGTCGAAATTTTTCGGATCGGCCTCGATCGCATCATTGCCGTAAGCGATCGCTTTGGCGGAATCGCCCATGCGCTGCGCGGCGTCGGCGGCCAGGTAAAGCGCCGTCGATTTCAATTGCGAATCGGCGAAGCTGGTGACGAAATTATCCACCGCTTTGATGCGATCCTGCGCCGTGGTGGCGTTTTGAATCGCCATGAACGCATCGTATTCTTTCTTCGAAACTTTTTTCTGCGCCGTCGCCAATCCAGCGACCATTAAAAATCCGGCCAGGCAGGCCGCTAATTTGGTCCTCATCGTTCCCGCTCCTTATTTTTTGGTGAAAGCTTCCTTTAATCCTTTTTCCGCCGCCTGGCGAACCGTATCCGGCGCGCCCTCCACGGCCAACGCTTGTTTATAAAATTCCTGCGCCTGTTCGCGATCGCTTTGCGAATCCGCCAGCCGCGCCAGATACAGTAGACTCCACGACCGCGTCGCCGGATCGGGCTGAAGCTCCAGAACCTTGCGGAACAGACGATCGCCCAGCTCCGGATCGCGCTCCAGCACCGCAATGCGCGCCAAACCATAATACGCCTTTGCGTGCAGCGGCGGGTCCGCCGTCTCCTGAAGCGCATCCAGATAGCCTTGCTTGGCCCGCGGCAGATCGCGATTCAGGTAGGCTCGCTCGGCGTCATCCAGGGTCTTGGCAACTCCGGTCGGCGCGGGGGGCGCGGCTTCGCACGTCACTTTACGAACCCGCTCCGGCGCCTTCTCATAAAAATCGATGTGATCCAGGCGCTTCTCTTCCCGCGCCATGTCGATGCCCTTGATCAGCTCCGGAAAGAACAGGCGCATCGCCGTCTCCTGCGATTCATAAACCGCCAGCAGTTCGGCGAGCGCCGGCGTGAGCACGTAGCCTTCGCGCAGCGCCTGATCGATCAGCGCCGGCTTTTTATCCATGCGCGCTTCGATCGCCTTCACCATGCAGGCCGTCGTCAGAAGAACAAAATCGGATTTGTACTGCTGCTCCAGAATCGGCGAACCAAGCGCGTAATCGCCGACCGCGTGTTTACTCTTCACGACCGAGGAGTATTTCAGGCTCAGCGGATCGATCAGATAAAGCAGATACGCGTGGCGAATCTCCTCAATCGGCAGATCGGCCGGATCAGGACTGGCCGGCGTCACCACGACGTAAAAATCGTCGCCGTAATTTCGAATCTGCACCTGGTTCGGCGCCCCGAGCAGATCCAGGTATACGACAAAGCGACGCCCCAGATATCCCGCCGTATCGTTTCGCAGGTACGCGTTCACTTCGAGCACCGCGCGCGCCACCCCCGGCTGAAGCTGGCCCAGCGCCTGTTCGTAGGCCGGCTCAACGCGCTTCCAAAGCTCCTCCAGCTTGGCTTCGCGATAGAACGCAATCAGCAGCGGTGTGAATCCGTCAAGCGCCGCCACGTCCGGAGGCAGCGATTCGACCGGATAACGATACGAAAAATCCGGCGGCGGATTGATGCTCAGCGCGTAGGAAACATACTGCGTCAGCTCATCGGCTTTCTTATCCGGCCGGTGCTCGCGAAGGAAACGTTCCAGCGGCTCGACGCTCTTCAGCTTCTGCGTCCTGAAATAATTCCGGATCTGGGCGCGCAGCGGCGACGTTTTTTCCACGCATTCCGTCCCCTGCTCGAAGCCCGCCACGTTGATGGCGGTCATCACGTCGAACATCGCTTCGCTTGCCTCCAGTTGGTTGGCAGCTTCCACCCGGTTGGCTTGCGCGGGTTTCTGTTGCGCCGGCATCGCGAGCGCGACTGCGAAAAGCGAAATCAGGACGCGGCCCACCAGAACCTCGCTATTCCCCCAGTATATCGAGCGCGCCTTGTAGTTCGCTTCTGGCGTGCGGATCCGCCGAATGGGCGATCCCGCGCCGGTAATATTCGCGCGCCTCCTCGATCCGGCCCATTTTTTCAAGCGTCTGCCCGCCGTGAAAATACGCCGCCGAATAAGAAGGCTCCCTTTCGAGAATCGCGGCGAACTCGTCCATCGCCTGCTCGAATTCGCCCGCTTTCACGTATTCCATGGCCAGGCCGTATCGCACGAAAGAATTGTCCGGATTTTGCGCCAGCAGGCTGCGCAAAACGTCGATTCGGGAATTTGCGTCCAAAATGTTAGGATACCGCTGTGGCCTGCCCCTTTTTCGTTCCGGTCGAGCCGCTCGGGCGCCGGCACTGGCGGCACGCGCCGCGCTTCCCCCTGGGCGAAGCGTACCGCGGTGTGTGCCAGGCCGCGGCGGAGCCGTTCACGCCCCCGGAATCCCGGCTCGAGGAAATCTGCAACTGTGGCTACGCGCGCCTCCGCTGCGATCGATTTCCTGCCGGCGCCCCCGACGCTGTGCGATTCTCGTTAATCGCCGAGGACAAGCAGCGGATTCGAATCGTCTACGTTCTGGAGCGCGATCACGCGCCGCATTCCCATGGCGCAATCGAATACTCCAAGGCCGACGCCGGCTTGCCCGGCGCGGCGGGTCGATTGGAGGCCCAGGCGCGGGCCTTCGTCGCCTCTCATCTGCGGCGCGCCGGCCAGCCGGCCCCGGATTCCTCCCGCGCGGAGCTTCCGCCCCGGAGCTAGGATGGTCGTATGGCCGCCGCGCCGGACCGGTACGACTCCCCGATTGTCGACTTGCGTTCCGTCTCCGCGGAAAGTCTGGTGCCCCTGCTCGATGAAGAGATCGCCGCCTGGCGCGACGAGCTCGATTGGGATCTGCGCCCCTCCATTGCCCTCGTTCGCCGCTTCGTGCACATGCAGGCGCTCAGCGGATTCGCGCTGCGCCACGGCCGCGACGTGTTCGGCTACGCCTACTACGTCTGCGAAGAAAGCAAGGGCCTGGTCGGCGACCTCTACGTCAAGCGCGAATATCGCACCGTGGAGGCCGAAAACGCTCTGCTTCAGGCCTCGCTCGATGCGCTGTGGCGCACGCCCGGCATCCGCCGCGTCGAAGCGCAGTTGATGATGATCGCCTCGCCGCTCCATCGCTTCGTGCCGCATCCCGGCGTCTTCCAGTCCTTCCCGCGATGCTTCATGGAAGCGCCGCTGGCCGGAGCGGCCCGGCTGCCGGTGAAACAGTTGCCCGGCGTCACCATTCATCGCTGGCACGAATCGCGGCAGGAGGATACCGCGCGCCTGATCGCCGCCGCCTATCGCGGCCACGTCGATAGTTTGATTAACGATCAGTACCGCTCCGTCACCGGAGCCCGCAGATTCCTGATGAACATCGTGCAATATCCCGGTTGCGGAACCTTTTTCCCCCCCGCATCCTACGCCGCCGTGGACGCCTCCTCGGGCGAGCTGCGCGGCATCTCCCTCGCGAGCCTGGTCTCCAACGACGTCGGCCACATCACGCAGATCTGCGCCGCCGTTGCCGAGCGCGGCCGCGGCCTCGGCTATGAGCTGATGCGCCATTCCCTGCTCGCGCTCGCCGCGCACGGCCGCCGCAAGGTGACTTTGACCGTTACCGCCTCCAATGAAAGCGCCATCCGCCTCTACCGCCGGATGGGCTTCACCAGCATCCGCGATTTCGCGGCTTACGTCTGGGATCTGGCGCCCTCAAGCCAGTAGTGACAAACCTCCCACCAATGTTAGCTTAGAACAAGTATTCCCTTATGGCTTGGTTCACGCGACAGAAACCCGGTGTGCAAGGCAGCGCGGATGGAGAAAAGAAGGTCCGGACCGAGGGTTTGTGGCTGAAATGCGAAAGCTGCGGCCAGATCATCTGGAAAAAGGCGCTCGACGAGAATCATCAGGTTTGCCCCAACTGCGAGCACCATTTCCGCCTGGACGCGCGCGCCCGCCTCGCGCTGCTGTTCGATGGCGGCCTTTATACCGAGCACGATTCCGCGCTGGTTTCCACCGATCCGCTGCACTTTGCCGACGCCAAACCCTATACCGAACGGCTGGCGGCGATGCAGCGCGCGACTTCGCTTTCCGACGCGCTGATTTCGGCCTCCGGCACGCTCGAAGGACGCCCGGTGAACATCTGCGCCATGGAGTTGAAATTCATCGGCGGCAGCATGGGCGCCGTGGTCGGCGAAAAAATCACACGGGCCATCGAGCGGTCCATCGCCGATCGGCATCCCATCATCATCGTCTCCGCTTCCGGCGGCGCCAGAATGCAGGAAGGCGCCATCAGCCTGATGCAGCTCGCAAAAATTTCAGCCGCGCTGATGCGGCTGGACGAAGCCGGCGTCCCCTACATTAGCGTGATGACCGATCCGACCACCGGCGGCGTGACCGCAAGCTTCGCCATGCTCGGCGACTTGAATATCGCCGAGCCCGGCGCGCTGATCGGATTCGCCGGCCCCCGCGTCATCGAGCAGACCATCCGCCAGAAGCTTCCCGAAGGTTTTCAGAAAAGCGAGTTCTTGCTGGAGCACGGTTTTTTGGATGCCGTCGTGAAGCGCTCGGAAATGAAAAATTACATCGCCCGCTCGCTCAATTTTTTCTGCGCCTGACGACGCGTCAGGTCTTGAAGCGATCGTCGATTTCCACCTGATAGCCGCTGGCCAGGCGATTGCTTTCATTCGCCATCCCGACCACCGCCATCAATTCCGCGAATTGCGCGTCGGTCATGCCTGCCTTGCGCGCGGAGGCGGTGTGCGATGCGATGCAGTAGCCGCACTGATTGCTGGCGCTGACCGCGACGTAGATCATCTCCTTGGTGAGCGCGTCCAGCGCTCCCGGCGCCATGATCTGCTTCACCGATTCCCAGGTCCGCCGCAGCGTCGAGGGGTCGTGCGCCAGCGCTTTCCAGAAATTGTTGATGTAGTCCGTATTGCGAGTGCGCATGATGTCGTCAAAAACGGCGCGCACTTCCTCGCTTGCGGCGGAATATTCGATCAGTCCGAGCGTAGCCATAGTCCGTGGTGCCCGGGGCGGGACTTGAACCCGCACTCCCGTTGCCGGGAAAAGGATTTTAAGTCCTTTGCGTCTGCCGGTTTCGCCACCCGGGCAATTCGATTGCCCCTCAGCCATCATAGCCGAGCGCGATTGAAAACGAACCGAAATCAGTTCGAGCGCAAAAGGAAGGTTCTGTCCGGCGCAAAGCAGCAGCATTTGCGCGATTATATGACACCAAACGGCCTGCGCGCCGCTCGGAATCGTCAAAGCAGCTTCAACGTGGCGACCTTCAGGACGCCGTTGTCCACTTCGCCGGTGACTTCCACCCGGATATCCGTCTCCCGTTTCGATAATTTCAGCGCTTCCACCGCCTTGCGATTTCCCGCCGCGTCGAAGGGAAAAAACTTGAGGTCGTTTGTGTAGATCCCATACCCGCTCTTTTCGCATTGCGGCGCGCGCAGACACTCGCGCGTATGCGCTTCGGCCGCGAGCATTCCTCCTTCGATCGACGGCCCGTCGGGCGAGCCGGTGGAAATGATTTCCTCGGCTTTCGACGAACAATCCTTATCCAGCAGGACGCCTTTGAATTCGGCCGCCGGCGCGGTGAAAACCAGCACCGGCAGGAGAAACGGTAACAATCGCAACATGGGTGAGACCGAGCAGCAGCTCTCAGCCGATACTTAACATCACCGCGCATCACTGTCAAGCCCCGGGAGCACTCACGCCCAGGGGGGAGTGAAATGTCCACTGCAAAAAAAATGAGGGCCGCACAGATATTCCTGCGGCCCTCGCCTGGAATGGAACAGGGCTAACTGCTGGTTTGATCGCGTGCCCCGCAGGTGTGTTTCGAAAACTCCGCATCAGCGCCGGTCCTGCACAATGCTTCGAAACCTTCTCGCCGGGAGTTGCGACGTAAACTTGAAAGGTATGCCGATACGGGTTCTTTTCTTTTTTCTTACTCTCGCGGGCGCGGCGTTTTGCCAAGTCAAGACGATGACGCTGCGCGAGGCGGTGGATCTCGCGCTGAAACAAAATCCCGACTTGATGTTGGCCCGCCTGGACGAGCTGAAGGCGCGCCAGCAGGTGACCATCGCGCGCGATCCGTTCATCCCGAAAGTCTACGCCGGCAGCGGCGCCGCCTGGACCAACGGTTTCCCGGCAAACATCGAGGGCCAGGCGCCGTCGATCGTGCAGCTCCGAACGCAGTGGACCTTGTTCAACCGCTCGCAAAGTTACCAGATCGCGGCCGAGAAAGAAAACCTGCGCGCCGCCGAGATCGATTCGGGAAGCAAACAGGAAGACGTGCTCTATCGCGTCGCCGGCTTGTACCTCGATGCCGAGCAGGCCGAAACCGCGCAAGAAGCGGCGCAGAGCGAGGTGGAAAATCTTTCAAAGGTGCTCGAGCTGATTCAGGCGCGCGTCGATGAAAAACGCGAACTGCCGATTGAGGCGAGCCGCGCGAAGCTGGCGCTGGAGCGCGCGAAAAATTCAGTGGAGTCCTTCACCCTCGATGCCTTGAACGCGGAGACGGCGCTGGCCCTCGCCCTGGGCTTGAATCCCGGCGACCGGGTGCGGGCGGCGGCCGGAGAGCCGGCGCAATTTCACGTCCCGGAATCCGAAGAGCAGACCATCGCGCGCGCCCTCGAGAACAGCCGCGCCTTGAAAAAGCTCGAATCCGAGATGCAGGCGCGAATGCTGGAGATCAAGGGATATCGCGCGCAGCGGCTGCCCAAGGTGGACGCCATCGCGCAGTATGAATTGTTCGCCAAATATTATTACCAGAACTACTTCACCACCTTCCAGCGCAACAGCGGCCAGCTTGGCGCCTCCATCGAAGTCCCGGTGCTGGTCGGAAAATCGGCGCGCGCCTATATCGAACAGGCAGATGCGGATCTGGCGAAGCTGCGCATCGAAACCGCCACCACACGGGCGCGGATCACCGCCGATCTGCGCCGCGCCTACCAGGAAGTGAAACGCGCCGATAGCGCGCGCGATCTGGCGCAGGCCGATCTCGAACTGGCGCGGGAGCAGGTTTCGATGAATCTGGCGCAGTACAACGAAGGCCGGCTGCCGATGGCGTCGCTCGAACAATCGCGCGCCGTTGAAAGCGAAAAATATCTGGCCCTCTATCAGGCCCGGAACCTAACCGAGCGCGCGCGCCTCAACCTGTTGCATCTGAGCGGCATGCTGGAAACCGCCCTGCGCTGATCGAGCGGAGCTGAACATGGTCGCCTGGCCTCCCGCGCGCCTCAATGCCCGGTTAACCCCGCCGCGGCTTCCTCCAGCAGATCCGCTTCTTTAGTCAGCACCGCGCCGACCCTCTGGATCTGCTCGTCGGCTTCCTGCCAGCGCTTCTGCTCAATGGCCTCGCGCACTCCCGGAATCGTCTTGACGCCATAGCCGGTGTAAAATCCCGGAGCGTAGATCAGGTGACGGAACCAGGGCCGTGTGGGCAATCCCGCCGGATCGGTAAGATCGCGCTCGGTCGCGATCAGCTTGGCATTCACCGTCTTTACGCTCGCCGCCGTCGCGTTCTTCCGAGCCGCATCGTAATGCTGCGCGGCGCGCGTCAACGCGTCGATGCCGTTGTCGAGCGGGGCGAAATTCAAATGCGGCGGCGCCGGATTTTTCTCCGGCGGATCGTATGGCAGGCGAGGATCGGCGGCCGCCTTGAAAACACCTTCGTCGATTTCGCGATTGGTCTCCTCCACCTGCGCGCGCTGCCCGGCTTCCAGGCGCTTCAACTCGTCGATGTAGGTCCGCACCGTATCGGCGAAATCGGAGAACTGGAAGGGCAGCAGGTCCGCATCGGCCATTCGCATCACCGCGGTTCCCGCCGTCTGCGCCAGCGCGCGGCCATAGACGAAATCCGTGTCGGCGAAGTGCGTGTACCAATAGAAGTCGTCGTACACGGAATGGTACACTCCGCCTCCGCCGCCTTCGCCTCCGTACCCCAGATTGAGCGAAGCGACCCCCAGATGATCGATAAACGCGGTGTAATCGGAGCCGGAGCCGAGCGCGCCGATCCGCAGATCCGGACGCGTGCGCAGCTCGCGCCGCCGGTCCGCGCTGGCGCCCTCCAGATCGCGAAGCTGCAATCGTTTCCACACCGTGAGCTTGGTCTCCGGATCGGAGATATCCTTCATCACGCCGTTGATAAAATTCTCCAGCGTATGCGATCCGCTGGCGCCCAGAAAGCCGCGCCCGTTGCTGTCGGAGTTGAGATACATCACCGCGTGTTTTTGAAGATCATCGGCGTGCGCCTCGGCCCACTCGGTCGATCCCAGAAGCCCCGGCTCTTCGCCATCCCAGAACGCGTAAAGGATCGTGCGCTTCGGTTTCCATCCCTGCTTCAGCAGTTCGGCGAAGGCGCGCATCTCCTCCAGCTCGGCGACCGCACCCGATAGCGGATCGCTCGCCCCGTTCACCCAGGCGTCGTGATGATTGCCGCGAATCACCCATTCGTCCGGATATTCCGAGCCGGGAATGCGCACGATCACGTTGTACAGCCGCTTGATGTCCCAGTTGAACTTCAGCTTCATGTGCACTTTCGCCGGACCGGGCCCCACGTGATAGGTGATCGGCAACGCGCCGCGCCACTCCGGCGGAGCAACCGGACCCTTCATCGCCGCCAGCAGCGGCTGCGCGTCGCCATAGGACATCGGCAGCACCGGAATCCGCGTGATGGTCTTCGCCTCCGAAATTTGCAGGCGCTTGGCCTGCGGCGTCGCGCCGATTCCGGGCGTCAACGGATCGCCGGGATATAAAACCATATCCATCACGCTGCCCCGCTGCGCGCCGTCGCGCGGGCGTTCCGGACCTTCCGGAAAAACATCGTTGAGGTAGTAGCCGTCATCGCGCGGATCGGAATAGATGATGCAGCCGATGGCGCCGTGCTCGGCCGCGACCTTGGGCTTGATGCCCCGCCAGGACGCCCCGTAGCGCGCGATCACGATGGCTCCGCTGACCGAGACGCCCATGCGCGCCAGCCGCTCGTAATCGGCCGGCACGCCGTAGTTCACATAGACCAGCGGCGCGGTGATCTCGCCGTCGGCCGAATAGGCGTTGTAAACCGGAAGCTGCTCCTCCTTCTGATTCGAGGTCGGATCGACGGCCACCGGCGGCTCCTCCAGCTTGGCCGTGAACTTCACCGGCTCGACCATTTCGACCAGCCGCTGATTGGGCGTGGGGAAGAGCACGTCGAAATTTTCGATCTGCGCGTCGAGTCCCCAGGATTTCAATTTGGCCAGCAGCCACTCGGCATTGTCCTTGTCATAAGGCGATCCGACGTGATGCGGATGCGCGGACATGCGCTGCATGGCGTCGCGCATGTTATGAGGATCGGGAATGGCGCGAAATTTTTCCTCCCAGCTCGAATCGGCGGCGAGGGCGGCGCAAAGCAGGGTGAAGAACAGAGTGAACACGCGCATGGCTAAAAGTTTAACGCGAGCCGCCCATCCCCGGCGCGGATCCCAGGCGACGCCGCGTTGAGTCGGGTAAACCATCCTCAACCGGATTTGTGTAAACTAAAACACGCGAATGCTTTACACAAACTCCCTTGTGGGCGGCGCCGCTTGACACAACCGATCCTCCACCCGGGTTAAACCGTTCGTTCCAGATACCTTACCGATCCCGCTGAACTGGGAATCGCTCATTTTCTCGATTTCCGCGGCGAATCGGTCGCTCGCGGCCTTTCATGGCGCTCTTTATGGGATGCGCAACCAGGAGCTGCTGCTGTCCCCGCTCACCACGCAAGAGGCGGTTCTTTCTTCGAAAATCGAAGGCACGCAGGCCACCTTCGGAGAAGTCTTGAAGTTCGAGGCCGGCGAAGAGCCGAGCCAGCAATTGGGAAAAGTATTACCATGCCGACCGTCCGGACCTCCTCGTTCAACTCGCCATGATCCACGGTCAATTCGAAATCATCCATCCGTTCCCGGATGGGTAACGGCCGCCTCGGGCGCATTCTCGTTCCGCTTTTCCTGTTCGAAAGAAAATTGCTCGACCGTCCTGTGTTCTATCTTTCGGCTTACTTTGAGGAACACAAGGATGCCTACACTTCGGAGCTGGGGATGCTGAGCTCCGGCCATCCGGAAGCCTGGAACCGGTGGGTTGACTTCTTCTTGAAGGCGATAACACAACAGGCCCGGAAGAACTCGGGAAAGGCGCGGAGCATCATTGGACTTTACGAGCGCTCGAAGGCTGAAATCATCCGCATTACGCGCTCCCAATATGCCATACCGCTGCTCGATCTGTTGTTTCAGCAGCCGGTGTTCAGCCCCACGCAGTTGGACCGCCATGGAAATCTGCCGAGCAAGCAGATGAGAATGAGCATGATCGGGAAGCTGAGAGAAGCAGGCATCCTGGTGCTCCTTCGCGAGGCGAGCGGCAGGCGTCCGCAGATTTTGGCCTTCGCCGGGCTCGTGAATCTTGTGCGAGGGCCGCGAAGTATTCCGACACCGAAAACCGTCGCGGCCGGGCGCGCGCGCCTGATTTTCGCGAAGTGGCGGAAGCTAGTGGGAGTCGAACCCACCCGCGGCACGATGTGCCCCACGCTGGTTTTGAAGACCAGGCCCGGCACCGGCCAAGACTAGCTTCCACAAAAATTCTAACCAAACCCGCCTGTGCTATGCTGGACCGACGCTGAATGCAACAGCGCATCTCACTTCCCCGCATCTGCATCGCACTCGGACTCCCCGACGTGGAAAGCCTGCTCGCCCACGCCCGCAAGGAATATGAGGCCGGCGAGCGCTTCCTCGAATTTCGCATCGATTATCTTCCCTCACCGGAAAACGGGGTGGCGGCCATCCGCAAATTCCTGGCGCGCCATGCCGACTGCGCCATTCTCGCCACCTGCCGCCGCCATCAAAATCACGGACGATACAACGGCAGCGTCGAGGAGCAGGTGCGGCTGCTTGAGGCCGCCATCCACGCCGGCGCGCGCGCCGTGGACCTGGAGATCGAGAGCGCGGAAAATTGCGCCGAGCGCCTGCAATCGCTGCGCTCGCGCGCCTGCCTGCTGCTGTCCTATCACAACTTCGGAGGCACGCCGCCGCTCGAGCCGCTGCTGCGGCGCATGACCCGCATCTCCGCCGACGGATACAAGATCGTCACCACCGCGCGCAAGCCCTCCGACAATCTCCGCGTCTTGAACCTGGCGCGCGCCAATCCCAAAACGCCGATGGTGCTGCTGGCCATGGGCGAAGCAGGCTTTCCCACGCGCGTTCTTTCCACAGTCATGGGCGGACTTTATACTTACGCGACGCCCAGCGCCGCCGGGGGCACCGCTGCGGGACAGGTGAGCGCGCGGCAGCTTCGCCACCTCTATCGCGTCGAAAAACTCTCGCGCGAGGCGCGCATCTACGGCGTGATCGCCGATCCGGTGCGGCACTCCATCTCGCCGGCCGTGCATAACCGCGCCTTGCAGGCTCGCCGCGCCGACGCGGTGTACCTGCCGTTTTTAGTGAAGCCGGCTCAGCTCAAGGATTTTTTGCTGCTCGCTGAAAAGCTGCCGCTGGCCGGCTTCAGCGTGACCATCCCGCATAAGCAAAAAATTCTGCGCTACGTCGATGTCGTCGATCCGCTGGCGCGCAGGATCGGCGCCTTGAATACGGTGTGGCGCAAGGCTGGAAAATGGCGCGGCGCCAATACCGACGCCGAAGGCATCACCGTTCCGCTGGAGCGCCGCCTGCGTCTGGGCAAAGCGAGCGTGCTGGTGGTGGGCAACGGCGGGGCGGCGCGCGCCGCGGCTTACGCCATCGCCCAATCCGGAGCCCGGCTGGCCATCACCGGCCGCAATCTGGATCGCGTGCGGGCGCTCGCCAAGGCCTGCAACGCCGAGCCGCTTTCGCGCGAGCAGGCCGAATCGCGGATGTTTGACGTACTGATTCACGCCACGCCGCTCGGCATGTCGCCGCGCGTCGATCAGTGTTTTTTCCCCGGGCGCGTGCCGGGCAAGCTGGTCTTCGACCTGGTCTACAATCCCCTGGAGACGATGCTGATCCGCAAAGCCAAGGAGCAAAACGCCCAAGTGATCCCCGGCATCGAGATGTTTCTGGAGCAGGCCGCGCGGCAGTTCGAAATCTGGACCGGGGATAACGCGCCGCGAGCCGTCATGGAAAAAGCCGCGCTTGAAGCGCTGGCCTCCGGACAAAACGCCGCCGGAGCATAGCAGGGCGGTATGATGTTCCGCCCCGCGTAGTTTGCGAATCCGGGCATGGGGCGGCAGGGGAGCCGGTTTGAACGCCGCCAAGGACCCTTACCTCGCCAGGAACGGCCAGTGCCGCAGCACGTGCATGTGATAATGCACGATTTCAAAATAGGCCAACGCGGCCAGGGCTACGACGATGATCGCGGTCCACATCCACAGCTTCGCCCAGGGGAAGCGGCGGCCTTCGCGGTGCATCACCAGCAGGAAACTCGCGAAGACGCCGACAAAGTACAGCAGCACCATCGGCACCGCGAAAAGCATCAAATTGAAAACGTCCGGCGTGGGGGTCACGATCGCGGCGATCACCACGATCGCCAGAATCGCGTAGCGGGAATGCGAGAGCAGCCATCGCGGCGAGGCCAGCCGCAGCAGCGTCAGAAAGAAAATCACCACCGGCATCTCGAACACCAGCGCCACGCCGAGCATCACGTTCACGAACAGATCAAAGTAGCTGGTGATGGTGACCATCGGCACCACGCCGCCGCTTAGCCCCAGGCCCAGCAAAAACGCCAGGCCATAGCGGAACGCGACGAAATAGGCGAACAAGCCGCCGCTGATGAACAGTCCCGCGGTGCACAGCACAAACGGCACAGCCCATCTTTTTTCCCGGCGGTACAATCCTGGAGAGATGAAAGCCCACACCTGATACAGCACCCAGGGCGAAGCGACGAAAAGCGAGATCACCAGCGGCAGCTTGAACCACAGGATCATGAAATTTTCCATGGGCTCGGTGATCACCAGAACCGGCGGATTCACGCCGATTTTTTTGAGCGCGGCCACCGCCGGCGCGCGCACCACGTCCCACAGCGGCATGGAAAAAGCGATGCAAACCACGAAGGCGACGCCGAGGCCCAGCAGCGCCTTGATGATACGCGAGCGAAGCTCCTCTAAATGCTCCAGAAACGACATGCGGAGCATGCCGGCTTCTTCGTCGTCTTCCTCCGCCGCGGGCGCGGGCGGCCCGGGAATGCGCGGGCCACCGCCTGAAGGCACAACCGCCTTGGAAATCGAATCGTCCATGCTTTACGAACTGACCTTATATCTTAACTGTGCCGGGTAGTCGGCTCGGAGCGAGGAACCGTGCCCTCGACATGCGGCGCCGCCACCGCCGCCTGCTCCGGATGCGCTTCGGAAGAATCTGAAGCCTGGCCGGCGGGCGGTTCGGTGGGAGTCCCATGCAATTCGGCGCTCGAGGATTCGGAGGCGCTTACGGTGGTTGAATTGGTCGCGGTGTTGGGGTATGTCTCGGCCGAGTACTCGCCGTAGTCCTGATACGAATACTCGTACTCGGAGGCCGCAGGCAGAGCGTTTTTGATCTCGGCCTTGGTCTTTTCAAGCTCCGCTTCCCGCTCCAGATTGTGCATTTCGCGCTCGAAGGACGCTTTGAGATCGTTCGAGGCGCGACGGAATTCGGTCAATGCTTTGCCGAGGGTCCGCCCGAGTTCTGGAAGCTTCTTCGGCCCAAACAGAACAAGGGCGACGATGAAGATGACCACCATTTCCTGTACGCCGATGGTGCCAAACATCGAGTGCCTTGCTCCTTAAACGACGCCGATTGCGTCTAGGCTCATCATAGCAGGAGCAGGTACGCCGGGAACAGCCGGGAGAAGAGAAGAACGGAACGGGCCCTGCCGGCGAGCTGTAGCCGTTAAGGCGTGTAAGGATTCGGCAAAAGGGCTTCTGCGATCGTTTGCAAACTGCGCACGCGCGCTGTGATATTCTGGCAAAGAAAAGGCGAATGAGTCTGTTACAGGAACAGCTCGCCGGGTTGCGCCAGCGCATGGCGCGCGCGGCCGCGGATTGCGATGAGAGGATCGCCGCCCGTTCCGCCGCTGCGCGTGCGTCGTTCCATCATGTCGAGCAGTGGCTGAGCGGCGGAGAAGTCGAAACCGATTTCGGCCGCCATTTCGAAACGGAAAAAATCTACGAGCACCATCGCCGTCACGGCAGTGCGGACATTGGATCGCTCGCCGGGCTGCCCGCGGACCTGTTTGCGCCGCTGGCCATCGCCAGCGCGCCGCCAGAGGAGTGGGCCTTTCTCGACACCGAAACCACGGGACTGGCCGGGGGCGGCGGAACGCGCGCGTTTCTGGTGGGGGTTGGACGAATCACGCCGGAAGGTTTCCGCGTGCGCCAGTTTTTTATGCGCGATTTCCACGAGGAAGCAAGCCTGCTCGCTGCGCTCACGCGGCATTTAGAGCCGTTCCGGGTGCTGATCACTTATAACGGGCGGGCCTATGATCAGCCGCTGCTGGAGGCGCGCTATCAATTCCATCGCGCGCGGCCGCCGTTTTCCGGGCTCGATCATCTCGATCTGCTGTATGGCGCGCGCCGGCTCTGGAAGCTGCGCTTTGAAAGCTGCCGCCTGATGGATCTGGAAAACGCGATCCTCGGCGTGGAGCGGCACGGCGACATGCCCGGCGCGCTGATCCCGTATGTGTATTTCGAGTATCTGCGGACGCGCGAGGCCGCTCGCCTGCTTCCCGTTTTTCAACACAACGCGACGGATATTTTGACGCTCGCCTGCCTGACGGCGATTGTCCCGTATGCGTTCAAGGATGCGGCGAGCGCGCCGTTAAAGCACGGGGCGGAGATGGCCGGCATCGCGCGCTGGCTGCGCGAGGCGGGGCAGTGGGAACGGGCGCTCGAGCTGTTTCGCCGTGCGCTCGCAGCGGGATTGCCGGACGATCTTTTATTCCGCACGCTGTGGGATATCGGAATGCTCGAACGCAAGCTGGGCGGCGATGCGGCGGCGATCTGGATTGATCTGGCGGCGTCGCGAAATCCGTTCCGCGTGAAGGCGCTCGAGGAACTCGCGAAGTATTACGAGCACGAGGCGAAAAATTATGCGGAGGCTCTGGAGCGGACGCGGCAGGCCCGGGAGCTTGAGGATTCCGAACCTCTGCGCAAGCGCGAGGAACGCCTGCGGCGCAGGATCGCGGGACCGGCCAGGAGCGGTCGCGAAAGGCGCCGCGGCTTGCGGAGCTGAGAACCCCGCGCGGCAGGAATTTCGCCCTCGGCTAGAATCGAAGGATGCGGGTTCTGGCGCTGCTGGTCTGTTCCCTGGCTCTCGAAGCCGCGAGTCCTTTCCTGGTTGAGCCATATCTTCAGATCGGGGATGCTCGCGGTTTGCAGAAATCGGAGACGTTCGCGCTGCTGTGGCATACGCCGGAGGGCTCCGGCGGCTGGACGGTGGAAGTGAAGGCGGGGCCGGTGTGGAAAAAGGGGATCGGATGGAAGAAGATGCCGCCGCCGGCGAGCCGGCGCGTCGCGGTGAGCGGGATCGAGCCGCATCTGGTGTGGCGCGCGGCGCTGGCCGGTCTGGCGCCGGGCGAGGAGTTTCAATACCGGGTGCTCGAAGACGGCAAGCAGGTTTTTATTTCCCGCGCGCGGGCGCGCAAATCGGCGGCGCAGCCGTACCGGTTCGTCGCGTTCGGGGACTGCGCGGCGGGGACCGAGGATCAGAAACAGGTGGCGGCACAGGCCGCCAAACAGGATCCCGATTTCGTCTTCATTCCGGGCGATATCGTTTATACGCGCGGGCGGATTGCGGAATATCGCCAGAAATTTTATCCGGTGTACGGTCCGATGCTGGCGTCGACGCTGTTTGTGGCGGCGGTGGGCAATCACGACGCCGGGAATCGCGATTTAAGCTCGTCGCCGGACGGGCTGGCGTATTTTTACTACTGGGCGCAGCCGCTGAACGGTCCGGCGCATTCCAGTTTCGCAAGCTTGGAAGGTCCCGAAGAGGCGCGGAATGCGTTTCGCGCCGCGGCCGGCGTGAATTTTCCGCGCATGGCGAACTTCTCCTTCGATTATGGAAATTCGCACTGGCTGATTCTCGATTCCAATCCGTATGCGGAGTGGAGCGACGCCTCGCTGCGCAAATGGATCGCCGACGATCTGGCGGCGACGCGCGCGAGCTGGAAGTTCGTCGGCTTTCATCACCCCGGTTTTAACTCCTCCAGGACGCATTTCGAGGATCAATGGATGCGCGCACTGAGCGACGTTTTCGAGGCCGGCGGGGTGGATGTGGTGATCGCCGGGCACGTGCACAATTATCAGCGCACGTATCCGCTGACGTTCCGGATGGCGGCCGCGCCGCCGCTGCCGATCCGGGAAGTGGCGGGAGAGTGGAGGCTCGACAAGGCGTACGATGGCGATAAAGACACGACTCCCAAGGGCGTGATTTATCTAGTGACCGGGGCGGGCGGCGCGCGCCTGTACGATCCGGAGCAGACCGGCAATCGGTCGAGTTGGAAGGAGTTCACGGCGAAGTTCAATTCCCGGGTGCATTCCTTCACGGTGGCCGATATTGACGGTCGCGCCGCCGAGTTCCGCCAGATTTCGGCTTCGGGGGAAACGATCGATCGCTTCAGGATTACGAAATAGTTTGTTCGTTAAGAGGAGCTCCTCGATCCGGGCCGTTGACGGATCCCGGCGGAAACGGCTGCGATGACCCGCAGCAGCGCGGGGCTGGATGTGTGCCAGCGAACAGCCATGACACTCAGACGATCCCAGTAGTGCCTAGGATAACCAGGATTTGTCGAATCGACCCTCTCATGGCGAGCGTGCGATCTCCTCGGCTTGAGGATAAGACGCATTTTCGGACCGGCGCGGCGAGTGGAAGCGGTAAGTGGGCGCTCAAAGGGGAAATAAAATTTCCAGTCGCCAGGGGTTCCTACATTTCAAACCACCAAACTATCTCTGGTAGTAGCGGCAGGGGTGTTTGTACCCTGAATCTCAAATGCTCCGGTGGGTATTTTTCTTTACTTTGGCGGGCTCCGCTTTAGCCCAGACTCCAGATACGGCGACCATTCACGGGCACGTCACCGATCAGACCCATGCCGCGCTGGCGGGCGTGCGGATCGTCGTCAAAAATTCGCTGGGCGCGCCGGATCGGACCGCCGAAACCGACGACTCCGGCAACTTCAGCGTCGCCGGCCTGCCTATCAGCGGGACTTACACGATCCTGGCCGATAAGTCCGGATTCGCCGAGGCGCGCATCGATCAATTGACGCTGGCCGGAGGCGTCGGCGCCGAAGTGAATCTGGAGATGAACGTCGTTGGGGCACAGACGCAGGTGACTGTAACCGGCGTGGCGGGCGAAGTGCGCGCCGATTCGCCGCAGCTCGGCGATTCGATCAGCGCGCAGCAGGCCGAGGAGATGCCGCTGCTCAACAAGCGGATCACGTATCTGCCGCTGCTCCATGCGGCCAATCGCCAGGCGATCAATCAGGGCGACGTTTTCATGAACGAAAACCTATTCACCACCAACGGCGCGGGACGGCGGCAGGCGTGGTTTGAAGTGGACGGCGCGACGGGCAACGATAGCTGGGGTCGGCAGACCTTATTCAGCAATATTCCCGTGGCGGCGGTGCAGGAGATGACGATTCTTGAAAACGCATTTTCGGCCGAATACGGGGGCAGCGCGGGAAGCGCGGTGAACATCATCACCAAATCGGGCGGCAATCAGCTTCACGGCGAAGCGAGCGAGCTGTGGCGTCCGGCGGCGACCGAAGCGAAGCTGGCCGGATTCAGCGCGGCCAACGCGGCGAGCGGAAACGACATCACCAGCGACACGCTGGGACAATCGGCGCTGTCGCTGGGCGGCGCTCTCGGTAAAGCGACGCACTTCTTCGCGGCGGGAGAGTTCAGCCGCGAGGACCGCGCCTCGCCCATCATTTCGCCGCTTGCGCCGGGCAGTTTTGTGGGCCATTACCGGGGATGGCTCGCGTATTTTCGCCTGGATCATCAGATCGACGATCGCAACAGCATTTTTTACCGCGGCGATGTGGATGGGTTTCACGATACCAATCCCAACGGGACGGTGGGCGGCAATAATCTGCCGAACGTGGATCGAATTTTTTACCGGCGGACGTATTCGAATGAGATCGGCGAAACGGCGATGCTCTCGCCGTCGCTGCTGAACTCGGCGCGCGTGCAGTTCCAGCTCGCCTCGCCGATCACCCAGTTCACGCCGGTGATCGATTCGACGCAGTACGTGGTGCCGATTTCCAGCGGCGGAACGTTCACCAGCGGCACCTCCCAATCGGCGCTGCTGATGAACCGGCAGTATCAGGCGAACGACACGATTTCGGCGAGCTGGGGCGCGCATCTGATCAAATGGGGAGCGGACGTGATCGCGGCGCACAGCGGCGGCAACAGCAAGGAATTCGGCGGGCCAATTTATCTCGGCTCGTTCACGTATAAATCCTGCACGCAGGCCCCGTCGTTCTGCGAAAGCCCAGCGTATCTCGACAATCTGGCGAACGTCCAGACTTACACGCAAAGTTTCGGCAACGCGAACTATACGGTGAACGATGTGCTGTGGGCGCTATTTATGCAGGACGATTATAAAATCCGGCCGAACCTGACGCTGAATCTGGGTCTGCGCTACGAGCAGCAGACTTTTACGGATTCGCGGCTGGATTTCGCTCCGCGCGCCGGCTTCGCCTACAATCCGCGGGGCGATGGAAAAACGGTGATTCGCGGCGGATTCGGCATCTATTATTCGCAGATTGTCGACAATTCCGAAGCAAATTACGCGCTGACCGGGCCCACCGGCGTGTTCAATTACACCGCCGCGCCGGGGCAGATCGGGTTTCCAACCAGCATCACCGCCGTTCCGCTGCCGGCCTTTCCCGCCGGCGCGCAGATGCCGCTGCGAAGCCTGTATGTTCGTCCCGGCGACAGCGCGTATCTGAACCAGTTCTTTCCCACTTCGACGCTGACCGGATATCAGGCAGGGCTATGGAATCCCTATTCCGAGCAGTGGACCTTCGGCATCGAGCGGCGGCTGGCTGCTTCCTGGGTTTTGCGGGTGGATTACGTCGGATCGCATAGTTTGCGGATCAACCGGCCGCTCGACGTGGATCCGCCGCCGCCGTTTGTGCGGAATGCGCCGGGCCAGACGCGTCCGGCGCAGGCGGCCAACTGCGGGCGCCCCTATTGGATCTGGTGGTACGCGCAAAACGGATCGAGCTGCAATCCGGGCGCGGCGACCAATCCGCAGCCGCCCTATTCGGTGATTCAAAGCGACGTCAACGACGGTTATTCCTACTACGATGCGCTGGATGTGAACCTGACGCATCGCCTGAGCCGGCGGTTCACCATGCTGGCGAGCTATGTGTGGTCGCACGCGATCGATAACGTCGATCCGGATGTGCCGGGCCAGAATCCGAATCTGGCGAACTTCACCGGAAAGATCGAAAACGGCAACGCGATCTTCGATCAGCGGCAGCGATTCGTTCTGAGCGGCGTCTACGCGCTGCCGTGGAAGATCAACTTCGGCGGGATCGCGACATTGGCAACGGGGCTTCCGTTTAACTACACGACGGGCGTCAACAACAGCGGCGATACCGGGGCCACCACGGACCGGCCGGTGATCGATGGCGTGGTGGTCGGGCGAAATGTGGGGCGCGGGCGGCCGATCTACGATGTCCAGCCGTTCCTGGAGCGCCCGTTCGCGTTTTGGAACGAGCGGCTGCGCCTCGATCTGCGGATGGAAGCGTTCAACGTGTTCAATCACGCCAATTTTGTGGGCTACAGCGGAACTTACGGCAACGGCGCGATGCCGGGGGTGGGGTTCGGGCAGCCGCTGGTCGGAATCACCAATCAACTGCCGGCGCGGTCGGTGCAGTTTGAGGTGAAGATAGGCTTTTAACTTAGCCAGGCGCGAGCACCCACCAGAATGTGGTGCTATATTGAGGCTCAGGAGCGCGCCATGCAGGTCAGCGAGGATGTGAAAACCCGGCAAGACGGCACGGATTTTCTGCCGATCAATGCCACCGATCATGTTGAATTCTGGGTAGGGAATGCGCGGCAGGCGGCGCATTATTACCGCTCGGCTTTCGGCATGAGGCTGACGGCGTATAGCGGTCCGGAAACCGGGGTTCGCGACCGCGCCAGCTACGTGCTGGAGCAGGAAAAAATCCGCTTTGTTTTGACCACCGCGCTCGCGCCGGAGCATCCGATCGCCGATCACGTCCGGCTGCACGGCGATGGGGTGCGCGATATCGCGCTGACGGTGGACGATGCCGCGGCGGCTTATCGCGAAACGACGCGGCGCGGGGCGCGCGGCGTGCGGGAGCCGTTCACGATGCGCGATGAATCGGGCGAGGCGCGCCTGGCCTCGATTGCGACTTACGGCGACACGATCCACACGTTCGTCGAGCGGCGCAATTATCGCGGCGTGTTTCTGCCGGGCTACCGCGGGGTGGAAGGACCGGACAAGGTGGCGCGGCCCGCCGGGCTCCAGTACATCGATCACATGGTGGGCAACGTCGGCTGGAACCAGATGAACGCCTGGGTGCGATTTTACGAAGACGTGATGGGGTTCCGCCTGTACCAGACCTTCGACGATAAAGATATCTCGACGGAATATTCGGCTTTGATGTCGAAGGTGATGGCCAACGGCAACGGCCGGATCAAATTTCCGATCAACGAGCCTGCGAGCGGGCGGAAAAAATCGCAGATCGAGGAATATATCGATTTTTATAAAGGACCCGGGGTGCAGCACATCGCGCTGGGCACCGCGGATATTATCGCCACCGTTGCCCGGCTGCGGGACCAAGGCGTGGAATTTTTGCGGGTGCCCGGGGCTTACTACCGCGATCTGGCCGCGCGGGTGGGGAAAATCGATGAGCCGGTCGATAAGCTGGAGGAGCTCGGGGTGCTGGTGGATCGGGACGATGAAGGCTACATGCTGCAAATTTTCACCAAGCCGGTGGAGGATCGGCCGACGCTGTTCTATGAAGTGATCCAGCGCAAGGGCAGCCGCAGCTTCGGGAAGGGAAATTTCAAAGCGCTGTTTGAAGCGATCGAGCGCGAGCAGGCGCTGCGCGGCAATCTGTAAGCAATCCGGCGGCGGCTGCGGCTTCAGCTCCGCAAGTCAGGCCGAGGGCTCGAAGAAGCTGAGCGAATTATCGCCCTGGCGCAACACCCGCGTACGTTTCAGGCCCCCATAGGAATCCTCGAGAGAAACGCGCGAGGCGTGCTGCGCGACCACCAGCGGCGGTTTTTTTTCGCCCAGGACGGTCATGCACCGCGCGTATTCCTGCTCCAGCTTGTAAGGCGGATCGAGAAAGAAAATATCGGCGTCGAGCAGGGGGAGAACCGCGGACATCCGGGTGTGATGCAGGATCGCGCGCGCCCGGATGCCGAGGGCATCGAGATTGGCGCGAATCAGGGCGGCGGCGGCGCGGCTGTGTTCGACGAAGATGGCCCGGCGCGCGCCGCGGCTGAGCGCTTCGATTCCAACCGCGCCGGTTCCGGCATAGAGATCGGCGAAGGCGGCGCCTTCAATGCGCGGCGCCAGAACGTTAAACAGCGCTTGGCGAAGGCGGTCCGGCGTGGGGCGCGTGTCGAGGCCGGGCAGGGATTTGAGAATTCGTCCGCGAAACTCGCCGGCGATGACGCGCACGTCACATTATCGCCGAATGGAGAGGAGACTTCCCGTAGCTTGCGCGGCTTAATATGAAAAGATGGCGAGCATAGCTTCTTCTTCCGTGGCCGATCTGGAAAAGCAGTTTCTGTTGCAGAATTACGCGCGCTATCCGCTGGTTCTGCATCGCGGCAAGGGCTGCTATGTGTACGACACCGCGGGCAAGCGTTATCTTGATCTGATCGCGGGCATCGGCGTGAACGCGCTCGGCTACGCGCATCCGCGGCTGACCCGGGTGATTCGCGAGCAGGCTGCGCTTCTGCTGCACACGTCGAATCTGTATTACCACGAATATCAGGGGCCGCTGGCCGAACGGCTGGCCAAGGCGAGCGGGCTGAACCGGGTTTTTTTCTGCAATTCGGGAGCGGAGGCCATGGAAGGCGCGCTCAAAATGGCGCGATCGCACGGCCGGAAAATTTCGCCGGAAAAAATCGAGGTGATCGCGCTGGAGAACTCCTTCCACGGCCGCACGTTTGGCGCGCTTTCCATCACCGGCCAGGAAAAATACCGCCGCGATTTCGAGCCGCTGGTTCCGGGCGCGCGCTTCGTTCCGCGCAACGATATCGGCGCGCTGGAGCAGGCCGCCGGGGGGAAAACCGCCGCGATCGTGTGCGAGCTGGTGCAGGGCGAAGGCGGGATTTATGCGGTCACGGGCGAGTATGCGCGCAAGGCCCGCGAGCTGGCGGACCGCTACAACGCGCTGCTGATTTTCGATGAGATTCAGTGCGGCGTAGGGCGGCCGGGCACGTATTTTTCGTATCAGAGGCTCGATCCGGTGGTGCTGCCGGACGTGATGGTGGCGGCCAAACCGCTGGCCTGCGGCATCCCGCTGGGCGTAATTGTGGCCAACGAGAAAGCCGCTGCGGCGATCGGAGCTGGAATGCACGGTTCGACATTCGGCGGGGGGCCGCTGGCCTGCCGCGTCGCGCTCGAATTTTTCGACATTCTCGATCCGCTGCTGCCGCAGATCGCCCACATCGGCGGATATTTCCGTATGCGGCTCAATGAGCTGGCCAAGCATCATGGCTTTATCAGGGAGGTTCGCGGCTTGGGGTTGATGATCGGCGTGGAACTGGAAATTCCCGGCAAGCCGATCGTGCTCGATGCGCTCGAAAACGGATTGCTGCTCAACTGCACGCACGAGACCGTGCTGCGAATGCTTCCGCCCTATATCCTGACGGAAAAGGATGTGGACCGCGCCGTATCGCTGCTGAACAAAATTTTCAAGAAAGCCGGCGCTTAGGTGGCGAAAGCGAGGAAATGCCCAGGCCGGGTAACTCCCGGAACACGCGCGTCGTCAAGCCAATTTAGCGACTTTTCGCGCTCTGGGATTTGACACTGCTTCCCGCGCCAAAAGACAATTCTCTAGAGGTGTGCATGTCCTTTATAAATCGGGTCTTGCTGCTTATTCTGCCCCTTTCCTTCGCGGTGGCCGCTCCGCAGCAGGGCGAAGCCGGAAACACCAATATAATGAACGGCTTCTCGCAAAGTTTTCTACGCAGTATCGGCCAGGGCAGCAAGTCGTTTCCGGATTTCTGGCGTCCTTATACGCAGCGGCGGGTCCCGCTGCCGATGCTGGAAAATTCGCCCCGGCTGCAAAGCCTGATCCATGACGGCAAGCTGGAGCTTTCTCTTTCCGACGCCTTGAGCCTGGCGCTTGAAAACAATCTGGATATCGTCGTTCAACGCTACGTCGTGCCGATCGCGGCCACCGACGTTCTGCGCACCAAATCGGGACAGGCTTCGCGCGGATTCACGGGCGCTCAAAATCCCGGCGAGTTGAACTCGGGCGCCATCGGAGCCGGCGTCAGCAGCGCTGGTGGAACCGGGGGAACGGGCAACGCCGGCGGCATTACGGGCGGGGGCGGCGCGGTCAGCGTCGGCCCGGCCGGCGCCTTCGATCCCACGGTCAATTACACCTTCAGTTGGGAGCGCGTCACCAGCCCTCTGAATTCGATCGTCGTCTCGGGGATTCCGACCACCACGAGCTATGGCACCGCCAATTCGTTTTCCTATGCGCAGATGTTCACGGAAGGCACCAGCTACTCGGTTTCCTTGAGCACCCTGCGGCAGAGCACGACGCAACAGAACACGCTCTTCAATCCGGATGTGACGTCGCGTCTGTCGATCGGGATCAATCAGCCGCTGCTTGCCGGCTTCGGCACGATGGCGAATGAGCGGTTCATCATCGTGGCGCGCAACAACCAGTCGACCGCCAGCGAAGTGTTCCGGCAGCAGGTGATCGCCAGCATCGTTCAAGTCGAAAACGCCTACTACGATCTGCTGCAATTCCAGCAGAACGTGCGGGTGACGCAGAAAGAGCTCGATGCCGCCAAGGAACTGCTGGATGAAACGGAAAAGGAGAAAGATATCGGGATTTTGTCGAATCTCGACGTGGTTACGGCGCAATCGCAGGTGGCGGCGAGCCAGCGCGACCTGATCGTCGCCGAAACCAACGAGCAGCAGCAGGAAGCGGCGCTGAAACAGTTGATCAGCAAGCAGGGCAACCCGCAGCTCGATCAGGCCACGATCGTGCTTACTGATCCGATGCCGTCGCCGGGCGAAAACGACGTGCCGGAGGCGGCGGCGGCGTTTCGCACCGCGCTCGCCAATCGCCCGGAGCTGCGCGAGGATTCCAATAATCTGGCCAATCAGGAAGTGGCCATCAAGTACGCCAACAGCAATCTGCGCCCGAACTTGGCCCTGTTTGGTCTGTATGCTGGAGCGGGGCTGCAGGGCAATACGCCGAAAACCACCGGCGGCGCGGCGGGCTCGCTGGCCCAGGCGCTGAACGGATCCTATCCCGAGTACGCCTACGGCCTGAACTTCAGCGCGTCGATTCGCAATCGCGCGGCGCAGGCCGACGCCATTCGCGCGCAACTGGAGCGCAATCAGCAGGAGATCACGATTCAAAATACCAAGAACCAGATCCAGCTTCAGGTGCAGCAGGCTCGCGTGGCGCTGATCCAGGGAAAGGAACAGGTGGCGGCGGCGCATGAGGCCACGCGACTGGCGCAGGTGACGCTCGATGCCGAGCGCGTCCGGCTGCGCAATGGGCTCTCCACGGCCTATAATGTCGTGCTGCGCGAACGGGATCTGGTGACGGCGCAGTACGCCGAGGTGCAGACGCTCGACATCTACGCCAAGGCGCTGGTGGCCATGGATCAAGCGCTGGGCACGACGCTCGATCAGAATCGAATTCAACTCAACGAGGCTCTGACCGGAAATGTCGTGGAGCGGCCGATGCCGCCCTACCATTTTCCGGCGCAAACGCCGGGGCAGGTTCGATGAGGGGTGGCCCGAAGCACGGGAGGGGATTCCGCCGCCTGCTCCTGATCAGCCTGGTTTGCGCGGCGGCTCGCGCGCAAACGCCGGAAACCAATCTTGCGCGGCCCGATTACAGCCGCGCGGCCCGGGCGTGGCCGTGGATCTGGAAGCCATATCTAACGCGCCACATCCCGGAGGCACTGCTCACCAACGCCGAGCCGCTGCAGGTGCGCGACGGAAGGCTGGAGCTGTCGATCGAGCAGGTGCTCGATCTGGTGCTCGCCAATAATTTGAGTATCGCCGCCGCGCGGCTTTATCCGTCGATGGCGCAGGCGGATCTGCTGCGCGCCAAATCCGGAAGCTCGCCCCGCGGCGTCGATCAGGCAGTGGTGCCCAGCATTGTTTTCGCCGGCGCGGTCGGCGGCAGTATTCTGGGCGGCGGCGGAAACGTGGGCGGAACCTCGTTCACCGCCGGCGGCATCACCGGCAACGCCAGCGCCGTGACCATCCGGCCTGCGGGCCTGTTCGATCCGACCGTCAGCGTCAACTTCAGCGTCGACCACACTTCGAGCCCTTTGAACACCGTTGTGGTTTCCGGCGTTCCCGCGGTGACCACCACCACGCGGGCGTTTTCCTTCGGCTACACGCAGGCGTTTTCGACCGGGCTGAGCATCAGCGCATCGTACGGCGTGAACCGGCAGAAATCGACGCAGCTGCACCTGCTGTACAATCCTTATTACACGCCGGGCTTTAACGTCAGCTTCGCGCAGCAATTGCTGAACGGTTTCGGCAAAGCGGTGAATCTGGCGCTGATTCACGTTGCCCAGAACGAGCAGAACATCGAAAGGGAGTCCTTCCGCGCCACCGCGGTCACCGCGATCGTCGCCGCAGAGAACGCTTACTGGGACCTGATCGCCGCCAAGGAAGCGGTCAGCGCGGCGGAGGAGGAAGTAAAGGCCGCCGAGCAACTCGTCGAGAACAACCGCAAGGAGTTCGAGGCGGGCGTCATGTCGCGCCTGGATATCGCCACGGCCGAATCACAGGCCGCCACCAGCCGGCGCGATCTGATCGTGGCGCGCACCAACGAGCAGAATGCCGAGCTACAGCTCAAAACCCTGATCAGCAAGAATCTCGACGAGCCGCTGGCTTCGGCTTCGATTCAAACCGTGGATGCCTTCCCCGAACCGGACGAGCGCCCCTTGCCGAAGCTGGAGGAAGCGGTTGCGATCGCGCGGAAAAACCGTCCCGAAGTGTCCATTGCCGAAGGCAATATCAAAAGCCAGCGCGACGTGCAGCCGTTTGTGCGCAATTCCCTGCTGCCGAGCATGAACATTTTCGGCCTGATGACCACCGACGCGCTGAGCAACGAGTTCGGCACGGCCTGGGTGGAAGCGGTCCAATTCAAGTATCCGCTTTATGCCTTCGGGATCAATATTTCGTTTCCCGTCCGGAACCGCCAGGCGCAGGCGGATAATATTCGCGCGCAGCTCGAGCTCCGCCAGTCCGAGGACACCCTGCTGCGCACCAGGAATCAGATCGAACTCGATGTGCAGAACGGGCTGACGGCGTCGCGGCAGGCGCGCCAGCAGGTGATCTCGGCTCGCGAGGCGCTGCGGCTGGCCGAGACCCAGCTCGACGCCGAGCAGAAGCGCCTGGCGGCCGGCGTGTCCAATGCTTACAACGTGGTGCTGCGGCAGCGCGACGTGTTCACGGCGAGGCTCGCTCTGGCTCAGGCTCAGGACGCCTACGCCAAGGCCCGGGTGACGCTCGATCAGGCCATGGGGACGACGTTTGAAGCCAATCACTTGAACTTTGAGCAGGCGCTGGCCCGGCGATAGTCCGGCTTGGGCGGGACTATAGAAAATCGCGATTCGGGCCGATAGTATTGTCATGGAACTCTGCGCGGAAGCCGTGCCCCCAAAGAACCTGCAATTTCTGCTGAGCCTGCTGCGAATCGCCAATCCGGGCCAGCCGCCGTCGGATCAGACCCGGTCGCTAGAAAAGTTGTTCGACGCCAAAACCGCGCGGTAACGATGGTGGAGGGCGGGATTGATCCGCCCGGAGCTTGACAGTTTGTTGGCTGCTCGGCGCCGGGCGGGCATGCGCGGTTCTGAAAACATCGCGCGACTGCAAGTCCGCAGTGTCCTGTAATGTGGTCCTGTAACATGGTCCTGTAAGATGGAGGGATGAGGATCGTGAGCCTCATCGCCAGCGCGACCGAGATGGTGCACGCGCTGGGGCTGGGCGAGTTTCAAGTAGGCCGCTCGCACGAATGCGATTATCCTCCCGAAGCGGCGGCGCTGCCGGTCTGCACCAAACCCAAATTCGACGTTTCCGGCGACAGCCGCGAGATCGACCGCCGCGTCCGGGAAACCCTGCATAGCGCCTTTAGCGTGTACGACGTTTTCGAGGACGCGCTGGAGCGCCTTCGGCCCACCCACATCGTCACGCAAACGCAGTGCGAGGTCTGCGCGGTGAGCCTGAAGGATGTCGAGCGCGCGCTTTCCGAAAAATTTTCGACCCGGCCGGTGGTGATCGCGCTCGAGCCCAATTCGCTCGACGATATTTTTGACGATGTGTTGCGCCTGGCGCGGGCTTGCGGCGTCGAGGCGCGCGGAGCCGCGCTGGTGGGGAAAATGCGGGAGGAGATGCGCGTGATCGCCGCGCGCGCCAAGGCCGCCGGCCGCCATCCCCGGGTCGCGGCGATCGAGTGGCCGGAGCCGCTGATGGCCGCCGGCAACTGGGTTCCGGAGCTGATCGCGATGCTCGGCGCGGAAAATCTGTTCGGCGCCGCGGGCGCGCACTCGCCGTGGATGAAGTGGGAAGATTTGATCGCCGCCGATCCGGACGCGATCATCACCATGCCCTGCGGCTACGATCTCGAGCGCGCGCGGCGCGAGATGCACTGGCTGAGCGACCGTCCCGGCTGGAGCTATCTGCGCGCGGTCCGGGAGAATCGCGTTTTCGTGGCGGACGGCAATCAATACTTCAACCGGCCGGGACCGCGCGTGGTCGAGTCGCTGCGGATGCTGGGGGAGATGCTGTTCCCGGAAGCGTTCGATGGAAGCTACGAGGGCGCCGGATGGGAACGGGATCGCAAAGCAGCGGCCGTAATTTGACGCTGCGCGATGGTGATTGCGGGACTCCCCAGCCGCGACTACTGTATAATTCGACAAGGGAAGCCGCATGTTGTTACGGGTCATCTCGCTTGCCTGCTGTCTGTTGATTTTCTCGGCGGGCTACGCGCAGCAGCCGCCGAATGCGCAGCAACCGCCGGCTTCGGCCGGGCAGGGGGCGATCAAGGTTTCAGTCAACGAAGTGGTGGTGCCGGTCACCGTCACCGACGACAAGGGCCGCTTCGTCTCCAACCTCGAACAGAAGGATTTTCACATCTTCGATGAAGGCCGCGAGCAGTCGATCGAATATTTCACGCGGGAGCGCAACCAGCCTGTCGTGGTCGGCTTCCTGCTGGACCTGAGCAACGACAGCCGCACCAACTGGAAAAACTGGGAGCAGGCGGCCGAGGAACTGGTGCTGCAAATGCTGCCCGACCAGGAAAACGCCATTGAGAAGAAGAAATTCGGCGGCTACCTGATCGGATTCTCCGATGAAGCGCACGTGCTGGTGGATACCACCAGCGATCCGCAGCCGATTCTGGAGCGCCTGCGCAAGCTGAAGCCGGGCGGCGGATCGGCGCTGTACGACGCCATCTACGAAGCCTGCACGGACCGCAAGCTGATTCAGGGCGAGCCGGTCGAGCCGCGCCGCGTGATCATCGTGATTGGCGACGGCAACGACAATCACTCCAGCAAGACGCTGGACCAGGTGATCGAGATGGCGCAGCGCAATCTGGTCACGATTTACGGCCTTTCGACGCTGTATTCCGGCTTCACCAACGACGGCTCGGACGCGCTGGAGCGGCTGGCCCAGGAAACCGGCGGGCGGGTCGAATACCCGCTGGCGAATCCCTATAAGGACATCAGCGGCTATCTGTCGCAGCCGCGCGATGAAGGCAACTACGCCATCCAGCCCGGCACTGGAGGATATGCCGCCGCGGTCTCCTCGGCGATTTTCGGAGCCGTGGCCGCCGTGGTCGGGGAAGTGACCACGCAGTACATTCTGCGCTACATTCCGGACGTGCCGCCGGAGGATTCGGCCAAGCAGTTCCGGAACATCGTGGTGAAAGTGAACCTTCCCGCGGTGAAAGTTCGCGCGCGCCGCGGCTACTATCCGTTTGGCGTAAATTGACGGCCCTCGCCACCACCGCCGCGCGGTACTGGATCCTCGAAGCCGATCTGCCCTCAACCGGCGTGGTGACCGCCGGCGTCATCCTGGAAGATCCGGAACGGGACCGCTTGTGGATTCGCCTGCGCCGCGACTGGGACCAGATCGCGGGTGAGGAAGCCGAAGTCTTCAATGCCCTGGCGGCGGACCTGGAGGAGAAAGCAGCCTTCGGCGCCCGGCGCCTGATCGAATACTTCGAGCAGACGCTTTCCAACGCGCTGCGCATTTCCGAGCCGCGTGAAACCGTCGTCCGCGATTTCGAGCGCTCGCTGGCGCGGCTTTACCGCGAGCACGTCCGGGCGAGCGTTCGCCCGTTTGAAACTCATCTGCCGCGCTATTCGCTGGCGGCGGCCGCGGGGAAGTTTCTGGAAAATCGCGAAGTGACGGTGGAGGGTTGGGAGGAAGCGCCCGCCGGTCTGAGGCTCGCGCCGGAGATGTTCGTCGCCCGGATCGCCGGCCGCTCGATGGAGCCCAAAATTCCCGATGGCAGCCTTTGCGTGTTTCGCTTCGGCGTCGCCGGGTCGCGCCAGGGGCGGCTGGTGCTGGTGGAGCAGACCGGCGGCGGCGCAAACGACCGCTACACCGTCAAACGCTATCGCAGCGAGAAGCGCCCCAGCGGCGATGGAAGCTGGTCGCACGAGCGTATCCGGCTGGAGTCGCTCAATCCCGAATTTCCGAGCTGGGATCTCGATCCCGAACAGGACCGCTACCGCATTGTCGCTGAATTCGTCGCCGTTCTGGACGAAAACGCCTGACCTGGTAGGGAAAAAACGGGACGATATCCGATTTCCCGGGCGATTTCGGCCACCCCGCCTGCTCGAAAAGCACCGGCCAGGCCGCCGGCCGACATGGAGAGGAAGGGCCCCCGCGAGGGCTCAAGGAACCTGGTTGGGTAGGGATTTCGAGGATTTTTCTTAGAGGGACAGGGGTTTGGGATACTGCTCGGGGAAACTGCTGAGAGGGGCAACCGAGGTTCCTTGAGCTCTCACCTTTTCCATACGGCCCCTGTTTAAGCAATCCGTATGCCAGCCTTTGCCGATAGCTAAGTCTAAGAAATCGCAAGAGGCGGGCAGCAACGGTTCCTGTGACGTTCCAATCCTGATTTCCATAGCGGAAAGACTTACCGGACGGCGAACCAGGCTTTCACCGCGATTCGCTAACATTGATTCGATGGACACGTCGATCCACACCGCCACGCTCGAGCGTTTCCGCCGCACCGGCGCCTATCTGAGAGGGCATTTCCGGCTCACCAGCGGGCTTCATTCCGGGGAATATCTGCAATCGGCGCTGGTGTTGCAGCATCCCTCGATCGCGGAAGAACTGGGTCGCGAGCTGGCCCAGGCGCTGCCGCGAGCGCCCTTGGTGGTGTCGCCGGCGCTGGGCGGGCTGATCATCGGCCATGAAGTGGCGCGCGCCATGGGCGCCCGGTTTGTCTTCGCCGAGCGCGACGGTTCAGGAAAAATGGTGCTCCGCCGTGGATTTACGGTGGCGCCGGGGGAGGCGGCGGTGGTGGTCGAGGACGTGGTGACCACCGGAGGCACCACGCGCGAGGTGATCGAGCTGCTGCAAGAGGCCGGCGCGCGCGTCATCGCCGCCGGATCGATCATCGACCGCAGTGGCGGCAAAATCGATTTAGGCGTGCCGCGAGCGGCCCTGGCCATCCTGGACGTCGTTGCCTACCCGCCCGAGGATTGCCCGTTGTGCCGCACGGGCCTGGCGGTCGAAAAACCGGGTTCCCGCCAGCTTCGGTGACGGATTGCGACCAGATGAGGCGCATCCGCGTCACCCTCAGTTACGACGGCACCGAGTATCACGGCTGGCAGGCGCAGCCCGGCCTTCCGACCATTCAGGCCGCGGTCGAGCAAGCCGTGTCGCTGATTGAAGGATCGCCGGTGCGGGTGGCGGCCTCCGGCCGGACCGACGCGGGCGTCCATGCGCTGGCGCAGGTCGCCGCCTTCTCGCTCGAAAATCCGATTCCGGCGGCGAATCTGGTGAAGGCGCTGAACCGTTTGCTGCCGCGCGACATTCGCGTGCTCGAGGCGGCGGAAGCTCCCGCGGATTTTCACCCCCGCTATCAGGCCGCCGCCAAGACCTACGAATATCGCATCCTCCGCGCCGAGATCTGTTCTCCCTTCGCGCGCCGCTACGTGTACCATCATCCCTATCCGCTGGATGAGCGGGCGATGATCGAGCTCGCGCCGGTTTATGAAGGCGAACATGATTTTTCCTGCTTCGCCGCCGCCGACGATCGCGATCAGTTAAATCTCTCGAAAGTGCGGCGCGTATTTTCCTCGCGCATTGAAAAATGCGAGGATTGTCTGATCTTTCGCGTCCGCGGCAGCGGATTTTTGAAGCACATGGTGCGCAATATGGCCGGGGTCCTGATCGAGGCGGGCAAAGGGAATCTGTCGGCCGCGGATCTGGTGGCGCGTTTGCAGCCGGGCGCGAAGATCGCGCCGGGCCCGTCCGCCCCCGCCCGGGGACTGTTCCTGGTCAGCGTCGAGTATCGGGAGCCCGCGCCGGTCCCGGTCACGCGCGCCGATTGATTACTCCGACGCAGCCGACCGGCTGGCCCTTGGTGATGGGAGGCGTCGCGACGATATATAAAACCTTGCCCTTCACCGGCGATTTCACCTGGGCGATGCGCCGGCCGAAAAAATCGGTGATTTCGGCCAGCACCGTGCCCTTGTTCACCATCGCGTCCCGTTTTACCTTGGGATAAAGAATCCCCGTCTCCGGACTGGTGATCACCGGCGCCGGATCCAGATACACCGGCTTCTTCACGCGTTGGGCCGCGCCCTGGGTCATCCCGAGAAAGCGCAGAACGTTTTCGGCGCAATCCACGATCAACCGGGCCGATTTTTCATCCGGCACGCCCAGAAATCCCGCCTCCACGGTAACCGCCGGCTTGCCGCGCGTGATGGCCGTATTGGCGCAATAAAGCGAAGCCGCCGGATCGCGCGGCCGGCCGCGATCGATCAAAATATGGTCGAATCCGCAGTACGCCGCTAATCCGCCGATGCGGTCGTCGAGTTCGGGCTGTCCGGTTTCGATCTGATAAACATAGGGCCGCAGCGATTCGTTCCCGTCGCCGCCGTGCAGGTCGAGCAGATAATCGCAGCGCTCGATCACCTGCCCGGTAATGGCGAAGGCGATGCGCTCGGAAATGGTGCCATCGGCCTTGCCGGGATAAACGCGATTCAGATTCTTTTGATCGACGGGGCTGAAGTAAACCGTGCGGCCCAAAAAGGACGGCATGTTGGCGACCTGAACCATGATGATCGCGCCGGAAAGCTTCTTCGGATTGATTTTCGGCCGCAGCATCTGCAATGCCAGAATCGGCGGGTACTCGTAGCCGTGATTGCCGGCGATCAGCGCCAGCACCGGCCCGTCCCTGGTTCCATTGAAAATCGTCACCGGAATGGCCGTATCGCCGAGTTCGATCCATCCGGAAGCCATTTTGCCGGGCGCGGCGGTGATCGGGCCCACCTGGAAATCGGAGTTCATCGGCAACATCGTAGCAGCATTGCGGATTCCCCAGCGCCAATGGGTCTTTTACTACCCTGAAAAGGAGAATGAATCCCCTACTTGAAATTCAGTTTCGCGTTCCCTTCGACAAGATTCAGCCTTCCGACGTCGAGCCCGCCATCGATCATCTGCTGCTGGAGGCGCAGCAGCGGCTTCAGGATACGATCCTGAGCGATCGCCCGCTGCATCGGCTCGACACCATGACCGAGAAGCTCGATTACGCCATGAGCGTGGTGCGCCACCTGGAAGCGGTCGCGACGACGCCGGAGCTGCGCGCGGCCTTCAACGCGGTGCAGCCGAAGGTCAGCGCGTTCTACTCCAGCCTGCCGCTCAACGAAGAACTCTGGAAGGCGATCCAGCGCTACGCAGCGGGCGATGAGGCCAGATCGCTCACTGGGACGCTGCGGCGCTATCTCACCAAGACCATCGACGCCTTCAAACGGCACGGCGCCGAGCTTGATCCGGCGGGTAAAGCCAGGCTGAAGGAGATCGACGTGGCGCTCGCCGAGGCCACCACGAAGTTTTCCGAAAATGTTCTGGATTCGACCAACGCCTGGGATTTAACCATTACCGACGAGGCGAAACTGGCGGGCCTGCCGCCCTCGGCGATCGCCGCGGCGCGCGCTGCGGCGGCCGCGAAAGGCCGCGACGGTTGGCGCTTCACGCTGCAAGCGCCCAGCTACCTGGCCCTGATGACTTATCTGGATGATCGGGAGATTCGCGAGCTCGTCTGGCGCGCCTACAATACCCGCGCCGCCTCCGGCCAGTACGATAATCGCGAGTTGATCCGAAAAATTCTGGCGCTGCGCAAGGAGAAGGCGCAGCTTCTGGGGTTCAAGGATTTCGCCGATCTGGTCCTGAACGACCGCATGGCGCACAGCGGCGAACGCGCGCAAAACTTCATCGAGGATCTGCGGCGGAAAACTGAAAAACGTTTTCGCGAGGAAAACCGGGAGCTGGCCGCCTTCGCCCATTGCGACCTTCAGCCGTGGGATATCGGATATTGGGCCGAAAAGCAGAGGGCCGCGCTGTACGCGTTCGACGAGGAAGCGCTGCGCCCGTACTTCCCCCTGGAGCGCGTGGTCTCCGGCATGTTTGAAATCTTTGGGCGCCTGCTGGGCATCCGGGTGACGCCCGAGCCGGGCGTTCCGGTCTGGCATCCGGAGGTCCGCTGCTATTCGATTCACGATAGCGCCAGCGATCAGCACCTCGGCTCCTTCTACGCCGATTGGTTCCCGCGGGAAAACAAACGCGGCGGCGCGTGGATGGATTCGCTGATCACCGGCAATCCCGAAAAATCGGAGCCGCACCTGGGCCTGATCTGCGGCAACCTGACGCCGCCGGTCGACGATAAGCCGGCGCTGCTCACGCACCGCGAAGTGGAGACGATTTTTCACGAATTCGGGCATTTATTGCACCATTTGCTAAGCCGGGTGGAAGTGCGCAGCCTTTCGGGAACCAACGTGGCCTGGGATTTTGTCGAATTGCCGTCGCAAATCATGGAAAACTGGTGTTGGGAGCGCGAATCGCTGGACCTGTTCGCGCGCCACTACGAAACCGGCGAATCGATTCCCGAGGAGCTGTTCCAGAAGATGAAGCGCGCCAAAACGTTCCGCGCCGCCAACGCGCAGATGCGGCAGTTGGGCTTCGGCTTCGTCGATCTGGCGCTGCATCGGGAATGGGACGGCAAGACGGATGTTGTTGAATATTCGCGGCGCATTTTGCAAAACTTCGCTCCCGCGCCGCTGCCGGAAGATTACGCGATGATCGCCGGATTTACTCATCTGTTCGGCAGCCCGGTGGGTTATGGAGCCGGCTATTACTCGTATAAATGGGCCGAAGTGCTGGATGCCGATGCGTTCACGCGTTTCCGCAACGAAGGCGTGTTCAATGAGAAAACCGGCCACGAGTACCGGGAAAAAATCCTGGCGCGCGGCGATTCCGAAGATCCGGCGGTGCTCTATCGCCAGTTCATGGGACGCGATCCCGACCCCGGCGCTCTGCTTGAACGCGCCGGGCTCAAAGCCCCCGAATAAATCGTTCAATCTTCGATGGTGATGGTGGGGGCGGCGGATTGCGATTCGCGGACTCGCGCTTCCACTCGCTCGGCGAGGGCGTGGAATGGCGCAGAATGCGGGTCCGAGGCGGGGAGCGTTGCGACCGGCTTGCCGCTATCGCCGCCGATGCGGACCTGCGGGTCCAGCGCAAGCTCGCCCAGAAAGGCGACGTTCATTTTTTCGGCGGTGCGCTTTCCGCCGCCCTGGCCGAAAACATCGATGCGCTCGCCGGATTGCGGGGCGATCAGGTAGCTCATGTTTTCGACGATTCCGAGCAGCGGGATGCGGACCTGATAAAACATATTCACGGCCTTTCGCGCGTCCTCGAGCGAAACGTCGCTGGGTGTGGTGACGACGATCGCGCCGGTGATCGGCACGGTCTGGGCGAGCGAAAGAGCGACATCGCCGGTGCCCGGAGGAAGATCGATGACCAGATAATCGAGATCGCCCCAATCCACGTTGCGCAGGAACTGATGAATGGCGCTGTGCAGCATGGGCCCGCGCCAGACCAGCGGCTTGTCGCCGGGATTGATGAAGCCCATGGACATGAGCTTCACGCCGTAATTTTCAAGGGGCTCGATGCGGTCTTGGCTGGCGCGCGGCGGGCGATTGATCCCCATCATCAGGGGAATGTTGGGGCCGTAGACATCGGCGTCGAGCAGGCCGACTTTACGTCCGGCGGCGCGAAGGGCCAGCGCGAGATTGACGCTGACGGTGGTTTTTCCGACGCCTCCCTTGCCCGATCCGACGGCGATGATGTTGTGGACGCCTTCGATCGGCAGCTTGGGCGGGGCTTGTGGGTGCACGCTTCAAGAATAGCGAATGTAGACTTAAGGAATGAAGATTGCGTTGGTGTTGCTGTGTTCCGTCGCCTGGGCTCAGGGGCCGGAGTTCACCAAAGACGGAAAGTTGATGCGGCCGGCCGATTATAGCGAGTGGATTTTTGTGAGCTCTGGCCTGGGCATGACGTATGGGTCGGAGGGGCCGGCCGGGCAGCGCTTCGATAACGTTTTTGTGAATCGCGCGGCGTACAAGGAATTTTTGAAGAGCGGCGCGTGGCCGGACAAGACAATGTTCGTACTGGAAGTGCGCGAGGCGGCTTCGAAGGGGTCGATTAATCTGGCGGGGCATTATCAGTCGGAAGATTTCCGGCTGTCGGCGGAGGTGAAGGACTCGCGGCGGTTTAAAGATAAATGGGAGTATTTTGCGTTTCCCGCATCGGGCGAGCCGGCGCAGCCGCTGCCGAGGACGGCGGGATGTTTTGCGTGTCATTCCCAGCATGGAGCGGTGGAGAATACGTTCGTGCAGTTTTATCCGACGCTGCTGAAGGTGGCGCGCGAGAAGGGTACATTGAAAGAGAGATGATGTTGACGATCGATTTGCCCGCCGATGTGGAAAAAAAGTCTCGTAGCGGAGGCCCAGGCTCAGGGCTTTCGGCAGACGAATTTCTGGCGCGGTTTCTTCGCGATCAATTCTCCGGCAAATCTTTTGTCTCGCCGCCGGACGAGCGGCCGCATGGCGTAAATTGGCGTCGCAGTTGCCGTGGACGTCACCTCTTTCGGACGAGGCTATCAGCCGCGAAAGCATTTACAACGAGCGCGGCTAAACGCCGGTTCTGGTCGACACGAACGTATTGCTACGGTTTCGCGCAAACTTCGGAGCCGCGCCATGGACAGGCAACCGAGAGCGTTGCGAGGCTGCTGGAGAGCGGCGAGGCCGTATACTTTACCTTTCAGAACATCGTCGAATTTTGGAACGTCGCAATCGGCGCGCTTAGAGGCAGGGAGGTACTATTTCGCCGCGACCGTCATCAGCGAATCCCATCTCGCCGACGCTTTTTCCTTGATTCTCTCGGCGTCGCGCTCGAGCAGCAGGCGCCTGGCGATCAGCGGCCTTGTGGCGGCCTCTACCTGCTCCAGAAATTCTTCTTTCGACTTGTAGCGCTCTTCGATCGACAGACGCGGGTCCCCGTTTTCTTCGCGTTCGGCTTTGGTGCGGGCGAAGGGAATAAACGAGCCGACCATGCTCTGAATTTCATCCGGCGCGCCGATTTTCGGATCGCGCAGATTCCAGCCGGTGTAAGTCGCAAGCGGCACCGCGACTTCCGGTAAGCGGATTCCCTCGGTTTCGTTTCCATCGGAGTTCACCTGCGGAACCAGCGTGGGAAAAGGCTGGCCGACCTTCGGCGGCTCGAAGGCGACGATTCCTTTGGTCCGGAAATCGGGGCCGAAGTCCAAATGCCAGGCGTAGGCGGGGATTTTGGGCACGTTTACGCCGGGAATTTTGGGGAAGTTCAGAGCGCCGGGCGCGACGAGCTGGTCTTTATCGATCCGTGGAATTACAGATTCCGGCGGAGCGGCGCCGTCGCTCACCCAGTTGTTCATCGCCACCAGCAGGCCGCGCATGGCGAAGCGATAATCGTTCGGATTCGCGTCGTTTTGCGTGTTGTTTTTGACCGGATTTGCGTTGGCGCCGTGTTGCGTGCCGGCGATGTAGTAGATCCGCGTGGACGGCGCCGGGGGCGCGTCCTTTTTGCCATCGGGGCTGATGTGAATCAAGGCGGCTTCGCGGCCCCAATATTCGTAGGAGCCGTTGGTGTAGAAAATCCTGGGCACGACGTGATCTTTTGTGGCTCGCGCCAGGAGGGAATCGGTGATGCCGCCGTCGGTTTCAGGCTGGTCGGTAAAGGGGAAAAGATCGGTCGGATAGAAGAAGTTCATCCAGGTGTGGCCATCGCGGGAGGGCTGCGCGAAGCGGTGGTTGAAGCTGCCGCGGCCGGCTCCGGCGACGTGGGCCCAGATGCCGTCGAAAACCTTGCGGCCCTGCTCGTCGGCGTTGAAGCCATCGTAGAGATACTTACGAAGGAAACGGCCGCTTTGCGACGTGCCGAAGCCGATGGCTCGCTTGACGTCTCCCTGCTGCTTCAAATAAGAAATGTAATCGCGAATCGCGGCGGGGCCGAGGCCGGCGACCGTTGGATCCTTCGCCGTGTAGACCACCTCATAAATCCGGCCCGGCTCGAATCCGGCGGGATATTCGACATGCGCCGCATCTGCGCTGAACTTCCATTGATCGCGCGGGATCGTGGAGCGGGCGCCGGTGGGGCGGTCGCGCACGGTGAGCGTGGCGGTGGATGGATCGGCGACGGGGTAGGGGATTTGCGCGCGATCTCCGAGCGAGGCCGATGTGGTGCGGCGATCGACCATAATTTCGGATCGCACCGGTCCGGTGATGCCTTTAATTACCGGCGCATAAAGCTTGAGGAGCTCGGCCCGGCGGGGCACGTCGAATTCCCAGCCAAGCCACACCAAGGTAAAACCGGAATCGAACAGCAGCGAATCGCCGGGGTCCTGCTGGGTGGTGAGATCGAAGGTGCTGAACAGGCCCTTGCCGCCGCGATTGGAGACTTCGAAAAGCGCGGTGCCGTTGGATCGGGCGGCGCTTGGTTTGAGCATGTAGAAATCGGCGGAGAATTCGACCAGGCCTTTGGCATTGCGCGGGGCGCGATCGAGATCGACGATCATCCTGTTGGCGGCGGCGCCGGGATCCACGGCGAAGTACACCTTGCCCGCGATTTCTTCATAGCCCGGGTGCGAATCGGCGGCGCGATGGGCGATTTCGACCCGCGTGACGGCGGCCTGGGCCAGGATGGCGCTGGCGAGAACGAACCAAGATCGGGGCAGCATGGCGTTATTGTACGCCGTAAATCGCTATGCGGGCCATCGATTTGTGCCGGCAATGTAAACGGCGGCTCGGGCGAAACCGTCTAAGAGCCGGAGGCGTATTGGTGTCATGATTTCGCGCCGCGAATGGCTGGCGGGTATGGTCTCGGCGGCGATGACGCGGGCTCAAGAACAGACTCCTCCAAAAATCACCGCCGACGTGAACGTCGTCAACGTCCTGGTGACGGTGCGCGACAGGAAAGGCGAGTTGATTCGCAACCTGAATAAAGAGGACTTTACGGTGGAGGAGGACGGGCGGCCGGTTGAATTGAAATATTTTTCGCGCGAATCGGATTTACCGTTAACTCTTGGGCTGCTGGTGGATACCAGCGGCAGCATGAACCGCTACATCGATCAGGAGCGGCTGGCGAGCCACAAATTTTTCGATCAGGTGCTGCGGGAGGATAAAGATCAGGCGTTCCTGATCCATTTCGATTACGAAGTGGAACTGCTGCGCGACTTAACTTCGTCAAAAAAGCTGCTGCATCAGGCCCTGGAAGAGCTGGCTCCGGCCGCGCCGCCGCGCTTGCAGCGTCGAGACGCGGGCGATCCGGGCCGGCCGCGCATGCACGGCGGGACATTGCTTTTCGACGGTGTTCTGCTCGCCTGCGATGAACTGATGAGGAAGCAGCAGGGGCGCAAGGCGCTGATCGTTTTTTCCGACGGCGAAGACACCGGCAGCCGGAGCAGCCTGGCGGACGCGATCGCGGCGGCGCAGCGGGCCGACACGCTGGTGTACACCGTTCTTTATTCTTCCGGCGACATCGGCCGGGCCGGATTCGGGGGCCGCGGGATGGGCCGGCGCGGCCGGTATCCGATGGCGGATCGAAACAGCGGTAAAAAAGTGATGGAGCGGCTGGCGAGAGAAACCGGCGGCGGCTTTTTTGAGGTGAAAAACAAGCCGCTCGACGAAATTTACCGGCAGATCGAGGATGAGCTGCGCAGCGAATACAGTCTCGGCTACACTCCACCGAATCTCGGTCCGGGATTTCGGGCGATCAACGTCAAAGTAAGCGACAAATCGTACGTGGTGCAGGCGCGAAACGGGTACTACGCGGCGAAGTAGGGCGGTTCAACCGGATTATACTGAAATTTCTCCGATTCGCCGCGGAGCATCCATCTTGCGCCTGATTCTCTCTTTGGTCCTGATCGCGGCGGCGCTGCCGGCCGCCACCGCCATCCATTGCGGCAAGCTGCTCGAGGTGCGCACCGGCGAGCTTATTCCCAACGCGACCATTCTGGTCGACGGCCGCACCATCCGCCAGGCCGGGGCAAATGTCGTGGCGCCCGCCGGCGCCGCGCGGATCGACCTATCTCAATCCACCTGCCTGCCGGGCCTCATCGACGTTCATGTTCATTTGACCGACGAGCCGCGCTACAGCGGCTATGAAGGACTCGGGGTGTCGGTTCCGCGCCAGACGGTTACCGGAGTTAAGAATGCGCGCGCCACGCTTCTTGCCGGATTTACGGTGGCGCGAAACGTCGGCGCGTCCGGCTTTTCGGATGTGGCGCTGCGCGATGGCATCAACGATGGCGATATCGAGGGCCCGCGCCTGTACGTTTCCGGGCCGCCGCTCGGCATCACCGGCGGCCATTGCGATGACAATCTTCTGGCTCCGGAATTTCATTTCCGCGAGGAAGGCGTCGCCGACGGACCCTGGGCCGCGCGCGCCAAAGTTCGCGAAAACATCAAATACGGTGCGGATCTGATCAAAGTTTGCGCTTCCGGCGGCGTGATGAGCAAAGGCGATCAGCCCGGCACGCCGCAGTATTCGCTGGAAGAATTGCAGGCCATCGCGGCCGAAGCGCACAAGCTCGGCAGAAAAACCGCGGCGCACGCGCACGGGGCGCAATCGATCAAAGACGCCATCCGCGCCGGCATCGATTCGGTGGAGCATTCAAGCCTGATCGACGAGGAAGGCATCGCCCTGGCCCGGCAGCACGGCACGTTTCTGGTCTTCGACATCTACAACGACGATTACATTCTGGCCGAAGGGGCCAAGGCGGGAATGCTGAGCGAATCGATCGAAAAAGAAAAGCAGGTCGGCAAATTGCAGCGCGAAAATTTCCGCAAGGCGTATCTGGCGGGCGCGAAAATCGCCTTTGGAACGGATGCGGGCGTGTACCCGCACGGCGACAACTGGAAGCAGTTTCCGATCATGGTCGAATGGGGCATGAAGCCGATCGAGGCGATTCGCTCGGCCACCACCGAAGCGGCCGATCTGCTTGGCATTGGCGATAAAGCCGGCGCGATCGAGCCCGGCCGCTGGGCCGACGTGATCGCCGTTGCGGGCAATCCGCTTGAGGATATTTCGGTTTTAGGGCGCGTCCATTTCGTGATGAAGGAAGGACAGGTTTATCGCGACGACGAAACCAGTCATCATCGCCATTGACGGCCCCGCCGGCGCGGGGAAAAGCACCATCGCGCGATCGCTGGCCCAAAAGCTCGGCTTCACTTACATCGATACGGGGGCGATGTATCGCGCCGTCGCCTTATGGGCCCTGCGCGCGGGAATCGATCCGGAAGACGCGCACCGTCTTGCGCCGCTGGCCCGCGCTGCGCGTATCGAATTTCGCAACGGCGCGGTGCTGTTAAACGGCGAGGACGTCAGCGCGGAAATCCGCAAGCCGGAAGTGACCGAGGCGGCGTCAAAAGTTTCGGCCTCGCCCGGTGTTCGCCAGGCGATGCGCGAGGAGCAGCGCCGCATCGGCATGGAAAATTCGGTGGTGATGGAGGGCCGCGATATCGGAACGGTGGTGTTTCCCGACGCGCAGGTGAAAATTTATCTCGACGCCGACGCCGGGGAACGGGCCCGCCGCCGCGCCGTCGAAACCGGCGCCTCGGCCGCCGCGATTGCCGCCGAGATTGCGCGACGCGATCATCGCGACCGCTCAAGGCGCGAAGCTCCGCTCACGCAGGCGCCGGACGCGGAATACATCGATTCCACGAACTTGTCGCCGGAACAAGTGGAGGAAGCGATACTGAAAATTATCCGCGCGAGGATATCGAATTGAGAAAACGCACTTCTGGCGACCGATTTCTATGAGTCTTCTTGTCATGAAATTCGGCGGAACCAGCATGGGTTCGGCCGAGCGCATCAAGATCGCCGCGCACCTGTCCGTCGAACAACACGCCAGGCGGCCGGTTGCGGTGGTCGTGTCGGCGATGTCCAAGGTCACGGACCTTCTGCTGGACTCGCTTCGCAAGGCCGAAGCGGGCGACCAGGCCGATCTCGACGCCAATCTGAAACTTCTCAACGCCCGTCACTTTGAATGCTGCCGCGAGCTGCTTCCCGCCAATCGCCAGGAAGCGGCGCTGGCCGGGGTGCACGCGTTGATCGGCGAATTTTCGCGCATCGCCAAGGGAGTGATGATGCTGGGCGAGCGCCCGCCGCGCTCGATCGATGAAGCCGTCGCCGTCGGCGAACGCCTCTCCGCGTTTCTGATTCGCGAATACCTGGAGTCGCAAGGGGTTCCGGCGTGCGCGATCAACGGCAGCGAGGTGATCGCCACCGATGCCGTGTTCGGCAACGCCACGCCTTTGATGGAACAGACGCGCGAGCGCGCGGCGCGCGTGCTCCGGCCGCTTCTGGCCGATGGCGTACTGCCGATCGTCACCGGCTTTAATGGATCGACCCTGGACGGGCGGCCAACCACGCTGGGGCGCGGCGGATCCGATTTTTCGGCGTCCATTCTGGCGGCCGCGCTCGATGCATCGGAACTTTGGATCTGGACCGACGTGGACGGCATCATGACCGGCGATCCCCGGCTGGTGCCCGATGCGCGCGTGCTGGAAGAGGTCACCTACAGCGAAGCGGCGGAGCTGGCCTATAACGGCGCGAAGGTTCTGCATCCGCGCACGCTGGCGCCGCTGATCGAGCGCCAGATCCCGGTGTGGAGCAAGAACAGCTTCGCTCCGGAAAAACCGGGGACGCGAATCGTTCCGAAAATTGAAAGCGCCCGCGGCCCGCACGCGGTCACCTCGATGAGCGACGTTGCGCTGCTCTCGATCGAGCCGGCGAATTCGATTTTGAGCGGCACCAAGGTCATGGCCCGAGCGCTCGGCGCGCTGGCTCGCGCCAACGTCGAGGTGCTGGCGATCACCAGCTCCAGTTATCGCCAGAATTTTTGTTTCCTGGTGCGGCAATCCGAGCTTGAGCGTGTTACCGAATATCTGGAAGAAAGTTTATCGCTCGAGTTCGCGCACGGATATTTAAAGCCGGTGGAGGTGAACCGCAGCGTGGGGCTGATCGCGGTGGTGGGCGAAGGAATGCGCGGCACGCCGGGTCTGGCCGGCAGAATCTTCACCGCGATCTCGCGCCAGAACATCAATATCATCGCGATCGCGCAAGGCTCGAGCGAATTGACCATCGCCATCGTGGTCCACAAGGACGGCCTGAACGCCGCGGTCAAGGCGATTCACCAGGAATGCGGGCTGGGCGGGGCGGCTCACTGAGCGGCCGGCCAGCGGAAGCCGCGCCGCTGCTACTCTACATATTTATGTCTGATCGCATCGAAGAACTGCGTCGGCGCCACGCCGCCGCCGAAGCTGGCGGAGGCGAACAGCGCCGGGCGCGCCAGCATCAGGAAGGGAAACTCAACGCCCGCGAACGAATCGACCTGCTGCTGGATGAAGGCACGTTTGAGGAAATCGATAAGCTGGTTCGCCATCGCTGCCGCGATTTCGATATGCAGGACCAGGTGATCGACGGCGACGGCTTCGTTACCGGCTACGGCCTGATCCACGGCCGGCCGGCGTACGTCTTCGCGCAGGATTTCACGGTATTCGGCGGCTCGCTTTCGGAAATGAACGCGAAAAAAATCGTCAAGCTGATGGATCTTGCGCTCAAGACCGGAACGCCGGTGATCGGCCTGAACGATTCCGGCGGCGCGCGCATTCAGGAAGGCGTCGTTTCGCTCGCCGGATACGCCGATATTTTTCTGCGCAACACGCTTTCGAGCGGCGTTGTGCCGCAAATCTCGGCGATCATGGGACCCTGCGCCGGCGGAGCTGTCTATTCGCCCGCCATGACCGATTTCATCTTCATGGTCGATAAAACCAGCTATATGTTCGTCACCGGGCCGGACGTCATCAAGACGGTCACCCACGAGGACGTCACGAAAGAAGCGCTGGGCGGCGCGACCACGCACAACTCCACCAGCGGCGTGGCGCATTTTCTGGCGCGCGAGGATGCCGATTGCCTCCGCATGATCCGCGAATTGATGACATATCTACCGCAAAACAACCGCGAAGATCCGCCGCGCAAGGCGACGGCCGATCCGGTGGATCGCGAGGACGCCGCCCTCGATTCGATCGTGCCCGCGGCGTCCAATCAGCCCTACGACATCAAGGATGTGATCCGCCGCGTGATTGACGACGGCAATTTTTTCGAAGTGCAGGAACACTGGGCGCGCAATATCGTCATCGGTTTCGCGCGCATGGACGGCCGCCCCGTCGGCATCGTCGCCAATCAGCCCGCGTTTCTGGCCGGCTGCCTCGATATCGATTCTTCCACCAAAGGCGCGCGCTTCGTCCGCTTTTGCGACGCTTTCAATATTCCGATCCTTACCTTCGAGGATGTGCCCGGGTTCCTGCCCGGCACCGCGCAGGAGTTCGGCGGAATCATCCGCCACGGCGCGAAGCTGCTGTATGCTTTCGCCGAAGCGACCGTTCCCAAAATCACGATTATCACGCGAAAAGCCTACGGCGGAGCGTATTGCGTGATGGGATCCAAGCACCTGCGCACCGATTTTAATTTCGCCTGGCCCTCCGCCGAAATCGCGGTGATGGGGGCCGATGGAGCGGTAAATATCGTTTATCGCCGCGAACTCGCCGCCGCCAGGTCGCCGGAGGCCCAGCAGAGCGTCCGCAAGGCAAAAACCGAAGAGTTTCAGGAACGCTTCGCCAATCCGTTCGTTGCCGCCGAGCACGGATTCGTGGACGATGTGATCGAGCCTCGTCTGACGCGCGGGCGTGTCATCCGCGCCCTTCGCCTGCTCGAAACGAAAGTGGATACGTTTCCGAAAAAGAAACACGGAAATATTCCACTTTAGCGGAGAGAGTTTTTGGTCCACCGCCCGACTCAATTACTGGAGTCACGTGGACTTCTTTCGCCAATTCTTCTCTCCCGATTACATGCCGCAGGGGATGTGCTATCTGTGGCGGCGGGACATTCTTTGGCTGAATGTAATCTCGGACGCCCTCATCGCGCTCGCGTATTACTCGATCCCGTTCACGCTGCTGTACATTCTTCACCGGCGTCCCTCGCTGCGCATGCGCGGGCTGACGGGAATGTTCGCGGCGTTCATTCTGTCTTGCGGAACCACGCGGCTGATTTCGGTTTGGGACGTCTGGCATGGGGCCTATGGCCTGGAGGGAATCGTCAAGGCGATCACGGCGGTGCTCTCGATTGCGACCGCGATTATGACGGCCAAGCTTGCGCCGGTCGCGCTGCGCATTCCTGCTCCCGAAGAGCTTGAACGCGCCAACGAACATCTGCTGG
>Ga0209062_1001228_pt1 | contig 49126 bp, 44 predicted proteins | sample Coa_R2_2_FD_187158 | JGI IMG/M metagenome (GOLD analysis project Ga0209062, IMG submission 187158) | Surface soil microbial communities from Centralia Pennsylvania, which are recovering from an underground coalmine fire - Coalmine... | ecosystem: Environmental > Terrestrial > Soil > Unclassified... | reverse complement strand
GGGCGCGGCGGGCAAGGGAACCGTGTGATGGTGCTGGAACCATCGTTTCGTCGGGAAGGGACGCACGAGACGCGGCGGGAGAGAGGGACGCTGGACCATAGGAGACCCACCTTTCTTGCTGTTGAGCAGCGGGAAGAGAGCGGCTCTGACCCGTCACCCCAGGCCAGAAATGGCCTGAAGGGTTCGCCAGCCAGAGCCGCAGGGGGTCTCGATGGTACAATAGTCCCCTAGCCCCATAGCTGGTTGAGCCGGGTGTGGGGTCATGGCGTGTCGGTGTTTGGTACGCCGACAGTGCCAGCCGTTCTTCAGTTCCCTCGTTGAACTTGACACACTCCAAAGGGAAAAGAATGCGCTCGACCACGCAAGCGATGAGCAAAGTATACCAGGCTGACGGGCGTGTGTCAAGCGTTTGGACGCACAACTTGCGAAAATAGGACTTTTGGGTGAGTTGAGGGTGCCTGGCTATCTATACAGTACCCGCTCCCCCACCGAGGCGACATGCTCCAAGGCTCCGGCCACGCTGCTGCTCAGATTGAGCATGAGGCGCAGTTCCGGCACCTCGAATGGCTCTGGCCGTGCCAGCGTAATCACGCCCCAAAGCTGGCCCTGGGCCACGAGCGGCACCGCCAGCAGCGCCAGTTCTTTCTTCGCCAGCAGCGTATCCGTCACCGGCCCAACAAACATGCGCGTGCCCACAGAGTACAGGAGCGGGCGGCGTCGCTGCGCCACCCAGGCCGTAACCGACTGGGGATCGCGCAGCCGGATGCGACGTTCTGCCAGTTGGGCGCTTTGCAATCCCAGCCCGGCGACCCCACATAGCTCCTCAGTTGCCGCCTCAAAGGCAAAGATCACCGCCTCTTCGCAGCGCACCAGCCGCCGTATCCCGGCCACTGTAATACTGAAAATGCGGCGCGTATCCTGCGCGCTGCCCAGGGCACGCATCACATCCAGCAGCTTCGTCAACTGCTGCGTCTGCTGGGAGACGGTTTCCATATGGCGGCTCTGCGCGATGGAAACCATTGCTATATCCGCCAGCGCCTCCAGCCAGGGGAGTTCGCGTTTCTTGAACGTGCCGGGCGACGGGCTGAAGACCATGATCGCCCCAAACACGTCCTGATTCGCCAGCAGCGGGGCACAGAGCAGCGCGCCCGTTGCGCCTGCATCCAACGCCTGCGCCTGTGGGTCGGTGGCGAGATTTTCGATGCACACCGACGAGCGATGGAGAACCACCCACTGAGCGACGGCCCTTTGCACCGGAGTTCGGAAGGGGCCAGTCCCAAAGGCGCCCTGCGGGCTTGCGGCCAGGATGGTCCAGGCTTTGCTGCCAGGTTCCAGCGCGGCCAGCGAGCAATGGGACGCGCCCAACAACATGGACGTGTTTGTCACCAGACGCTGAAGCCCGTCCTTCAACTCTTTGAAAGCCTGATTCCCGGCGCTGTTATCCATTGCTTGCTCCTCTATACCTCGTTGTACTTGCCGTCCTCAGCCACTGAGCCTGAGAGCCTGTCATCTACGCTTGCTTCTATGGTTGACAGCACAAGGCATCCGTTCCAAGGAGGTGTTTCTTCCCTGCGTATCATCCAGGCATAGAGAGGCGGCTCTGTGCAAGTGGTTACAGTTCGATATTATAGAGCAGCTAGAGTCGTTATACAACCCTCACTGTGTTGACTTCTAAAATCCTCTTTTGAGGGCCAGAGAAAGGGTATCAGGCCCACAATTCTCCTTGATTTCTGCCTGGTTCTATGGTACTTTTGGTAGAGAGACGCTTCCGGTCTCACTTCGCGCAGCCAGCATCAGGTTATCCGCTGTCGTCACGATGCAGCATCGCCCGGCCACAGAGTAGTGGTCAGGCCATTGCTCAAAACAAGGAGTGAAACATGGCCGTTCCACCGTCGTCTCCTCGTCTTCCAATCTTAGCACGTATGCTCTTCTTCTCCAAGAAACTTCTCCGACCCGGCATCTTGATGGTTGCCCTGCTGCTCTTGATGAGCTTGCTGAGCGGCGCGCCGCAGAGCGCGCGCGCCAGCGGCGGTACCTGGCAGCAATTCACCTACAGCGGTCCCGCCGGAAGCCGCCCGTACTTTGTCTATACCCCCGCAGGCTATCACGTCGGAACGGCGGTGCCGCTTTTTGTGATGCTGCATGGCTGCACGCAAACGCCAGCGGACTTTGCCACTGGCACGCAGATGGACCAGCTTGCGGACACGCACCAGTTCATCGTGGTCTATCCGCAGCAGACCAGCCAGTACAATTCCGCCGAGTGCTGGAACTGGTTTCTGCCCGCCGATCAGTCGCGCGGCAGCGGCGAGCCAGCTATTATCGCGGGCATTGTCCAGACCGTTGAACAAACAACCTCGCAGTGGACCATTGACCAGAACCGCGTCTATGTCGCCGGGCTGTCTGCCGGGGCAGCGATGGCGGTCATTCTGGGCGCCACCTATCCCGACATCTTCGCCGCCATTGGCGTTGGCGAAGGTCTGGAATACAAGGCAGCGACCAGCGCGTCGGGCGCGCTAGTGGCCCAGGTCTATGGCGGGCCGAACCCCACGCAGCAAGGGCAGGTGGCTTATAACGCGATGGGCAGCCATGCGCGCGAGGTGCCAACCATCTCCTTCCAGGGCACAGCCGACAACGTGGTCTATCCCATCAACGGCAACCAGGTCGTGCAGCAGTGGATGCAGACCGATCACCTGGCATCTGGCGGCGTCTATAACGCCGACTTCAGCAGCCCATCCACGATCACCAACGGGCAAGTCCCCTTTGGTCAGGCATACACCATCTACACCTGGAACGACAACAACGGCAAAGAGGTGCAGGAATACTGGGTTGTGTACTATATGACACACGCCTGGTCAGGCGGCAATCCTGCCGGTTCCTACACCGACCCCTACGGCCCGAACGCTTCGCAGGTGATGTACACCTTTTTCATCAATCACCCGCTGCATTGAGGCCGCATACGCCTCCATCTGCTTGAGCAGCGGCGTATAATAGCTGGCATCAAGGAGATGGAGGCACGCGCTCATGCAGGCAATCTCTCGCCGCCGGGTGATTCTGGGGCTGGCCGGGCTGGCGGCGCTTGGCGCCGCGCCGCCCTGGCTGGCAGGCTGCCAGAGCGCGCCAGTGGTTTCGGCGCCCACGCAGGCGGTACCCACCCAACCCACCAGAAGCCCGGCGCTGGTGATCTATCGTGGGCACACGGCGGGCGTCAATACTGTTGCCTGGTCGCCGGATGGCGGGCGGATTGTCTCCGGCAGCGACGATGGCACGGCACAGGTCTGGGAAGCGCTGACCGGCAAGACCCTGCTGACCTATAACGGGCAAGCGCAGGATGTTCGCGCAGTGGTCTGGTCGCCGGATGGCAGCAGAATCGCCTCCGGCAATGGAGACAGCAGCGTCCAGGTCTGGGATGCCACCAGCGGGCAACTGGCTTTCGCCTATCATGGGCACCAATCGCCGGTCAACGCGCTCGCCTGGTCGCGCGACGGCAAGCGCATCGCCTCGGCCAGCAGCGATCATACCGTCCAGGTCTGGAATGCCGCCAGCGGCACCAGGCTGCTAACCTATCGCGGGCACAGCGATTTTGTCAACGGTGTCGCCTGGTCGCCCGACGGCGCGCGGCTGGCCTCCGGGAGCGTGGACGATACCGTGCAGGTCTGGGATGCCAGCACCGGCAAGCTGCGCTTCACCTATCGCGGCCATACCAATGGCGTCCTGGCGGTTGGCTGGTCGCCCGATGGGCAGCGCATTGCCTCCGTCAGTTACGACGAAACGGCGCAGGTCTGGGACGCCGCCAGCGGAGCCACGCTCATTACCTATCGCGGCCACAGCAGTTTTGTCGTCTGCGTCGCCTGGTCTGCTGATAGCAAACGCCTGCTCTCTGGAGGATGGGATAACACCGCGCAGGTCTGGGATGCCAGCAGCGGAGCCACGCAGCTTACCTATCGCGGCCACAGCGATTACGTGCAGGCCGTTGCCTGGGCACCGGATGGCCTGCGCGCCGTTTCGGGCAGCCGTGATCGCACGGCGCAGGTCTGGCCGACGCAGGCCGGAGCATCAGCACCATAGGCCATCGGTCCCATTCCCTGGCATTTCCGGGCAAGATTGGCTATACTATGCGTCTAATGCTCGCTGTCTGGAAGAGATGCCTGGTTGTCAGGAGTGGAGGGTTGTCATGAGTAGAATGCTGTTTGCCTGGAGAGGCGCAGCGCGGCATGGCGCTGGCTGGACGGGACGGCTGGCCGGAGCGATCTTGCTGGCGCTGACCCTGAGCCTGTTTGCAGGCATAAGCCAGGCATGGGCCGCACCACACCTGCCTGCCGCCTCTGCCACGCTCAGCTTTACCCAGCCCAACTATCGGGGCGTCATTGGCGGACCCCCTGGCACGCGCGTGACCGTCACCGGCACCTTCTGGAAACCTTATGCCACCGTCTCCCTGAGCCTGACGCTCGATCCGCGAAGCTGCGCGGGAGCCGTCGCAGTCAACAGCTATCAAGCGAGCGCGAGCGGTTCTTTTGCCGCGCGTTTCAACTGGCCGTCGGCTGCCAACAAGCTGGCGCCATATTACGCCTGTGCCACTGAAGCTGATAAGGGCACCGCTTTTTCACACAATACTTTTACTGTGCTTGCCAGCAGCCCGGCCTCCATTAGCTTCTCTACCACGATGGCGACGGCTGGTGACAGCGTAACGGTCACAGGGCACAACTGGCTGCCTGAGCAGCAGACCGTGACCATTGTGGTGCTGCCCTGCAATGCCATCTGCCAGGAGAAGCCAATCGCCAATGCAGAGGTGGTTTCAGGCAGCGACGGCACGTTCAGCCAGTCTATGACTCTCCTGGCTGGTGCTGCCAGCGGCGTCTACTACGCGCAGGCCACCAATGCCGGGGCGACCCTTTCGGCAATTTCCGCGCCTCTTCAGGTGGCCGGGCAGACTGCGCCAGGTGGCACACCTCTGCCGGGGTCTACTGCACCAACCAACGCCACGCGCACATCGTCAGGCACGGGGACTGCCCAACCTCCGAGCCAGACGCCGGCAGCGCTCAAAGATGCGCTGCTGGCGGCTGGCCTGGGATTGCTGGCGCTGATCGCGCTGGTGGGAGCTATTACCATCTTTATCGTGCGTGGACGCACGGCAGAAACAAACGCGCCCGCAACAGCGAAGGATGGGCCGGGGGAGCCGTCTTCGCCCGCGCCTGCCAGGCGGGCGATCTGGCGCACAGCAGGTGCCCCGCGCCCCAGCGCGCCCGCCGTGCAAGAGCGCCCGGCGGGCGAACTGCTGCCCCAGCGGGGCGAGCAGGCGATGACCGGGCGTAATACCATGAGCATTGCTTCCGCCTCGCTGCCAACCGTTCCCGGCACCAGCAGCGGCTATCCCTGGGAGCAGCCCACCACACCGGACAACACACTGCGGGCCAACGCTCAGACGCCGATTCACAGGGGCACACATCAGCCCCTTACTCGCGTGCCAGACACTGACACCGGGCAGCGGGCCATACCGCCACAGCCGCCTGTAGATGGGCAGGCAGGCGAGTAAAAACCGCCATGCGCGGGCATCATAACCCGCTCTGATGACGCTGCCTGCCACCCTCCCGGCCAATCTGGGACATATGCTCGCGGTCCTTGCTGACCGCCTCGCCGCCCTTCTTGCCAATCTGGGACATATGCTCGCGGTTCTCGCTGACCGCCTCGCCACCTTTGCGACCAGCTTCCCTTGCCTCCTCAGTGGTGAATTCATGGGCTGTGCCCTTCTCATGGGCAGCCTTGCCACCCTTGCTGGCGATCTGCCGCTGCTTTGCGGCATCCATCGCTGCAAAGCCACGCTGGCTGGTTTTTGCCATGATGTCTCACTCCTTTACGCGCTGCCGCCGGAGGCTCTTCCAGAAGGCAGGGGAGCGCGCGGGCGAGAACGCGAGCATCTGCCTGCGCGCTTTTACCCTTCTTCTTCCTCGGCCATCTGCTCTTTGCGGGCCTCGCCGCCCTTCTTGCCCATCTCAGAGTAGCCCTCCGGGCCTAGCTCCTCTTTGCGGGCCTCGCCGCCCTTCTTGCCCATCTCAGAGTAGCCCTCCGGGCCGAGTTCCTCTTTGCGGGCCTCGCCGCCTTTCTTGCCAATCTCTTCATAGAATTCTCGTCCGTGCTTCTCACTGGTGGTTTCGCCACCCTTCCTGCCCATCTCGGCATAGCCCTCCGGGCCGAGTTCCTCTTTGCGGGCCTCGCCACCCTTCTTGCCCAACTCGGAATATGCCTCGTGGACACGTTCCTCTTCACGATCCTCACGATCAGTAGACATAATTGTTCTTCCCTTCCATACTCTTGATGAGCGTGACGGAGTGTATCTTGGGGACTCCATACCTCTACTCTCATCACGGGCAAATTATGTGCCAGCCGTCCCGGTCATGCGCCTGAGCCTCTGATCGCTTCAATCGGGGGCAGCAGAGCCGGTCTTTTGTTTCTCTTTCTCCGGCTCCTCGCGTGGGGTGGATTCCTGCGCCTCTGGCGGGCCGGGAGGCTTCAGCACCCGCTCGGCAGGCGTCATCGTAGTATCCAGCCCCCGGCGGTTGGCCTGCATGTTTTCCTGGGGTTGGCCTGCCGTCGGCCCGGCAGCGCCCTCGACGCTCTTGCGGACCTGAACCTCGTATAAGATGCCCGGCAGGCTGGTGGCCGTCTGGCGTTGACCAACCATCCAGAACGAATTGATCTCGGCCCCCAGCAGCAAAATGATCCCGAAGTAGTAGAAGAAGACCAGAATCAGGACAGCAAACCCGGCGGTTGAGCCGTAATTCTCCGGCTTGAGAAAGTGCGTGGCATAAAAGGGGAAGGTGACGCTGTAGACTTCCAGCAGTGCCCCCGCAACCAGCGCGCCCATCCAGGCATCCTGCACGCGCAGCGGGCGATTGGGCAAGATGGTATAGATGGCAAGGAAGAGCAGCGAAGCAATGAACAGCGTCACCAGCACACTGATGATACTTAACAAGATGGCAGATGCTCTGGACTGGCCCAGGAAGCGGCTCACAACCTCTGTCGAGAAGAAGGACGGCGCCAGCGATACCGCCAGCAGGAGCGGAATCAAAACCGCAAAGATCAAGAGCATGCCCAGCGCGATAGCATTCTGGCGCAAAAAGGTGCGCGGCGGCAGCCGGAAGATGATGCCAAAACACTGGTCAATGGCGACAAAGAGCCGCGAGCCAAACCAGGCGCTGACAAGAATTGTCACCAGCGCAAACCAGCCAGAACTCGCCGCCAGCCGACTCAGCGCTGCCCTGGTGAATTCCTGCCCTCCGCTGGGAAGCCCTTTGGTGATTCCATTGATGAACCCCTGCTGGACACCTGGCGCCAGGCCGCCCAGGAACAGGCCAAAGAAGCTGAGGAACATCGCTATCAAGGGGACAACGGACATCAGCAGGTTATACGCCAGCATCGCCGCCAGGTTAAAGACCCAATCGTTGCTGATCTTGGCCCAGAAATCTTTGAGCGTCCTTGCAGCAGCTCTGGTCCCCTGTTCCGCTTCATCCGGCTGCTGTTCGTCTTTCTCCGGCTCCCGGCTCAATGGCCGCGTGATGCGCTGCGGCTGCTGGTCGGATGATGTCTGTTGCCCGGAGTGAAGCTGCGAAAGCGACATAATCCGCCTTTCCGGCGGGCCAGCGCTGTGTGTCGAAAAAGAGCAGCCAATAGCACACGCGCCAGGCCCCTGGACTCAGCGAATGCAGGAACTATGCCAGTGGGGTCGCCCTCCAGTTAGTGGGCGTGATGCGGATGGAAATGCACCTTGCCCACCTCGTCGCGTGCCAGAATGCCCAGGCCGGGAAATGGCTGGTGCGTGACGATCAGATGCGCCTGGCGGCGCAGGCTCTCCTCAATAATCTTTTTCTTGGTTTCCAGCGAGACCAGCGGCAGATCGTCTACCGCTGGAATCCAGGCAAGGCGCTCCAGGTGGATGCCGTTCACTACCGCGTCGCCGCTGAAGAGGGCTGCGCTCTCGCGTCCGGCTGGACCGGACTCAATCCAGACGCTCTGGTGCGCGGCGGTATGCCCCGGCGTCAGCACGACGCGCACGTGCGGCGTCAGGCGCAGATCGCCCTCAATCAGTTGCAAGACGCCAGCCTCTTGCAGCGGGCGCGTATTTTCCGCCAGATAGGTCGCGGCCAGCAGTTCGTTGGGGTGAATGGCCGCCTCCCATTCAGTCTTCTGGACAATATAGCGCGCGTTCGGGAAGGTCGGCACGACGCGGCCATCCTCCAGGCGGCGCGTGTTCCAGCCGCAGTGATCGGCGTGCAGATGGGTATTGACGACGATCTTGATGTCTTCCGGCGCGAGGCCCAGCTTTGCCAGTTGATCGAGCAGCGTCCCGACAGGGCGCTCGATGGCAAAGTTGCGGATCATCTTCTCGCTGAGCTTATCGCCATAGCCGGTTTCCAACAGCATCAGTCCGGCCTCGGTCTCCAGCAGCACCGAATTGAGCGAGCAGGGCACGCGGTTGAGGTGATCGGGCGGCAGCAGCCGCTCCCAGAGGACGCGCGGCACGCGCCCGAAAATAGCGCCGCCATCCATATGCGCCGTGCCATCGCTGAGGATGGTCGTGCCAATCGTGCCGACGGCGAAAGCGAAGCGCCCGTCGAGCGCGGCGTCGGGCGCTTCGTGAGTCTCCGGTTCTTCTGCTGCTGACATGGGCGTGCAAATCCTCCAGGCGTTTTCTCCTGCCAGCATATCATACTTTTTAGCTGAGCGCTCTCGCCTCAGAAGAAACGCTGGAGCGCGGCCTCCCCGGCTGCGTTGACTGTGACATCACCTGCTGGGCAGCGCGCTCCATCCCCTGGCATCGCTTGTGCAGGACAGAACAAGGCAGGTTTATCACGCGAAGACCAGGCGATGAAAGGATTGCCCCCTATGCAGCCGTATCAGGAACCACCGCAAGAGCCGCCATATCAGCCGCCGCCGCAAGAGCCGTTTTATCAGCCACCGCCGCAGCCGCCCTATCAGGAAGGCCAGCCGCCCCAGCAGCCATATCAAGAGCAACCATTCTCTCAGCGGCCCTACCAGGAGCAGCCATCCTATCAGCCAACGCAGCAGGCATATCCACAGCAGACCTACCAGGAGCGCTATAGGGAAAGCGCTCCGGGCTATCAGGCCGCGCAGCAGACATACCAGCAGCCGCAGCCAATGTATCAGCCAGGCTATCAGCCATCCTATCCGCCGGGGTATCCGCCCTATCCGGCGGTTGGGCAGAAAGACTGGCTGCTCACTCTGCTGCTCTGCCTGTTCCTGGGCGTCTTTGGCATCCACCGCTTCTATACCGGCCATATCCTGATCGGCTTGATCCAGTTGTTCACCTTTGGCCTGTGTGGCATCTGGACACTGATTGACCTCATCTTGATCGCTACCGACAACTACAAAGATGCCAACGGCCTGCCGCTGCGCAAGCCATAACATGCCATCCATTATCATCAAGGAGCTAACATGGAGACGCAAACAGTGAAGAGGAACGCTTCAGGCAAAGTGAATATTCATCGAGTAGAGCGGGTGGCCTCCGCTGTCCTGGGCGCCGCGCTGGTGATGCGGGGCATCAGCCGCCGCCCGCTCAGCGGGATAGCGCAGCTCGTCCTGGGCGGGTGGATGCTCTATCGGGGCGTCAGCGGGCACAGCTATCTCTATGAGGCGCTCGGCATCAGCACCGCCGAAGAGGGCAAGCAGCACAAAGCGGGCGTATCCGCCGATGCCGCCGAGGTCAGGCGCTCAATCACCGTTGGGAAGCCCGCGCATGAAGTGTATCGCTTCTGGCGCGAGCCGCAGAAGCTCGCGCAGATTATGGGCAATTTCGTCGAGGTGACACCAGTGAGCGAGGACCGCGCCCATTGGCGGGTACGCGGCCCGTTCGGGCGGAGCATGGAATGGGATACCAGAGTCTTGGAGGATCGGCCCGGTGAGGTGCTGCGCTGGGAATCGCTTGAGGGAGCGCCGCTGCCGAACGAAGGCTCCGTGTACTTCCGTTCCGTGCCCGCCGATAGGGGAACCGAGGCGACGCTTTTCTTGCGCTTCAACCCACCGGGCGGCACCTTGGGCACCAGGGTGATGAAGCGCCTGGGCATTGTGCCCAGAGCGTTCGCGGATAGGACGCTCCGGCGTTTCAAGAGTCTGGCCGAGACGGGCGAGGTTCAGAGACTCAAAGCGTAATTCATTCGCATGCGCAGGCGCTCACGCCCATTGCAGAGCGCAGAGATACAAGCGGCTGGCGATTAAGACTGCCAGCCGCTTTTGCATACCAGCATGCTTCAATCAGGCGGCAAGACCTCAAAAGGCATAGCGCAGAAAGAGAAAACTTTCGCCGCGCCGGACGCTCACCAGGGTGCCCCAGCGCGGCTGCTCCGGCGCAAAGAGATGTCCGGCTACCAGGCCAGGGCGCTCAACGGAGGCATCGCGGCCAGCCACCTGCGGGGCCAGCGTCAGAAACAGATCATCCAACCGCTGCTCGGCAAAGAAATCGCCCATCAGCAGCGGCCCGCCCTCCACCAGAATGATCTGGCTCTGGCGAGCGCGGGTGGTTGCCTCCAGGATGGCGCTGGCGCTGAGCGAGCCAGCCTCAGCGGCGACAACCATCTGCGTGGAAGATGGCAATGGCTGCCCGCTGAGCCGCGCCGCGCCGCTGGCCGTCGTGACAATCAGCGTTGAGACCTCATCAGACTGAAAGACGGGCAGCGTCACATCGAGCGCGCCCTGCGCGGTGACAATGACGTTCAGCGGCGGCTCCGTTTTCCCCAAATTAGCGCGCAGCGCTTGATAGGCATCGGCAAGCGGGCGATAGATATGCGCGGGCGTCCAGAGATGCTTCGGCACCGAGCGCAGCGTGCCCGCGCCAACAATCACCGCGTCGGCAGTGGCGCGCAAGAGGCCCATCAGCAGGCGATCCTGCGCGTTGGAGCCGCTAATATCGCCGACTGCGCCGCCCGGCATATTCAACGCCGTCACACCGTCCAGCGTCGTCACAAAATTGGCGATGACCGCAGGCCGCCCGGCGGGCTGTGCCATCTGAAGACGCCCGTACAGGCGCTCCAGTTCTGGCGGCAGCGGCAGCGCCGCGCCGCGCTCTAGCTCATAAAGGGTTTCTAAAGGTGCTGGCATAAAGCTATGATACCATCTTTCTGTGTTCTTCAACTGAAACAAAGGAAGGAGCAAACAGCATGACAGAAACCAGTACCATCTGGACTGGCAAAGCCAGCAGCTATGATCGGGCGCGTCCTTCGCCGCCACCAGCGTTGCTCGATCTGCTGACGCAGTTGATTGGTATGCCGCATCCCGCCCTGGTGGTGGATGTGGGCAGCGGGACCGGGCTGTCCACCGCGATCTGGGGCGAGCGGGCTGAGCGGGTGATTGGGATCGAACCCAATGCTGATATGCGGAACGAGGCCATACGCAAAGCCGGGGACTCTCCCTACGCGGCACAGATTGAGTATCGAGAGGGGCTGGCTCAGCAGACGGGCTTGCCGGATGGGTGCGCGGATATTGTTACGGCTGCCCAGTCGTTCCACTGGATGGAACCAACGGCGACCCTGGCCGAGATTGTTCGGATTCTGCGACCCGGAGGACTCTTTGCTGCGTATGACTATGATTCGCCGCCAGCCATCCATTGGGAACTTGATCGGCTCGCCCAGGAGGTGTTGACGCGCTTCGTGGCACTAGTCCGGGAGCGCGGGCTGCCTCAAACCTTCACGATCTGGCCGAAGAACAAGTCTCTTGACCCTCTGCGCGAGAGCGGCCACTTCCGCTTCACCCGCGAGGTGCTGCTGCATCATGTTGAGTACGGAGACGCGGCACGGTTTCTGGAGATGATGCAGAGCAGCGCGTTCAGCCAGCAGGCCCAGTTCACTGACCAGGAGGTCGGCCTTGATCGCCTCAGCAGCGCGGCGCTCCACTCTATCGGGTCCGAACCCATCCCCTGGTATTTTAGCTATCGCGTCCGCATCGGGGTCAAGTGAGGACAGGGATACAAGCGAGCTTGTCGCGCTTTGCCCGCGTGACAAGCTCTGCTCACTGCTTTCCTAAGAGTACCTCACAAAACCCGCTGGTACGCCCCCCACGCGCCGTCTCTGGCGGCGCTACCCGCCCCACCCCTGCCGATACCAGAGTTTTGTGAGGGATTCTAAGCGCCAGGTGTCTGGGAGATCGGCTGCGTACTCACAACCGTCAGCAGCACCGGCAGGGGGCCAGAGCGCAGCAGCACCGCGAGATGCTGGTCTTGAGCCAGCGTTCGCCCGCCGCCGGAAATCTCGGCCTGGCCGGTAATCTGATCCTCGATGACGGCTGATTCAATGACGATGCCATCAAGCGCGATAGTCAGAAATTCACCAATATGAGCTTCGGTATAGCTGGCAAAGGCGCTCCGCTTTTGCGGTTTGAACTCGAAGAGAAGCACTGGCTGACCTGATACCGGGTCCAACGTGGCCCGGATGCTGCTGGTATCCAGGTCTTGACCCGTAAACGGCACTGGATATGTCACACCAGCCGGAATGGGCTGATTCACCGGCAGGGGCTGAGCGCCGGTATCCAGTATTTGCAGCAGCCCGGTCTGATCGAGCAGGCCAATGGTCGCCTGTTTCTGGTCCTGCGCCATCGGCGGCAGGTCGACCACAAGCGTGTCGCTGCCCTCCAGGCTGACAGTCCACGCGGCCTCGATAGGTTCTGGTTTCATGCTCTGGTACATCCTGTTTGGCGAAGTAGCTGCTCCATCTTACTCGTCGCTGGCCCGCCCCAAAATGTCACAGGGTAGGAGGTCAAGGAGCCAAAATCTGATTTTAGATATGACTCAAAATGAGTTTCGGCAAGCCTTGACAAAAAGGCTGCCGATCCGTTAAAATTGAGGCATGCCTTAAAACAATTTAAGGATAAAAGGAGAATAATCATGCGCCTCAGTTACAGATGGCAGGCCACGCTGGTGATTGCGCTCGGCCTGCTGATGGCAATTCTCGACAGCACGATTGTCAGCGTCGTGCTGCCACAAATCGCGGCTGCCTTTCATACAGACTATCAGACGATTACCTGGGTTGGGACCGGCTATTTCCTGGCGAACGCGGCAGTCATCCCGATTGTTGGCTATCTGAGTGATCGCGTTGGGAGCAAGCTGCTGTTCCTGCTCTCTCTGGCGCTCTTTACGCTTGGCTCGGCGCTGTGTGTGGTCGCGCCCACCGCGTTCTGGCTGATTGCCTTCCGCATTCTCCAGGGTCTGGGCGGCGGCGCGCTGATCCCGCTGGCGATGGCGATTATCTTCCGTCTCTTTGACCCAACCGAGCGCGCGGGCGCCATTGTGCTGCTGCTGGTGCCGCTGCTGCTGGCGCCAGCATTTGGCCCAACGCTGGGCGGCTATCTGGCGACGAGCTTCAACTGGAATGCCATCTTTACCATCAATCTGCCGATTGGCGTTGTGGCCTTTGTGCTGTCCGCTCTCGTCTTGCGCGGCAAGGCTGCCGAACGCGAGGCCAATAGCAATGATGCCGTGCCAGAGGCCAAAGGGCTTGATCTGCCGGGGCTGGTGCTGTCAATGGCAGGTTTCAGCGCCCTGGTCTATGGCATTACCGAGGCTGGCTCGCGCGGCTGGAGTGACGCGACGGTTCTCGCCTTCCTGGGCGCGGGCGGCGTCCTGCTTATCGCGTGTATCATCGTTGAACTGCGGGTCACAGACCCGGTGATGGATGTTCGCCTGTTTCGCAGCTACACCTTTACCATGGCAAACCTGCTCCAGTGGGCCACCGTTGCAGTCCTGTTCGGCAGCCTGTTTCTGGTGCCGGTCTTTTTCGAGAGCGTGGAGGGCTTGTCTTCGCTTTCGGCTGGCGAGATTCTCATCTCGCAGGGATTGGCGATGGCGGTTGGGCTGGCAATTGGCGGGAAGCTGTATAACAAGGTGGGGCCGCGCATCCTGTCCGTTGTTGGCGTGGCCCTCGCTGCCATCTCGATGATTGGCTTTACCCGCCTGGAGGTCACGACAACGGGAGCCGAGTTGCAAGTCTGGTTGATTCTGCGCGGGCTGGGTCTGGGGCTGGTTGGTCAAGCCTTGCAAACGCTGGCCGTTGCGGCGGTCAGCAATCAGCATATGGCAAAAGCCACTTCGCTCATCAGCGCGACCAAAACTGTCTTTGGCGCGGTAGGGATCGCGGCCTTTACGACTTATCTGACGCAGCGCACAACGGCCCACGCCAGCGAGATTGCCGCCGGACTCTCGACCAACCCGCCCGGTGGTGTGGCAGCGACCTGTCTGGCGCGGGTCGGCCAGCACGCTCAGGCGCTCCAGGCGTGCATCGGCCAGCACGCCGCGACGATGGGCCTGAACGATACGTTTTTGCTGTCGCTGATCGGCTGCGTCATCTGCACCGCGCTGGCGTTCTTCCTGGGGCGCGATCCCGCGCTGGAAGCCGCCAGGCGCGCGAAAGCGCGTGGGGAGACGGTTGAGGAGGCGCCCGCCCCGGTGCTGGGCGATTGAAACCGCCAGAGCGCGGCTGAACAAGCGTTGAGGGGGCTTTTATGACTATCCTTTGCCATCGCGGTTCCAGACTGTGGATTACAAAGGAAAAGCTCCCTCTTGATTCTCCTGGCTGGCTGTGTTATTCTTCCCCACAGAGAATAGACAGCGATAGCCGATACTTACTTACAGTATCGGCCATCTTACCCAGGCGCCGGAACCACCGGACGCGGGGGCACCCGCATTCTATGCCCCACTTTCGCATCCGTCCAGGCGCCTCTTGCAAAAGGAGGTGATGCCGTTCTCCAAAACTTACCCTTGTATGCCGAAGCATCCAAGGCGTTTGGTCCCTGCTTCACCGGGGCCAGTTGCACGCGAGGCTTCCGCTTCGCGCCAGCGCTTGCCTCTCCACAGGCGTTTTACGTGTCCGACGAACTGGCGGCCACGCCAGCACCAAGGCCGGAAATGGTTGGTGCTGGAGCGGAACTGAAGCTCTGGTGTTCGCCCAGCCAGGATTCCAACACCACCACCAGAATAGCGCGTCTGCTGAAGTCGCGTCAAGACCCAGAAAACACCACACAACCGCAGAACATGCCAGAAAATCAGGTTTCAGTTATCACCCTTCCTCTGGCATTGCCCACACGATCAACGCCCACCGATTGCGCTAAGTTATCCACATTCCTGTTTTTCGCGTGCAAACCCATTTGCGTCAATGCAAACCCCTTGGTCCAATGTGGATAAAGGGCCTGGATATTATCAGGGCTTGGTATTATCAGGGCTGGATAATATCCAGGCATTGTGGATAAAGGGGGGTTACAATCGAAACCGCCTGGCAAGTTGTGGATAAAGGAGGCTTGATAGTACCAAGGCTTGGTACTATCAAGGTCATGCGGATCAAGGGCCTTGGTACTACCCCAAGTCCCTTATGGTGAAAGAGCCTTGCAGGTAGCAATTCCTCTCTAGAGCATGGGGATAACATGAGTGAAGTGCAGTAAGCGACACATCATTGTAGAAGAGCCAGGCGTCCCACCACATTCAGCCTGGCAGCGCATCTATCACGCGCTTGACGAGGCCAGGGCTGCCCTCGATGAGACAAAGCAGGCGCTCGTGGCATTGCAACAGGAAGAGCAGGCCGAACGGGAGCGCCTGGAGCGGCGGCTGTTGGAGCAAGAACAGCACATAGCCGACCTGAAAGAGTGGTTCATCTCGCTGGATCGGCGGGTAGCGACATTGGGCCAACACCAGCAGGAGCCGACGCTCAGCGCCACCCATCTGGCCGACCTCAAGGTGATCTTCCGTGATCTGGAGCAAGGGGCCAGACGCTCTCCGGCGGAATTAGAAGAAGAACTGATCTCGCTGTTTAAGGTGGAGGCGATCACTGCCATCCCTGATGAATTCTGGCCGGAGGTGCTGGCCTGGTATGCCTGGAGTGCCAGGCGGCCATAATCAGCTCAGAGGCCAGGAGAGGTCGCCTGCTCTTCCCTATTTTCCACTTCTTGACTTCTGGCTTCTTTCAGACTATACTCTGACCAGGATGGGGTAAGAGAGTCACATGGTCATTTGGTCATTTGGTCAATGCAGCCATCTAGAAACGAGGGACGCATGGCAACGAGCGGCAAGATCAGGCATCAGGCACAAACCAGCGATGGGCCGCCACAGCGGCAGGCAGAAGCCCAGCCCGACGAGCGCCAGCAGCGCGAAGAACGCATCCTGGATGCCGCCAGCAGACTGCTGGTGCGCTGGGGCTATCGCAAAACGACCATTGACGACGTGGCCCGCGAGGCGGGCGTAGGCAAAGGGACGATCTATCTGCACTGGAAGGACAAAAGCGAACTGTTTCGCGCCGCCGTCATGCGCGAGCAGCAGCGGGCTGGCGTAGAGGTGATGCAGCGGATTGCTGCCGATCCAGAGGGCGGGCGATTTCATCGCCTCTGGACACACGGCATGATGGCGGCCCTCGCCAATCCGCTCATGGCCGCCATCATGAAAGGCCAGACAGACATCTTCCAGGGGCTGGCAGGCGCGTTTGAGCCTGAGATGCTCCATCAGCTTGTAGGGGATTACGAGGCGTATATTGTCCAGCTTCAACAGGCCGGACTGCTGCGCTCCGATCTACCCGTGCCGGTCATCTCGTTTGTGACGAGCGCCCTGAAGATTGGCGTCATCAACGCGCCTGATCTTATATCCCAGGACCAGAGGCCCTCAATGGAGCAGCTTACCGACGCGATCAGCGATATGCTGCGCCGCTGGCTGGAGCCGGAGCAGCTTCCCAGCGATACCACTGCGGGCAAGCGGCTTGTGACCGAATGGTGGGAGAAAGTCAAAGAAGTGGAAAATCAAGAGCAGTAAGAGGAGGATAGCAGCACCATGAGCGCTATCATCGAAGTTGAGGGACTGACCAAACGCTACGGCAGCAAGCGCGGCATTACCAACGTCTCCTTCCAGGTGGAAGAGGGCGAAGTTTTTGGCTTTCTTGGCCCTAACGGCGCGGGCAAAACGACGACCATCCGCCTGCTGATGGCGCTGCTGCGTGCCGATTCCGGCACGGCGCGCATCGCGGGAATGGATGTCTGGCAGCAATCAGTAGAGATCAAGAAGCTGATTGGCTATGTGCCGGGCGAACCCGCGCTTGACCCCAACCTGACCGGCGGGCAGATTTTTGAATATTTTGGGCACCTGCGCGGCGGCATCGATCAAACTTATCTCAAAACCCTCATCAAGCGGCTCGATCTGGACCCCACGCGCAAGTTCCGCCAGTATTCCACCGGCAACAAGCGCAAGGTGGTGCTGATTCAAGCCTTTATGCACCGCCCGCGCCTGCTGATTCTGGACGAGCCAACCAGCGGCCTGGACCCGCTGAATCAGCAGGAGTTTAGCCGTATGGTTGCCGAAGCGCGCGAAGCGGGCAGCACCGTTTTTCTTTCCTCGCATGTCTTGAGCGAGGTAGAGCAGATGTGCAGCCGCGTGGGCATTATCCGCGAAGGGCAACTGGCGCGCATTGGGGGCGTGGCCGAACTCAAGGACATCAAGCGCCACGAAGTCATCATCACCTTTGCCGACGCTGTGCCCGCCGAGGCGTTCAAGGCGCTGGAGGGCGTGGAGCAGGTGGAAGGACTGACCGATGGGCGCACGCTGCGGCTGGTGGTATCGGGCGGGCTGGATGCCATTGTGAAGACGGCGGCGCAGTATTCCGTTGTATCCTTGACCAGCCACGAACCCAGCCTGGAAGACATCTTCCTGCGCTATTATGAGGGCGAGGGCATGGTTGCTAAGGAGGCCAGCCATGTGGTTCAGTAATGTCTTTCTGAAAACCCTGCGCGATTTCCGTATCGCCATTCTGGGCTGGGGCGTGGGCATGGGCCTGCTGATGTACGTGGTCTTTGCTGGCTTCAAGGCAGCGCTGGCTGGAGGGTGTTCCTCAGTCGCCAGCCTGGCTACCTCCTTTGAGTGGCTCGCTGAGCCGATACAAATCTGCACTCCTGGCGGCTACCTCACCTGGAAATATGGCTTTACCATCCTGATTATGGCCCTCTGGCCGCTGCTGGTGGGCGCCCGCATGCTGCGCGGCGAAGAGGAGCGCGGCTCGCTGGATGTCCTGCTTTCGCTGCCGCGCGGGCGTGGCCGCGTGGCGCTGGAAAAGCTGGCGGCTATGTGGGTGGCGCTGCTGCTGATGGGCCTCATCATCACGCTGCTGACCCTTGGAGGGGCCAGGGCGACGAATGCTGACCTTGGCCTGGGCGACGCGCTGCTCTTTAGCCTGAATCTCATCTTCATCTGCGGCGTCTTTGGCAGCAGCGCGCTGCTGCTTTCCCAGTTCACCCAGGAGCGCGGCACCGCAGCAGGCATCACGGGTGGTTTGCTGGTGTTCTTCATCGCACTGGATATGGTCCATCGCGTGATTGACGGGACCGAATGGATCAGCCGCCTCTCGCCGATCTACTATTACAATCTGAGCAAACCGCTCATCCCATCCTATGGCACGAACCCTGGCGCGCTGCTGGTCATGCTCGTTCTCAGCATGCTCTTGAGCGGCGCGGCGCTCTGGCTGTTTGTGCGGCGCGATGTTGGCGCCGCCGTTCCACTGCCGCGCTGGCTGCGCCTGCCGGAGCGGGCGGTGTCGCCGGAGCGCGCGCTGCCGGTGAACGCCTGGTCGCTGCGCTCGATTTACGCGCGCAGCCTGGCAAAGATCGCCTTTCCCACCTTCTGGTGGACGGTTGTTATCGCCGGGTTTGCCGCCTGGATGGTCCTGGTTGCCGGGCAGGTGGCGCAAAAACTCCAAAGCCTCATCAACGCCTCGCCGGTCCTGCAAGACGTGCTTAGCAAAGTCGGCGGCGGCAATGCCAGCTTCAACTCTACCCTCCTGAGTTTCCTCTTCGTCTTCTTGCCAGTGCTGCTGATGGCCTTTGCCGTCACCCAGGCGAGCCGCTGGGCCGCCGACGAAGAAAACGGCCTGCACGAGTTAGTGCTGGCGACACCACAGCCGCGCCTGACGCTCATCCTGGCGCGCTTCGGGGCGCTGACCACCGCGACGGTTATCATTGGCGTGGTGACGCTGGTGCTGACGGGGCTGGCTTCGGTAGCCAGCGGGCTGACGCTGGATGGGGGCGATCTGGCCGCCGCGACGCTTTCGATCATCCCGATGGGGCTGCTGATGGCGGCGCTGGGCTACCTCTTCTCCGGCTGGCTGCGCACAGCGATAGACACGGGCCTCTTGAGCTTCTTGCTGGTGATCTGGTTTACCATCACCTTCATTGGGCAATCGTTGAGCTGGCCGGACTGGGTACAGCGGCTCTCCGCCTTCCACTACTATGGCACGCCGCTGGTGAACGGCCTGCCACTGGGAGACATGCTGGGCGTGCTGGCGGTGGCCGTCGCGGCGCTGGCGCTCGCAGCGCTGCGCTTTGCGCGCAAGGATATTGGGCGCTGATCTGCTGGCTGGCAGCACCAGATGGAACTGCTGCTGCTGGCACTTGCATGCTTTTTGAGCAGCAAAGGGGTTGACAATCGCTCTTTATCTGCTTATAATTTAGCCAGAACTAAAATTATTATAAGGCAGCACTTATAAGAAAGTGAGGCACTATGGCTATTGAGGTCTCTCATCTGGTCAAAATCTACCCAGGAAAAACGCCAGTGCGCGCCGTGCGCGACATCACCTTCCGGGTGGAGCGCGGCGAAATCTTTGGCTTCCTTGGCCCCAACGGCGCAGGCAAAACAACAACCATCCGCTGCATGCTGGATGTGCTGCGCCCGACCAGCGGCACGATCAGCATTTTTGGGCTGGACACGCGACGCGACGCGCTGGCGATTCACCGCCGCATCGGCTATCTGCCCGGCGATGTGCGCCTGCCCGGTGATCTGACCGCAAAGCAGTTCTTGAAGCGCTATTCGCATATGGCCGGACAGGAGCCGGTCCTGCTGCCAAAACTGCTGGAACGCTTTGACATCCCCATGAATCGCAAGTTGAAAAGTTTCTCCAAGGGCATGCGTCAGATGGTTGGCATCATCCAGGCATTTATGTGCAACCCTGAACTGGTGATTCTGGATGAGCCAACCAGCGGCCTCGATCCGCTGGGACAGCGCGCCTTCAACGAGTTTTTGCTGGACGAGGCGCAGCATGGCCTCACCGTCTTCATGAGTTCGCATATCCTCAGCGAAGTGGAACATACCTGCCAGCGCGTGGCCGTCATTCGCGGCGGCGAACTGGTGGCCGTTGAGTCGATTGAGCGCCTGCGCGAGCGCGCCGGGCAGGTGGTGATTGTCGAGTTTGCCGATGGCGCGCCGGAAGCCGAACTGCGCGCCATTCCAGGCGTGCAGGCGATAGAGCAGCAAAAGAATGGCGCGTATCATCTGAAGCTCGCTGGAAGTATTGACCCGGTGATTAAAACGCTGGCGCGCCATACCATCCGGCGGCTGGCGATAGAAGAGGCGCCGCTGGAAGAAGTCTTCTTGAAGTTCTATACCGATGACGCCTCTGCTCAGCCAGAGGCTGTCACACCCATTGCTCCATTGGCTGCAAAGGAGGGCCAGCCATCATGACCACTTCATCCGCTGCACTGACACCGGCCAGCACCAGCGCCAAACCGCGCGCGCGTGGTCTCCCGGTGCTTACCGCCACGCTGCGCGAAAGTCAGAGCCTGCTGGGCGCCGCCTGCGGCTATATCCTGATTATCGGTTTGCTGGTTGGCCTGCTCGTGCCAGCATTTCAGACACTCAATATCCAGGCGTATTTCACCGGCAACCTGGGCGCGCTCATTGGCAGCGCCAGCGTGAATCCGAATACGCCGCCTTTTGCCGCCTATATGGCGCTGGAACTGTACAGCAGCTTCTTTATGCTGCTCTTTGGCGGCGTGCTGGCCTATGCTGCTGGCGCCAGCATTGCGCGCAACATCGAGGATGGCACGATTGATCTTACGCTGGCGCGCCCCATCAGCCGCACCCGCCTCTATCTGGAAAAGTGGGCGGCGATGCTGATAGGCATGCTGATTATCATTGCCACGTCGCTTTTGACGGCCTGGCTATCCACCGTGATCTTTAGCAACGCCAGGCTGGACTGGCAGTGGTTCCTGCTGGCGAATGTCGATATAGCGGCGATGCTCTTCCTGGTCGTTGGGATGGGCTTGCTGGTGAGTTCCTTCATGAGCGCCGGGCGAGCCGCCGGGGGTGTGGCAACGCTGGTCGTCGTCTTCTGGTATCTCTGCCAGACCTTTGGCACGGCAGGCGATAAGCTCTCGCTGCTGAAGTATTTCGGCCCGTACTACTACGCGCCCAGTTCTCCAGTGATTACCACCGAGCAATGGTCTGATCCCTGGAAGCTGCTTGTGCCAGTAGGCGCCGGGCTGATCGCCGCGCTGGCGGGGCTGGTGATCTTCCAGCGCCGGGATATTAAAGCATAGGGAGAGCCAGTATCTGGCAGGCAATGATAGTGCCTGCCAGACAGCCTATCAATTCGCTTTTTCCTGCTTCTTAACAAACGCCGCCCGGCATCGCCCTCCAGCCAAAAACCCTCCTCCAGTCGCAGCCCGCCCCTTCTCTGGACGGTATCCCGCGCCTGCTTCTGACGGATATACTTGTGCTTGTGAAGCTGCATCGTTCTTTCAGATCATGGAGGAGCTTACGTGATTATCGCTGTTGTTTTTTCGCCGCTCAGTTCCCCACTTGCCTTGTTGGGTGTCCTGGTGGGAGCCGCAATCGTAGGGTTTGCCGCAAGGCGGCTGCTTGGCATCCACCAGGGGTGGAGACGCGGCCTCGTCGTAGGCACGTTGGGATTCATCACGGGAGTGAGCTTTTCCCTAACCGTAGGGGCAGAGAATCTTGATACCGTGAGCCATGTCCTCGTCTTCAGCACCTCGATCCTCGTCTCGATCATGCTCTATTCAGTGCTGTTTGAATTGCTGCTGGCGCGTATTGGCGGAACAGCGGGAGCCAGACGGCGCAGCGCCGGGGTGCCCCATCCGCTGCGCGCGCTGCGCCGCTGGCTGGCGCGCTGGACACGCTATCTTCAGATCACTGGCATTATCGCTCGCTATGGACTGGCGCCCTATGTTGCCGGGCGGCGCCGATCCGTTGCCGTCGTCAAACCGGGCAGCGCCCGGCAGGCGCGGCGGCTCTGGGAGCAGGTGCATCACGCACTCGAAGAGGCCGGGGGCGCGTTTGTGAAGCTGGGGCAGGTGCTTTCTACACGCCCCGACCTGCTGCCGCCCGACGCCATTGCTGAACTCAGCCAGCTTCAGGATAAGGTAGCGCCTGCCCCCGCGCAGGCGGTCGAAGCGCTGCTGGCCGAGGAGTTGGGCGCTGCCCCGGCAACGGTCTTCGCGTCATTCGAGACAGAGCCAGTGGCAGCCGCGTCTATCGCGCAGGTCTATCGCGCCCGCCTGCGCTCAGGCGAGCAGGTAGTCGTCAAAGTGCAGCGCCCGGCCATCCGCGAGCCGATTGAGCGCGACCTGGATATTCTGCTGCGCATGGCTCGGACGCTGGAGGCGCGGGCCGCCTGGGCGCGCGATTTCGGCGTGGTGGACCTGGCTGAAGGCTTCGCAGAGGCGCTGAGAGAAGAACTGGATTTTCGCATCGAAGCGCGCAACATCACTACTGTAGCGGCGGCGCTGGCTCCCCACAAAGGGCGCGAACAGGACCACCAGGCTATCTGCATTCCAAAGGTGTATCCGCAGCTTTCGACCAGCCGGGTGCTGGTCATGGAGTGGCTGGATGGCGTCAGCATCCGCGCCGCCGGGCCAATCCTGGAAGAATTGGGCCTTGATCGTGCCGCACTGGCGCGCGACCTGCTGCGCAGTTTTTTGCGCCAGATTCTGCGCGATGGCACATTCCACGCCGACCCGCACCCCGGCAACGTCTGGGTCTTGCGCGATGGACGACTGGCGCTGCTCGACTTCGGTTCGGTGGGCCGACTCGATCCGCTCCAGCAGTCCGCTCTCCAGCGCATGTTGATCGCGCTGGACCGTCGCAACGCGGCTATGCTGAGTGGCGCGCTGCTGGAGATTGTCCAGGAACCTGCTGGCGTTGATGAGGTCCGGCTGGAACGGGCGCTGGCCCATTTGATGGCCCAGCGCCTTGGCCCCGGCATGCCAGTGGGGCCGGAATTGTTCCGCGATTTGTTTGCGCTGTTCTTCGATTTTGGCCTCGCGTTCCATCCCGTCGTTGGTGGTGTCTTTCGGGCGCTGGTCACGCTCCAGGGGACTCTTACCGCGCTGGCGCCCGACTTCCAGGTGCTGGATGAGGCGCGGGCACTGGGCGCGGAGTGGATGCGCGAATTCATCACGCCTGCCTCGCTGCGCAAAGCGGCCACCGACGAAGCGCTCGATCTGCTGCCGCTCCTGCAACGGCTGCCGCGCCGCCTGGACCGCATCACAAACGCGCTGGAGCAGGGCAAGCTCTCGGTCAACGTGCGGCTTTTTGCCGATGAGCGCGACGCGCATTTTATCGCCAGACAGGTGAGCCGGGCGATCCTGGCCTTTCTGGGCGCGGCCATCGGCATTATGTCGGTGCTGCTCTTGGGGATGAAGGGCGGGCCAGACCTGGCGCCAACCATCAGCGTCTTTCAGGTCTTTGGCTATCTGGGCCTGTTCCTGAGCATTGTGCTGATTCTGCGCGTCATCATTGGGATTGTGCGCGAGAGAACCGGATGATTGCTTGAACGCCTGCCCCGCCCCCGATAACGGTAACATGTCTCTTGCAATTGCGAGCGAACGGCTCTTGACACATGCGCTATGCTTGGATACGGCCATCAACACTTCTATCTTGTGCAAGGAGTGTACGTATGAATTCACAACCTCCCATGCAACCGCCTGAGCAACAACCATCGCTGCCGCCGACGCAGTGGCAGCCTCCTCAATCACAATCGCTGCCGCCGACGCAGTGGCAGCCTCCTCAGTCACAATCACTGCCGCCAACGCAGTGGCAGCCTCCTCAGTCGCAGCCGCTGCCACCGCCAGCGCAGTGGTCGCCCCAGCAACCACCCTGGACGCCTCCGCCACAGATGATGGCGCCTCAACACCCCCCAAAGCGTTCAGGTCGTATCCTCTGGATTATGGTAGCTATCGTGGCTGTGGTGGTTGCCTTTTTCAGTGGACTAGCCATCGGAGCAAATAGCAAAAGCTCTGGCACGACTTCAGGCGGCTCAAATCCTGGAGCGACAGCAACCACCGGCCCAACGGCAACGGCGACAGCACATCCAGGGAATCATCAGGTGGGCGAGACGGTCAACTACAACAATCACTGGCAGATCACGATCAACAGTGTGTCCTCGTATCAGGGCGATCCCAGTCAGTTTGATCCGACGCCAGCCCCCGGTGATACATTCCTGGTTATCGAAGGAACCTTTAAAAACTTGCAAAGCACCGCCCAGCCGCTCTCAACCGACGTTGACTTTGAACTGCGCGACAGCCAGGGGAATAACTACGATGAGGCATTCTTGCCCAGTCTGAACATGCCAGATGGCACGATTCCTCCCGGTGGACCGGCACACGGAAAATGGGGCTATGAAGTGCCCACGAGCGCGCACACCTTTACGCTGCTCTTCAGCGAGGATTTTGGAGAAACCTCAGCTATCTGGGACATCAGCCTGCCCTGATGCCCGGCGCGCGGGCTTGCCATGCTCTCCGCCAAACCCGCGCGCTTTGGCGCGTTCAAACGCTCTGAGCCTGGTGGCTTCTTTCGCCCTCCAGCGCCGCTCCCACCCCATCTTATTCAATACCCTCTGCGGGTCGTACCAGGAATGAAGCGGCTTCCGTCGAGGTCGAGGGAAGGTCCGGCACTGACTTTCAATATCCTCAGCAGATCGTACCAGGAACAAGGCTATTACCTAGCATGGGGTTTCCAATTGATGCAGATAGCTCCCCTTGCGGGACGCATCTACCTCCACATAGGCAACCTGGGTCGTGGGAGGAGCCAGCGGATCATCGTCCTGCATCACCTCGATGTGGGCTTGAAGGGCTTGTTGCATCGCCTGCTGCACTTCTTCAAGCGTGGCGCCAGTTGCAACGCACCCCGGCACATCCGGTACGTAGGCTGCATAATTATGCTCGCCTCGCTCGATCACGATAGCATAGCGTGCTTTCATATGCGCCTGCCTTTCATGAATAGAAGGCAACCTTACGAAGAGAGCAAGGCTTCCATGCCTCGTGACTTAGATTCCTGCCTGCTGTTTGATGGAAGCCCAGGTTTTGGGGGGAAGATCATCACTGGGTTTGCCTGCGATAGTAACCGTTCCCTTTTTTGTAGGATGGTGATAGTGACGGTGGCTACCAGTCTGCCGTACCAAATACCAGCCATCTGCTTCCACTGCTCTGATCGCGTCTCTCACCTTGACTGGCATACACTGCCTGGCCTCCTTTCTTCATAGTTGGAACGAAGAAAGGGGCAGTCAATGTGAAGATCAAACTACCTTCAATACCCTCTGCGGGTCGCCATAAGATGAAGCTCCGTTGCCAATTTATCACATGATAAACTTTCGATACCCTCTGCGGGTCGTACCAGGAATGAAGCCCTATTTCTAGCCTCTGGAGATAGTATACTCTATCTTTTCAATTCAATCCCCTTCGCGGGTCGAGAATCGCCCATAGCACGACGCAAACAAGCGGGCACATCAATGGATGCCTTGGCGCCCTTGCTCACCAACTGAGGCAGATCACGGGAAGTGATAGCTTTCTCCAGTGTGCGTGAGCGCGGCCACATCCCCCTGGCGAAGATGCCGAACGGCCTCTTCAATCGTGCTGGAAGCGACCTTATCAAGTAACTGCTCCCCACAGTACGTGCATTCGCCAACGGTGATAGCCACCGTCACGGCGTTGCCATCCACTGTCACAGGATATTCAATATCACGCAGAACATAGGTATCTTCTCTGCCGCAGCGTGGGCAGACGATGCCGTCAAGCAGTTCTGCAAGTGTCGCTGGCATGGTTCCCCTCCTTTGTCTCCTTCAAGTTTACCTCATTTTAGGATGAGAGCCGCGTCTGGTAATCGGCGTCCCATTCATGAGGCCGTTTATCAGGGCGGTAGGCGGTTATCATGACAGCCACAGCAATATGCTGCTGTGCCGCCGCCGCCCGCCGAGCAGGATAGGCCACAACAGTATGAACCGGCTGCTGCTGCACGAAGCTCAGAATCAGGCAGCTTGGCCCGCGTGGATCATCTGGATATTCCTCAATGATGCGCGCACCAGGAGCCAGGATGCTCAGCCAGACCGACTCTTCTTCAAGGAGATCAGCAATAAGTTCGTTCTGGGCGTGTCTGGTGAGCAAGGTATGCTGTCGTTGGATCGCTTGTTTCAGCGCTTCAAAATCCACTGCCCTCACCACCCCTGCTGCTGGTATTTGGGTAGTATATTACCAGCTTTGGTGTGCCCCAGCAAACTGGTTTTCAATACCCTCTGCGGGTCGTACCAGGAATGAAGCGCAATCAAAGTATATTTTCGGGACGTTGCGGCGTCTCTTTCAATACCCTCTGCGGGTCGTACCAGGAATGAAGCCACGCGCAACGCAAAAGTGGCAGCATTGCGCCGCGCGCTTTCAATACCCTCTGCGGGTCGTACCAGGAATGAAGCGCGGGGGCGCCAGGGCGGGGCTTCAACCCGTCTGCCCTTTCAATACCCTCTGCGGGTCGTACCAGGAATGAAGCTTGACAGCTTTGGCGATGTGCTAAGCTGCACCGTAACTTTCAATACCCTCTGCGGGTCGTACCAGGAATGAAGCTTCCTCTACCTTCTCTTGCGCCAGCGCGGGCGCGGCCACTTTCAATACCCTCTGCGGGTCGTACCAGGAATGAAGCCATGCCGCTGTGCAACAGCCCGTATGGCCGCTGTATCTCTTTCAATACCCTCTGCGGGTCGTACCAGGAATGAAGCTTCGTAGGTATGGACCTGGCCCAGATCAGTATTCATCTTTCAATACCCTCTGCGGGTCGTACCAGGAATGAAGCCATGCCGCTGTGCAACAGCCCGTATGGCCGCTGTATCTCTTTCAATACCCTCTGCGGGTCGTACCAGGAATGAAGCGCTGCCATCGATCACTCACTCCGTCGCCATGGCTGACTTTCAATACCCTCTGCGGGTCGTACCAGGAATGAAGCAACAAACGATGAATCAGACACCTTTGAAGAACGCGCTCTTTCAATACCCTCTGCGGGTCGTACCAGGAATGAAGCAGATCAAGCACCTGCTGCAACGCCTGGCGTGTCTCCCTTTCAATACCCTCTGCGGGTCGTACCAGGAATGAAGTAGACTTGAACCAAACGAGACGAGTATGGCAGCAGAGTCTTTCAATACCCTCTGCGGGTCGTACCAGGAATGAAGCCTCCTGCATGACTTCCTCGTCATGGAAAGCCCGGAGCTTTCAATACCCTCTGCGGGTCGTACCAGGAATGAAGCGCGGTGTTCACAGCCGCAAAGAGCGGCTGACCCCCGCTTTCAATACCCTCTGCGGGTCGTACCAGGAATGAAGCTGGATGACAAAATAGTCCTTGTACCCCGATAGCTCACCTTTCAATACCCTCTGCGGGTCGTACCAGGAATGAAGCCGGATATGAAGTGTCGTTTGGCAATAATAGCCCGTATTCTTTCAATACCCTCTGCGGGTCGTACCAGGAATGAAGCTCTAGAATTGCTGAGTTAGAAGCAAAGATTATGGAATCTTTCAATACCCTCTGCGGGTCGTACCAGGAATGAAGCGCCAGCAGCGGATGGCAAACCACTGCCAGATGGCGCCTTTCAATACCCTCTGCGGGTCGTACCAGGAATGAAGCCTGCGCGAGCGTGGTCTCATCGCCACCTGCAATGCAATCTTTCAATACCCTCTGCGGGTCGTACCAGGAATGAAGCATCTTGATAAGCGCCGGATTGCTGCCAGTGGTGTCCTTTCAATACCCTCTGCGGGTCGTACCAGGAATGAAGCGAGAAGATAAGAAAGGCAGAAGGCAAAGAGCCAGTGGCCTTTCAATACCCTCTGCGGGTCGTACCAGGAATGAAGCCCTGAACCAGTGTTTGAGCTGGCCGCCCGGCGCATCGCTTTCAATACCCTCTGCGGGTCGTACCAGGAATGAAGCACTACCCAGAGCGCCTTCCAGACGGCGCACTTCCAATCTTTCAATACCCTCTGCGGGTCGTACCAGGAATGAAGCCCCGACGGACGAGATATGCTGCCAGATGAACAAAGACTTTCAATACCCTCTGCGGGTCGTACCAGGAATGAAGCCCAGATTGATTTTCCAGAAGATAAAACCCGGATCACCCTTTCAATACCCTCTGCGGGTCGTACCAGGAATGAAGCCTCGAAGACATGATGCGACCTCGCTAGACAGTGTGGACTTTCAATACCCTCTGCGGGTCGTACCAGGAATGAAGCGCGGCCTGGCAGCGGGACGAATCTCGCAACGGTTGAACTTTCAATACCCTCTGCGGGTCGTACCAGGAATGAAGCAAGTGATTCCGCATATGGACTGGCAAATCACCCATCCTTTCAATACCCTCTGCGGGTCGTACCAGGAATGAAGCTCGATCTGCTGATCCATCCGCTCGATCTGTGAGTCGCTTTCAATACCCTCTGCGGGTCGTACCAGGAATGAAGCGTGGGCTGCGTTGAGGGAGCGGGCGTGGGAGCCATCTCTTTCAATACCCTCTGCGGGTCGTACCAGGAATGAAGCTCAGCAATCAAGCAAGTTTGCTACGATACCGAACATCCTCTTTCAATACCCTCTGCGGGTCGTACCAGGAATGAAGCCTCATGCCCGCAGGATGTACAGTAATCTCCCTCGACCACCTTTCAATACCCTCTGCGGGTCGTACCAGGAATGAAGCATTGTGAGTTCCAGCCGTGAGCAGCACGTAGAAGCTAACTTTCAATACCCTCTGCGGGTCGTACCAGGAATGAAGCCACAGCGCTCCTGCCGGTCGTCGGCAACGTGGTGGGCCTTTCAATACCCTCTGCGGGTCGTACCAGGAATGAAGCTGGATAAAGCCGGTCGGCGGCGTGTAGAAAGAATCGATCTTTCAATACCCTCTGCGGGTCGTACCAGGAATGAAGCTGCTTCAAGTCGTATCAATCTTTTCGCAATATCTAGAGCTTTCAATACCCTCTGCGGGTCGTACCAGGAATGAAGCCCATAGGCTTGCCATTGGGCAAGCAGCGTGGCCGGGTCCTTTCAATACCCTCTGCGGGTCGTACCAGGAATGAAGCATAATAACAGCCACGCCATTTATTGCGCGTGGCAAGACTTTCAATACCCTCTGCGGGTCGTACCAGGAATGAAGCCTCCAGCCAGCTATCCATCATCTTGACGGCCCCCTCTTTCAATACCCTCTGCGGGTCGTACCAGGAATGAAGCATACTACAGAGGGCCGTACCCCTACCTCAGAAGGAACTTTCAATACCCTCTGCGGGTCGTACCAGGAATGAAGCTTGTGCCTGCTGTGCGGTATCAGCGGCCAACTGCGCTCTTTCAATACCCTCTGCGGGTCGTACCAGGAATGAAGCTTGTACGGGGCTGCGCTGGGTCAGGGCGTCTACGCGCCTTTCAATACCCTCTGCGGGTCGTACCAGGAATGAAGCACACAAGCGGCAACTTCACCTTTACGCTGCCAGTTCTTTCAATACCCTCTGCGGGTCGTACCAGGAATGAAGCAGGGGCCGGGGCAGGAGCAGCAATTGTTGACGTGAATCTTTCAATACCCTCTGCGGGTCGTACCAGGAATGAAGCTGTGATGATTGATCGAACGCTGGCTGAATAACCGAAAACTTTCAATACCCTCTGCGGGTCGTACCAGGAATGAAGCCAGCATGGACAACCGTTATCAGTACCATCGTCATTGAGCTTTCAATACCCTCTGCGGGTCGTACCAGGAATGAAGCCAATCCGGTGCTTTGAGCCGCGCGTGTGTCGAAAGGTTGCTTTCAATACCCTCTGCGGGTCGTACCAGGAATGAAGCGATTCTCGAATGTGGAGCCGCCCTGCTGGTAAATGGCTTTCAATACCCTCTGCGGGTCGTACCAGGAATGAAGCGCGCGCCAGGGGCTTCGCATCCGTTGTCGCTCAATCCTTTCAATACCCTCTGCGGGTCGTACCAGGAATGAAGCACGGCTCTCGCCCTGGCCGAACACACGCTGCCCTGGACTTTCAATACCCTCTGCGGGTCGTACCAGGAATGAAGCGCAAAAAACGCACTCCAGGGACGCTTAAAACTTAAAACTTTCAATACCCTCTGCGGGTCGTACCAGGAATGAAGCGCGCTGCAAGCCTACGTTGATCGACTGGAGGCTCAGAACTTTCAATACCCTCTGCGGGTCGTACCAGGAATGAAGCCAACCATCCTGCTCAGTCACGGCGTCAATGTCAAGCCTTTCAATACCCTCTGCGGGTCGTACCAGGAATGAAGCCGCCTGATTCTGGCGTCTGCTCCTGGTCCCAGGGTGTTCTTTCAATACCCTCTGCGGGTCGTACCAGGAATGAAGCATTGCCAGCCAGAAACGTTAGAACATGCCGCGCATCTTTCAATACCCTCTGCGGGTCGTACCAGGAATGAAGCTGTCTAGCATATGCTGCTGCACGTAGTCTAATGGCCTTTCAATACCCTCTGCGGGTCGTACCAGGAATGAAGCAACTTTTTGGTGCATGGCGGGCATTTAACAACCCTGCCTTTCAATACCCTCTGCGGGTCGTACCAGGAATGAAGCACGTATCTCCCCTACCGGCGTGGCTTCTATCGCTGCGCTTTCAATACCCTCTGCGGGTCGTACCAGGAATGAAGCAAGCGCCCGCAGCACCACCGGCAGTCCGAGAGCGCGTCTTTCAATACCCTCTGCGGGTCGTACCAGGAATGAAGCATTGTTTAGTGTTTTCATAGTGTTCTGCCAATAGCCTTTCAATACCCTCTGCGGGTCGTACCAGGAATGAAGCGACTTGAACCAAACGAAACGGCCATGGCAGCGGATTCTTTCAATACCCTCTGCGGGTCGTACCAGGAATGAAGCTCAAGCTTGTCGGACGCCTCGCCTCTGGTGATCCCCTTTCAATACCCTCTGCGGGTCGTACCAGGAATGAAGCGGCCAGTTGCGTCTTCAGTTTAAGCTGCCTGCCCAACCTTTCAATACCCTCTGCGGGTCGTACCAGGAATGAAGCACACACGTACCCGACGCAAATGGTGGTGCCCAAACTCTTTCAATACCCTCTGCGGGTCGTACCAGGAATGAAGCCAGACAGGTGGTGACTACACGAACTATTGAAGGACGTAACTTTCAATACCCTCTGCGGGTCGTACCAGGAATGAAGCTATTATTAAAGTTTACCGATGGAGACATATTGCCTGTTCTTTCAATACCCTCTGCGGGTCGTACCAGGAATGAAGCAATGGTGTTGTCTGTTATTTTGCCGTTGCCATCAGCTTTCAATACCCTCTGCGGGTCGTACCAGGAATGAAGCGCTTGCTTTCAAGGGCCGCGATATTATTGGTCACAACTTTCAATACCCTCTGCGGGTCGTACCAGGAATGAAGCGGCAATTCCTACGTCACCGTTGGCGCGCCGGAAACCCTTTCAATACCCTCTGCGGGTCGTACCAGGAATGAAGCGACATGGTTCTGGCCGTCTGAAGCGGGATCACCAGAAACTTTCAATACCCTCTGCGGGTCGTACCAGGAATGAAGCAGCGTAGCGTAGCGTAGCGAAGCAAGCGCGCGCGGGCCTTTCAATACCCTCTGCGGGTCGTACCAGGAATGAAGCCTAGATACGGGGGAACTCCACCTGACCCCCATCAGCAACCTTTCAATACCCTCTGCGGGTCGTACCAGGAATGAAGCTTCACGAACGATAGCCCGTTTGATGTAGACATTCACTCTTTCAATACCCTCTGCGGGTCGTACCAGGAATGAAGCTCCAATTGCCACATTTTATTCTCCTATCTCTTTCTTCTTTCAATACCCTCTGCGGGTCGTACCAGGAATGAAGCTTCCTCTGAGGCATAGAAGAAGCCGTGTCGATGCGCCTTTCAATACCCTCTGCGGGTCGTACCAGGAATGAAGCTTCAGGTTGATCGACAAGATACCGAAAGCTAGCTTTGGAAGCTTTCAATACCCTCTGCGGGTCGTACCAGGAATGAAGCATTTCTATGAGACATTTGAGGAAGATGCCAGGACGCCTTTCAATACCCTCTGCGGGTCGTACCAGGAATGAAGCAACGCCAGCACCTACGCTATCGTCAAGCTGGACAACCTTTCAATACCCTCTGCGGGTCGTACCAGGAATGAAGCCTGTCGAGAAACTGATTGTTTCGTTGACAGCGCAGACCTTTCAATACCCTCTGCGGGTCGTACCAGGAATGAAGCCTAGGTTGTAGAGCGTCTGCCAGGTGGTCCCGAAACGCTCTTTCAATACCCTCTGCGGGTCGTACCAGGAATGAAGCGATGGAGATGGAGTGAAACGTACCATCATACTGATACCTTTCAATACCCTCTGCGGGTCGTACCAGGAATGAAGCGCTCTTCTTCCAGCGCGATAGGCTTCTCAGCTTCCCTTTCAATACCCTCTGCGGGTCGTACCAGGAATGAAGCGTTGACATAGACCTGCGCCGTCGTCTCGCCGCTCATCACCTTTCAATACCCTCTGCGGGTCGTACCAGGAATGAAGCGAAGCCAACAACGCCGCCTATGGCCCACACCCACAACTTTCAATACCCTCTGCGGGTCGTACCAGGAATGAAGCATGGTGATGGCGCTCAAATTACGCAGGTCCTGCTGGACTTTCAATACCCTCTGCGGGTCGTACCAGGAATGAAGCGTTCCTCAGAAGAGGCGCCGCACGTCCAGGCCTTGCGTTCTTTCAATACCCTCTGCGGGTCGTACCAGGAATGAAGCCATGGTTGGGCAAGGCTAGGCACGGCAGGGCTGGGCACTTTCAATACCCTCTGCGGGTCGTACCAGGAATGAAGCTCACACGCCGCCAGGTGCAAACATGGGGGCGCACGCTTCTTTCAATACCCTCTGCGGGTCGTACCAGGAATGAAGCCACCTGACTTCTGCCAGGGCATCAGGATCAATCAGGACTTTCAATACCCTCTGCGGGTCGTACCAGGAATGAAGCTCACTTTGCGTGGCCTTCCCACTGGTCCCTCCTGGCCTTTCAATACCCTCTGCGGGTCGTACCAGGAATGAAGCCAGCGACGGCATTACTGCCAATGGCGATACGCTGATGAACTTTCAATACCCTCTGCGGGTCGTACCAGGAATGAAGCTGCGTGCCTGGAACAGCACTACGAGGTCTTATTGATCGTTTTTTGCTTTCCAGCGGCCTTCTTGCTCATTATAACGCTTTCTCTCCCGGTTGTCTAGTGGTTCGCGGCAGTATTTTCGAGCTAATTTTCGCAACTCGTTTTTTGTCGAAAAACCCTGCCAAGTTGCGAAACCGCCCATCCCTGCATTCAAGAGGGCTGACGAATGTTCACGCCCCCGGGGCGCCCACCAAAGCAGGCGGCGATAGCAGGCAACAGCAGCAAGTTGCGAAACCGCCATCTACAGCTATGCAAGAGTGGCCTTGCTTCACTGCGCTCCGGCTGGCGGATACCCAAGAAGCTGACGAGTCAGTTCCAGGTGGCCCTGGTGCAAGGCGCAGTGTTCAACGGCGTGCAGCAGCGCGTCGCGCACGGTCCCTTGCTCGTCGCCAAAGACAGGATGATGACCGCCAGCTATATTCGCGGGCTGATCCATCTGCCCGGCAGGGAGAGCGGGCAGCAATTCTTGCATGATCGCCAGCCAGCGTTCGTAGCGCGCTGCCAGCTCTGCCCCTGTGCCAGTGGCGCGGAATTCTGAGAGCCGGTCGCGGTGTACATCGCGTCCACAGGCTAACTCCAGCACCCAATATTCAGCGGAGCCGATCAGGTGTGTCGCCAGCACAAAGGCGGTGTTGCTCTCAGGAAGCTCCAGCGGGCGATTGAGATCGCTATCGGTTATATCCGCAACCTGGGCCAGCGCGCGGCGCACAATGCGGGCAAGAACGATGGCAAATTGGTTTGCTTCACGTGACATTTTTGCAGCTCGTTTCTCTTTCATGATGCTCCATGAGTGGTCTCATGCCGGGTCAGGCCATCGCCTGCACCGATTCTATCATGTTTTTTCCGTTGTTTCTTCTTGCAGGTCGTACCTGGCTGTGAGATCAGCCCCTGGCACCCTATGCTGATGGGAGGTTCTGTTTTAGAATGAGAGGCAATAACCTTGAGATACGGGAGCAGGCATGGCAGAAGAACATCGGAGCTTGCCGCGCGCCATCCGCCTGGCGCGGGCGATCCAGCAGGTGGTGTACGGGGAAGGACGCAAAAGCCAGGGGCCGCTGATGGTGGCCTGGGCGCCGGGGCGAGTCAATTTGATTGGCGAGCATACGGATTACAACGATGGCTGGGTGCTGCCCGCTGCGGTAGATCGGCTGACAGCCCTGGCCGGACGCTCGCGGCACGACAAGATCGTGCGGCTCTTTTCGTTCCATCATCGAGAGATGGTCAAGTTCTCGCTGGCCGGGCTGACACCGGAAAACAGCGCGGAGCGCGGGGCGGAACTGCCCGGCTGGGCGCGCTATCCGTCAGGAGTAATCGCGGAACTGCTGGGCGCGGGTTATACGCTGCCGGGGGCCGACGCGGTGATCGCGGGAGACGTGCCGCTGGGCGCGGGGATGAGTTCCTCTGCCGCGCTGGAAGTTGCCACCGCGACGTTTTTCGCCGCGCTGGCCGGGCTGAAGCTGGAGCCGCTGGAGGTCGCGCGGCTGGGCCAACAGGCAGAGCATCATGCCGTTGGCGTGCGCGTGGGCATTCTGGATCAGGCGGCATCGTGTCTGGGACGCGCGGGCCAGGCGATCCTGCTTGACTGCCGCAGCCTGGCGCATGAGGCTATCGCATTCAATCTGGCAGATGTGCGGCTGCTGGTCTGCGATACGGGAGTGCGCCGCGAACTGGCGGCCAGCGCGTACAACGAGCGGCGGCGAGAGTGCGAGGAAGCAGCAGCCTGGCTGGCGCGGGAACTGGCAGCGGAGGGCAACACTCAGCCGATCACAGCGCTGCGCGATGTCTCACCGGAGGCGTTTGCGCGCCACGAGGGAAAGCTGCCGGAGCCACTGCGGCGGCGGGCGCGGCATGTCATCTCCGAAAACGCTCGCGTGCTGCGCGCAGCGGATGCTCTGCGCGCCGGAGACGCCGCCGCGTTTGGGCATCTGCTCTATGAGAGCCACGCCAGCCTGCGCGACGACTACGAGGTAAGCTGCGCTGAACTGGACGCCATCGTGGAGATTGCGCGCCAGACGCCCGGCGTCTTTGGAGCGCGTCTGACCGGCGCGGGCTTTGGCGGCTGCGCGCTGGCGCTGGTGCGGGACGACGCGGTTGAGGCATTCTCTGCGGCGCTGGCCCGCGACTATCCGGCGCGCACCGGGCGCGAGGCAACGGTACACGCCTGCTCAGTAGGCGATGGTCCCGGCAGCATGCGGTTGTCTAGTTGATGCGTTTCTCGCGCCCGGCCCATTCTTTCTCGCGCAGAACGTATTTTTGCACCTTGCCAGTGGAGGTCTTGGGCAGATCGCCAAACTCAACGGCAGCCGGGCACTTGAAGTGCGCCATACGCTCGCGGCAGAAGGTGATAATTTCCTCTTCGGTAGCGGTCTGGCCTGGCTTGAGCGTCACAAACGCTTTGGGGCGCTCGCCCCAGTGTTCGTCGGGAATAGCAACCACCGCGCATTCCATCACCGCCGGATGCCGCGCCACCATCTGTTCAACTTCGATAGTCGAGATATTCTCGCCGCCGGAGATGATAATATCTTTCTTGCGGTCGCGCAGTTCGATATAGCCGTCGGGGTGCCAGACAGCCACGTCGCCAGAATGGAACCAGCCGCCCTCAAAAGCCCTGGCCGTCGCAGCCTCGTCGTTAAAATAGCCCTTCATCGTATTATTGCCGCGCATCAGCACCTCGCCCATTGTCTGGGCATCGCGCGGCACATCGCGCATCTCGCTGTCGGCCACGCGCAGCCCATCGGCAATCACATAGCACTGGCCCTGGCGAGCAAGCAGGCGTGCCTGCTCATCGGCAGAACGCTCGGCCCATTCGGGATGCCATTCGCAGACCGTATGCGGCCCGTAAGTTTCAGTCAGGCCATAGACGTGAATCGGGCGGAAATTAAGCTGCTTCATCTGGCCCAGCAGCGTGGGCGAAGGCGGCGCGCCCGCCACCGTCACCGTCACCTGACGCTCCAGCCGGTGCGCCTTGGGCGAGTTGACCAGCGAGATATGCACCGTTGGCGCGCCGTTGAAATGCGTCACGCCTTCGCTGTCGATCAGTTCCCAGACGCGGGCCGGATCGAGCTTGCGCAGGCAGATATGTGTGCCCGCAACAGCAGTCACACCCCAGGTGAAGCACCAGCCGTTGCAGTGGAACATCGGCAGCGTCCAGAGATAGACCGTCTCAAAGGTCATGCCAGTTTCGATCACCTCGCCCAGCCCATTGAGATAGCCGCCGCGATGGGTATACATCACGCCCTTGGGGCGGCCCGTCGTGCCAGAGGTGTAGTTGATGGAGATCGTTTCTTCCTCATCCTCCAGCCAGCTTGCGACGGGTTCAGGCGAACCCGTCGCCAGAAACGCCTCGTAGGGATCGTCTGGCGCGCCGGTATCGTCAATACGCACGACCTGAATGCCTGCCGCGTCTTCGATCAATCCCTGAAGCTCGGCATCCACAAAGAGGAAGCGCGCCCCGGAATGCTGCAAGATGTAGCTGATCTCCGAGGCGGAGAGGCGCGTATTGATGGCAACCAGAATGCCCCCGGCGGCAGGCACGCCAAAGTGCGCCTCCAGCATAGGCGGCGTGTTGAACGCTAAAAAAGCGACACGATCATGCTTCTGCATGCCCGCCGCGCGCAGGGCAGAAGCCAGACGGTTCACGCGCTCCTCAAACTGGCGATAGGTGTAGCGTCGCTGACCATGCACGATAGCCGTTTTGTCGGGAAAGACCGAGGCGCTGCGGCGCAAAAAGCTGACGGGGGTAAGTTCGCTGCGATACACTTTCTCTGTCATCTGGCGTTTCCTCCTGGCTTGGGAATGATCTCATGCTTTCTATGGGAATAGTCTAGCAGAGAAGTGGCCCGTTGAAAAGCACAGAGCCTGGCGAGTAAACTCGCGGCTAGAGGCGCTGTAGCGCTACCAAGCTCGCCTGCGCGGACTCCCCGCCCTGGCAAGCCAGACGCCTATTGCTCCGGCGCACATATCAGAAAACCGAGATGCCAATGGGGGATGGGAACCCGCGCAGGCGGGTTCGGCGGCGGAACGCCCTTAGACACGGTTTTAACCGCCAGGTTTCTGCTCAAGCTGCTGCATGCGCGTGCCCAGCGCCACCAGCCGGGCGCCCAGCCTACCCGCCAGCCACGGCAGCACGCGCCGTCGCGGCTGGCGGGCAAGCACCAGCCGAAACAGACGTTCGTTTGTCGCATGCTGCTCCTGCACGCGCCCCCGCAGTACCTGTTCATCTATAAAGATATTGGGATTCATGCTGTAGTTTGCTCCTGCAACGTTGGACAGATCAGAAAAGCTCTGGTATCTTATCGTGAGAAGCAGGGCATTCCTTGTGCCATTTTTGAGCGGCACAGGGATCGGATCGGTCAGAGAAAAAAATTGCGCAAGGAACGGGGGCATTCGGGTGATAGGAGAGGAGAAGGGAGATAGAGTGATTCAATGCGAGACAGTATGGCTGCCAAATCCGAACTGACCGAACCAGTATTTCTGGAGAGCCGCCAGCGCCTGCGGGCGGCGCTTCTGGCCGATACAGATGGTATCCTCACAGCAGCCCGGCTGCGGCTGAGCCGCCTGGCGGCGCTGCGGGGTGTTCCCCCCGACGCGGTTGACGATGTGGTCCAGGAAACGCTGCTGGAAGCCTGGAAACATCTGGATCGCCTTCAGTCGCTGGCGGGTTTCCAGCCCTGGGTCGATGAGATTTGTCGCAACGTCTGCCGCCGCTTCGCGCACCGGCAGCAGAGCCAGGTGCAGCGCTTTGCCCCGCTGCTTGTGGCCTATCAGCTTGAAGACGACCAGAACGATGAGACCGAAGCATCGCTGCTCTTGAACATCCCTGACCCGCAGGCGCAGGACTTGAGCGAAGCGCTCAGCCGACAAGACTTGAGCAACTTGCTCAACCGGGCGCTTGGCAGGCTCTCCGGCAGCGCGCGAGAAGTGATCGAGCTATGTTATCTGGCCGAACTCCCCCAGCGCGAGGCGGCCCTGCGGCTGGGCCTTTCGATGAGCGCGCTGGAGGCGCGGCTGCATCGCGCCCGCCAGCAACTGCGCCAGATGTTGAACGGGCCGCTGCGCGCCGACGCAGAGGCGTTTGGGCTGGCGCTGGAGCAAGCGCATCCCGCCGGAGTGCGCGAAACACGTCTCTGGTGCAACATCTGCGGGCGCCGCCGTCTCCAGGGCGCCTTTTTGCCCCAGCCAGGCGGCGGAGTGAACCTGCATCTAGATTGCCCGGAGTGTTACGAACGCTACGGCCTTCACGCTGTTCATAGCAAAGGGTTGATAGACCTGAGAGGGCTGCACTCGTTCCGGCCAGCCTGGAAGCACACCATGCAGGAAGCGACAAAACTGGTGAGCGCAGCGCTGGCGCGAGGGTGGTATGCCTGCATGCAGTGTGGAGCGCCCGCGCCTTTCCGGGTCTGGAGCAGAGACGAAGGGGCTGGCCTGCCGGAAGCGCCGCAGCAGTTCTGGCTTGGCTGGCACTGCCCGCGCTGCGGAGAAGGTATCTCCAGCGTCAGCCCCATTATTACCGCCGATGATGTCGTCTACTGGTCGCATCCGCGCACCCGCAAGTTTATGCAGGAGCATCCCCGCTGGCTTGCCCTGCCAGATCAGGCCGTTGAATACGCGGGCCAATCGGCGATTCATTTCCAGATGGCCGATGTCAGCAGTGCCGAGCGCCTGAACATCCTGGCACATCGGCAAACGCTGGAGATTCTCACCATGTTCTAGCAAGCAGTGTCAGCGGATGCCGGTATCGAGTTCGATCTTCACCTGCACCGTTTGCCCGGCAATTACCGTCACCTGCTGCACCACGCGCTGAATCGGGAACGGACTCTCCCCCTGGGGCACCCGCACCTGATACGTGCCCGGCGCGAGCGTGACCATAAACTGCCCTTGCTGATCGGTCGTCGCTCTGCTCACAACGGCTCCCCCGATGGTCTCAATCAAGACCAGGCGATTGGGCACCGGGCGCGGCGGGCAGGGGTTATCCACACTCTCCACCGGACAGGTGGGGCCAGCAACTACCAGCCCGCTCAAGACGCCTGTAGTGGATGCGGGAGATGTGGGCTGCGGCGGGCAGGATTGCCCAGCAGGGCAGGTGGGACTGGCCGCCACCGTCGCGTTCACCGTTCCTGATGGGTTGGCGCCCGTGCCGCTGTCGGGGGCGCAAGCCGCAAGGCTGACCAGCATTCCCATCAGCAAGGCAGAAAATAGCGCCAGCCAGACCATGTCTCGCCAACTCTGTCGCTGCATGATGCCCTCCTTTGCTCTCTCGACGAAAGCAGCTATCATCTGCTGCCCTCTGGTGAGACAGACGCCAGAGATGCGCCAAAAGTTGCAGCCAGCTATCCCATGTATTTCTGATTTTCGCGTATGTCTTTGAGCAAGGCCATCAGTACCACAATGTTGGGCAGCCCGGAAATCTGGAACGCAGGCTGATTTCCAGGTTTTTTGAAGACTTGAATGGAGCCGCTATCGTGAATTGCAGCCTGGGCATACTCATCCCAGGTTACGACATTCACGCCATCGCTCAACCCGCGCTGATGCACTAATAACTGACCAAAAGCAACTGTCTGGCCGCGCTGGTAGGTCTCGCGCACGAGGGGCAATTGATGCGCTACCAGATGCTCCTCAATCAAGGTGCCCAGGCCCACATAGGCGGAGGCATCCACCGCGCCCTGGATGTAGGCGACGCCGCCAAAGTTCCTGACGATGCCCGCGCTGGTTGAGATCGACAGGCCAGACCTTCCCGCGCCGACACTTGCCAGATTGCCAAACGCGCCGCCCAGCACGCTAAAGTCAAACGGCGGCGCGCCGATGGGCTGCACGGAGTAGCCAATAATCGACATCTGCCCATTGACGATTGCCACTCTGCGAAAGACCAGCCCAAGCTGCTCCCAGCGAATGGCGCTGATGCGACGGCCCTGCATATACACCAGGCCATTCGGGCACTCCCAGAAACGGAGTGAGCCACCACGCCCGGCGCTGAACAAGCCCCTGAAGAACCAGGCAAAAAACGCAAGCAGCACCACCCCGATACCAGGGCCAATGAGGTTTTCAGGGAACGGCGCAACGAGCAGCGGCACTACGACACCCACCAGCAAGCCCAGTCCTCCAGCAATAAGGCCAATCATGCCGCCTACACCGCCTACAAGACTGGTCAGCCTGGTATTCCCTGCGCCTTTGTTGTATTCTCTGCCTGGCGCGCCCAGTCCGGCAGCCTCCGCTGCTTGAAAGACTTCTGGGGGAATCGGCGACGCTGGCTGTCCAGGGAACGCTTGCCCTGGGTATCCGCCAGCGGGCGCGCTGGGTGGCGATGGAAACTGCGGACCTGGTTGCCAGGGTAACTGTGGCTCAGGCTGGTTGTGCCATGTCATACGCTCTAGCCTCCTGATAGAATAGCCTTCTTCTATCAGAAACGATACAACATATCCAGATAAGCAGGTGAACAATGACCCATCTCTATCTCATACGACATGGCGACTTCACCTTTGGCCTGAAGGACGGCAGGTATCAAGACCTGGGCTTAACGCCGCTGGGCGTGGCCCAGGCGGAGCGGCTGCGGGACCGCCTGGCAGCGACGAGCGAGATTCCAGCGGATGTGCTGATTGCCAGCACGCTGCCGCGCGCTCGCCAGACCGCAGAGATTCTCGCGCCCGCGCTGCATCTGCCGGTGGTGCTGGATGCCGAGGTCGAAGAGTGGCGCAACGAAGATGGCAGCCTCAGCCCAGACGAGTTTATGAAACGAGTGATGGCGACTCCCGCAGATCAGATGCCCTTTTTCCGCTGGGTGCCTGGCTGCGAAAACTGGCTGGAGTTTTCAATCCGCGCAAGCAGCGCCCTGCATCGCATCGTCCAGGAGCATGAAGGCAAGTGCATTGTGATAGTGTGTCACGGCGGTATTATCGAGGTCTCGCTTTTCCTCTTCTTTGGCCTGAGCGGCGCGCCGCTTCAGCGGCTGAACCTCGATCATGGGTACACGTCCATCACCCACTGGCAGAACGTCGCGCCCCCGCCGGGCTTTCTCAGCGATTGGCAGCTTGAACGCTATAATGATCGGCAGCATCTATCTGAAGCGACCTGAGTAGACAGAGTAGTGAGCCGCCTGATCTCAATGGCTAGGGATAGCACACGGCGGCGCTGCGGGCAAGGCTGCTGCTGGTAGCGCCGCCGTCCCTGGCGGAGCGTGGGGTTGGGGGCTTTTAGTTACCAAAAATGATGGCTCGATCCAGGTTTGTGCCGCGCAGGTTGGTCCCATCGAGGATGGCGCCGCTCAGGTTCGCGCCGTTCAGATTCGCCCCGGCGAGCTTCGCGCCGCTCAGGTTCGCGCTGCTGAAATTGACATCTTCCAGATTCGCCCCTGCCAGATTAGCCCCCGTCAGATTCGATCCGTGAAAATCGGCGCCGCGCAGATTCGACCCCGTTAATCTGGCGCCCTCCAGATTCTTGCCGCTGAAATCGGCTCCCTCCAGATTCATGCCGCGCAGGTCGATCCCGCGCAAGTTGCTCCCAAACCCGCTGAGCAACACGCCAGAGCGGCTCCGCAGGCCCGCCGGGCCGCCAGCATGCAGCACCTGCACTGAGCCAATCAGCATCATCATATGGATAGTGATATGTGGCGCGGTGGCCGCGTCCGGTCCCTCTGCTGGAACATGCACCTCATCGAGCAGGGTAAAGAGGCCGTTGCGCTCTTCGCCCAGCGCCTTGGATTCACCGATCAGCGTAAACTGCCGTATTGTGACATGCAGGTTGCGCGGGACATAAACCTTGGCCTCGCCAATGAGCGCGTAGACCTCCAGCAGACCGGAGGGCGGGATGGTGGCCTTGCTCAGATCGAGCTTGAGCGCGCCAATGCCCATCAGCACGGTGGTGCGCTGGCCCATCTTCCAGGGGCGCCGCGTGCGCTTGAGTTCGCCAATGACATTGACCATGCGCACCTGGCTTGATACGTTCGCCAGGGCGGGCGCAGCGGGCGCGGCTGGCGCCCTCAGCGCTGTCGTAGGAGATGCCGGGAGTTCCCGAACGATGGCCTGGCATGCGGCTGGCGTTTCCGCCTGTAAGATGGCGTTGATCGCATACTCAAAGCGGTCAAACGAGAGTTCGCCGCGCTCATAGCGTGCGCGTACTTCCTGGATAGCCTCTTGTTGAGGCGTGATGGCCGGCTGCTGCATGCTGTTTTCTGCCTTTCATAGCTGCGCCCCATTCCAGGGCAGCGCTTCGTCACCCTCTATACGTCTGCCAATGGCTGGAGGTTGAATCGTCGCTGTTGCCTGCCCTCCCTGCTGATGTTGTTATATCGCTGTCGCTTCTGCCTGATTGGTTTCATCCGCTTCAAAGCCTGCTGGCGCCTCATCCTGCGTCTTTTTCAAAGGCACGTCTTTGAGCAGGGAGGTGGCAAGGATGGTCACGTTTGACATCCTATCAATGAAGCAGATATGATGAAGGACAAACGTTCCTGCTAAAGACCAAAGGCTGTTGACGATGAGTGAGACGCTCTGGACCACTGACATAATCACCGATACCCCTCCTGCCTCTGCGCCCGTCTCTGCTCGCCAGCCTACGACACCCACTACCAGCCGGGATGCCCTCTATGAGCGCATGAAGGCGAAGATTGCAATGAATCCGGCGTTGGATAGAGCGCTGGTCAGCTTTCAGGGCAACAAGCAGCTTTCCTTCTCGAGCTGGTTCAAATATAGAGAAGGATTTTCAGAGGCGCTGGTCAAATACCTCTTGCAGACGCTCAGGCCAGAACCCGGCGTACTGCTTGATCCCTTTGCCGGGACTGGCGCGGCCTTGTTTGCTGCCAGTGCTTTGGGCTGGAAAGCCAGCGGCATTGAACTGCTCCCCGTCGGAATACACGCCTACCAGGCACGTCTGCTAGCAAATAGGGTCGCAGTAGAGGCATTTCAGGCGGCAGCAACAGCGGCGCTTCAGATCGACTTTGCCGCCCACTACGATGCACGCTGCGCTTTTCAGCATATCGCCATCACACGCGGCGCGTTTCCCCCAGCAGCCGAAGAAGAACTGGCCGGGTATCTGGCATGGTGCCACGCTTCCATTGAAGACGCCAACGTGCGAGCGCTGATGCTCTACGCCGCCTTTTGCATTCTGGAAGAGATCAGCTACACCAGGAAAGATGGGCAATATCTGCGTTGGGATGCGCGCGCGGGACGTTCCTGGGGCAAGAAGCCCTTCAATAAAGGCCCCATCCTCCCGTTTCGGGAGGCTCTTCAAGGGAAGCTCCGGCAGATAGCAGGCGACCTGGGCACACGACCTGTCCAGCAAACACTCTTTGGAGATAGCCTGCCACCGCAAGCTGTAGGCGAACGCCTGGAAATGCACCAGGGTTCGTGCCTGGAACTGCTGCCCACGCTGGAAGCGAACTCCATTGATTGCATCCTGACCTCTCCGCCCTATGCCAACCGCTATGATTACACGCGCACCTACGCGCTCGAACTGGCTTTCCTGGGGTATACCGATGAGCAGGTCAAGCACTTACGACAGGCGATGCTCTCCTGCACCGTCGAGAATAAAGAGAAGCGGCTGCTCCTCCAGAACGCCTATACACAGATGGGACGCCAGCATGTTTTCCAGCACATTGACTCTGTTTTCCAACAGCAGGCCGCGCTGCATGAAGCGCTCACCATTCTGGAACAGTATCGGCGCGCAGGGAAACTCAACAACGACAACATCGCCAGGCTGGTACAGAATTATTTCTATGAGATGTGCTTTGTCATCTACGAAATGGCACGGCTCCTCAAGCCAGGCGGCCTCATTGCAATGGTCAATGATAATGTGCGCTATGCCGGAGAAGAAATCCCTGTCGATCTGATCCTTTCGGACATGGCCGAATCATTCGGCCTGACAACTCGCCACATCTGGACCCTGGAGCGTGGAAAGGGCAACAGCAGCCAGCAGATGGGCGAACATGGCCGCTCAGAACTGCGCAAGTGCGTCTATGTGTGGGAGAAAGCAGCCAGCATAACGTCCAAAGGGAAGCTATTGGCACTGCGAGCATGGGCGCGATATAGTTCTCACCAGAGAAAAATGATACATGACAGCACCACCTGTCACGGTTATACGAATTGAGGCATCCCAATGCTGGATCTCACTCAAAAGAAAGACGCCCATATTGACGAGCGCCTGCGCGAAGACATCATCATCTGGCTCACCAGCGTCCGGCCCGATGGACGCCCGCACAGCGTCCCCGTCTGGTTTCTTTGGGATGGCAACACGATTCTTATTTTCAGCAGACCAAATAACCAGAAGATACGCAACCTGCACCAGAATCCGCACGTCATGCTGACGGTGGACAACACTAAAAACGGCGCAGATGTCATCATGCTGGAGGGCAAGGCCGAACTGCTCGACGACCCGGCCATCAACACCACCATGCCCGCCTACGTCGCCAAATACGGGGAGCGCATCAAGCGCATCGGCTACACGCCGGAGACAATGGCACAAGCCTATAGCCAGGCGATCCGCATCACGCCCACGAAGTTTTATTAGCGGGAGGCGTTTGCCATGCCATCTGATCTACCGCTGATGGACCTGCACCGCCATCTGGAGGGCAGTCTGCGCCTCCAGACGATCCTGGAACTGGCGGAGCAGCACGGCCTGCCGCTGCCCCGCGACCTGGCGCGCCTGCGCCCTGCCGTGCAGGTGACAGACCCGCAGCCCGACCTCATGGCCTTCCTTCGCAAAATGGAGCGCGCCCGGCTGGCCTTTGCTGATCTGGACGCCTGCGCGCGCATCACCTACGAGAGCGTTGAAGACGCCGCCCGCGATGGCCTGGCCTATCTGGAACTGCGTTTCAGCCCATACTTTATGGCCCAGCCGCACGGCCTCGACCTGGCCGGGGTCGTCGAGGCCGTTGCCGATGGCGCCAGGCGCGGCGAGCGCGATTTTGGCGTGCGTACTCATCTCATCGGCATTATGAGCCGCACCTTTGGCGTTGACAATGCCGCGCGCGAACTGGAGGCGCTGCTGGCGCGCCGTCAGGAGATCGTCGCGCTCGATCTGGCGGGCGATGAGGTCAACTGGCCGGGCGCGCTCTTTGTGGAACACATCCAGCGCGGGCGCGACGCGGGCTGGCATATCACGATCCACGCGGGCGAGGCGGCTGGCCCCGAAAGCGTCTGGCAGGCCGTGCGCGAATTGGGCGCTGAGCGGCTGGGCCACGCGGTTCATGCCATCGAAGACCCGGCGCTGGTAGACTTTCTGGCCGAGCGGCGCATCGGCGTCGAATCCAGCCTGACCAGCAATGTCCAGACCAGCACCGTCCCTGATTATGAGCATCACCCGCTGCGCGTGTTTTTGGAGCGCGGCGTGCTGGCAACCATCAACACCGACGATCCCGGCACCAGCGACATTACCTTCACCCATGAACTCAGCGTTGCCGCTCCGGCTGCCGGACTCAGCCAGGACTTGATTCGCCTGGCACAAGCCAATGCCCTGGAAATTGCATTTCTGAGCGCGGAAGAGAAAGCCGCACTGCGAACGCAGTTGAATAACTCGCAGGTGTAATACCATGACAGAACAAGAGCATCAAACAGCACTGCACCAGGCTCAACAGCTTCAAGACACCATTCGCGCCGAACTGGCCGAGTCGCGTCAGCGCTTTCACGTTCTCCTTGATTCGCTCTCCGATGCGGATTTGCAGCGCAAAAGCACGAATCCTGCCTGGACAAATGGCGAAATGCTCGCCCATATTATTTACTGGTTGGGGTACACCCCTCGGGCCGTCAAATATGTGCGCAGACACCGGGGGATTCGACACCTCCCGCCCTTTCTCTTCGATTGGCTGAATATCCGGCTTACCCGTTACGCGGCGCGCAACATGACGCGCCAGGCACTGGCCGAACGCTACGAGCGCGCCTACGAAGCAACACTTCACGTCCTGGAGAGCGTCCAACCGCATGAATGGACACAGGGGGCATACTTCATCGGAAACGAATACCGGACCATCGAGATCATCATCCGCTCGCACGCGCAGCACTTCACAGAGCATGCCGCACAGATCAGGCGATAAAGGTTTCCGAGACCCCACCACAGAAGAGAGGGGCTATGCCACTCGTTCAGATACCAGGCGGGCAGCTTGAATACGAGGCTGGCGGGACAGGACGCCCGGCCTGCTATACGCATCAATATACTGGCGTCTCGCTCGCTCATCCGCTGGCCGAGATGCTGACGCCGCATTTCACCGTCTACGCGCTCAATGCGCGGGGCATCGGCGCGTCCGGCCCGGTGCGCGGACCGGCGGACCTGGGCATGAGCGGGCTGGCCGACGATCTGGAAGCGGCGCGGCTGGCGCTGGGGCTGCCGTCCTGGGTCGTCGTTGGCGCGTCGACCGGCGGCATGGTCGCGCTCTCCTACGCGGTGCGCTATCCCCAGGCGCTGGCCGGTTTGATACTCGTCGGGACAGGCGCGAGCCATCGCTTCACCCAGGGCAGCATCTACGATCCCAATCACCCGCGCGCAGCCGAGATGCAGCAGGCGCAGCAGGCGCTGGCAACTGGCAGCGCGGAAGGTGCCGCCCTCTGGCGCCGGACGGTCTGGTCGCTGAGCGTGCGCGATCCAGAACACACACCGCGCCCGCCAGGGATGCGCGGCGCCTTCTCGGTAGAGCGCCTGCAAGGCTTTGCCGGTGAACTCCCGCGCTTCGACCTGGAGGAAACGATCAGCAGCATCGCCGCGCCCACGCTGATCCTGGTGGGACGCCACGACCCGCAGGCCCCGCTGCCAAACAGCGAGCGCATGGCCGCCGCCATCCCTGGCGCGCGGCTGGTCATCTTTGAGCAGAGCGGGCATTTCCCCTATATCGAGGAGCCGGAAGCATTCCGCGCCGCGCTTCAGCAGTTCATCAGCGACAATGGGCTGACGAGCGAGCATTGAACATCCATTGATAGATTCTTTTGAGCCACCTGACCTGCCTGCCTGGCTTCTTGTGCAACCGCTCAGGATGTGACACACTACCAGCACAAGAGAGCAACCATCGCTGCCCTATGCGGCCAGTTCTGGAGCCAGCCATCCATGCCTCACACACGCCTGCCAGCAGTCTTGACGCCCGCCCGTATCTCTCGCCTCGATAAGCTCGCCTGCATCGCCATCCTCGCGCTGGTCTTGCTGGGAATCGCTGCGGATACGCCCAGCGACAGCCCTGGAGGAGACCTTGACTGGCGAGAGCGGGTAATTGTGCTGCTGCCGGGCGTGTGCGTGCAGCCTGCGGGGCTGCCGCCAACACCAGACCTGCCGCCCGTGCCGCTGGTGCCCTCGCCAGATCAATGGCCCGCCTGGCCTGATTGGATGACCTGTGGCAGCGCCCAGGCCAGGCTGAACGCGCGCGGGCGCGCGCTGAACACATTCGGGAGCGACTACCGCAGCCCGGCACAACTCACTGCCGCGCTCAATCAGGCGCTCCAGAACGCCCCCGCCGCTGACCAGAGCAGCCAGCCTATCCCCTTTACAATCCGCGCTGTCGAGGCGTTCAGCTATGCAGGCAATCTGCCTGCCTACGAGAGCAGCCAGACCAGCCAGCCACTTCCCGTTTCGGCGCGGGCGCTGGATGCGCAGTTTCGCCGCTGGCAGCGTGCCTATCCTGACGCAGCTTTCGATCTCATCGGCCACTCGCTGGGCGGAGCCATCGCTGCCTATTGGGCCGCCAGCATCGCCTCACCCGCAGAACTGCGAGCCATCCACACCATCATCACGCTTGATAGCCCGCTGGACGGCTACCCGCGCAATTACGCCGACACGTTTTTCCTGCCCTTCTTTGGTCCCGTCGCCAGCGATCTGCTGGCAGGCAGTCCAGAGGTGCAGGCTATCAAAACCGCCCCCACGCGCTGGCTCGAAGGGCCAGGCACACTGGCAAATCCGCTGGTGACGATTACTAACATCCGTGATCTGGCGGTCCCATTCTTTCTGGCGACCATCCCCGGCGCAGTGCTTTTCGCTGACGACTACGGCCCCGATGCCAGCAGCCTCAATCACGGTGCAATCCTTACGTCGCCCGCCGCGCTGGCGCAGATTGCCGAGACGCTGGCGCAGACCGGCATGCCGCTGCTCAGCTAAATCACGAGCGGATGAAAGGTGAGATTGCAGCCATCCGCCGACTTGTGGGCCATGTTCGCTCAAATGTGCAGGGCTATGATGAAGTTTTCCTTTTTAACGTGGTAGACGCGAGCTACCGTTGGCTGGCGGCGCCTCACCCCGGCCCTCTCCATGTTATGGAGAGAGGGTCGGCGGGGTGAGGTCTTCAACCGCTAGCCCAAATGTCCTACCGATTTGCCACCAGAGGCAGACATCAGGTATACTGCTTCCTGTCCCCCTTGGGTGGGGACACCGGACCCCTTCCGGGGTCCGCCGCACCTTGCCAACCGCTGCAACGGCTGACGCGACAGTGTAAATGCACTCGCCGCGCCACTCACCCCTCGCCTGAAACCATCAGGAGGGGGGCCGGGGAAATTTTACCATTTTTCCGGTCATCTTCCCTCTCCGGCCACCTTCCTGACAGGCAGGGGCGCTGCTGGCCGACAGCGCGCGTTCCCTCTGCGAGCAAGCAGCTTTGCCGCCTTGCTCGCGGCACCGGGCGCGCGGACTGCTGGAGCGAGCGCGTCCCTCTTCGGGGCGGGTGGCCGTCTCGCGTCTTGGGCGGGCGCTGGTGCGGTCTGGTGATGAGACGCACAGAGAGGAGACGATGACCCGATGCGGACTGATTCCTGGCTCGACCTCCGCAAATCCACCTATCGCTGGGAAGACTTTGTGAACTGGCTGGACGCGGGCTTTCTTGGCCCCATCCCGCCTTACGACCCGCTGACGCAGGCGTGGCTGCGCCTGCCTCCCCATCGCGTGCGCCAGATGGCGCGGGACGCTCACACCTGGCTGCTGACGGTGCTGGCCGAGCGCCAGCAGCGCGGGCTGACCTGGCAGGAGGCCAGCGATGGGCCG